>Ga0209770_10001116_pt1 | contig 14020 bp, 10 predicted proteins | sample LauGreSu1BDMLBDD_2_FD_187572 | JGI IMG/M metagenome (GOLD analysis project Ga0209770, IMG submission 187572) | Freshwater lake microbial communities from Lake Michigan, USA - Su13.BD.MLB.DD (SPAdes) (version 2) | ecosystem: Environmental > Aquatic > Freshwater > Lake | place: Lake Michigan, USA...
AATATTTTTAATACCTCGTAACACAATGCCTTCTAATAACTGGTCTTGAAAATTCTTTAGAATATAAATTTGGTCTGATTGATCCAATGGTTTAATCTTTGGTTTTTTATTACCTTTAGTGACCTTATCCAATATATTAATCATACGAATTCTAAATACTAATTTATCAGCATTATAATCAGAATATACACAATATATTTCATCTTTATATGAATTATTTAATGTGAAATTAACATCATCCATAGTGATATTTTTTTCTAGCATTATTTCTGGATCCATTTCTATACGGATAATCCATTTGGATTTATCATTTTCTTTTACGGTGTCTTCTTGTCCTAGACATTCGTCAATCATATTTTCAAATTCACGATATTGAGACATTGTTGATTTATCTTCACTAATTAATGTATTTAAATCATCAGGGTCAAAACATATCTCAACACTTTTAACTATTTCTTGTAATTTGGTATGTTCAAGCGTATATTGAAGCGTATTTGCCTTGTCTTTATCAGTTTGCTCATCTTGTTTTAAATAAACCGTTAATGACGGATTTTTAATTGAGGCGGATAAAGATAATAATTCTTCAATTCTAGGAACACCACGAGTAACATTGGATTTAGAAGCAACACCTGCGTAATGGAATGTGTTTAGTGTGTTGTGAACTATGATACCACTATCTAACATAAATGTTTGATTTGTTGGAACAGTAAAATCATATACATATTCATTATCATCCCCATTAATAATTTCAATATGCACGATTTCATCCCAAATAATATCTGATTTTGAAGCTTGATTTAATATATTTATTTCTTCTAAAATTTGATTACTATCTGGATGCGCTTCAAATATATCAATATATTTTTGTAATGTTCTACGACCAATATCATTTTTTTTCGCCCATCGTCCATAATTACGACTTTGACCTGGTAAATTTAAAACTTTTCCACATTTTGCTATTATTTTCCCAAGTCCATTAATTTTATCAATTTCATCCGCTAAATTATATGCATCAGTTCGTTCAATATATTTAACAATGTTCATTAATTTTTCGCTGTGGACTAAACTACCAATATGTTCTTGATACAATTTAGCATATTTAGCGCTTATATATACATTATAAATAGGAGCACCGCGAATAAAATTCGTTTTAATTGATGCAAATATTCCAAAATAATTAAAGAATAGTGCAATATCAGATGATAATTGTTTGCTTCTGCTACATGATCTAATTTGGTGATGGTTTTTATCACATTGAAAATTACCATCTCCATCCATATAACCTTGTATAAGTCCTGCTTTAAACTCATTAGGAGCAGTAAAAGCAAAATCAGGAATGCGTTTAACAAATGACCCGTTTCCACATGTTTCTAATATAAATTTAGATAGTGCCTTGTGACTAAATTTTGTTGTAACACTTGGCCCATATTCTCCAGCATACGAGCTAACTTTTGCGATTTTCCCAAACTCATTTGCTATTTTTGTGACATTATCAATATAATACTGAGAACCATTTGTAATACAAATAGAATAACCATTAATATTTCCCTCAGCTAAATAAGCTCCAATAAACCATCCAAATAAATTATCTAACTGTCTCTCTTGATTTTCAATCATTATAGTATCATTTACAAATATATTTGATATATATTTACACACAGGAATTCTTAACCCTTCTTTTAAGTCTGAACCTTTAATAGATTCCACTTGTTGTGATTCTTCATCACGAATCAAGTGCGAGTGACTTAAAGTTGTGGTAACTGTGCGCCCACTTTTAGTAGTAACTTTAATTAAATCGCCGTTGGTTGGGTGACGACTAATATGTGAAATTTTATTCCAATGCGTTTTTTCCTGTTTATCAACCCCCATGATATAATATTCATCCTCTAATTCATCTAGTAAGGTTTCTACACTATTTTTGTGACCAGTATTAAATGTAAATTGAGGATATGTATCGATAATTTTATCACACATTTCACCAATTTGTTCCAAAACTATCGTAACCTTCCCAGTTTTTTTATTTATTTTTCCGCATCTAATATGCTCACAATATATAGTAGACATTTGTGTTGTCGGCTCACCAATGCTCTGCGCCGCAATCATCCCAACCATTTCTCCAGGACTTACAACCGCGCGTTTATATGAAAGGATAATAGTTTCTAACAAAATGATTAACGCGTTTTTATTAAATCTTTTATTAAATAACAAGTCTTTTGGAGATAAATAATAATAAAATAACACTTTAAATAATTCGGTAGGGGGTGCAAATGTAATTTTTTCTAATTTTGCATAGGTTTGTTCAATAAGTTGAAATGCTTCAAACATAGTAATATCAACAAGAGAGTTGCTATTTATTCCTTGTTGTCCAATTATATTTTGGATTATATAAGCAAATGCAACAGGAACTCTTACTATCTTGTCAGTCTTATTATTAAATACATTTTTAACAATCTCATTTCTCTTTTGAATAATATAATTAATGTAAAATTGACATTTCTGTTTTATAGCTTCTTCTTGTTTCTTTTGACGAGTATACGCCGATTTAACAAACATACCTGATATTTTTTTTGTTTTAGTGTTATCATCAATTACTGCAAAATGCGAGTAAATATCTTGGACGCTCATATCAACAATTGGTAAATCTTGATTTTCAACTTTTACAGTATCAATCGAATCATCTCCATAAGAGAATTGAACTAATTTATTTTTATTTGTCCTGATAGTCATATCATAATTTACCATAAGGTCTTCAAGGCCTTTAATTAATCTTCTTTGAATATAACCAGTAGTAGATGTTTTAACCGCGGTATCAATCAAACCAATACGACCACCCATGGCGTGGAAGAATAATTCTTGTGGAGATAATCCATTAATATAAGAACTTTCGACAAATCCACGTGCAACGGCTGAATCGTCATATTTTGTATAATGAGGAAGAGTTCTGTGTTCAAAACCATATGGAATTCTTTTTCCATCAACATTTTGCTGACCTAAACACGCGGTCATTTGTTGAATATTAATCTCAGAACCTTTTGAACCCGCATTAAACATTACAACAAAACGATTATCCTTGCTTAAATTATTAAGCGCTTCTCTACCCGCATCATTTTGTGCTTTACTTAAAGCATTGTTTACCTTGGTCTCAAATTCTTCAACATTTGTTTTGCCTGAATTATTTTCAAACACACCAATTTGAACTTGGTCAATCAAATTTTTAACATCAGCCTTTTTTTCCGTGATAATAGATATGATTTTATCATTGGTTTTAGAATCAGTAATTAAATCACTTATACCAACACTAAACGCGCTTTGTTTCATATATTCGGTTACAATATTTTGCAAATCATCTACGAATTGAGCAGAAGCCATATTTCCAAAATCATTACAAACTCTGTGAATAAGGCCTTTAGTTCCTGAACCCAAAATGCCTTTGTCCATTTGACCCCGAATATATTTTCCATCAATTATTTCAACTATATTATTGGAACTATCCGCTTTCTCTTTATCTCCATCATATTGTTTGTTTTTTACTTTTAAAGATAAAGGAGGCATAATCTGTGAAAGAATTTCAAAATTGGACACTCTATCATTCGCCTTCTTTTTTAATGTTTCTGGATTTACACGATTAAACATCATCAATAAATTCATCGCATCCTTCTGTGTAAAATCTATCTGTTCTCTTGTGAACCGATAAGACCCAAGCATTGAGTCTTGGTAAATACCTATAATTGCGGCGTTATTTGCTGGACTAATAATTTGATAAGGAACCGCCGCTAAATTTTTTAATTCTGCCTCAGACTCTGGGTCCTGTGGCATATGCAAATTCATTTCATCGCCGTCAAACGATACTCCGTAAGGTTTCCCAAACGGACGGACTGTATCTTAAGCTCACTCAAGTTGGTTAAACTATCACAGTGAACCAACACCCGTTCAGTCTCTGAATGCCTTCCATACTCTTACCATAACGAGGTTAGGAAGTGACACTGCGGATTACCCAATCCTCCACATTATTACCATACCCGAGTTCTATCTCGGCCATTTGTAAAGTTTTCAATACAAACTTGGTAGTGGTTCTCTAGTTTATTATACTAGATAGGCTCTAAGGGACTTCCCGCAACAAGGTGTTTTGCAAATAAATCAATATATACTTGAGGCAAATCAAGATTATTTTTTGTATTATATTCTACTAATTTTTCATAATGTTTTTCTACTTGTAATTTTATGATTTTATTATTTTTCTTTAAATTTTCTACACATGATAAAGGCATAGTATTTCTCCAATTAAACGCAATCATTTGTTCTTCTTCAGTATCTAAATTAAATTTAGATATAGGAATTACGTGGTCAATATGCCAATCTTTTCCGTGATTATCTAAATTATAATTAGTATCATAATTAGATATCCATTTAAGGTATTCGAGAGAAGAACATCCTAAATACTCTACTGAGTGTTTGGATTTATTTTTATTTCGTAAACAATTATAAATTCTTGTTCTTATGTTACGCTTAAACTTTTCTGTAGGTTCATCTCGTTCACAATCTTTACATTTTAAACGATTGTATCTAAACCTATCTTTGTGTTTAATTTCATTACAATATTTACATTGTTTATTTTCTAAACCGATTTGTATTTGTTCTTCTTCTTGTATCTTTTGTTTTTGTAAAATTTTTTCGTGTTTAAATTTACTTGCTGAAATAATCGCTTGTTTTCTATATGCTTCATCATTGTTATACTTTTCTCGTCGTTTACTATTATTACATTCGCGACAAACTAATCCACGACCATAAAATTTTTCTGGTTCTTTTAGGTCATTACATTTGGAACATTGTTTATACGCGACATTATTGGGTTTAGTAGTATCCATATTATTATTATTACTTTCTTCTTTAAGTAGTTTGCCTTAAATATATTATTGATTTATTCACTAGAGGGTAACAAATTTTTAATTCCCCCTGTTGCCAACCTTAACGGCTATTATGACCTTAAATGGTCACAATTTTTCGATCGGCATTGTAAGGCTTTGTCAAGCCGTCCTTACCATTTCTGGTAAGGTTGGAATACACCTTGTGCCCTATCAGGTTGGTTAGACCTTCATTTAGGACCCGTCGTCATCTACTCTCTGAACCTTCCCCATACTCTTACCATAACGAGGTTAGGGGCTTGGCTGCTGATTATCCAATCCTTTACTTTTTTACCATTGGGAACGACTATTAATCGTGGTCCTTATAAATGTTTCCATAAATAAGTGGTAGTAAAGGCTCTAAGGAACTCCCAGTCAATTTGGCGACGTCGCAAACAAATCAAATTATATTGATTTATTCACTAGAGGGTAACACGCTTTTAACGCCCCCTGTTGCCGACACAAAGTCTATCGGCTACATTCATACGAAATGTATCACCTCGCTTCATAATTTTAGCAATATGACACATCATACTCATTCTATGAAGCGTAGGTTGACGATTAAATAGAATGGCATCTCCATCCATCATATGACGATGAACAATATCACCGTCTTCTAAAATGACGCTTTTTCTATCTAGGTATCTTAATGTAACACTTTGTCCATTTTTTCTCTCCAAAATTTTAGCACCAGGCCACACATCTGGACCATTTTGCACTAATTTAGTCAAGAAATTTTTATTTACACGATTTACTACAACAGGTTTTGTAATATTTTTGGCTATTTTCATAGGAATACCTAGTTCTCTAATAGAGATATTTGGATCAGCAGTAATAACTGAACGCGCACTAAAATCTACACGTTTAGCCATTAAGTTACCTCTCATACGCCCTCCTTTCCCATTTAACCTATCTTTAATAGATTTAAATGGTCTACCAGATCGTTGTGCTACTGGACTAGCACCAGGAAGTTTATTATCAACCATTGACGCTACGTGATATTGTAAAACTACTGACCAATCATTGATAATATTTTCGGGGGCATTATTTTCTAATTTTTCTAATAACGTTTTATTTGTCTTTACAATATTTACTAAAATATGTGTTAAATCGTCCTCTGATCTTTGCTGTGCATCGTGTTTTACAGATGGTCTTACTGCTGGTGGAGGCACCGCCAATACTTGACAAATCATCCAATCAGGACGAGACCAAACTGGACTGAACCCCATAAATGTAACATCTTCATCTGATATTCTTTTGAAGATTTTTAAAACAAGTTCAGGGGTTAATGGAATTACTATTGTATCATCTTCATCTCTATTACTCCATTCTGCAAATAATGATGACATACCCTCTTTTTTTACCTTTTTCGGTTGTAAACATCCACAACCATCTTCAGTATCTTCACCACAACGAGTAACTTTTTTACATAATTCAGAAACATATTTCCATCTCGCTTGTGATTGCATTTTTAATCCTTGTTTATATTTTTCTTTTGATATTAATAATTTACTACATTTAAAACAAACACATCTTAATAGCTTTTGTATAGTGCTTAAATATTGAATATAAAATACTGGACGAGCTAATTCAATATGGCCGAAATATCCTGGTGTTTGAATATAGTCTAAACCATCTGTTGGACAAATTAACCCTGGTTCCAAAACTCCCATCCTTGGGTCGAATAGCCCATTAATAACGGGTTTATTATTAATATATGCTTCTTTACTAGTAATTTCAGCAACAGAACCCTTTCGGATTTCTTCTGGTGATAATATACTAAATTGAATACCGATAATCTTTGAGCAATTAACATTTTTAATACTTTCAGAATTCAACGACATTCTTCTTATATATAATAGATAATATTTAGATTGTTTAAAATCAATTTTATTTATTTTTTAAATACTTTTTATATTCATAATAAATTGTATAAAATATATTGAATATATGAATAAAATAACGATTAATTAATTAAATAAAAAATTGAATATACTTAAAAATATATCTTTATAAATAATAATATACAATGCCGCGAGATAATCATATTAAAATGTCTAAGAAAGAAACTAACAAATCTAAAAGAAAGGATGAATCTAAACAAAAAAAGAAAAATAATGAATCATCTGATGACAGCGAATCTTTCTATACAGACGATGACAGTGAAAATGAAATGGATGTTCATGAATATCGTAAATTTCTTAAAAATATATTTCCATCCAAACATTTAGATAAAAAAATTAAATCAGGTGAAAAAGTAAAAGAACTACTAAATAAATGCGAAGAAGAAGAAGAAAATGAAGCAAAGTCGAAAAATAATAAGAAACCAAAAATACACACTGAAAGTAAAAATAAAAAAGAGCAATTGAAACCAACAAAATATAAAAAAGGGAAAAAAATTGTTGTTAGTGAAGATGATGAAGAAGAAGATGAAACTGAAGAATATTTAGATTCGGAAGATACCGAAACAGATGAAGACGAAGAAGACGAAGATGATGAATATAATGACGATGATAACAATATTTGTCATAATAACGAGTGTAAAAATAAAAACGCAAAGCCCAGTAAATTTAATATCGTTTTTACAATTTCAGGACAAGAAGATGAAATGGAAGATATGTCTGATGATGATGAAGAATGGGAATCTTGTTCTGATGATGTTACTGAAAATGAAGATGACCCAATTAGCAGTGATTCAGATACAAATGACGAATTAGTAGAAGAAGAAGATGAAGAAGAGGCCCCTAGAAGATCTAAGAGAATTGCTAAATTATCAAATAAGGATGCTAAACATAAGAATAAAAAAAATGAAGATAAAAATGAAGATAAGACAGATAAAAATGAAGATAAAAATGAAGATAAAAATGAATCTATATTAATTAATAAATTAAAAGATGCTCTTGGAGTAAAATCTGCTGAAAAAAAAGACACAGAAGAAGATATTGTTAAGTTATTAAAAGATTTACAATCAAAAAATAAACATAATGAATTGGTAAATGAATGTTTAAAAGTATGTGAAGGAAAATTAAAGGATAATAAAAGAAGACAAGAAAAAAAGATAGAGAAAGAAAAGGCAAGAAATGGACGGATATTTAAACGGATTTTACGTGACAAAAATACAATGAATGATTTTGAATTTTATGATAAAATAGACACTGTAAATCAAAAAAAGATTATCAAGGAATTAAAAGAAATTAATAAAATTACACGTATTGAAAAGCCATATCGTTTAACATTATTAGAATCTGATATACCTTTAATTTTTAAAGCAGCTGCAATGAAAAAAATTAGTTCTCTTCGTTATATGGAACCTGGTTCAGGTGAATATTATAAAATAAAAAACTGGGTTGATACATTTATGCGGATTCCGTTTAATGAATATAAAACGTTGCCTATCTCTATAACTGATGGGGTTGATAATTGTCACGATTTTATGGCCAATGCTCAAAAGATATTAGACGAAGCAGTATATGGATTAAACGACGCAAAAATGCAAATTATGCAGATGCTTGGTCAATTAATTACAAATCCTAAAGCCATTGGTTCTGCTATAGCTATTAATGGTCCTCCTGGAACAGGAAAGACTAGTTTAGTTAAAGAAGGAATTAGTAAAATTTTGAATAGACCATTTGCGTTTATTGCATTGGGAGGGGCTACTGATAGTAGCTTTTTAGAAGGTCACGGATATACATATGAGGGTTCAACTTGGGGAAAAATTGTTCAAATTTTAATTGATAGCAAATGTATGAATCCAGTTATCTATTTTGATGAATTAGATAAGATTAGCGATACTCCAAAGGGTGAAGAAATAGCGGGAATTTTAACTCATCTAACAGATACATCCCAAAATAGTCAATTTCACGATAAATACTTTACAGAAATTGACTTTGATTTAAGTAAATGTTTATTTATATTTAGTTATAACGATGAAAGTAAGATTAACCCAATATTAAAAGACAGAATGTATCGTATTCAAACCAAGGGATATAATCAAAAGCAGAAAGCTGCTATTTCTAATAACTATCTATTACCAAAAATTAGAGAACAAGTAAAATTTACAGCAGAAGATATAATTATTCCTGAACAAACAATTCATTATATTATTGATAATTATTGTAACAAAGAAGAAGGTGTTAGAAATTTAAAGAGATGTTTGGAGATTATTTATACTAAATTAAATTTATATCGTTTAATGCGTCCAGGTTCTAATTTATTTGAAGAAGATATGTCTATCAAAGTTGAATTTCCTTTTACGGTTACAAAAACAATAGTTGAAAAATTAATAAAATCCACTGGAAATGGGTTAGATTCGTCTTTATATCATTTATATATTTAGAATGTTTATCTTTTGCGACGCGTGATGCGCCTTTTTCGTTTACGTGTTTTCTTTATATATTTTTTATATTTTCTCTTTTTTGTTCCTCCTCTTTTTCGTTTTTGTCCAACCGATGGTAAAATACCTTCACCTACTATACATATGTCCATTTATATTACATATTTATAAATAATTTTATTTTTTACATAATATTCCGTACATAAATGTATATTATTTAATAATTAAAAATTGGCATTTGAAATGTAAAAAGGTGTAAAAGTTGATGATTTAATTAAAAAAAAACTTGAAAAATCGTAGTTAATAATAAAAATATTTTTATTTGTAAATATTTTTATATCCTAATTATAATAATGCCTATAATTGCAAAAAATAAAATAACTACTAGTCGTATATTTTATAATCGTGGTGTTCCTAATAGAGACCATAATTTCGCATATCTAGCTACATTAAACTATTCAGTGCTTAAGCAATTATCTATTTATAATAAAAATAATGGGATAAATCAAAATGTGCTGTTCAAATTATAATATATATTAAAACAATATAAAGGAATATTAATATATTAGATTAATCGTTATAATATGTTAAATGATGATAATACAATGTTAAATGATAATACAATGTTAAATGATAATACAATGTTAAATGATAATGCAATGTTAAATGATAATACAGCGTTAAATAAAAAAGTTTCAATTAGTTCATTAATTAAAAATAATATTATTAATCAATGCGAACACGAATGGGTAAAAGACTTAATTGATATTGATCCTGATAGGTCAAAAGAAATTTGCTATTGTATCAAATGTGAAATGACTAAACGGTAGTGACATTTAATATTCTGAATACGGCACATTATTAGATCCTCTACTATTTAAGTAATTCAGTTGTTCGACTGTCATACATGCACACCCTGTACTAGACGAATATGCATTAGGGCAACACTCGGGTTTAAATTCGGTTGTAGCAAACATATCTAATTCGTCTTTAGGTAAAGGAATTGGTTGCTTAGGGCGGTTCCAAATGGCCTGAACTCCAGCATCAGGGCGAGTTCCTGGACTATAAGTTAATGTAGGCATAGACCATGTCGAAGGATTCATAATATAATCGGGTGTTTTAGCTCCCGCAAATTCGGGTCCAGACGCACTATTATTTGCACCAGTAAAACCTTCAACCGTTGTTGCCTTAGCATCTAACATATTTGTCATGGCAATCGCAGTTTTAGGTTTAGAACTAATAAAACCTTCAACCGTTGTTGCCTTAGCATCTAACATATTTGTCATGGCAATCGCAGTTTTAGGTTTAGTAGTCATTTTTTCTTTCATTATTTGCATCCCTTCATACATAGTAACGCGAGAACAACTACATAATAGATGACCAAACATAATCCAAAATACGATTATAATAGCGATTATAATTTCTAGACGAAATTTATACGAACCAATAGAAATTTCCATATTATACATATTCCTTAGATAATATTTTTTTTAATTTAAGAATGGAATCAATATTATTATTAAAATCCAAATAAATGGTATTTTCTACTTCAAATTTTTCATTAGAAACTAACAAATTATATTTTTGTTCATTTCCTAAATCATTCATTAATTCAACTATTCCATACACAACACCTCCTGTTGATACTCTTTCTCCAATAAAAATTTTATCAATGGGTTTTTCACCATTTATCATTTTTATTTTGGTTTCTTTTTTAAAACCAAAATTAATATCTGTAAATAAATCATCGGACATTCGAAATGAAATATGTTCAAGTAAAAACGACAAATCGTCATCATATACTTCATCCCAATCAGTAAATATGGTATTATTTAAAACAATTGTTTTAGATGTGGTGTTTATACAATATAGATATGGTTCTGTATAACTTGTTAGTTTAATTGCATTAGGATGTTCTTTTACTTTTATCCATTTATTGTTATAATTAACTATATGACTTTCACTAATAATAATATCATTTAGATGATACATATCAAGGTCTTTAGATGTAACTTTTATTTTTGCTGTAACAATAGAACCATCTAACAAAGTATCTAATGGTTTTAGTTCTTCAATAAATTTAAATGTGCCGTCTATTAGAAAAAATTTTGTTTTTCTGTCAAAACATCTTAATTTAGGTATTGCCGATGTTTTAATATGTAAAACTTCTGTCATAAAGTAAATAATAATTGATAATGGAATTGAAATAGCTAAAAATACACCTGTCATAGAAGCAGCTGCTGGCCATGTAAAAGGTAAAATCCATAATCCAACAATTATAATAACAAGTGCCATTAATATTTTAATAATTAATTCTAAAATTGCTCCCATTAACGATTGTAATGTATAATATGAACCTAACATAGTATATAACCCACTAGTCATTACTCCTTGTATTTTTTGAAATGTGTCCATTAATGCTATAAACATTTTTTGAATTGGAATCATAACATTTAAAATTCTACTAAGAACATCCTGAGAAAATTCTCTTATATTATTTCTTAGTCTATTCATAATTTCTCTTATTTGTTGGATGGAATTAGATACCCCACTAAAAACCTGAGTTAATGATTTAATCATAAATTGAAAAGGTTCTAATGCGTATCCAGTTATGTTAGTTAAAATATTTTGAACACAATATTGAAAATTATCGCTTGTATATTGAAATGCGGTAGTGCCCTCTGGGTGAGTTATCATTCCAGCAAATGGTAAATTTTGTGGTTTGCATCGTTGATTTACCCAGTCGTCGGCAATGGCTTCCTTAGTTTGCATCACTTTGCAATAAGAAAAAACAAAAAATACAAATAAGGTGATAAAAATAAAAATAATAACAGAATTTCCATATAAATCAAAATAAGATAAGGTGTCGTATGTGTTATTTATAAAATGAATTGTTGTTTCCATAGGTATTTTTATTTCTGGTTTATTATCCATATACTATAAATGGATAATAATAAAGGTTTATTTCTTAATTTGATATAATTATCTATTCCGTGTTAGTATATCATCTTCCCAATCCCAAAATAATTCATTATCAATAGATATACGTCCAGTAGTTGTAATTAAACACGAAAAATAATCAAGAATACTATCTGGTTGAATGATCGCCTTATTATAATCTTTCACTTGTATCCATTCATTTGTTAGTTTATCTTTAATAAAATGCTCTCCAGTAACAAATATATTTTGATTGGTGCCTTTAATTTTATATAGCGGTTCCTGTTTAACATTATCTATTTTTAAAACCGCAAATACTTTTCCCCCATCTTTTAATATCGAACCTAAAGGTATATTTTCCATTTCATATTGAGTTCCATCATTTAATGTAATTATTGTTTTTGGGTCAAAACACGAACCAATTGCTTTTACAAGTTGTCCAGGTGGTCCAGACCATGCACTATTCATCGTTTTAATTGAACCATCTAAAACATACATAATAGTAACGACAATACCAATCATTTTCCCTACCATATCTTTAATACTAATGATAATCTTTTGAAACTCGACAATCATATTTAAAAATACACCAAACACATTTTGAATTATTTCAGAAACAAAATTTCTAACAGAACTAAACATTACACGGATATTATTAATTGCTTCATTGAATCCTCCCCCAATAGATGTTAATGAATTAATCATATAATTTAAAGGTTGTAAAAGATAACCCATCATATTCATTTGAGTATTTTGTACACAATATGTAAAGTCTTCTGATATATTTTCTGAAAAAACCCAATAAGGCGGGTTACAACGATATACAGGCCAATTTTCTTTTATTTCTAATGCCGATTTAAAATACATCATTACCGCTATTTGGGCAATAAAACCTAAATTTACATATATTAAATTGAAATAATTATTCATTGTTGGCATAATCTATATTATTATTATATATATTTATTTTCTTATTCAAGCGTTATTCAAGCGTTACTAACAAATTTATTGACGACGTTTTTTAGTTTTTTTATTTTTAATGCGTTTTCGTTGCTTGTGCTTACATTTATAACTCATTTTTCTTCTTTTTGATTTTTTTCCACCACTTAAACATCCCCAAACAGGCCACGAACCTCCTCTTTTAGAACCGCCTGTTTTACCCGAGTATAATGCTTGTTGTTGAGCAGCGATCCCTGCCGTTTGCCCTGGTGTTCTAGCTGTGTCATACACTGACTGACTTGCTTGTTGCTGTGATAATGCGGTTAACTCTTTATAATTGCCTCCCGTTGCTTGAGAATTTACGGTTCCTGTAGGAACTGCTGGAACCTGAACTACGGGTGGTCCTTCTGCTCCTCCTCTTAAACGTCGTCTTTTAGAACCTCCATTTTTACCCTGTCCAATTAAAGCCATATGTTCATTTGTTTGTTGTTGCTGTAATTTAATCCCAGCACTCATAGGGCTAGTAGAACCAGGTGGCATAGCAGGTACTACTTGCAATGGCATAGTTGATGGAATCATATTAGGTTGATTGCTCATTATAATATAATCAAATATATTTTTCTAATAAATATATTTGAATGAGTTATAGTTTAAAAATAGTATTCTAAAATAATAATATAATGGATCCAAACCAAAGGCTTCAATTACAACAAATGATTACGGCAAATAATGTAGAAGATAATACAAATTTAATTAGACAGCTTAAACATAGTCATGTATTGCGAGAAAATGTAAATAATCTTATTATGTTAAAGGCAAAATATATGAATGATCCGGATTCTCTTCATTTAGAAGGAATGACTGAATGTAATTTTTTATTTACATATTACACCGATCTTTATAATAAAAT
>Ga0209770_10001118_pt1 | contig 14009 bp, 18 predicted proteins | sample LauGreSu1BDMLBDD_2_FD_187572 | JGI IMG/M metagenome (GOLD analysis project Ga0209770, IMG submission 187572) | Freshwater lake microbial communities from Lake Michigan, USA - Su13.BD.MLB.DD (SPAdes) (version 2) | ecosystem: Environmental > Aquatic > Freshwater > Lake | place: Lake Michigan, USA...
TGGCTGGAGCCATGCAGTACTGGCAAGTATAGCTATCTCTGGCCAAGATGTAGCGTCTCATCTTGCGCCAAGCTGACCCGTAAACCTTCTCATGCTTACCGCTTGCCATCAATGGTATCCGTGTTTCTGAAAGAATCTCCATGCGTTGCACATAGATCCGTAGCGTCCTTTGATGTATCTGATAGTCCAGTCAATCTGCTTATAGCCATCAAGATTCTTATAGGTTTCATTACGCATCTGGCCTATGCCGTGATGTGATCCGTTGCGAGCCTTCGGATTCCACTGTCGATTTTCTTTGTTTATCAGTTTGTAGAAGCATTGATACTGCTCATCATTAACAATCCTCGAATGTGCATAGAGCTTGAATGAATCGCTTTGTGTAGCTGCTTTAGCTTCTGTTGATGTAGTTACTGTCAAGATTACGATTGACATAGGAATAGCCAATAAGTTTTTATTCTTTATTTTTATATTTATTTTCTTTTTATTTATCTTTATTTTCAAGATATTATCTTTCAAGTATAGCGATGCACACTGACATTCTGTCAAGGATTGACATCGGTGTGTTGCATCGTCAACAGTTGCCTGTGGATAAGTATGTGGATAACTGTTCATAGGTTGAACCTTACGATCATGGACGGGAATGGAGCTGAGACCAGGCTCCCGCCGAACTTAAGCCGACCTTTAATGAACTCGACGTCATTAGGTAGGCAATCTTCGTGGAACCAACGCGTATCTGTCCTAGATGGCAATAGCATAACTACTGACCCCCCCCCGGCAGCGTGCCTTTGTGCAGCTTTAGTCCATTGAGCAATCACTCGACCATAAGGCGGATTGATCCACACTGTCCGACCATTCCATGATGTTGTAAGCCCATCGCGTCGCTTTGGATTTTCATGATCTAATCCGTACCAGTCCAGACATAGATGATTGGCCTGACTAGCTGCTGCATCAACGTCAAAGTCGTGCATCTGATTAAGCTTGTTCCAGAGCTCTATGGGAGTCGCCCAATCGTCAGTCTGACTTGGTGGCATGTACGCGTTACTCAAGGCCAGCCACCAGCCCATCATCAACTAACTTGACCGAGAATGTGCCACAACCAGAGCATTGAGCGAACCATTCGTGCATCGTCAATTCGGCTCCCTTTGTGATTAAGTGCTCTTTACGCCCATCACCATAAAGCTTCTTGCATATTGAGCAATCAAATCGCAGCAGTGGCATATTCGCTCCTTGCTAGATTCTCGATTGGGTTCAAATTGCCTTGATCTACCCACCATGAATCTTGACGTGGATTCTTAAACCGCTTGCGTTTAGCGAATGACACTGGAAGCCAGCCCACGATGTAGTAGACCGGCGACTTGCCGACCACTAAGACGGCCACATCGCTCTCACGATCATTAGGCGAAATGATGAGATTGCCTCCTTGATATGACGTCCACTTGACTTCAATGCCTTTGCCTACATCAGACCGGCTCTTTCCCTTGTTGTCATTGATGTCGTAGTCAAGTCCGAAGTATCTGGCCACACATAACTCAGCAGCTAGTGATTCGGCATATTCGACCACGCGTTCATGATTGTTGAGCTTGTTGTAATACTGAATGACGCCGAGAATGGCTTCTTGAGCAAAGACGACGTCACTAGCGCGTTTATGTATAGCCCACTCATCGGCGGGCGTTACTGTCATTTTCTGCATTTGCCACAGAACCAAAGAATTGGCTCACCAGAGACATCGCGTTGATAGCCCGCACGATCTAGAATCTCAATGCGCTGACAATGGTCGCAAGTTTCACACTTAAACTCTGCAACAATTTTGCCATCAATAAGAGTCCGACCAATCATCGTATCGACGTCAATCATTTCAGTGACGCGGCTCATTCTGTTGCCATCACAATCATCACAACAAGGAGAACGCACTCGAATAATACAAGAATCTGGACAAGCCGCTTTTTTGTCATACTTGAGGCCTCCACTGTCCATCAGATCCGAGCATGTACCACGCTGGCGCACACTGTTTCGCCTTGACTCTTTCGACGCACATATAACCGCCCCAACCTTTCCCAGTCTTCGCCGATGTGCCTTCTTTCCAAATCATGTGACCATGAGCGCACAATGGCGCAGCAGCTAATTGAACGCCGCCTAGTGTTTCTTTAATGGTGTCGATTGCCACGCCTAGCGTTGGAATGCCGGATTCTTCAGCTTCTTCGCGAGTCTTAAACGATGGCACGTCTCCATGCTTTGTCGTCCAGTAGTCATAGGCAACGGCAGAATCCTGAACAATCTTTGAATCGATTCGTTCGACCTGCTGCATATTCTGCACTGTTGGTCGTTTATCAGATCCAAGTACCAGACCAACGCATCTTCCAATTGCCGAAGTCACTGTATCTTCAACAAACCATTTCTTCATTTGTACGTTGTAGGTGTTTACGTTGCCGAATGCATAATCTATGCCGGCTGGCTCATGATCATCGTAATGACGATACACACGGCATTCGACTAGGACGTAGCCTTTCTCCAGGTTGATGTCCATAATTGACGTGTGGATCTTGCCGTCTTTGTGTGTAGCCCAGAATCGCTGAATGCGTGCAGCTACATCTTCGTAGTTATCTAAGAAACTCACTTGGACACCGCCTGAGCTGATGCGTGACGGCCTACGGCTCGACCGCGTTGATAGCCTTCTTTGTGGCCTTCTTTATAGCCCATTGTGTAGCTCACAATCGCCCAGAGAATACAGGCCAGACACATAAACAGAAATAAACCGATTTCACCTGATGTCATTTTTTGCTCCCGTGGGAGCCTTGTCGAATGCTCCCAGATACAGAGTGACATCGATGGCCGACAATTTCAAGATTGACGTCGGCGTGTCTATTTCTTGATAGCAATCTCAAGCAATAGTTGATCTAAACGCGCCTCAATTCGAGAGACTTGATCCTTGAGACTGTTGCCACCATTCGGCTGAAACTCCCGCATGATCGACTTCACCATGAATCGCATTGACGAATAGATGGCAGTCAGCAGAGCAAGGACAAGCCCACCGACCGCCGTCCATTCGCCTACACTCACTTCTTGCTACCGAATGCCACGTCGTTCGGATTAGCCCATCGAGCTAATACTGGAATGATGCCAGCAACAAGCCCCATCGCTAAATCTTTTGGATTCGTGTTGCCTGTCATATAGACGGCTAACATTCCGGCCACTGAGCTTCTCGCCCATGATGCACCTAACGCCTTGAGATCTTTCATTTCTTCTTCTCCTTTGGCTTTGCCTTTTGGATTAGCTCAACCACTGGATATTCTCCTGCATAGGTTGTCAAACGAGCGCGAGCGAAACCAACAATCTCCTTGCCGATATAGCGTTGCTTAATCATCACCATTCCGCCGTTGCGTTGATCTCCAGTGCCGGAAGTATTTCCCTCGATGCAATAGACGCTTGTTGCGCCGACTTTGACCACAATTCCAATGTGACTGATTCTGTCAATGCCATCGTGTGGAAAGTCCATAAAGCATAGATCTCCAAGCTGCGGTTTATCATCAATCCAGCGTCCAAGCTCTTTCATCTTATGAGCTCCAGCAGCCGTTGAAACCATCGATGGAATCTTCACTCCGGCAGTGTGAAAGACCCAATTGCAGAACGAACCGCACCAGGGCAATCCGTCGGCCTTTGTAAACTTGCCGTACTTTGTCAGATTTTCGCCAGTCTCAATCGTGCCGACTTCAGCTAGTGCGACTTCAATGATCCGTGCAGCCGTGCCGTCCGGATACATCTGAATGACTTCTTTCACTTAAAGCCCAAGTGCTACTTTAAGATCTGCAACAGATAAACCGACGCTGGCTAATTTTTGCTCAACAGTAGGTTCAACAACAGGCAATGGATTAGCAATCGCTGCGTTAATTTCTTCAGAAGTCGGTTTCTTTTGCTTTGTATCTAACCAATCTAAACCTTCTAAAGTGTCGCCGGTTAAAGCCCACTCTGCATTAGGTCGAATATCTGCTAACGCTTTGACTATTTCTGAGTTATTCATCACGCACCGATTTCCATTAAGGTCAGAACGGAAGCTTCATTGTTAAGTTGAGCCTCAATTGAATTAGCGACGTCGTTACACATCTGTATTTTGTAAGTTGTTGCGCTTGTCGTTGCGGGTGAATCTAACCAAGTCAATGTTACTTCGCCACGCTCTGGGTTTGTTCCTGTATAAAGTTGAGCGTTATAAAGTTTGATTTGAGTTGCGCCTCTCATGATGCGTAAATTGACCGCGCCGCCTGCCGTAGAAACTCGGTGATTTCCATTATAAATGACAAAGATTTTGCTTGTCGCTGATGTCGGAGTAATTGTTGTACTCATACCCGTATCGACATAAGAAGTGCTGCTAGTTGCAAAGTTTGTGGCGTATGTATTATTTACGAGTTGCAATAATTTGCCACCGCCTGCTGGCGCAGACCATGTTGGCACTCCACCAGAAACAGTCAAGACATTGCCAGTCGAACCAATAGCTAAACGAGTGTTCGTATTAGCCGTTGCAGATGAATAAGCAAGATCGCCAAGTGTTGTGCCGGGTTGTAATGCTTTGAGCCGTGTATCTACGCCCTGCAACGCAACGTCAAAGTCGGCTGGAAGATCCGTAACCAAATCAGTCGCCGTGGGGAGAACAAAGCCATAGTTCGTAGTTGGGTTTGCCATAAGTGTTTCCTTTCGTTATGAGACTATTGTGGCATATTGCCACTCTAAAGTCGGCGACACGGTATTCCATTGCTCATTGATTGGCACGTCATTCCATCGCATGGCTTGCAGTGAATATGCAAGTGGAGACATGAGAAGAGTGATGTCTAACTGATTGTATGAGGCGCGGAAAGTCCAGCCCTCGACAAAGCCTTGAAAGGTTCCGGACGACATATTTGGCGGAAGGTCATTGAGTGCAATTGGCTGACCCATAAAGATGTTGATTAAGTCGTCACGATCGGCGTTGTCTAGCTCTGGATTGGTCAATGCGTAAGTAATGGAATCAAAGATTGGCTGCGGATAGGCTCTTAGTGCAAGATAGAAAGCCGCCTGATCTTCGGCATCGGCTTGATGCTTAATGGTCGTCGTAATTATTTGAGAAAGGTCGCCATAAATTGCTATTGATTCGGGATCTGTGTCGCTTATTTCGCTTCCTGAGCTAATCCCATAACTAATTGTGATGTCATTTCTGACATCTCCTGCCCTTGTCTTAATGGTAATGCCCTGCCCTAGAGCGTGATTGGCGGTGAGATCTGTGTAGCCATTAGCTGCAAGGTAGGTCGTCCGGTGTGTCGAATCTGCATAGGATATGAGCCCAGATGCCGATTCGTATAAATAACCTAATCCGCTAGTGGCGAGCGCAGCGACTAAGTCATAAATGATTGTGCGATTAGATGAGCGTTGCGCAAGCTCATAATTGCCCGGAGTATCAATCTCACCAAGACCATTATTTGTCACCGTTGCCCATGTCGTAGTTGGATCATAAGTAGTCCACTGAAGCGCGGCTGGAACTTGTTGCCATTGAGTCAATAACACTTCGCGCAGAATTGTTTCGATTTGATTGCCGTCAAAGTCCTGAGTCAAGACGCCATCTGTGAGAGCCTTTTGAAGCCTTGCAAGTGCTCCTAGAGCCGTAATGGTGACTTCTTGAGTGTAAGCCGTTGAACCTACCTGAGACACGCTTACAGAGATGTCCACGACTGATCCGCCAAAGATTGGCACATAGACCGCCGATGTGTCCTGCACTTCAATCGAGATGGTGTTGTTGATTTCATAAGGTATTGCAGCTTGACCAAAGACAATGAGATTGACTGAGCAATAGCCGGCTTGGGCTTGCTCATAGATATTCGTGCGCCCTGACGTAATTGTCAGATTTGCCAATACTGAATCGGTGACGTCAGTGCCATCAATTTTGACGCGCCAGACTGGAGCCCATTGTGTCATTAGATTGCCTGAAGTGCGGAGGCTCCGCCAGTGCCACGATAGAACGAATCATTGAGAGTCTTGACGATTGTGCGTGCCGTACCTTCGGGATCAATTGCGCCATTGACTGTGACATTGATTCGCGCAGCGTTTTGAGAATCCGTGAAACCGCCACCGCCCATAGCAGCTAGACGAGCCGCATTCTGTGAATCCGTAAAGCCTCCACCGGCTGCTGCGGCAACCTTAATTGCACCGGCTGCTGCTGAAGCAATGCCTCCGCCGCCGCCGCCGCCTCCTCCGCTAACGCTACCGCCGCCTCCCATAGAAGGAACGACAATTGATGGCACTGATGATCCACCGCCACGAATTGCACCTGGCGCACCTGTTGTAGCGAATGTAGGAGTTATACCAGCTTTTCTTGCTAACTCTGCACCTAACTCAGAACCGGACATGCCCCACTTACTCGGATCAGTCATCGCACCTAATAAACCTAAAGTGACTGAAGCAAACTTCACGACCTTGTCCAAAGCTGCGATGATTGTATTAAGCCAGCCAATCATCTTTCCTAATCCTGAGCTCTGACCTGTATTTGCTTCGCTATTAAAGACGCCGAACATTTTAGTCAATGACGTTGTAAGACCTTTTACTGTTTCTCCGAAACCAAATGCAGCCGTTTCAGTGCTAGTCATTCCGTCTTTAAGTTTTCCTTTGCCACTAAATCCTAAAGCGAAAGCATTAAATGCTGGAAGAACATTGTTGTTGATGTAGTCAATTAACGAAGTAACCATTGGCAATAAACCTGTGCCGATAGTTTCTTTGGCTTCATCGAAACTAACTTTCAAGATTGCAATTTTGCCTTGATAAGTTTCTGCATTCGCAGCAGCAGCTCCGCCAAAGAGATCTGTTAATTTTTGCTGGACGTCCGTGAATGTCATTGTTTTTAGCTCGGCCGCAGATAGTCCAATTCCTAATTTGCCTAAAGCTGCCGTATTGCCGTCGTAGGCTTTACCGATTGCATTCGCGACAGTCTCGAGCGGCTTACCAGTTGCCGTAGCGACATCAAGGGCAACAGTAAGAAGATCCTGCGCCTTGCTGATGTCTCCAGTTGAAATTGCTAATCGCTGCAACGCTGGACGTAGCTTGTCGTCTGCAACACCAGTCGCCAAAGACATTTTGAGAATGGAATCTTCGGTTGCTGCAATTTGCGCATTCGTTGCACCAGTGGCATTTACTAAAGCGTTGGCCAGTTTGTTTTGTGATGCTTCATCTTCGATTGCTGCCTTTACACCATCGACACCTAGCTTGATTGCATAAGCAGCCGCAGCAGCAGCAGCAACACCGAAAGCGACTGCGGCTTTCTTGCCAAAGTCTCCAACCTTGTCGGAGAATGTCTCGATTTCTGCCTGTGAACCTTTTATGCCTTTTTTAAGATCATCAAAGTCAGCATCGAAGGTAATCTTGACCTTTGGAATGCCTGCCATTATTTGAGCCCCAAATCGTTAATGATTCCTTTGACGATTGAAATATACTCCTGCGCAACGACTGGAGTGTAGAAGTCCACGCTTTTATTCAACCAATATCCTTCGCGATTATATGGAACCTTAAATCGGTTAGTGTATTTGCGACCTGCTCTATCAAGCCCTGGACGCGATCCATATTCTGAGCCCCAAAGTAATGCGCCGGCTGGAGCTTGAGTGCGTCCAACCTTTGCGCCTTTGCCGCTTTTACTTGGCCGTCCACCATAGGCGCGACCGACTTTCTTTGCACCACCAATATCAACGCGAATCAATCGATCGCGTGGAGTGGCAATCGATTGCAAGACAAGCTTTGTCTGTGGAGTAGGTGAGCCATGTCCGAACATCATAATCTGACCGGCTAGTCGCTTGGATAGCGGTTGAGCTGCATCTCTAACGCGACTTTGAGATTCTTTGTCTAAGAGATTAAGTGTTGAAATCAGATTCTTTAGCTCATAAGGCTCGACTTCAATGCGAAAGGTTCCTTGCCCTTTCGTCGCCTTAAATGCCATTCTGTTTCTCCAATATCTCGAAAGCCGTGTAAATCTGCTCCGCCGTCGTCCATTCGCTCATCGGGATTCCCGTCGCTATTGCTACTTCGACGAGTATGCGATTTACGCTTCCGGCGGCGTAACTTTTGGGAGAACGTCACCGACTGTCACATCGGCGACTGTTTCACACCAGATTTCATAGCCTTTAATTGGCTTGCCACCGGCTTCACGCTTCATCGCATTCCACGCAAGGAAGAGAAGATCAGAGATTCCAATCTTCTCCTGCGCCTGCGAAATTGTGTTGCCTGTCTTTTGTTCCCACTTAGCCCACTCTGGCGGTTGTGCCGTATATGTGCCTGACTCGCCGGACATGTATTCGATTGTGATTGGTAGTCTCATTATTTGCTCCCGTTTCTCTTTCGATTAGCTGATTGTTATGACTGGTGTTGATGCGCAAAGCATTGACCAAGAATCCGTCTGTGCATCTGGAGCAGAGCCGCCAGCAGTTGGAGCTACTGGGAAAGCAGTGCCAGCGAATGACGCGCCAGTTGCAGTAAGCAGAGTGAATGCAAGTGCAGTGTTAGGAGCAGAAGTAAACGCAGTCCACATCGCTTCAAAGAGTGATGATGTTGCGCCCCAGTCTGCAAGAAGCTCAATGTTAAGTGTCCATTGATCATCAATGTGCTTATAGGCTTTTCCATCGAGTGTCTGATAAGTCGTAATGACTGGTGCATTGACTAAAGTGACGGCAGTTGTCTGCGCGTCGTAATTAACGGTGGCAAGCGTGAATACTATGTCGCGACCGGTGACTATTGTTGTTGGCATTTCTTTGTCTCCTTAGATAGTTTCTTGAGTGTAGTAAGTGCTGACCGCGAGATCCGCCACTAGTAGATTAGATGCTCCCACTGATTGGATTGTCGGTTGTTGAACATCTCCGACAACGTATCCAGTTGGCATCGCTTGCATGATGCTTATGACTAACTGTTCAAGATTATCTAGTGCTCCGGCGTTGTTGTTATATGCAACGGCTGCACTGACAACCAAATTGACTTTCACGCGTACCGTACTTTTACCGATTGTCGTCGTCTCTAAATAAGGCGCATCGGGAACGATAACGCAAGCTGGTGGAATGACTGCCTCTGGCACGGTCGAATAAACTGATGCAGCTACTGATCCAAGTGCAGTGGCAAGTGTGCCTCGGATATTGGTCGCGATTGACGTTGGAGTAGGCATTTACATGGCCATCGTTGAGACATCAACGTAATTACCAAGAAGGCCAATGACGCGATTTTGAAGTGATCTTCCCATGCGAAATGGCGACGGAGCGAAATCTACGCCTTCAATCTGACCACCGGGTGCGACCACGCTCTGGAAGATTTCGACGCTGACGATGGTGACCGCCTGTTCGACTGCATCGGTATTTGCATAGAGCGTGGCCGCGTCTGCCCCAGATAGGTAAGCAACTCCGCCAGGAATTACTGGACGGAAATCAATGTCTGCATTAGTGACCGCGCATGTGAAGTAGAAATATGGAGCCGGATATGCGAAAGGTAAATATGGGAATGGATCATAATAATTTGATGTGACTGTCTTTGTTCCGTTAAATGTTGATGGAACGCAACCTGTAATCACGACACTTTGACCAGCGACAAATGTGTTCGGCTTTTGTGTTATGTAATAGGCGACATTATTTTGGAGATATACGGCTGCGACTGAGTTTTGATTGGCAGTCAATAGCGGCAGAATTACCTGTTCAGCAGAATCGATAATGCTTTCAAGATAATCGTTTGAATAAAGAGAAACAGAGACGCCAAGAACCTGTCTAAGACTGGCGACGGTAATGATTGCTGGCATCTCTGTTTCCTTTCGTGAGCTGCTGGGCTAGATACGGGAGCGCACCTAGCCCATGATTGATTAGGTTAGGTTGAAGCGACGTAGGCCACCTGCGAAGGTCGCTTGCGCTGCGATGTAACCGTAGAGCATGATCTCAATTTCTCCAGTAGTTGGCACATTAGTGGCCAGCGTTAGAGCTGGAGATTCAAAGATTTCGATTGAACGTGGCTCGATGATGAATGCTGATTCATCGATTGATGTGTTTACCATGTTGGCGTCCACATAATAATCGAGGCCAAGAACGTTTCCGCGAATCGATGTTGGATTAGCAGTGCCGCCAGCGTTCATTGTAGTTGGCTGAGCGTTGTAGATTGGCCGTCCAGTTGTATCAGTCGCGCCGAGCAAAGTTGCCCAGATTGAAGTACCTGAAACGAATGATGTTGCAGTGCGCTTTGTTGCACTGTAAACGGCTGGTGATTCTGTTGATACGAATGAAATCAATCCGGCTGAATCAGCAGCAGTTGCAGTTGCCTGTGTTCCACCAGCAGTGATTTGAGCAATTACATAAGCATCAGTTGCCTGAGCATACGCATCGCGAAGATTTTGAAGCATAATTTCATAGAATGATGGATCTGAACGATCTAGCAATTCTACTGAGTAGCGCTGGAATCCAGCCTTCTTTATTACTGTCGCATTGACGTAAGCTGAAGTGATTGCAGTTGTTCCTGTTGGATCTCCGCCTTCTGCCACTGTTGCAGCAGTTGAGTTGGCAGTGATCTTAGGAATCGACACTGTCATTCCGTATGTGCTCAATGGACGTGTTCCACCGCATGCGTCAATAACTGGTCGCATAGCGTTTGTATTTGTTGCAACGTCGCGAACATAAGAAACTGGGCTGAACGCTGGATTTGTTGTGAATGAATCATCTGCTGCCTTGATGTATTGGCGAGAATCTTCGTTGCCTAGCGTGGCCTTGATTGAGTGTTCTAAATATGATCCACCAGAAATTACTGGTGAACGTGGTGACGTGAAATAGAGCGGACGAGCTGCCTCGGCCTGTACGACTTTGGAAGCCTCAACCGTTTCGGCTGGTGCTTCTGTGACGGTTGGAGTTGTTTCCACTTCGTTTTCTCCTTCGGTAGTTTGTTCTTCTGTTTCCACGACGGATTCAGAATCTTCTTGCTCACTAGCTGCGACTGCGACCTTCGCTGATGCGATGGCCGGATCTGTGACCAGTGAGACTTCTTTGAGCGCGCTTGCGCTAATAACTAAGACGCCATCGACGTTCTTATACTTTTCAGCTAGTACGCCCACACTGAAGCCGTCGCGTAATCCGGAAGATGCCTCGACCAGACTGTCGTTGCCTGCGGTCGTATTTCCGATAGCGAAGGTCGCATCGATTCCATCATCGGTGACTTTGTAGCTCTTCAAGAATCCGATTGGAGATTCACGGCGATGCTCAAGTAGCAATTTAGTCGTATCGCTGAAAGTAATGGAGCCAGGCTTAAACATTGTCGAGCCGGCTGATGTGGAGCCCTCTTCGTTCCAGGTAACAATGCGTCCAGAGATTTCGCGCTTTGGAAAGTCCGTTGCCGTGACTTTGATTGAGAAATCTAGATTCATCGGAGTTAGCTTTATTTCTTTCATCGGATCATTTCCTCTTCTAGTCGGATTTCATCGGAAGTAAGAGCTCCGATGTCGTAGAGAATCTTGTAAACGTCTGCGCGCTCTTTCGCTGATCCACGCAAGTAATCATCTAAATCAAACTTAACTTCTTGCGATGCTGGAACGAAATCATTGGCCAAGCCAGTCATTGAAAGACGCTCTTCAATCGCAGTCATAATCGGACGAAGTGAGAAGTCCAGCAAAGATTGACGCGCAAGTTGTGCGTTGGAATAAGTCATACTTGAGCCAGATTCTGCATCGACGTAATACGCCGGAATGCCTGTTGCTCTGGCTAATTCTGTTGCAACGTAAGATCTAGCTTGATTGAGTTGCAGCTTCTCTGGGTCGAATCCAAGTGTCTGCAATTCCACATCGGCATTCAAGAATGCAGTTGAACGATTGCGACGTGATTGCCCCCAAGATTCAAGTAGCTTAGCGATGCGATCTGCTGGAAGTGCAGTGCCGTTAGATTTCAAGACCATTGTTGGAACTGGCTCGCGTGCGTACATTGTCGCAGCGCGTTCTAACTCTGCACCAGCTTTAATTGTGCGACCAGCTCTGTTTAGAATGCCCTCATCGACTCCGTAAAAGACTGCAAGACTTCCAACGCCATCGTATGGCACTGGAATTGAATCTACGCAGTAATAATCAATCTCTGTTCCCATCGCATTTGTTTTGATTGTGACGCGCGTTGGATCAATGCGTTCTGCACTACGAATGCGATACGTGTCTGCATAAAGCTCAAGAATGCGCATATACCCGTAGCCATATAGCAGCAAATCTTCTGCAAGCCAGGCATACGTTGCAAATCCGGGAACGCGTGGATCCGGTTGATTGATTACCTTTGGAACAAGCTCTACACGCGCACCATCTGCCTTTGTGCGAACCCGAAGCGGAATTGATGCGACACTGGACGAAATAATGTTTCGTGCTCTGGCGCATGTAGGTACAGACATAAACTCGACGCGCGATGCAGTAATTCCAGCAACGCCGTAGATATTGTAAAGAGAGCTAGTGACATTTACTGGAGCCAAAGACGCTTCAATGTCGGAAGTCGCAGCCGGAGCCGCAGTCGTGATTGTGCGAGAGAATAGACCCATGTGCGGAAGTCTAAGCCTCTCCTTTACATCTAACCGACCAGAATGTCTATCTCTGTCTCTGGGCGTGTCGCATAGAATGTAGCGAGCGCAGTGGCAACGCTGGCGCATACTGTCGTCTGGGAAGCTCTGCGCCCAATTACCCAGCCGCCATCGCCATGAGGCAATCTAACTGCTGAGAGCATTTGTTTTGTCAGCTCTTCGTTGCCAGCGTGACGCAATCGATTTGACGTGATGGCCGAAAGTAATTGATCGCATGCGGTTGCGTAATTGTGGCCATCAAAGTCCATAATTGGAATACCGGCTGGAACTAAGCGACCAGCAACCGCCGTGGCCGTTCTTTTTGAGTACGCAATAACTTCGACTGGATACTTGCGGAAATGCTCCGCAATTTGATTGGCCATCTCTAGGTCATTAAGTGAAACTGAGTTTTCCCATGTTCGCAGCAGCTTTACGACGAACTTGTCGTCGCCGATGCGTTGGGCGGCCACCAATGCGGCTGCTCTACGATCTGGCGACAAATCAAGGCCGAACCAAGTCGTCTTTTCCACATCTAGCTCTACGCGGGCATCTTCACACTCTTTCCATGAAATCGCCGGAATGACTGCGTCTTTCTGATGAATCCAGCGACACAACACTTCCTGCTGGACAACGTGGGGCGGGTCATTGAGAACGGCGCGGATATTATCTTCATGCACTGTGTGGCCAAGTGCCGGATTACTTGCAATCCAATTTTTTTCGTCTGTGATGTCGTCGGTGTATCCAGACCATTCCAGATAGACAATTGAATCTGTACCGCCGACGGCAGCAGCCATTCCGCGCTCGCGTAGCTGATTGAGTACGACTGACTCCTGATCACCGGCCGTCGAGAACGTCCAGACTTGCGGATTGCGTGATGCCATCATGGTATATCGCAAAGAGGCGAAACCATCGAGATCCTTCATCTCTGAAAGCTCGTCCATGTAGACAACTTCCGGCCGGCTGATTCCACGTGCCGCGTTATTGCTGGCGCGCACCATGTAACGATTGCCGGTGATTGTGACAATTTCTTCGGATCCGTGAGCCCATCGGATTACTTGCACCTGTTTCTTGAGGAAATCATTTGTCTCGATAATCTTGACAATCTGGCGAAACAACTCCAGAGCCGTCGATAGTCGGTGAGCTGATGAAATCTGCAACGGCTCATTCCAAAGAAAGAGTCCGGCCAGTGCGCGGATTAATAAGAGCGTGGACTTACCTTGTTGTCGAGCCGCCACGATGCAGATTTCAGAAGCTGCCCATCTCTGATCATCTTTGATTTTGTGGGCGTGATGTATAACAAATCGTTGCCATGGCATCAAGTCGATACCGCAAGACTCTGCGAATGCAATTAGCTCGTCGCCCTTGGACGGCAAATCGTTGAGGCGTGAATGGATTCTGGGCGTAGGAGAGCCGATTAGAGACTTCGGCGTAAGAATTGCCGTGTCCAATCTCGGTTCATCTCTGTTCGCCTCTGG
>Ga0209770_10001119_pt1 | contig 14008 bp, 7 predicted proteins | sample LauGreSu1BDMLBDD_2_FD_187572 | JGI IMG/M metagenome (GOLD analysis project Ga0209770, IMG submission 187572) | Freshwater lake microbial communities from Lake Michigan, USA - Su13.BD.MLB.DD (SPAdes) (version 2) | ecosystem: Environmental > Aquatic > Freshwater > Lake | place: Lake Michigan, USA...
GGCCATCCGCGCCGGCGGCGCCGCCAACGCCCTCGGCTCGGGCGCCAGCGATCCCAAGGCCATCAACACCGAGGGCCACCGCCGCCAGCTGCAGGACCTCGTCGACGCCCTCGCCGCCGGCCGCGCGCCCGCGCTCGACGGCCGCGAGGGCCGCAAGGCCGTCGCCTTCGTCAACGCGATCTACCGGTCGGCGCAGACCGGCGCGCCGGTGAAACTGTGAATTCTCGCATGCGCTGTCTCGGAAGGTGGAACCCGGCCGCTGGACGGGTTGCTCTTTCGCCCATTGCACAAACGCGTCCGGAGGCCGCGTTCCACCTTTCGTAACGATGTCCCCTCCCTCCGCCCCCTGGTGGCGCAGCTTCAACCGCGACCACTGGTTCGTGTTCACGGTCGCCTCGCTGGCGTGGCTGTTCGACTGCCTCGACCAGCAGTTCTTCAACCTCGCGCGCGATGCCGCGATGGAGGACCTGATGCCGACGAAGGCGCTGGCCAACGAATACGGCCCCTACACGACGTCCGTCTTCCTCGTCGGCTGGGCGATCGGCGGGCTCGTCTTCGGCGCGCTGGGCGACCGCTACGGCCGCGCGAGGATCCTGTCGCTGTGCGTGCTGCTCTACTCGGTCTTCACCGGGCTGAGCTCGTTCTCCACCGGGTTCGTGGATTTCTGCGCCTACCGCTTCCTCACCGGGCTCGGCGTCGGCGGCGTCTTCGGCCTGGCCGTCGCGCTGGTCGCCGACTCGGTGCCCGACCACACGCGGGCGCCGGCGCTCGGCCTGCTGCAATCGCTGTCCACGTGGGGCAACATCCTCGCCGGCCTCACCGGCATGGCGGTCGGCGCGTTGGCCGCGCGGCACCTGCTGCCCTTCGGCCTGCAGACCTGGCAGGCGCTCTTCCTGATCGGCGCCGTGCCGGCCTTTCTCTGTGTGTTCATCCTGCGGCGGCTGCCCGAGCCGCCGAAGTGGGTCGCGGCCAAGGCCGCGGGCGAAAAGGCGGGCCTCAAGTTCGGCTCCTACGCCCACCTGCTCGGCCACCCGAAGTGGCGGAAACACGCCTGGCTCGGCCTCATCCTGTGCCTCGCCGGCATCGTCGGCCTCTGGGGCATCGGCAACTTCCACCCGAAGATTGTCCGCACCATCATCGAGACCCACCTCGCAAACTCCGGCCTCTCGGCCGACGCCATCGCGAGCGAGAAGGCCTTCTGGAGCAGCGTCGCCCTGCTGCTGCAGAACGTCGGCGGCTTCGCCGGCATGATGACGCTGGCCTGGCTCGCGCAGGCCAAGGGCCGCAGGCTGGCCTTCGCGGTCGCGCTGACCTGCTCCTTCCTCTCGACGCTGCTCGTGTTCCGGGGCCTGCGCGAGTTCAGCCAGATCTTCTGGATGATTCCGCTGATGGGCTTCGGCCAGCTTTCCGTGTTCGCCGTCTATGCGATCTACCTGCCCGAGCTGTTCCCGACGAGCCTGCGCAGCACCGGCACCGGCTTCTGCTACAACTTCGGCCGGCTGGTCGCCGCGACCGCGCCGTTCACCATCGGCCAGCTCACCCGGCGCCTCGGCGGCGACCTCGAGGGCTTCCGCTCCGCCGGCTCCTGGGTCGCCCTCGTGCTGCTGGTCGGCCTCGCCGTCCTGCCCTTCCTGCCGGAGACGAAGGATCAGCCCCTGCCGGAGGAGTAAAAATTTGCCGGGCAACCGGCCCCGGTTATTTTCCCTTTCCCATGAGCCCGAACTACGCCATCGCCCACCTCGACGAGATCCCGCCCGTGCCGTGCCCCTGCGGCCAGACGCGCCGCGCCTTCGTCACGCCCGACAACCCCGTGGCCACCATCCACCTCGTGGACGCCAAGGTCGACACCCGGACGCACTACCACAAGAAGCTCACCGAGATTTATCTCATCCTCGAGGGCACGGGCCACATGGAGCTCGACGGCGTGCTCCACCCGGTGAAGCCCATGAGCTCCATCCTCATCAAGCCCGGCTGCCGCCACCGCATCATCGGCCGGATCAAGTTCGTCAACATCCCCGTCCCCGCCTTCGACCCGCACGACGAGTGGTTTGATTGACGGCCTCCGGCCGACAAGTTGAAGGTTGAAAGGTGAAGGTTGAAGGACCGACCCATCGAGATCTTCCCACATCCCCGCTTTCAACTTTCACCTTTCAACCTTCAACTTTTCCCATGCTCCCCCGCCTGCTGCCCCTCGTCCTCCTGCTGACCTCCGCCTCCCTCTTCGCCCAGCGCGGCGACAAGCCGGGTGAGACCCAGCAAGCCGTGCCCGAGCACATCAAGACGCCCCCCGCCCCCATCCTGGTGGCGGAGGAAGCCGTCAAGACCCTCCGGGTCGCGCCGGGCTTCCGCGCCGAGATCGCCGCCGCCGACCCGCTCGTCGGCGACCCCGTCGCCATGACCTTCGGGCCCGACGGCCGCATCTGGGTCGTCGAGATGCGCGGCTACATGCCCAACGCCGAGGGCAAGGGCGAGGATGCCAAGGTCGGCACCGTCGCCGTGCTCGAGGACACCGACGGCGACGGCCGCGCCGATAAGCGCACCACCTTCCTCGACGGCCTCGTCATGCCGCGCGCCCTCGCCCTCGTCGGCGACGGCGTCCTCGTGGCCGAGCCGCCGCACCTCTGGTTCGCGCGCGACACCAACGGCGACGGCGTGGCTGATGAAAAGAAAGAGGTCTTCTCCGACTACGGCGGCCGCAGCAACCCCGAGCACACCGCGAACGGCCTGATGTGGGCCCTCGACAACTGGATCTACAACGCCAACCACACGCAGCGCTTCCGCTACCTCGGCCAAGGGAAGTTCGAGTCCGATTCCACCCTCTCGCGCGGCCAGTGGGGCATCTCGCAGGACGACACCGGCCGCATCTACCACAACAGCAACAGCGACCCGCTCCGCGCCGACCTGGTGCCGACCGCCTACCTGCGCCGCAATCCCTCCCTCCTGAACGCCGCGGGCGCCAACGTCCGCCTCGCCCCCGCCAACCTCCCCATCTGGCCGGGCCGCGTCACCACCGGCGTCAACCGCGGCTACCGCACCCTCAACGCCGAGGGCAAGATCACCGCCGTCACCGCCGCCTGCGGCCCGCTCGTCTACCGCAGCGCGCTTTTCCCCGCGGAGTTCTACGGCAACGCCTTCATCGTCGAGCCCGCCGGCAACCTGGTGAAGCGGATGATTCTCACGGAGGCGGACGGCACCATCACGGCCCGCAACGCCTACGAGGGCGCCGAGTTCATCACGTCCACCGACGAGCGCTTCCGCCCCGTCAACACCGCCAGCGGTCCCGACGGCGCGCTCTACGTCGTGGACATGTATCGCGGCATCATCCAGCACCGCATCTACATGACCTCCTTCCTGCGCAAGCAGGTCGACGAGCGCGGCCTGGCCGACGGCATCGGCATGGGCCGCATCTACCGCCTCGTCCCCGAGGGCGCCACGCGCTCCAAGGTGAAGTTCAACCTCGCCACCGAGCCGACCGCGCAGCTCGTCACCCGCCTGCGCGCCGCCAACAGCTGGTGGCGCGACACCGCCCAGCGACTCCTCGTCGAGCGCAAGGATCCCGCCGCCACCGCGCCGCTCCGCGAACTCGCCCGCTCCGGCCCGCCGCTCGCCCGCCTCCACGCCCTCTGGACCCTCCACGGCACCGGGCAGCTCGACCGCGACACCGTCCTCGCCGCCCTCGGTGACCAGGACGAGCGGGTCGCCGCCGCCGCCCTCCGGCTCGCGGAGCAATGGCTCCGCACGCCGGCCGACACCGAGGTCTATCAGCGCGTCACGTCCGTCAATGCCGCCGCCTCGCCGGCCCTCACGCTCCAGCTCGCGCTTTCCCTCGGCGAGAGCCCCGCCCCGGCCGCGGTCACCGCCCTGGCTGGCATCGCCACCCGCGCCGGGCGCCAGCCCTACGTGGCCGACGCCATCGTCAGCGGCCTCGCCGGCCGTGAACTCGAGCTCATTGAGCTGATCGACGTTGCCCACGCCTCCGACCAAGCCGCGCCCGTCCTGACCCTGGCCACCAGCGCGCTGCTGAAGTCCGGTGACGCCGCGCGCATCACCAAGGTCCTGGCGCTGCTTGAGCCGGCCGCACCGGTCGCGCCGTGGGTCCGCGGCGCCGTGCTCAACGGCATCGAGCGCTCGCTGCCCAAGACGCCGGAAGGCAAGCCCGTCGCCGGCACCATCGCCGTCGAGCCGCGCCCGTTGCTGCTGCTCTCCGTCCAGGGCAACTCGCCCGAGGCGAAGCAGGCCGGCCGCCTGAGCACGCTCCTCAAGTGGCCGGGCAAGCCGGGCCTGGAGCAGGAATCCGCCGAGATCGCCGCGCGCCTGACGCCGGAGCAGAAGGTCCTGTTCAATCAGGGCCGCGACCTCTTCGCGACGATCTGCGCCGCCTGCCACCAGGCCGGCGGCGAGGGCCTGGCCGGCCTCGCGCCGCAGCTGCTGTATTCCAAATACGTGCTCGGCGGCGAGGGCGCCATCACCCGCATCGTCCTCAACGGAAAGGAAAAGGAGGGCCTCGTCATGCCGCCCCTGCGCGGCGCGCTCGATGACACGGCCATCGCCTCCGTCCTCACTTACATCCGCCAGTCCTGGGGCCACAACGCCCCGCCCGTCTCGCCCGCGAGCGTGGCCAAGGTCCGCGCCGCCGTCGGCAACCGCGACGAGCCCTGGTCCGACGAGGAACTGCTGACCGTCGGACCGTAGCGGCCCGACGGAGTTGAAAGGTGATGGTTGAAAGTTGAAAGACCGGTCAACCAACCGACCGACTACCGGTTCCGGACTTTCAACCTTCAGCTTTCAACTTTCAACTGCATCAAGGTGCGGACCGCACCTTGATGCTGCGGAATCGCACCACGTCCCCGTGGTCCTGCAGCAAAATCGGGCCCTTCGCGCCCTGGGCGAAACCCGGGATCTTCGCAAACTTGCTCCGCGCCACGCGCGCCGCGAAATCGGCCGAGCCGCGCTCGAACGCCACGACCTTGATGCCGTTGAGCCAGTGCTCCACGTGGCCGGCCGGCGTCACGACGATCCGCGCGTGCTGCCACTTCCCGGCCTCGGGCTTGATCGCCGCGCCGCCGGGCAGCGGACCGCGCGGAATCAAATCGTAGAGCGAGGCCGCCGTGCGGTTGCCGTCGACCCCGGCCTTGGCGTCGGGATGCCGCTCGTCGTCGAGCAGCTGGAACTCCAGCCCGACCGGCGCGCCCTTCCCGTCCGGCGCGACGAAATACTTGATGCCGCTGTTGGCACCTTCCGTGACCTGAAACTCCAGCTGCAGCTCGAAGGCGCCGAATTCCTCCGTCGTCACGATGTCGCCGCCCTTGGTCTCGCCCTTCAGCCCGAGCACGGCCAATTCGCCGTGCTCGATCGCCCAACCGGTCGCGGGGAAATCCTTTCCCTTCGCGCCGCGCCAGCCCTGATTAGTTTTGCCGTCCCACAACAGCCGCCAGCCCGCGGCGCGCTCGGCCTCGTCGAGCGTGTTGGGCACGAAGCTGCGGACGAAGATGCCGGCGGCGGGTGACGGTGTCAGGTCGCTGGTCTGGATGCGCAGGTTGCGCCAGGAAATCCGCCGGCCGGCGGCGGCCGGGTCTTTGATGCTGTGGACCTGCAAGGCGATGAACCCGGCGGGCGTCAGCGCGTCGATCAGGTGCGCGACGGGCACGCCGTTGATCCAGGTGCGCAGGGTCGCGCCGATGGCCTCGATGCGCACGTGGTTCCACTCGCCGTAGCGATAGGCCTTTTGCCCCGCGGGATTCAGGTCGCCGGGATAAAGCCAGCCGCGGCGGGCCTCGTCATAGATGCCGCCCGCCCAGGCGCGGGCGCCGGACTCGAGCTCCATCTGGTAGCCGTGCACCCGCCCGGCCAGGTAATCCGGCGTGCTCAGCGCGCGGAACATGATGCCGCTGTTGCTCGGGCCGATGTCCTGCTTCACCTCGCATTCGAAGATGAAGTCGCCGTAGGTCTTTTCCGTCGCAAGGAAACTGTTGGGCGAGTCGGGCACGGTCGTGCCGACGATCAGGCCGTCCACCGCCGCGTAGGGCGCCGTGCCGTTGACCTGCTTCCAGCCCGTGAGGTCCCGGCCGTTGAACAGCGGCTCCCACGGGCCGGCCGCGAGACGCGTCGCGGCGAACAAACCAAGCAAAACCATTGTTCGGCGGGGAGTAAGCATCGCCTTCCAAGAAATCCAAGCGACCTGGCGAAGCAAGAGTGGCCTCACCAAGGTAGGGCGGGTTATCCTTAACCCGCCGCGCGGCGCGTGAGGGATAACGCGCCCTACCCTCTCCCGCTGCCTTAACCCTCAGGTTTCAGGTTTCCGGTTTCAGGTTTCAGGTTTCAGGTTTCAATTTTCGCCCCGTCCGCCGCCTGCAGGTGGATCATCTCGGGGTCGCGGCCGTGCTTCGCCCGGTAGGCCTGCGCGATCCCCGCCGCGTCTTTTTCCGTGAAGGTGTCCTTGGTCAGCGCCATCACGGCGCCGCCGAAGCCGCCGCCGGTCAGGCGCGCGCCGAACACCGCGGGGTGTTTCTCCAGCAGGTCCACGAGCTGGTCGAGCGCGGGCGTGCTGTTTTCAAAGAGGTGCTGCGAGCTGCGGTGCGACGCCGTCAGCAGCCGGCCGACCGTCGCGAGGTCGCCGCGCTGCAGCGCCTCTACCGTGTCGTGCACGCGGGCGTGCTCCTCGACGATGTGCTTCGCGCGCCTGGCCAGGGCCTCGGGTAGGGCGAGTCGTCCCGACGAGCCGTCCTTCCCCGCCAGCTGCGCGGGCGTGAGGTCGGCGAGCAGGGCCACGCCCAGCGCCTGCGCGGCGGCGAGGCACTCCTTGTTCCGCGTGGCGTAGAGGCCGTCGATCAGCGCGTGCTTCTCGCGGGTGTTGAAGATCCAGAGGTGCGCGCTGGCCGGGAACGGCACGCGGGAGAATGACGGGCCGCGACAGTCGATGTGCACGAGGTGCCCGGCCTGGCCGAAGGCGCTCGTGCCCTGGTCGAGGATGCCGCAGGGCACGCCGACGTATTTGTTCTCGGCGTGGCGGGTCAGCGCCGCGAGCCGGTCGGCCGGCAGGTCGGCCTGGTCCACGAGGTGGAGCAGCGCCAGCGCCGTGGCCAGCTCGAGGGCCGCGCTGCTGCTCAGGCCGGCGCCCGCCGGGAGGTCGGAATCGACGAACAGGTCGAAGCCGGCCGGCTGCTTCAGACCGAAATCCTTCAGGCTGCGCCAGACCCCAAGCGGATAATTGGCCCAAGAGTCCGGGCCGGTGATGCGCACCCCTGGATCGGACGGCAGCTCGAGCACCGCCTGGCCACCCGCGCTGAACAGCCGCAGGCGACCGCTGGGATTGGTGGCCGCCGCCACCCACACATAGCGGTCGATCGCCGCGCCGAGCACGGCGCCGCCGTTGTAGTCGGTGTGGTTGCCGATGAACTCCACCCGCCCGGGGGCGCGCGCGACGACCGACGGCGGACTGCCGTAGGTCGAACGAAACCGGGCGAAGATATTATCTCGGGTCGGGCTGCTCACGGGGAAGACGGTGAAAAGAATTGTTCATTGTTCATTGTTCAATGTTCATTGCTCATTGTTCATCTGAATTAGCCCATGAAATTCACGTCATACCCCTTCGGCTCCCGAATTAGAGCGGTTCGGTTCCGCGGATGAACAATGAACGCTGAACAATGAAAATTGAAAAGTTGATTCTTTTCCTGGCCTTCGCCGCCATCGCGACCGCCGACGACTTCCAGCCGACCGTCGAGCTGGCCGGACCGCCGCCCTCCCCGGCGCCGGCGGGCATGGTCTGGATCCCGGGCGGCGAGTTTTCCATGGGGTCGAAGGACCCGCGCGGCGACCTCTGCGGCGGCAACGAGCCGATGGACGACGCCCGGCCCATCCACCGCGTCCAGGTCGACGGTTTCTGGATGGACCGCACCGAGGTGACCAACGCCGAGTTCGCGCGCTTTGTCGCCGCGACGAACTATGTCACGGTCGCCGAGCGCCCGCTGCAGGCCGACGACTTTCCCGGGGTGCCGGCCGACCAGCTCGCGCCGGGCTCGATCGTCTTCTCGCCCCCGGGCTCGGCGGTGCCGCTCAACAATTTTCACCGCTGGTGGGCCTGGGTGCCGGGCGCGAACTGGCGCCACCCCGAGGGCCCCGCGAGCAACCTCGCGGGTCGCGACCATTTCCCCGTCGTCCACCTCGCCTACGAGGACGCCGAGGCCTACGCGCGCTGGGCCGGCAAGGACCTGCCGACCGAGGCGCAGTGGGAATTCGCCGCGCGCGGCGGACTCAGCGGCCAGTCCTACGCCTGGGGCAACGAGCTGAATCCCGGCGGCAAATGGATGGCCAACATCTTCGAGGGTCATTTCCCCCACGAGAACACCCGGCTCGACGGCCACGCCGCCGCCGCGCCGGTCGGCTCCTTTCCCGCCAACGGCTACGGCCTGCACGACGTCGCCGGCAATGTCTGGGAATGGTGCAAGGACTGGTATGCTCCCGATACCTACGCCAAGGATGCCGGCCGGGGCGTCGTCAAGAACCCAGCCGGCCCGGCGCAAAGCGAGAGCTTCGACCCCGCCGAGCCGGGCATGGCCAAGCGCGTGCAGCGCGGCGGCTCGTTCCTCTGCACCGATCAGTATTGCACGCGCTACATGGTCGGCACCCGCGGCAAGGGCGCCCCCGACACCGGCAGCAACCACGCGGGCTTTCGGTGTGTCAAAGCCCCCTGATAATTAACCGCAGAGAACACAAAGTTCACAGAGAGCAAATAACCACCAGAGCAGTGGGGTTCAAAAATCCGTTTCTGTGTATCTGTGTCTTCTGCGGTTAATCCCTGAGTCCTCTGCGATCTCTGCGGTTAAAAATGAATCAGGGTTTGGTCCCCGGCTCCGGTCGCGGCGCCTCTCTCCCGCCCGGCCCCGGCGACTGCTTCAGATACGCCGGCGCGGGCTCGGGCTTCGCCGGGTCCATGTCCACGTAATCATCCACGATGAACTTCGCGAGGCCCGGCACGCCGGCCTTGATGCCGCGGACGATGTTCCTCGCGAGCAGGTAGCCGCCGTAGCCGCTGAGATGCGTCTGGTCGGCGAACGCCGTGCCGACGTCCGGCCCGAGCGCGGTCCACAGCTCCTTGCTCATGGCCCACTGGTCGATGAGCGCCACGTTGTGCTCCTGCGCAAACTCACGCATGGCGCGCGCCCAGGGCCCGACGGTGTCGCCGTTGCTCCGGCGCTCCATCGGCGTCACGAGCACCAGCGTGGCGCCGCGGCGCTTGGTCTCGGCGAGGTAGACGCCGAGGTAGGCCTTGAAGCTAGTGGCGGGCTCCGTGTAGCTCTGCGGCCACTGGGGCTTCGAGTCGTTGTGCGCGAACTGCACGAGGAAGAAGTCCCCGGCCTTCATCTGGCTCAGCACCTTGTCGAGGCGCTGCCCCGTGATGAAACTCTTGCTCGTCTCGCCGCCCTCGGCGCTGTTGCAGACGGCGATCTCCGGCTTGAGGAACTGGCAGAGCTGCGTCGGCCAGTTGCCGCCGGGCCCGCGGCGCGGGTCGCCGACCGTGGAGTCGCCGGCCATGAACAGCGTCGGCACCTGCGGGTCCCGCACGACTTCCAGCGCCGCGACGCACGGCCGCGCCCCGTTGAACTCGATCGTGAGTTTCTCGTCCCAGTGCCGCGCCTCCGCCTCGCCGCGCAGGAACATGTGCACCCGCGGCTCGCCGGGCGCGTTCGGCGGCGCCGGCGGTGTGATCTCGGGCCGGCGGACGTTGGCATAAAATGTCTTCGTCACGAACTGCCCCGCCGCCGTCTTCACGTCCACGAAGTGAATGTGGCCCGACTCGCTGCGGATCGTGGTGTCGGACTCGCCGGCGGGATCGCCGAGCGTGACGGTGACCCGGTAGTTGCCCTCGGGCACCTTCACCGAGAAGAACCACGGCGTGTCGGTGCCCGGCTTGGTGCCGAGGTCGAAGCCGTAGCCCCGCTCGGTCGTGTAAGCCGTATCGTCCGCCACCGCCGTGGCGGTGGACCCCGGCCTGGCGGCGCCGAACTCAAAGCTCAAGGCCACCGGCACCGGCGGCGGCGGCGGCACCGGCTTGTCCTCCGGCCGCTGGGCAATGAGGGCGGGGGCAGCAAGCAGACTTAGACCAAGGAGGAACAACGCGGGGGGATTCATGGGGAGAGGCCGGGGTATTGTTGAACGCGGGGCAGGAGAACCCCAAGGCGGTCAAGCTGGTAGGGCGCGTCGGCGTGGATCAGCCAATGCCAGCCAACCGGGGATGCAAGGTGGCACGCTTCTTCCCGTCAGACCCTGCGCGGAAGATAGGGCCTAAGGGTCCGGATTTACCCGGGGGTTTTCACCTGCGGGTGGTTGGATTTTTCAAGTAAACCCAGCTCCCTGCGCCTAGCAGCGGGCCCGCATTTTCTAATACCTTCCAGTGTCCGCCCGGCCTTCGGTGCATCACTGGTGATGCATGAGGCCGGGCCGGTCGCCATCCCGATACTTTCCCCATGACCATTGCGCAACGGCTTTCACTCCTGATTATGGTGCCGGTTTTTGTCCTCGCGGGCCTGAGCCTGCAGATCTGGCGGCAGCTCGACGTCATCGAGGGGGACATCCGGGCCCTGGCGGAAAACATCACGCCCAGCCTGGTTTCGATCGTCCACATCAGCCACGAAATGAGTGCGATGCGGGAAGCTACCTTGAAATACCTGCGGGTCCGCGACCGCGAGCGGCTGCCCGCTATCCGCGAAGCCTATGACCGGGCCAAGGGAATCTCCGCGGATGCCATCCAGGTTTACGAGGCCAACTATTTGGTCGAGCATGAGAAGGCCTTCCTCGACGAATTTCGGCGGTGGGACGGGGCCTCCATGGCCCTCAGCGAGCGGTGTTTTGCCGAGGTCACCGCGCAAACCCGGCCGGAGGTGGTGGAGGAATTCCGCCACAACCTGGATGAGCTGAGTGCCATGCGCCTGGCCGCCGTTGACGCGTGGACTGATTTTAATTTGAAGCTGGCCGTTGATCGCCGGGCGAAACTGGCCACTGAATTGGCCGCGTCACGCCGCGAATTATTGTTTACCAGCGGAGGCATGTTTGTGGCCGTGGCCTGGCTGGGCATCCTGTTGTTCCGCTATACCGTCCCGCCGCTGCACGCCATCCGCGACACCGTGCGACGCATCGCCAATGGCAACTACGACCAGAAGGTGCCGCACACCACGGAGCAGGACGAGGCGGGGGAACTTGCCCGCTCCATCGACGTGCTCCGGCAGAAAGCCGGCGCAACCGAGGAGGACCGCTGGATCAAGGGTGAGCTCAGCCGTATCGGCTCGCAGCTGCAGGGATCGCTCAGCCTCGAGGCCTACGGCCGGATTCTCATCGACGCCCTCCGCGGGATGCCCGCGGTCGCAGGCGCGGCGTTTTTCAACCACCGCCTGGACGTGATATCCTTCGTCACCGGCCAGGGCCTCAACCCTGATCCGGCCGAGCCGGCGGCCAGCCCCCTGATCGGGGAATGCGCGCAACAAAGGCGGATGATGCGGGTTACCGATGTGCCGCCGGAATATTTTCGGCGCTATCCGGCGCTGGCCGGCGCGCCCGGCGCCCAGATCGAGGTATGGCCGATGCTGGGGGGAGGAGATGTTGCCGGCCTGGTCGAACTGGCTCTGGGCCATACCGCCGACGCGCGCACCGAGAAGCTGTTGGCGGAACTCATGCCCCTGGCCGCGTTGATCCTGCAACGGCTCCGGCTGATGCTGAACTCCGCGGAGCAGTCCGCGCGGCTCCTTCACCAGCAGCAGGAACTGATCGCCGAGGGTGAGCGGTTGAAGTGGCTGCTCGACACGGCCCCCGTGGGCGTGGGCATCGCGATCGACGGCATCATGCGCTTCGCCAACCCGCGCCTGCTCACGATGACCAACCTGGAGATCGGCCAGCCCGCCGTCCGGGCTTATGTGCGCCCCGAGGAACGGGCGGAGATCGTCGCGGCCCTCAGTCGCGACGGCATTATCCGGGACCGCAGCATGCAAATCTATGACCGCAACGGCGTGGCCCAGGAAACCATGATCACCTACCTGCCCACGAAGCACGAGGGCCGTGACGGCATCCTGTCCTGGACGGTCGACATCTCCAAGCTGAAGGCCGCCGAGGCGGAGATGCTGCGGGCCAAGAATATCGCGGAGGAAGCCACGCAGGCCAAAAGCGACTTCCTGGCCAACATGAGCCACGAGATCCGCACCCCGATGAACGCCATCATCGGCATGAACTACCTGGCGCTCGCGACGGACCTCAACGCCAAGCAACGCGATTACATCGGGAAGGCGCACCGGGCCGCCGAGAACCTGCTCGGCATCATCAACGACATCCTCGACTTCTCCAAGATCGAGGCGGGCAAGCTGTCGGTGGAATCCACCGATTTCCGCCTGGAGGATGTGATGGACAACCTGGCCAACATGATCGGCCTGCGGGCCGAGGAAAAGGGCCTCGAGCTCCTGTTCGACTCGGCCAGCGACCTGCCGACCGCCCTGGTCGGCGATCCGCTGCGGCTGGGCCAGATCCTCACCAACCTCGGGAACAACGCCGTGAAGTTCACCGAGCACGGCGAGATCGTCGTCGGCGTCGAGCCGGCCGGCTGGTCCGACTCGGGGGTCGAGCTGCATTTCTGGGTGCGCGACACCGGCATCGGGCTGACGCCGGAGCAGATGGCGCGGATGTTCCAGTCCTTCAGCCAGGCCGACACCTCGACCACGCGCAAATACGGCGGCAGCGGCCTCGGCCTCGCCATCTCCAAGCGGCTGGTCGAGCTCATGGGCGGCCGGATCTGGGTCGAAAGCACGCCCGGCCGGGGCTCTACCTTCCATTTCCACGCCCGCTTCGGTCTCCAGGCGGCGCCCACGAACCGCCGCATGTTCCAATCCCACGAACTGGCGGGCCGGCGCATGCTCGTGGTGGACGACAACGCCTCGGCCCGCGAGATCCTGACGTCCATCGGGCGGAGCTTCGGGCTCGAGGTTGACACGGCCAACGACGGCCCGACCGCCTTGCGCCTGATCGCCGCCGCCGAGGCGGCTGACCGGGCCTATGACCTCACCCTGATGGACTGGAAGATGCCCGGGATGGACGGAGTGAGCTGCGTCGGGGAATTGCATAAGATCCGGCGCGCCGAGCGGCCCGTGGTCATCATGGTGACCGCCTTCGGGCGCGAGGAGGCCCAGAACGACGCGCGGGCACACGGCGTGGTGCTCCATTCCGTGCTGACCAAGCCGGTGACCCCGTCGACGCTGCTGGAAACAATCGGCCATGCCCTCGGGCAATCCCTGGCCGTCGAAACTCGCGCCACGGAAAAGCTGGACCTGCACAGTGAACACCTGCGCCAGTTGAAGGGCGCGCACCTGCTCCTCGTCGAGGACAATGAGTTGAACCAGGAACTCGCGCTGGAATTGCTGCGGGGCGCCGGCCTGCGCGTCACGCTGGCCAAGCACGGTGGGGAGGCACTCAAGCTGCTTGAGCAGGGCCTCGCCGTCGACGGTGTGCTGATGGACTGCCAGATGCCGGTGATGGACGGATACACCGCCACGCGGGTGATCCGGAACGACCCGGAACTGGCCCACCTGCCCATCATCGCGATGACCGCCAATGCCATGGCCGGGGACCGGGCCAAGGTGCTCGAGGCCGGCATGAACGACCATATCGCGAAGCCGCTTAGCATCCGACAGATGTTCGAGACCATCGCCCGCTGGATCCGCCCGCCTGCGGCCCAGGGCAATGCCGCCGGGATGGAAGAGTCCGAGGGCTCCGGCGCGGCCATCCCGCTGCTGCACCTGCCCGGCATCGACACGGAAACCGGCCTGGCCCAGTGCATGGGCAACCAGAGCCTCTATCTCCGGCTGCTCCGGAAATTTCACACCGGCCAGGCGGATTTCGTCCGAAGCTTTCTCGCCCACCAGCAAGGCGAAGATCCGCTGGCGGCCGAACGCGCGGCGCACACCCTCAAGGGCAACGCCGGCACCATCGGGGCCAAGTCCCTTGCGGCCGCCGCGGCCGGGCTCGAGGCCACGTG
>Ga0209770_10001120_pt1 | contig 14004 bp, 7 predicted proteins | sample LauGreSu1BDMLBDD_2_FD_187572 | JGI IMG/M metagenome (GOLD analysis project Ga0209770, IMG submission 187572) | Freshwater lake microbial communities from Lake Michigan, USA - Su13.BD.MLB.DD (SPAdes) (version 2) | ecosystem: Environmental > Aquatic > Freshwater > Lake | place: Lake Michigan, USA...
CGGTGATGGCCGTGGCGGCGATTGGGATTCTGGTCGCCGTTGTCCAGCTTCGACGCGACCGCGAGGAGAGTGTTCGCGACCCGCGCTCCGACGAGACTGGGGCCGTGCCGGCGCCGCGTGGAGGCGGGGACGCCACTGGCGCGCCGTCAGGGCGTCCGCCTCGGGATGGGGCCGACTGGTTGGCAACGCCTCCGGTACCGGCGCGACCGCCCGTCGCCCCTGCGCCGCCGGCTCCAGAGCCGCCGCCAGCTCCGGCGCCTCCTTCTCTTCCTCCGCCTCCCGCTGCGCCGTCTCCGGCGCCCGAAGCGCCTTCCACTCCCGCGCCGCCACCAGCGCCGGAGAGCGCGCCTGGGCCCGAGGCCGAAGCCGAGAGGAATCCAGAGACGCCGGATCAGTTGGCCGCTGCGGCGAAGGAACGTATGGCGGCCGACGCGAAGCGCTGGCTCGAAACGATCGAGTCACTCTCGACCGAGATGAAGAATGAGATCGTGAAGCTCGAACGGGCTCGCGGGACGAGCGGCATGCAGTTGAACATCGAAGTCGTCGCAGATCGCGTGGCATCGATTCTCGCGCCGATCCTCTCGCGGCATGTCGAACTCCTCGAGTCGAGTCGCCGGTTGTTCGCTGCGATGCCGCTCAATCAGCCGCGGCCGTGGAGCGGCTTCATCTTCTCCTTGGTTGAGGATTTCCAGTGCGATGGTCCCATGGCCGCGACTGAGAGCCGCTGTGATTGGGCGGCTGTCGAGCGATGGCGTGAGGTGCTGCAGGGGCTCAAGGCGTACGAGGCGCTGGTGGTCAAGGCGATCGAGATCGACTCCGAACGGGGAACCCGGGACCTGCGTGGCACAAGCGCGACCGAACGCCAGAGGAGTCAGCTCAAGTTCGCGCGCGAACGGTTCTACGGGCACAAGATCGCCATCAAGGTCGACTCGATCGGTGATCCGGCGCCGAGTACAGAGGTCTCGCTCGGCGACTGCTTCAGAGCATCGAGGATGGATCGTGAGCTCGGCCTCATCCGTCAGTACGCCCGGACGCGGGGGAACCCATGAATGCGAAGTGCCATCGATGCCAGCGAGCCTATCTCACTGCGCGTGGTCGAGCCGGTGAACTCATCAAGTGCCGCAGCTGCGGGGCGCTGAACGACGCGGCTGGTGGACCCGCACCGGACTTGAAGGACGGGGTGGAAGTTCCCGCCGCGGCGCGACGGGCGGGGGCCCCGATCTCCGGCGCATCGTTCGTAGTCGGCCCGGCTCCCAAGCCTGTCGATCCGGAGGTGCTGGTCCGGCAAGCGGTGGCCGCGAAAGAGGCGGAGCTTCGTTCGCTGCACTCACCGACACGCCGGCCCGAGCCAGCGTCGAGCGGATCGCCGAACAGGGCGATCCTGATGATCGGCGCTGTGTTCGCAGCGACCGCGATGATCGTGCTTGGTGGGTTGTTCGCGATTCGGGTGCTGAAACTGCCCGTCGGCGATGGCCTCGATGACTGGCGTGCGACGCAGCTCGCCGTTCCGCAGTTAGTCACGAAGGAGAGCGTTGGCAGCGGATTCATCACGGAACGCGGAGGCAGGTTGTGGTTGGTGACGAACTACCACGTCATCGAGGGTGCCTCGGAAGTCGATGTGCTGTTCCGGGATCCGAAGTCGGGAGCACAGATGGTGCCGCTCCGATCGATTCCGACGGAGAGCTTCCGCGTGCATCCGCGGTTTCTCGAGGTTCTCGAGGCGAGCGACGAGGGGCGAACTTTCGACCTTGCCGCATGCGACATCGAGGTCTTCCGTCCCATGCTCGCGGCAGCCGGCATACGTCCACTGACCGTCCTAGATTCCGCGTCGGTCGCATCGGGTGCGCGCGTGATGGCGCTCGGACACCCAGGTAGCAGGGCATTCCAGTTGGGATCGGATGGCGACGCTGCGGCCACGGGCGTCGCACCTCACAGCATGTTCGAAGGGATCCTGTCGAGCCGTCGCGCGGCATCGGGAAAGCCAACGCTGCTCCAGACCACCGCCGCGTTCGCGAGCGGGTGCAGCGGTGGACCGCTTGTCCTTGCGGCCTCCGGCGCGGTAGTCGGCGTGAACACCTGGTCCGAGCCAAGCAACTCTGGCGAGAGCAAGGAGGGTATGCGATTCAGTCTCGCCGCGGACCAAGTGTTCGACGTGATCGACGGAAAGAAGGCGCTTTCCGACGTGCGCAGGGAGATCGAGCGGGGCGTGCGGATCGCGCTGCCGCAGCCTGGAGAAACGGATGAACTGAATGGCTGGGCGTGTTTCCCCGACTTGGATGCCGACATCCGCGATCTGATCGAAGATGGATGGAAGCTCGTATCGAAGTCCATTCTCGTGACGGAGCCGCAAGGTGTCAGTCGCGAACGCCACACGGTCCGTGCCGCGGAGGGCGCGCATGTCCTCGTCGTCGCTCTGCCGCGCGACCGATCCATCGACGTAGATCTGCTACGGATCGTCACTTCGAGCGGCATGGTGCTCGGTTCCGAAACGGCAGGCGAGGCCGGGGCCGTGGAGCTGGCGCCACTCGTCGCGCCGAACGACGATGAACTCGCCGTACTGCCCGCCGGCATGGAGCTGGAGATCGATGTTGGCACGTTCTACCTCGGTCGATCGCTGCCTGCGCGCTTGGCGTTGCTCGTGCTGGAGCACAGCGCGAGCGAGCCGAATGCACTGAACGATGCCGCGCCCCCCGCCGAGGGGGGCGGAGGTCGCACACCTCCGCCGGCGAACGGCGGCATCGCGGCAGCGGTCAAGCTCGACGCTAGCTACTGCAACGAGTCGGTCTACGCATCAAGCCTGTTGGGTATGTCCGAATTCGATCAGAAGTGGCTCGCCCTGCGCGCGCAGTCGGTCAACGGGGGGCTCCAGCCGCTTTTCGACGCGATGGTTCCTGCCTTGTCGCGGCAGGAGGAAGAAGGGTTGGATGATATCGGGCGGGCGCTTCGCGTCGCGACGCGGTTCGGGCTTGAGCTGTCGCGCGACGCATTCGCCAAGACGAGACCTGTACTGAATCTCCTCATTGAGGGAGTACCGGAAGTCGCGAAGGTCGCCGTGTACATGAAGGCCGACCCGCACGGACCTATCGCCCTGGTTCCGACAGATCGGGAACTGCTTGTTTCCGCATCGGATCACGAGACTCCTCATCTCGCGCAGGTCGATTTGCGGTTTCCTTGGGACAGCGACGCGCTTCGTCGCCTCGCTGGCCCCGTCGACCTGCCGTTTGAGCTCCGGGTTCGCTTCGAGGATGGGAGTGAGAGTCGGGTACGCCATCGAATTCGGGTCTTGCCTCCTTGCGATCTCGAGCAGCAGTACCCGTGCGGCCTTGCGTGGGCGGCCCTCGTCGACCCGCAGCATCCCTACGTGCGCCGCATCATCGACCAGATCAACCAGTCGCCGGAGGCGCGACGCCATGGCCAGATGCTGGTCGGTGCCGGCGGAGACCAGTCCGACCAACTCGCATCGGTCTTCATGATCTGGCATGAGCTCAGCCGGCGCGGCTTGCGCTACCAAAACCTCTCGGGAACCAGTACGAACGGTGCGCAACGGGTGCGCGCCGTACACGAGTCGCTCTGCGCGCGCAATGCAAACTGCGCAGACGGATCGGTGCTCTTCGCCAGCTTTCTGGAGGCGATTGGTCTCGAGACCGCGATCGTACTGGTACCGGGTCACGCATTCGTTGTGGTCCGGCTTGACGAAACGGCCGTGTTCATCGAGACGACTCGAATTGGTCAGTCGGTTCCCTCAGATCCCTCAACGGAGTATGACGAGCTGTTTCGCGAACTCGCCTCGAGGAGTCCGTACTTCGCCGGCCAGGATCTGCATAACTTCGAGCAGGCGTGTCAGGAGGGTTCCAACCGGATTGGTGGAGCCGGGCAGTCCGCGATAGACCTCCTCGCCGAATGGGAGCGGCTTCCGCGACAGAGTTCGTCCGCATCTCCGCCATCGGCGCCGCTTTCGCCCGAGCATGAAAGGGTGCGCGCGGCGCTCGCCGACGCGCTTCAACTGGTGCGGGTGCGCGAGGCGAGGTCGCTCGGAGTTCGTCCGATCGGTGCGCCGTCAGACCTCGAGTCCAGCTTTCCGCTTCCACGGTAACCCATGCCACTCCGCACCCTTGTTTCCTCCCTTACCTGTCCGCACTGCTGGGCGGAGTTTCCTCCGGTCCAGATTCGATACGTTTCCGAACACGAGGCCCTACGCGGCGATCCGATCCTGGGTGAGAGCGAGCAGTTGCGCTTCCTGCCCAGCCGATTCGACGCGCGCGGTCGGGCGATCGATCCTCTCGGCGCGCTCTGCTCGCGGATGGCGTGCAAGCAATGCCACCTCGAGCTGCCCTCCGCAGCCCTCGAGCTGCCGCAGACGATTCTCTCCATCGTGGGCGCGCCCGCGTGCGGGAAGTCGGTCATGCTCGCAGCGGCGAGCTTCTCGCTCCGATCGGGTCTCGTGGTCGACGGCATGGACTTCATCGACGCCGATCCCACGCTCAACGACCTCACGCTCGAGCTCGAGTCGTCGCTCTTCCGTTCTTCGACGCCCGATCGGCCGACGATGATCGCCAAGACCGATCTCAGTGGTCGCCTGTACCGGTCGTTCCAACTGGGCGATTCGCAGTGGATCGCGCCCAAGCCGCAGTTGTTCGTAATCGGGCGGCGAGCCCATCGCCAGCTGCTCTGCCTGTATGACAACGCGGGCGAGCACTTCCTGCCCGGGCGTGATGCGGCGCATGAGCCCGTGACCCGTCACCTTGCCGCGTCACGCGCACTCGTGTTCGTCGTCGACCCAACACAGGACCAGCGTGTGATCGACCGCCTCGGTGGCCGTGATGCCGTCCGCGCGCAGGGGGGTGCGGGCAGCACCGAGCAGCGGCAGGACCTGGTGCTCATCGAGGCCGCCAACCGCGTCCGGCGGTTGCGCGCGATGTCGGCGTTCGATCCGCTTCCGTTCCGAATCGTGCTTGCGCTCGCCAAGGCGGATATCTGGGGTCACCTCACCGCCCCGGAGATCCGCGCGGACTTCGGCGGTGCCGCAGCGAGGACGAGCGTCACGGTTCCCGACATACGCGTCCTTTCGGCTGTCCACACGGCGTGCGAGGGATTCCTTGCGGCGAGCATGCCTGAGCTTCTCGCGACGGCACGGGCGCTCGACCCGAAGTTCCGCATCGTGCCCTTCAGCGGCCTCGGCAATCCGCCGAGCCGTTCCGACTCCGATCGCGGATTGACCATCCTGCCGCGGGACGTCCGACCCGTCTGGCCTGCCGCGCCGATCGTTGTGGCGCTCGCCGAGGCCAATCCGGCGATGTTCTCGGAGTACATCGACGCATGAGCATGGAACTCATCCATACTTCGGTGCAGCGCGGGATACGTGGCGACAACGGCTTCGCGACCGCATGTGCGACGAGGGGACTGCCGCCACAGCTCGAGTCCGTGCTTGCCGAGCTGAGCTCCTATGACTTCGACACATCCCGGAGCGTCGGGGGTGACGTCGTCGAGTGGGCGCATCGGATCGTCAAGTCGGGAAGCAAGGCTCACACCATCCTGAGCAGGGTCGCCCCGTGTGGGTCCGACTGGAGCGGACGGCCCAACCGCGTCGCACACCACCTTGTGGTCGAGGCATCCGAACGGGCCCCCGCAGGTCCGGCATGGGCGCTCTCAGCTTTCGCGGGTTTCGCGACGGCGGTACCTGTTGTGGAGGAGCGTGCAAGCGGCCCCGTGATCCCATCTGCGAGTTGCGGACCGCGGAGGCCGGCGGCGTGGGAGTCCGCGGGTTTCGACGGCGGATGGGCCGGCATCGTCGCGTGCACGCTGCTCGACCATCCGTCTTCCACGTGCTTCGTCGTCCTCCCTGACGAGATGGACTGCCTTGGCCTCGTCTCAGACGTGCTTGCGCTGATTCCCGAGGAGCGGCGCTGGTTCATCACATTCTCAACGAGGCCTCAGCGCATGCCGGCCTCGGTCACGTGCCAGCTCCGATTCGTGCGTGCAGGCGCGTCGGGCATCAATCGCATCCTCGGCGAGCCTGGTGCGCGGCGAATCGTCGTCGCGCGAGGTCAGTCGCCCGAACCGTCCGCGGCGGTCGACGCGGCGCGGGCCGGCGAGACGGTGCAGCCATCGATCCAGAGACCCGTGCGCACCTATGTCGCGCCCGTCGTTCGCAATACGCCCCAGGTCCAGGATGCGCCACCGCGCCCCGCGGCGGCACCGCCCAAGGTCGGACGATCGATGCAGCGTGCCTCGGCGACAGCCGCGGGGACCGCGAGCCCTGCGGTCTCCATGTCCTATCCAGGCGTGGATTCGTCGGGCGCCGTTCACGCTGCGCCACGGTCCAGCGGCGCGCCTATCGGCGGGCTTCGGACCGACATACCTGGCGTTCCAGCACTGGCCTGGGGGCTGTTCATCTACTCGGCGGTCGCGGTGCTGATCGCCTTTGTTCTCGGGATCTTGTCGCTCCTCTAGCGCCTGCAGACCGCTGCATGCAAGGAGGACGTCCGATGGTAGTCGAGGTCTGTTGAGGGTTGTCTCCCATGAGCTATGTGCCAAGCGTCCGTTCGATCCGTGAGGCGATCCTCGAGCAGGCCCGCCAGCCCGCACCCGATCCGATCGCGATCGAGTCGCTCCGCAGCAGCGCGCACGCGTGTGTGCGTGGGATGCGGCGCGCCATCGATCGCGCCTGTGACTTCGCGCAGCGTGGTCTGCTGAGCGAGGCGGCGGGGCTGGTGGAGGACTACCCTGACCTCGCACGGCAGGCCCAGGCGCTCATGCTCTTGCCAGCGAGTGATCCCGCGATCCGGCGCGTCTGGTCGACCTACATCGACAACGAGCCGATGCCGCTCCCCCTGCCGACGGCGGACGAGGTCGATGCGCTCGCCGGATTCAGCTCGACTGCAGAGTCGAGTCGCGGTCCGCTCGACGCGCTGAGGATCGCGGTGCTTCGGGGAGAGCCTGTCTCCGTGCGCCTGCGCATCCTGCGGCGCATCCGTGCGTCGGATCCCCGCAACCGCATGTGGCTGGACCAGATCGAGAAGGTCGAGCAGGAGTGGATCAAGCAGATCTCAAACCTGCGTTCCAAGTCCGACGCGTCCCGTGAGGAGCTCGACGACGCACTCGCCGCACTGGAGGCCAACGAGTGGATCGCGACCGTTCCGAGGGGCCTCAAGGAGGAGATCTACCTGAAGGTGAAGCCGCTGCGCGCCGAGGAGGCGCTGGTGCGCTACGCACGGACGGCGGAGCGTATCCACGACGCGTCCGCGCGCATGGACCGCAGCGCGTTGCTCGAGCTGGAAAGCGAGTGGGCGGCGATCAACCAGGAGACCGGCCGCATGCCCAGCGACGAGCTGGCGGAGTCCGTCGCCTCTGCGTTCGACTGGCTCACCCGCATGGAACGGGAGGAGCGCGCGCAGGCGGAGTTCGACGGACATGTCGAGTACCTCGAGCAGCTCCTCCAGTCTGGCCGCCCCTCCGTCGAGATCGACAGGCAGCTTGCGGTGTTGCGTGACGGCGCCCGCCCGGCACCCGAGGGACTGCTTGACCGGGCGATGCACTACATCGAGGCGGAGCAGCTGCGGCTGCGTCGTAGGCATCGCATCGTCGTCTTCTCCACCGGGCTGGCGGCGTGTGTCCTCGCGGTCGTCGGCCTGGTCGCGCTGCAGATCCACAACCGACGACAGCGTGAGGATGCCGAGTTTGCATCTCTCCGCGAAGCAATCGCCGCCAAGGATGTGGCGAAGGCCTATGGAATCGCGCAGGCGATCAAGGCGAGTATCGCTGACCCGGAAGCGGGGCTCAAGGCTGCGATCGCCGAGGCCGAGAAACTCCACGCAGATCGCGTCGCTCGCACCGAGCAGATCCGCAAGGTGATCGAGTCGCTGCGAAAGGAAATCGATGGCAGGGTTGCGCGGCAGCGCCTGTTGGCGATGAAGGATGAGCTCGACAAGCTGCTCGGCGATGCGGAAGCCACAGAGAGGAGCGCCATCGAGGACATTCTCGCGCAGCGCATCGTGCGTCTCGAGCAGGTGGATGCGTCGATCGAGCGTGCTGCGGACGAGGCGCTCTCGGCGGCTGACGCGGCGCTGGCAAAGTGGCCTGCCACAGACAAGTGGAGCGACGAGGAGCAGCTCGACTCCGCGCGCTGGAAGGCCTATGCATCCGCACTCGACAAGCAGACGGAGGCGCTCAAGGAGGCGCTGGCAGCGGCGGGCGATCTTGAGGCCGTTGCCGCGCGGGTGAAGGTGCGCATGGATCTTCTCGGCCAGCGACGCGTCGATGCGGGAAAGCGTCTCGAGGCTCTTCAGGCTGCGATCGAAGCGCTCAAGCCCGACGCGCTCTGCCGGCGGCTCTCTTCGGAGCTGGACTTCGTGAACCGGGTCGAAGGCGTGATCAAGGCACACAGTGCGGTACTCGCCCGTCGGGATCTGCTGGGGGGATTCGAGGCATCCGCGAACCTGAAGCAGGGATTGCTGGCGGTTGAGGCGTGGAGATCCGAGTTCAAGCCTCGACTCTCCGCGGTGCTCGGCCCCGACTTCGCCGTAGGATCGGCCGACGAGGATGCGCGCGCGCGCGCGCTCGTTGTGCTGCAGGAGTTCATGGGTCGCCATCCATCGAGCCCCTACAGGCGGGCGCTCGATCCGCTGGTCGCGTCGCTTCAGCCAGGCGCGGCCGTTACCAAGTGGTCGGCGCAGCAGTTCACAGATGCGCTACTGCGCGCCCGCATCGGGAACATCGACGAGGTCCCACTCAAGGGGGGGCGCCGCTTCTACCGTCGGCCAGTCCTGGTCCCCAACCCTTCTCCGAACCAGCTCAATCCGCTCAACCGCGCGCTGACCACGCTGGGTGACCTCAGTACCGATCCCGAGCGCCTGGCGTCCATCCTCACGGTTTCCGCTGCGGAGATCGACGGAAAATCGCGACCCAACGCGCTCTCACGCATCTGGGATCGCGCCCAACTCGAGTTTGGAGAAGCCAAGGCAGCCGACGTGTCGCGGATAGCGCTGTCCGTGCTGACCGAACTTCTCGCCGACAAGGAGTCCGACGTGCTCATGCGTTTCCGCGTCGTCGTCGAGTTCACTGATGCATATCTGAAGAGCGGCCATGCGCCCGAGGTCGCGGCAAAGGAGCTGCGCGGATGGCGTGACCGCAGCCGGCGGAACGCAGACAAGGCGCTCCTCGCGGACTGGCTGCGAGCCGGATGGGAAGAGCCGATCGCGTTCCGTGAAGACCGGATCCAGGCGGAGCTTCAGCTCAAGAGTTTTCCCGACGTTGCGCAGCTCGTCTCAGCTTCACAGGAAGCATCGCGCAAGGCATGGGCCGGCATGGCGACCGCGTCCATCGTGGGAGTCCTCACGCCACGCGGTCCCGGCGATGAGCCCAGGCGTATCCATGGTCTCGACTCGACGGGAACCTTCTGGGTTCTGCTCGGCAAGGGGACCGAGTGGAACTTCGTCGAAATCTCCGTCGAGGGCGGTCGCCTGAAGTCAGGCGCGGCGCTGCCCGCCGGCCCTGTTCTTGTCCATCGCCTGCAGGCCGAGGCTACCCGATGAGCACCATGTCACGATCTACGCGCGGGCTTCTCCACTTCAATGCACTTGATCCAGAGGCTCGGCTCGGGCTGCCATCGGGCAGAGGAACCACGCCCGCCACGTTCACCTGCTTTGCGTTCACTGTGGCGCTCTCCGCGGCTGTGTTCGGCATCGGGTACGCGTTTCGTGACGGCGATTGGGGGAGTATCGCTTGGGAGTACATGACTGGTTTCGGCCGTATCCCCATCCCCATCATCATCCTGTCCATCTGGTCGCTCGTCTTCCTCGCGGTCAAGGCCCTCAAGATCCGTGCCCAGCGTCAGGCGCTGTACCTCGCTTTCGTGCCCGATGACTCCGCGTTCGTGCTCAACGAGACCACTGCGGACGCGCTCATCGACGCGATCGACCGAGCGGTAGATGATGCCAACCGCTTCATGTTCCTCGCGCGGTGTCGGGTGGTGCTTCGCATGATGCGAAACCTCGGACGTGTCTCCGATGTCGACGATGTGCTTGCCTCGCGCGGCGACCAGGATGAATCAAGCATGGACTCGGGCTACACCGTCCTGCGCGGGTTCATCTGGGCAATCCCCGTACTCGGCTTCATCGGAACCGTCGTCGGCCTGACGCAGGCCATGGCGAAGTTCGGCGATGCGATGGCCGCCGCGGGCGCCGATGTCTCGGAGATCACGGCGCGGCTCAAGACGGTGCTCGACGGCCTCGACACCGCGTTTATCACGACTGCAGAGGGGCTTATCGCTGTGCTGGCGATCTACCTGCTCCAGTCCTTCGTTCGAAGTGCCGACGAGCGGCTCGCGGATGACATCCGCGCGGCGTGCTCGAACGCGATCGTCTCGCGGGTCAAGATCACCCGCAGGGAGCCCTGAAATGCCTCGGCGGCGGAGCTCCGTGGTCCCGGTTTCCTTCTTCTCGTTCCAGGATCTCCTGCTGTGCCTGATCGGCATCGCGATCGTGATCGCGATGACGCTTGTGCTTCAGGTGACCAACGCAGCCGTGCAGGCGGTCAATGCGGCCGCGGAGCGATCGGATGCGACGATCCCGCTCGATGAGCGCGAGAGAGCGCTCCGCGAGCGGGTGGCAGTCCTCGTGGCGGCGCTGAAGGAGGCCGCGCAGCGGCCCGATGTCGATCCACTCGCCGAGCGGACAAGCCTGCGCCGCGAGCTCCTGCTGAAGGCGGGTGAACTCGAAGCGCTGGAAATCCGCGCGGAAACGCTCGAGAACCAGTTGCGTGAGCTGCTCGTCGAGAATCCAGGTGCCGCCGAACTGCGCGAGTATCTCGAGCTCGTCCGCATCCGCGATGGTCTTGCCGCGCAACTCCAGGCAATGGAGCAGCGCAAGGAGATATCCTTCATCATCGATCGCACCGAGACCGTGCGCCCGATCGTCATGGAACTGTCCAGTGGACGCATCGTGGTCACCGACATCAATGCCGGGGTGCCTTACCGCATTGCCGCGGGAACGGAGGAAGCACAGTGCAACCAGGCGCTGCGGCTCTACGATCGCCTGCGCGATGGTCAGCCGGCCTACGTGCTCATGATCGTGACGCCCTCCGGCATTCCGATGTACTCGAAGCTCTATTCTGCCATCCTCGCGCTTCCTGAGGTGACTCGCCCACGCGTAGGGCTGGACCTCATTCCCGAGGGGTCGTTCGTCGCGCGTCAATTCCCCGGTCGCGCGGAGGGTGCGCGATGAGGCGCCGAACCGATCCCGACGGCGACAGCCTCGAGCTGCTGCTCGACACCATCTGCAACATGTTCGGGACGATCATGTTCGTCACGCTCATCGCAGCGCTGCTTGCGCTCGTTTCAAGGCGCGAGAAGGCGGAGGAGAGCATCGCCGTCATCGACTCGGAGCGCCAACGCGAGGTCGAACGGCTGCAGCGGCTGGAGGTCCAGCTCTCCAATGACCTCGAGTCGAGGCCGGCCCCCGATGCGGACCCCGAGACGGACGCCGCGGTCGATCGGGTCGCGAGGGCCATCGGGGAGATTGCGCGGCGCGAGGAGATCATCGCCAGCTATCAGCGCGCGCTTGAAGCGGCGCGCGAGGGCACAGGTGAAGTGGGGCGACAGGTCGAGCCGCTCCGGGCGGAGGTTGATCGCCTCGAGGATGCCATCGAGTCGACAGGTCGGGCGCAGAACAGAAAGCTGCGCACGCCGCTTGAGCGCGAGGTGAACCTCGAGCCGTACGTCATCGTGCTTTGGCAGGACCGGCTCTACCCGCTGTGCGACTGGTCGAACCGAAGCGTCGACGGCTGCGAGCGATTGCGGCAGTGGCACAATCAGTACACTTTCGCCTCGCGCTGCACCACGCGCGGGCGCTGCGACGCCAACGGACTTCGACTCGCGCGCAGCATTCCGCTGCGTGCGGGCAGTGGTATTCCCGTTCGGGATGCGGGGGCGTTGCGCCAGAGCCAGGAGTATCAAGCGCTGCTTCGGTCGCTCGATCCAGGGCGCGACCTCATCGTGCTAGTCGTTGACTCCGACTCCTTCGACTCGTTTGCGGCGGCCAAGGAGGCCTTCCTCAGTGCCGGCTTCAACTACTCGCTCGACATCTCCTCGAGCGATCTGCCCGCATACGAGGATTCATGGGTCAACGGCGTCCCCACCGGACTGTAGCGATCGAGTTCGGTGGTACTTTCCGAGGGTGCCTTACTGCGGGACGAAGATGTAGTTTCCTCGGTTCTCCCGCGCAACCTGCTTCATGAACAGCTCCGAAGCGGGAGCGCCGAAGTTGATCGTGTTGATACGGGTTGGGTTCGGCCCGGAGTTGAGCTGCCGAAGCAGCTCCAGGATGCCGAGTGACTCGGGGACCTCGCCGTCTGTCATGAAGAAGATGCAGTCTGGTACGGGGTTCAGCGTCTTGAATGCGAAGTTGAACGCCTGTGTCGGGTTGGTACCGCTGGCGAGGCCTTGCTGGGCAACGAGGCCGAGCGCGCGCACGCGGTCCCTGTCGGCCTCCATCCATCCCTGCTCGATCACGTGAGCGGAGTCGGAGAAAAACACGATGGAGAACTGCTGGGTGCCCTTGAACGCGCGGAGGGTGTTCGAGAGTTCGTTTTTGAGTCTCTGCAGCTTGTCGGCTTCACTCATGGAGCCTGATATGTCCACGATGAAGCACACGCGCTTGCCGCCACCGCGCAGTCCGAAGAAGGAAGACTCGATGGCACCCGGGGTGGTGGTGCCGCCCGCCGATGGAGCAATCCGCTCGTTCATATCAGCCGCCGTCGCGACGTCGCCTCCGCCACGCCGTAGTTCCTCGAGTGCTTTTCTCGTAATCGCCACGTAACGCTTTCCACCGAGGGTAAGCGTGGTCCCGATCCTCTCCCACACCAGTTCCCACGGGCCGCTACCCATTGGCGGCGACATGACGACGGCAGGTTCCCCGCCGAGATTCAGAGGTGTGGCACGAAAGCTGGAGCGGAGCGAAGGATCGACGCGCACGGTCAACCCGCCGCGCCTGGCATTCGTGCTCTCGAGGGTGCAGTCAATCGCGAGCTCACCGCCTACAACCGTCGTGATTTCACCTCGATAAAGACGATAGACCGACAGCGAGTTGTTGGATGGGTTCAGCGCCACAACGGATCGGATGTAGCCACCGGGACCGAAGTCGCTGTCGCCCGGGCCATCGACCTGCTCCCAGATGCCCATGAGAGGATGCCGTGCAGTCTCGACGAACCTATCTGCCTGTCCGACCAGCGCCTCGTCTGACGTCAATGTCTCGATCTCCAACTCGGGTAGCTCAACGTCAATCGCCTCAGTCGTATCTCGTGACTGTCCGCGCCCTCGATTCGGACCATCTCCGCTTTCGCGATGCGTGACTTCACCTGTCGGATCGCTCACGGCATCATCCGCCCCCGATGCATCATCGGGCGTCTCATGGTTGACTGGCGTCGAGCCTCCGCCTTCTGGGGAGGTGGTCGGCGCAACGGCTCGTCCGTCCTTGCCGGCGAGGCCCGAGGGGGCTCCGGAGCCTCCTGCTGGGTCTGCGGACCCCTGTTGCGTAGGCGTGGGTGAACCGCTCGCGTCATTCTGATCCAGAGGCGCTCCGTCTGGTAGCACTGCCGCTTCCTCGACCTCAGCGCCTGGCGCATCCTTGCCCTTCGCCTCTGGACTCAGCGCTCCTTGCGGACTTGGGGCTGTTGCGCTGCCTGCAGATGCAGTGTCCTTCGTCGTGGATCCAGTGCCTGCCGCGGTGCCGCCTCCGGAGCCTCCACCGGTTCCCCCTTGGAAATCGGTATCGCTGGTATTACCACCGCCTGGCTGTTCGGATCCGCTTGGATGTCCCTGACCAGGCCCAATCTTCGCCGGTTCAAGTCCGCTCGGGCCGGTTCCCCCGTTGCCAGCGCCTTGGCCGATCGGCCCACCCGCGGCGCCTTGCGATCCACCCGCGGCGCCCTGCGATCCACCCGCGGCGCCCTGCGATCCACCCGCGGCGCCCTGCGATCCACCCGCGGCGCCCTGCGATCCACCCGCGGCGC
>Ga0209770_10001123_pt1 | contig 13985 bp, 9 predicted proteins | sample LauGreSu1BDMLBDD_2_FD_187572 | JGI IMG/M metagenome (GOLD analysis project Ga0209770, IMG submission 187572) | Freshwater lake microbial communities from Lake Michigan, USA - Su13.BD.MLB.DD (SPAdes) (version 2) | ecosystem: Environmental > Aquatic > Freshwater > Lake | place: Lake Michigan, USA...
GCCTGTTGCGCCAAATGAAGAGCCATTTGCACCGAGAGTTCCTGCAATCACCATCGGCTCAGTGGCTAGTCCTGCAGCTCCTGCCAGAGGAACATAACGATCATCTTTTCGCAAAACGATTCCTGTGTCATTCATTATTCCATGATAATAGGATGGATCTTTCACCAATGCATAACCGGTATCATTGCATTTGACCAAGGGTCCGAGACTTTGAATCGGACTTGACAGAACGGGAATCATGAAATTCCCCGGTTTTACCTTCAAAGCATATTCATAGATTGTATGTTTATGTTCAAACAATGGTGATGAAGAAAAAGAATAAGCGCCACCAATCACAATGTTTCTGTTTTGAGAAACCTCAATACCATTTCTTTTTACGGAGATTCCTCTCTTTTTATCATTGTAAATGCGGATTTCCCATTGTTCTTCTCCATTGCCTGAGGACATTTCAAAATATGCATAGCATGTTGATTGATCAGGCTCAATACTTGTCCAATCCCAATCATTGAGAAAATACATGATGCCGGATTGAGCGCAATAATCAACATAGATATTCGAGAAGCGTGTTTTCATTGGAGTGATATCGCTCCATTCGAATTTTCCACCTGCAACTTGACCGGAAAATTCACCCTCAATAACATGCATTGGATTACAATTTGAATATGGCGTATTTGAATGTCCTCCCGGTGGATTATAGACGACCGGTCCTCTTGGAAGTCCTTTCGGGTTTTTACCGGCTTCTACTGGTTTACCATATTGTTTTGATGGATCGGGTTCGCTTCCTGTTGGCAGATCTTGAACATCGCGATTTCCCGGAATGATGCTTATGGAAGTTTGGCCGCTCGGTCCATCATCCAATGAATATTTCACTATTTGGCTACCGTGCAAACCAATGAATGGAATTTCAAATCTGATTTGAGTAGATGATTCAGATTTGATATTTGCCTGAATATTCCCGACCAGAATTGTGTGTTTCCGACCAAGTCCGGTTTGAAATTTCTCTCCATTGAGTGGAATGAGAGTCACGACATCGCCGGCATAGGCAGTTGCGGGTGAAACAGAAACAGAAATGGAATTGGTATTTTTGGAAAATACAGGTGCCCATATCCCCAATACTCCGACCACGAATAGCAGTACGAATGTACGCATAGAAAGTACCCTAAGATGTTTTATAAATGGGTGGCTCCCCCGAGCCACCCGTAATTTTTTCTTACTGATTATTTATCTCGTGATGATCATTGGACGCATAATAGTCAATCCATCGATCTTGATGATCACTGAATAATATCCCTGAACTTCACTTGTCATGTCGATCGCAATCTTATATCTACCCTGATCTTGTGGTGCATTCAAGAGACTGCGAACCAATGAACCATCTTGCGAATATATTTCGATTGAGACATTTCCATATTTGGAAACTTCATAACCGAGTATTGCTTGACCATTACTTGGATTAGGCATAAGCTCAGAAGCTGGTTGAGCATCATCACCATGATAGACGAATACATTTGATTCATCAACTGAAGTTGTGCTGGTGTCCACTTTTGAACAATTTGGCTTATATGTAATCGTGTTCAATTCTATTTTTCCATTGACAGGCATGAAGACTTTTATAGTGCGCAATGTATCATCGGGACCATTACAAGGAGGAACTGGCACTCGCAAAACACAACATCTATCATTCACAACTTCTCTTGTCAATTGTTTATACACAGAATCCAAAGAACTTGCTGAATACACCTCAAATGTTTTTCCTCTGGTCAATCGAGCTAATTCTTTCAAATCATTCAAGCCGGCAAGATCGAGAGGATCCATTTTATTTAAGCCCAAAGCAATGGAATAAATCGGCAGAGGATTGATTGTATCTTCCTTGATTTTATTGACTACAGCACTGAATTCGGGCCAACGATTGTTTCCACCATCTGAAAGCAAGATAATCGCTCTATTGGGATTTGGATGTTTTCTAATGGAATCGATTGCACGAATGACACCTTCATTCATTGCTGTGAATCCGGTCGGTACAAGAGAGTTGATTGCATTCTTCAAATCACTTTTATTTTTTGTCCAAACCTGATCCACTCTGCTTTCATCTGCAAAGGAGATGATCATTGCTTCATCTTTGGCGCCAAGACTTTCAACAAATTGCGTACTCGCATTTTTTGCTTCTGTAATACGAATGCGAGAATCAACAGGACTTATGAAATCGAGCATGCTTCCGGAACGGTCAAGGACCATTGCAAGAGCAACTCCCTTCTCATTCGGTTTTGCACATGTTATGCCTTCAGGACATAAGAAGAATGAGCTATCTATGGTTATTCCAGTTGAATCTTTGGTACTGCGTACTTTATGAAACACAGCAAGATCTGTTGATTCAGACAATACATTTGTCTTGCCTGAAACGGAATTTGAATCTTCAACAAATACTCCGAGTGATAAGTCGAGTGCAATAAGCACGCTGTCTTTATCATAAATTGGCTTTGGTTCTTCGCAGAATTGAACGACGGCTTCTTCGATCGTGATAGACAAAACACCTGAATTATCTGCATAGCCGGGTCTTAATCGCTCAAGTATCAAACTTTCTACGGAATCAATGATTTGTATTTTGAAAGCATTTCCTGTTCCCTGCATTTGAAATTGATAACGATTATTGATCGAATGTGAGACCACGGGTATTACACGTCCATCGAATCTGAATCCAAGATATTTGGCGGGATTGATGCGGGACTTCACATATTTGTTCAAGTCAGGTATTGTATTGAATTGCGGAAGTGATGGATATGTTTTTGAATCGCTATATGGCAAAGGAAGACTGTAGATAGTATCAGTTCTTCCAGTAGTTTGATTTTTTACTTTTGCCGGTGGCCATAGTTCAGGTGGAACAGATCCGGGCACTGACTCTATAGCAAAACCATCGGCTTTTACGCCATTGGGTCCACTTGTCAGAAAGAATGCTCCTTGCACCGTAACCGTATAAATGGATTTTGGATTCGTGACAAATGTTGACACAATTTCGCCTGTATTGGCGGGCACTGTGTATTCATATTTCTGCGCCATCAATTCGTACTGCATTGACCCCATGATGCAGAATAGAATGGCTGATAAAATCATATGTTTCATGAATGTTCTCTTCGATGTTATATATTCTGTGTACAGCATGACTCTTACTCCTGAATTGTGATTTCATGCTGTGAAAGCTTCTTCCCTTTCACAAAAACCTGTGCTTTATATGTTCCAGTAGACAATTCCTTTGCATCTATTGAAATGGCATGAGTGCCCTTTTTCAATTGTGCCTCAAATATTGTCTTGATGGTTTTTCCTGAATTATCAATCACATTGATTTTCACAGTATTATCAGACTTCAATGTGATTGGAACAATGGTATTGGTCTTATTCTTTTTGACTTTCAAGACTTTAGAATATGGTTCACCATTTGCATCTCTTTTGCTGATGAATGTCTTTGCGCAACTTGTTTTATAAGTTGTCGCCCTCGCAGTCACACCACCTTCAAATGGATAGTAGATCATCACTGTTCTGACGGTATCAGCCAAATTCTTTTCGCAATCTTCCACTGCATATTCAATAGTGCAGCATTCTTCTTCGCGGATGTCTTTGCTGATTCTATTATAGATTGAATCCAAGACTTTAGTTTCTCTGATTAGAAACAATTTTCCACCGGAGGCATCTGCGATGCGCTTCATTCTAGCCAAACCTTGAATATTATCCTGAACGTTTTCTTTTTCTATTTGATTCATGGAGTCTACTAAAACAGTATCCATTCCCATTGCAAGAATAAAGATTGGGAGATTTCCTCCCTTTGGTAATAAGTCAATGACTTCTTGTTCATTCACAGGCGCTACATTATCCGCACCATCGGATAATACAACTATTGCTTTAACTCGACTTTCATGTAGGTCTGTTCTAGAGATTGCTGATTTCAATGCTTTATGTAATGCAGTTTGACCGACACTTTCAAAAAGTCTCTTTTTATAATTTTCTATTTCTTCATTCAATTGGTTTTTGTCTGAAGTCCAATTCTTGTCAAGTGTCACATCATTCGTATCGGAAAAAGACAGTAGTAATGCTTTATCTTTACTTCCTAGATTATTGACAAAACTCTTCAATGCCGGGAGGGCAGCATCAATTCTTACTGTTGAATCTGTAAAACTGACTTTTCCTGTAGACATTGATGTTGTCCTATCAAACACGAGAGCAACGGATATTGCTTCCACTGTCTTATTGCAATAGATTGTATCAGGACAAATGAACTTTCCATTCTCATAAATGGCGACTTGATTCTTATCGAAGAGAATATTTTTTTTGCCGGTTGCTTTATTGGTATCGGTGACAAGCACGGAAACATCAACCTTTATTCCCTTCATTTTTTTTGTAGAATCGAGGATGGGGCTTGTGGAGCAGATATTGACATTGAATGGAAGTATTTCTTCAATTGTTACTGTCAATTCACCGCTATTGTCTGAATAGGCGGGAGTTGGATCTTCGGATGATGCAGTTAGAGCTGAATCAATGATTGCAAATGAGACAGAATCACCGGTACCAATTTTCGTGAATTGATACTGATGATCATCTTTGCGATAACCTGTGTTCAATAGCGGTTGATTATCTACTCTAAATCCTGTCCATTTTTTAGAATTGAACTCATAGAAAGGCAATTGTTGTCTAAGGAATGAGTTATATGGGAAAGTAGTTGAATCTCCAACCCATGCCGGTAAGACGACCCCTATATACTTTTCACCGGTATTATTATCAAGATATTCCTCGGCCGGCCATTGATCATTGTCAATAAGGACTTGCGGAACATCATAAATATAACCCGCATCCACTCCATTACCGAGCTGTTCTTGCCAAATGGAGAATTCACCTGTAACAGTGATTCTATATTCAACTCCACTTTTAAGAATATCAGACAAAACAGGTTTTCCTGAATTTGCCTTTATCTTTAAAGTCTGCGAAAATTGTGCTTGCAATTCAAAGCCACCGAAAATCATGATGAGTAGCAAGAGTCGCATAACATGTGTTTTAGTAAACATCAATGTACCCTACAAATTGTGTATATCATTACCTGACAAACAGGCCCCCTTTAAATCTATTTTCTTTGCATGTCATATTCAGGGGGTATCATATGCATGACATATACCCTTTTTCAATAATGATGCCAATGATAAATCTCAATTACCAATCAAATTCTCTACTATTTCACAATTCCATACATATCAATTACTTAGAGATTTTTCAACAATCTATTGGGGACTCATTATTTGACTTTATTCAATGTCAGAGTGTGAAGTACATTTCACACATGACACAAAATCCGTTATAGAAACACAAGTTACAGAAGTGAATGTATTTTGGACCACTGAGTATAGCTACCAAAATCATAAAAGGCAGGGATTTTATTCCAATTTTGCTTGTTTTTTTTCAAGCACTTCCTTTTCCCATAATAGTCTTGCACTTCCTATGAGAGCGATGAGATATCCCGTTGTTATGAGCCCTGATCTTGATTCATATACACCTTCTGCATAATTCGTGATGCTATAACAAATCAATGCAGTTGCAGAACCAAGGGACAAGATTTGAATCAGTGCATCATGTCTGTTTTTTCTTGCGACAATCACGCCCGTGATGATATGATAGAGTATGATTAGCCAAAAAGTCACGGCCAATGGTATTCCCGCTTTGAACATCAAACCTGAATATCCATTATGCGAGTAAACGGCGCGCAAATGTGCCATCAAGATTAAATCATACCGTAAATGTTCCTTTTGGAAGCCATTTCCACCCAATGGATGATTCATTACCCCTCGCATTACCTCCTGTGTTTCGAGTACCCTACCAAGATATGATTTATCGGTATTGAGATTCACACTACTGGACAATCTCGTCTCCACAACTGTAAAAGCAAGTTCCGAAGCATTTGGGAAAAAAGTGATGAGTACAAAAATGGCGGCTGCAATAAATGCAGTGAATGTGCCTATCAGCAATCTTCTTTTTGATGCATCGAGTAGAAAAACGAGAATAAATAAACTCAGCAAAAATGCAACCCAGGATGTTCTAGCAAGTGAAGCCATAAGAACAAGAATATAGAGCGTTGCAAATGAAATTGAAATAATTTTTCCCGTGATATTCTTCATGCTGATGAACATCATCAAAGCAATGATACCCGCTGCGCCAAACATGGAGGCATCATTGCGCACGCCTTTATACAGAACTTCATATCCATATGTGAACTTCGCAGTTACTTGCTTGTATTCATAAAGATTATACAGTCCAAAACCCGCGAATACTAGCGATAGAAGTATAATGAGATAGAGGATCTGCTGTCTTGTTCTGAAGTGTTCACGAATTGGGAAATAGAAGAGAATCAATACCGGTAATTGCCAACTACGAATCCATTGCATCGGCTCCACATCATTTCCATAGGAAACAATGACGCTAAAAAAGGAAGCAGCAAAAAATAGTCCGGACAATACATCTCCACCGTTGCGGAAGATCTTTCTTCGCCTCACCAGCAAATGCCATAAAAACCACAAAATGAGTGAGCCATGATAATAGGCTGCAATCATCACTTCCAATAAGCCAATCCCTGCATCAGTGGATTTACTGAAAAAAGGCAATAAGACAATCGCACTTGTAAGCCAAATGCGCGCCATTATGGAATCACTATAATCCCGTGGATCATATGGAAGATTGAAAACTGACAAATTGGGCTTAATGACACAAATGATGAGTAAAACAACAGTTGCCAAAATACCGGTTTTATCGGAGAAGTCTGCATTGTCGATTTTTGGGAGGGTTTTGAGTGGTGAGATAAAGGTGCGTATTGGGGAGATTGTGCACACCGATCCTGTTCACCGAGCGCATCTCGGCTTCGCTCGACGTGCAAATTCTGTACACCGAGCGGAGCCGAGGTGGGGGTTGTTTTCAAAATTCAATTCTAAATCACCATGACCGGCTACATGTACATTCTCCTTTGCTCCGACGGCACCTATTATGTAGGTAGCACAAAGAATCTCAATCGAAGACTACATCAACACATGTCCGGTAAAGGAGCAAAACATACCCAAAAGAGACTACCTGTTATACTTGTATATTTCGAGATTTATGAACATGTGCATTTGGCATATCCAAGAGAAAAACAGATTCAAAATTGGAGTCATAGAAAAAAGACCGCACTAATAGGAATGGACTATGATACTCTACATAAACTTGCAGAGTGTCGAAATGATAGTCACTATAGAAATCACTGGAAGGAAGGCGACAACTTAGGATGATGTTTGAAAGGCAACGTGCTCATCTCGGCTACGCTCGATGAGCAGTGTATTGTACACCGAGCGCGTCTCGGCTTCGCTCGACGTGCAAATTCTGTACACCGAGCGGAGCCGAGGTGGACATTATACAAAGCCGAGGTGTCAGTATGCTGTTTTCTCAACCAAAGCATTCATAAATGCAATTATATCTGCAATCTCTTGTTTCGTCAGATTCAATTTTTCAGACGGCAAAGTTTGATTTGGAACATCAATTCCAAGTCCTATGCCACCACCAAGATTGTAAAAGTCCATGACTTCCTGCAATGTGCGATATGCTCCATTATGCATATAGGGTGCTGTTCTACTAATATTGCGCAAACCGGGAGTTTTAAATGCATGAGCATAGATTGGAGACTTGTGCTTGTAAATACCACCTTTTCCAAGATCGGGATCAATCTTCTTTGAAGTTGGATGAGTGGGCACACCAAGAACTTCTGATTCCATGTCGGTGAAATGTGGTGGTACCAAACCCGAAAAAGATGGTGGGAAATGACATGTGCCACATGCGGCTTTTCCCATGAAAAGATTAAATCCATTCTTTACTTTTTGAAGATTTTTTCCGGTTAGAAGAGCTGATTTTTCTCCTCGAAGCACTGAGTCGACAGGAGTCTCGAATGAAACAAGACTTCTTATATATGCAGATAATGCCGATGAAATTGTTGTCGCATTTATTGGACCCGATTCAGAAGGATATGCACTCTTGAATGCTTCCAAGATCTTGACATCCTGTGAAAGTCTTTGAGATATTTCAAAATAATCAGTGTTAAATTCAATTGAACTTGATACAACATGCTCAATTTGCTCTTCAAGAAATGTTGTACGGGAATCATGAAAGTAACGAGGTGACAATGCCACATTGAGAAGGCCGGGTGTATTTCTGTCTGTGAAAGAATGCGGAACAGAACCGGGACTTTTCGCATGTCCATCCATGAATGCGCGCTGGGGATCATGACAACTGGCACATGACATAGTACCAGATTTCGAAAGATCAGTACTACGAAACAGCATTGAGCCCAAATCTATCTTCGATTGGGATGGTCGTTCATACTTATTCCGAGCATATCCATAAGGGTCATATGCAGATGTGTGATATAATGTCGGAGCTTCATATCGAATGATTCTATTCTTTCTTGAAACTTCAGTATTTATCTCAATTCCGGATTGAATGTGCAATGAACCAATCAATGCATAAACCGGATTCACATAGTCTTTGGTAAATCCCCATCTGTCAAATGCATCAAAACTCCTTGAAGCAGACAACATATTTCTCCCTTTTCGGAGAAGAAATTCCAAGGAATCTGATTGTATTTTTGATGTTCTTTGAAATAAAGGAATATAGTATCTCAGGGCTTTGCCGGCACTCTCCCAAGATATTGTCGACTCCTTCAATGCATCACTAAATCCCGGAGTATCAAATCCGGATATTCCTAGCGTTCCAACTCGAATTATGTTATTTCTGACAGCTTCAAGTATGATGCGATCACTCAATGCTACTGACTGGATCATACTCTTTGCATCAACAATATGTTGTTTGATCTTTTGGATATTGTATATCAGTGAAGGATAATCAATTGCATCCTCATTCAAGATTTCTTCCATCACTTGCAGTCCTTCAGGTTCTATTTCCATGATGGATGGCACTGATTCATCGAGTCTTGGCAATGGAGGACCATTGATCAATTGCACTGATTCAGGTTCTATATGACCTAAAAACCACTCAAATTCCTTGTATGATTCTCTGAGCTGAGAAAACTGATTTCTCAAAATCTTAGGACTGAAATGTTGATGTACAGATTGCTCGAAGGAAGATAAATGCATGTGCATTGAGTCTATCGAAGACAGAATTTCCACTCTTATCTTTTCTGGAATTTGTTGTTCTTCTTGTTTCATCGATATGATGATGCTCGAGCTGAGCAATACAATAATCAGAATCAGTACTTTATTCATAAATCCAGACATGATGCGCAAAAAGGTCTGCACTCGAAGAATACAGACCTTTCCACTATTGAACAATTACTTATTGAATGATGATCTTTTGAACATCACCACGAATATTTTGCACGAAATATGTACCGGGAACAAGCTCGGAAATATCAACTTTGTCAGCATTCCAAGCGACTTTTACTCTCTGTCCACCAATCGTATAGATTGATACATCAGACTGCTCATTGAAGTATAAAGTTCTCGTTGCAGGATTTGGATAGACTTGAAATCCTTGATTTTGATCAAATGATGGGTCTTCAAATACGGATGTAACATATTTATCAAGACCGGTAAGGAGCATTGTGCAAGAATTTCCAAAATCACCGGTGTTTCCCAAGGAGGGATGTTGTGAATTAATGAACATCGCCTTTCCATCTGGAGTTGGAATTGCGCCGGTTACTTCTGCACCATTCGGCGTGATGAGTAATCTATGCAAATCATCAAGAGTGGGATTCGGTTTACTCATGTCCAACACATACATCTCACAAATATTGCCTCCTGAACCATCAACATCCGGATTGCCAACTCTTCCTTTGCTTCTACCATTCAAGTCCTCTTGAATCACTAGATAATCCTTACCATTCAAATTCCATGATACTATCCCATCAGGATTTGAAAGATGTACTTTGTTCGAAGCATAATTTGTTGCCTTTCCACCTTCAAGGAATACACTCATTTTATCTGTTGCAGGATCGAATTCCAATACACGACCATAATAATCAATGATGACAGTATCTTTAATTTTCATAGTTGAATCGGAGAATGGACCATTGTACACATCGCGTTCCATTAAATGTTTCGCGAGTGTTCCACCCAACTTCATGCCATCTTTGAATCTATTTCCGGAATTATCCAAGCCGGTTTCAGTGATATACACCTTACCCTTTACATCGGTGATCCACTCAAATCTTGTGAACATTGTCGCTCCTTTTCTGAGAGCTACAGCACGGATACTAAGCATTGAATCAAGTGAATTTTCAAGCGGGAGCCATGTTCCGCTATTTCCGTCAACCGATTGCTTATATGCGAATAATTGACCTTCATTGAAATTACCGGGCTGATTAGCAACAAACTTGAAGAATACAGCAGGCTGTGTATCATCGGTCAAGTATACGGTCTTATCATCAGGCATAATAACACCGCCCTCATGTTCAAAGCGACCCCAATTATACATTTTGCGGGTTGCTTTTGCCTGAGCAGGATCAATTTCTACAAGCCAATTGAAATTTTGGAATTTTTTGACTGTTCTTCCTGCATATGAAGCACCTGATGGAATAGTCCAATCATTTGTATCACGAATACCGAGTCCGGGTACTGTGGCTTGACCTATACCTTTACCATAGGCGGCAAACACTGTATCCTTACCTTCCACAGGAACAAGTCCGACATTAATATCCTTATTGGATGTCTGAACCCATTCTTCGGCTGTCCAAATTCTTCCATTGCGAGCGCTTATTCCACCGCAATTTGCAAGAGTATTTCCAACGGCTGTGAAGTCCACATTTCTATATCCACCATCCACATCATAATCGCCTGATGGTGTTTTCTTTACTTTGAACACTGTCATTCCACCGCCATCGCCAAGAATATCATCTTTGACGCGCATTTCATGATTGATAGTGATATATGCCGAGTCATTAGGTGCTTGCAAATTGATTGGAGTATAACCAATAAAGTCATGCCATTGCTTGGCAAGTTGCTTTTGACCATTGATTCCAATGACTGTATCTTTTCCACCCACAAAAACCAACTTTGCTTTCAGTGGTGATGGTGGAACGATAATGGTTTTTGCATTGAAATTGGTATCCAATGCAGGAAAGATTTGCTGAGACATTGCCGTACCACCGACAAGCATCAAAAGAAGAAAACCGTAAACGAAGTTCATGTTTCATCCATGCAAAAAGTGAATAATGAATTTGCATGCAACTTATCGTCTTGATATTTCGTGATTATTTCCCTATTGTGAAGAATCTATTATGTAAGTAATAATACCTTTTATCGAATGGTAACATTGATACTGAAGAAGGCGAATACATTTAAGCGAATCATGTGAGAATAAGCCAACTCACACAAATTGTACAACCGTTGATTAAAGCAAATTCTCACATCCTCATATCAGTCGTCGCAACAGCCACAATCTTTCCATTTTTCTTAATGGGAATCGAGAGAGTTTTCATCCAGATCTCTCCGCCACCTGCATCAAAGTATGGTGCGCTCCAAACTTCTGTTCCTGATTGCAATGGCTTTGTAAGCCACTCCTGTGTTTCGATTGCATAAGCGGGATCTTTTGCCAAATCTTTATAGATCAATGCTGTCCCTCCGCGATACCAGTAAGGACTTGCGACAACATTCCTATTTGAATCAAGAATACAAACAGTGGACCCAAAGAAGGTATTATCATTTCTTTGTAGATACTCTTTGATCTTGATCGAGACCTCTGAACTATCCAAAGATGATGCAGATAGTGAATCACAGAATACGCGAAGCGCTTTCTCAATTGTTTGCTCGGGAGAAATTGATTGGACAGTGGGCTCACAGCCATTAAACAGAAATACGATACATACAAGAAAGCATGCACTCAAAATCGAAATGCATTGTTTCATATGCCAAACTCCGAATAGTTCACAAATTCAGTATAGATATACTTAAAATTTTCGAATTGCTCGAACATAATTAATCGCAACATCTTTTGATGAAAATCCTGAACTAAAATTACCGGCATAGAACATAAATGCTGTAGTTGAGCCAAATGAGACTTCAGTACTTGTCCAATATTGACCACCATGAACCCCAAGTTGATTCGCTCCTTGAATAGTCATGAGTGATTGATTGATATTAAACCTATGGGTAAACAATAACATGATCTCATCAAGGGCAGGAAGATACCAATCCGATTGACCGCCACTAATCAAATCCAAACATGCTTTCGCTGCACTATTTGTGTGTCCCTGTTGAGCAACTATTCCATTGCTATTACTGAGTCCATCCCAACTACTCCAAGCTGTACCATTCGTATTGAAAAAATCAACATTGCTCCAAACTTGTTGCGGAAGTTCCGTTGCAGCAACTACCAAACCATGTTCAATACCGGCTGAGTCCTTCCAAACATGAAATACTACACCACCGCCGAATTTTTCACCTATATAATGCGTGAATCCGCCACCGCTTCCTGCAGGACCTTGAGGTCCAATCAAACTGATGCCTTGTGGCCATGCTCCGGCTGTCTTGGGTCCAAATAGTGTTGATGTACTTGTATTTATGAAGAAATCTCCATCATTTCCAATCGAGCTTTGAGGATTAAGCGTATCATTCAAGATTGTTTTTCCATTTGTCCCGGCAATCCCTTGAGGACCGGGAGGACCTTGCGGACCGGGAATTGAACTACCAGAACTATTTGCATATAAAGCATATGGAACACTTATGAGTTCTGTTGTACCCATCACTGAATAATTTGACCCACCATTTGGATCATATTCTGTCTTGATAAAAAATGGTCCATTTGCCCAATTGATTTGCGAGATAGAACCAGTCACTGCAGTACCTGTACCAATTTCGACTGTGATAAGTGCATTTGCATTACTCACCGGCACATGTGTTTCTACGAAGACTGCATTCCCTGCTATGGAACCTTGCAGAATACTCACTCTCATTCCAATTGCCTGATTGGTAATGAGCGTATTTGTGACACTTCGAACTACTGCTTGATGACTCATTTTGAATGGTGCTTGGGCAAATATCGAAGCATTGATCAAAACCAAAAGGAAACTGAGGAATAGACATCGCATCATTGCACCTTTTTGACAGTATAGAATTGTTGTTTATTGGAAATTGCATCACGAATCAATAGTGTATATGAACCGGAAGGAAGATCGGTAAGAGAAATAGTCATACTAGGTGAATCATATTCCTGAGAAAGTACTTGCTTGCCATGTATATCTATGATACTCCATTCACCCCGATACCTCACTGCAATACCCAGGGATATTGTTATGAATTCGCACGTTGGATTTGGAAAAACAGAAAGTGAACATTCCGCTTCCTCTTTGCCAATTGAAACAGGATATATCTCAATTGAGTGTTGCACCCCTTGATCCACAATTGCATCACTATTATACTGAGAAGTATAGACAACTTGTCCAATCGTATAACTCACTTGTGCAGTTGGGCCAATAGCATTTCCGCCTGCAGCAACAATGGTGGATTGGGCTTGGACAATATCATTATGTAACAATACAAAGACAATCCATAAAAAGATGATGCATGAATTCATTATACACAGATCCAACTTGATGAATATTAAGCCCAATGGCTACATATAGTTACTAGTCATTTATAACAGTAAATGTAGCAATATTAAATGGATTCTTAACTAGCAATATCAAACATTTAGTAAGCAATACATAGACAGAATGATGGAATTCCAACTTTTTACTTCAATCTATTCAAATGAACCATACCTCATATTTGAAAAATCTCCGTTTCTATTCTGTTCCAAATTCTATTAGTCGATAATACCATAATAGATATATTATCTAATTTTTACTATTTTTGTAGTTATTGTGTACATTATATAGCTCATAATTAGATACATGAACTCCATTATAGTTTTAGTTGCAGATAACAATCATCTCCATTATGCTCCTTTGATTTGTGAGGAAATTGAGATTTCAGCAAAAA
>Ga0209770_10001124_pt1 | contig 13969 bp, 11 predicted proteins | sample LauGreSu1BDMLBDD_2_FD_187572 | JGI IMG/M metagenome (GOLD analysis project Ga0209770, IMG submission 187572) | Freshwater lake microbial communities from Lake Michigan, USA - Su13.BD.MLB.DD (SPAdes) (version 2) | ecosystem: Environmental > Aquatic > Freshwater > Lake | place: Lake Michigan, USA...
TTTGTGCACGTTTACGCCCATGAGATTCTCGCCATCCGACCCACCGAAATTGACTTTCGTGTTGTCTGCAGCAAGGGATTTTACGTTCGCACCTACGCGCATGAAATCGGCGCGGAACTCGGTTGCGGGGCCCACCTCAAGGCACTTCGCCGCACCAAATCGGGACGCTTCAGCGTCGAGGGTGCCATCACTATTGATGAACTCAAAGCTGGGCCGCTGGATGCCGTGGCCCAACGCGTCTTGAGTCTTCCTGCTGTATCACGACTACGCGGTGCCTGATGCGAATCCTGCATTCCATCGACGAGTTGGGGGAAATCGGGGATCTCGTTGTTCTGGCGGCGGGTGTTTTTGACGGTGTTCACCTCGGCCATCAGGCCGTTCTTGGCACGGCCCAGTCGGCAGCCCGCAAGCTTAATGGCACGGCTGTGGCCCTCACCTTCGATCCCCACCCCGCCACGGTGCTGCGTCCGAGTGAGGTCCCTCAACTCCTGACCTCCACCGAATCGAAGCTGCATTTATTTGAAAAGCTTGGCATCGAAAACTCCCTAGTCGTTCGCTTCGATGCCATCTTTGCCGCGACAGAAGCCTCGGACTTTATCCTTCAACTCACCCGCTCCACCCCGCATCTGGCAGGGATTTGCATCGGCAGAGGATGGATGTTCGGCAAAAATCGTCGTGGCGATGCCTCTCTCTTGAGGGAAATGGGACTCGGCAGCGGATTCTTCACCACGGAAGTGGAACCGATCAAAATGGGCGAAGCGATTGTGAGCAGCACGCTCATACGCAAAGCGCTTCTAGAAGGCGATCTCCGCGCCGCGATGAGGATGTTGGGCCGGAACTATTCCCTCTCCGGAAAAGTCCAACCAGGCGCACAAATCGGACGCAAGCTCGGTTTCCCGACCGCAAACGTTGCCTTGAATAATGAACTCCTTCCCCCAAACGGAGTTTATGTGGTGAAGGCCAATACCTCTGGAGAATCTCTAAAGGGAGTTGCCAATCTGGGAACTCGACCGACTCTGGGCGATGACCACAAACGGATCTTGGAAGTCCATATTCTCGACTTCACCGGCGACCTCTACGAACATAAAATCGAAGTCGAATTCCTAGAGTTCCTTCGGCCGGAAATTCCCTTCGAAACTAAGGACGCCCTCAAAAACCAAATTGCACAGGACGTGATCAAAACCCGTGAATGGTTCGCGGAAAACGACCGCTTGCGATGAGCGAGAATTGGGATTTTCTCACGCATAACGAAACCTTCGATGCCGAAGGAAAGCCCCGCGAGGTTTACCGCGCCCTCTTTGATCGACTCAACGAAATGCCACGCACTCAGGTTCGTGCGTTAGATGATCAACTCGAGGCGACCATGCGCGAAATGGGAGTCACGTTTGATATCAAGCGCGACCGCGTTTGGGGCCAGCGCGCTTGGTTTTGCGATCTCCTTCCTCAAATCTTCACCCCGGATGAATGGGAACCTCTCGCGAATGGCATTCGCCAGCGCCTCAAAGCCTTTGAGATGTTTCTCCAAGATATCTACTCGAAGAAGCAGATTTTACTTGATGGAGTGATCCCAATAACCCCCGTGCTGGGGAGTCCATTTTTCCAACGTGCTGCCGCTGGACTTCCTTTGCCCGCAGGAGCCTACCTGCACCTCAGTGGAATCAGTATTTGTCGCCTTCCCGATGGGCAACTCGCCGCGAAGCACCACTACTTCAGCAACGCTTCCGGCATGTCCTACATGATCCAAAACCGAAGGGCGCTCACAAGAGTCATTCCCCAGTCTTTTCAAGATACCGGCATCCTTTCGATCTCGGATGTCCCAACCAACATCCTAGAAATGCTACGCTCGTTTTCGAAGGAATCCGATCCGATGGTCGTCCTCCTCTCTCCTGGCCCGATCAGCCCAGCCTACTCGGAGCATAGCTTTCTCGCCCGCCGGATGGGAATCCCTCTAGTGCAAGGTGGCGATCTCCTCGTTTTGAATGATGAGGTTTATCTCAAAACCGTCTCCGGCTTGAGCAAGGTGGACGTCATCTACACGCGGGTATCCGACCAATGGCTCGATCCGATGGTTTTTCGCCGCGATTCCAATTTGGGAATTCCCGGTCTGGCCCACTGCGTCCGCAGGCAGAGCGTGGCCGTGATCAATGCGATTGGATCTCAGATATCGGACGATCGGGCGCTCCTCCCCTTCGCCTCCCAAATCATTCGCTACTACCTTGGTGAACGACCAATCCTTCCCGCTGTTCCGACCTTCTGGATGGGCGATATCGACCAGCGTGAGCATGTTTTGGAGGATCTTCAAAATTTCACCATCCGCCCGCTTTCAGGCGAGCGCATCCTCCTCGGTGGAGATGGGCGTCTCCCTTCCAACGAAAAGTTGGAGGCTGCAAAGTTGGAGATTCTCGAAAACCCATCTCAATTCGTCGCCCAACCCCAGGACTGCGATGCGGAAACCATTTCCTTCCAAGACGGCGAACGCCGTCGACGTCGCCAAGATCACATTCTCTTCGCTCAGCGCAAGGCGGACGGATCTTACGAGGTATTCCCTGGCGCTCTCACCCGCGTCTCGACAACAGAATCCGAATTCACTTCCTCCGAGCTGGGGGGTGGAAGCAAGGACACGTGGGTTCAGGTCGGCCTGCATAAAGAACGTGATGAGTGGGATCCCTCCCGACAAACCGATGCCAAAATTCCCGCCCACGGAGTCACCAGTCGCGTGGCGGAGGCCTTTTACTGGATCGGCCGCTACCTCGAGCGTGCCTACGACCTCGCCGGCATGGTGAGCGTGATCGAGTCTCTCGAGATCGAGGAACTCAATCCCACGGAAAGGATGAACTACCGCCCTGTCTGGAACCGCATTCTCCCCAGGCTCGAAGGGGCGGGAAGCCCGACCAGACGCACCATTTCGAGCCCCACTGGCCGTTACCGCCTCACGCTGGATACCAATGAACCCGGTTCAGTCGTGAGCACTATCCTTCGCGCCGCGGGGAATGCCGAGTCGGTTTTGGAAACGCTCAGCCTAGATGCCTGGGGCGTGTTAAGCGTTTTGAGGAACCGCTTTCGAAACGCCCAGTTTGCCCCCGACTCCAGTGAGGAAATCCTGACCTCCTCGAGTCGTCGCCTCTGCGATGTCGCCCGCCAGTTGATCCCCCAGTTTTTCGGCACAGCCCAGTGCACGATGCTCTCTGACGATGGATGGAATTTCTGCGAGATCGGACAACTCATCGAACGTGCAGCGATCACTGCCAATGCCATCACCTCGATCACAAAACCTCTCCTCCAGCCCTCGATCGGTGGCGGCAACGATCACGCTATGGAAATCCGGCTATCGGCTTTTCTCCGCTTATTGAACAGCCGCGACATCTACCGCCGAGTTTACCAGATGCGCATCGAACCACTACCGCTTTTGGAACTCCTCTGGACAAATCCCGTCGCCCCCCGATCTGTTGTTCACTGCCTCACAAGCTGCGTCGCCCGCATCCGGGGAAATGAAATAAACCCATCCCCATCGACCGCTCGCGCGCTGGCGGAGATCGAAAGCCTCATCCAATCGATTCTCAGTACGAATTGGGAATCACTCCTCTCGGAACTGAAACCTCAAAGCCAAGGCAAAACCCGACTGCAGACCCACTGTGAGAGCCTATTAAACCGACTGCTTTCGCTCCACACGATCCTTTGCGACAGTTTTTTGAACCATCAGGTCGTCATGCATTCGGAGACGAAACCGCTTTTTCAGCCCTGACCTCTTCTGCCTAGCCTAATCGCCACTCCCGTGCCAAATTCAAGAAAACAACGGAGTCACCTATGAAACTGAAAATCACCAAAGAAACGCTCTACACCTACGAGGATCTGGTTTCTCTTTCTCCACACACATTGAGGATTTACCCTCGTGTGGACCTCCATTTCAAAGTCGATCAGTTTCATTTGCAGAGTAATTCGGACGCCCAGATTCAATACCGCCGCGACCTCCACGACAACCTCGTCGCCTATTGCTTTTACCCCAACACCTCCAACCGACTCGGCTTTCGAACCACCATCGAACTCAGCGTTAAGGAGAAAAATCCGTTCCAATTTCTTCTCGACTCCCACGGACTCAAAATCCCATGCCATTATAAAGATGAGGAACTCGCCGTATTGGCTCCCTACATCACCATGGCGGAAAATGCGAAGCTCCCCTCCCCGCTCGCCCCGACCATTCCTCGCCCGACGGTGGAGACACTCGTGAATATCAATTCCTGGATATTTGAGAACATCGCCTACGAGCGACGCGAGAGCTCCCATCGCCATACCGCCGCCGAAATTCTTAAGCGCGGCTCCGGTTCCTGCCGCGATTTTTCAACCCTACTCGCCGAGACCCTTCGTCAAAACGGCCTCGCCACCAGACTCGCAAGCGGCTTCGTTTGGGAAGGTGACAAACCCGAGGAGGAAAAAAAGGCCTCCAGCTCGATGCACGCTTGGGTGGAAACCTATCTTCCGGGTGCCGGATGGATCGGTATGGATCCGACGAATGGGGTTCTTTGCGACCACCACTTTGTAACCACCGCCGTCGGACGCACCGAGTCGGATATCGCCCCCGTGAATGGCAGTTACTACTCGAACAAGCCAGTCACAAGCAGTCTTGTCACCCGACTATTTTTAGAAAAACTCGACTGAGAGAATCCCGCCAGCCCCAACGTTCGTATCTTCTCATGTTCGAAGCTCATTCCCACGCATGCACTCGAGTCCAATGATGAATTTTTTTAATAACTGTACCGCCTTGATCACTGGGGCATCATCCGGTCTCGGCGAGGAATTCTGCCACCAACTTGCTCCTCATGCCTCCCAGTTGGTTCTTGTAGCTCGTCGGAATGACCGCTTGGAATCTCTCGCCACCCATCTTCGCAACCTTCACCCCGCACTCGATGTCCGGGTTTTTGCTGCCGACCTCACCTTGCCGGAACGACGCCATGCCTTGGCCGATTGGCTCAACGATGAGGACATCAATGTGGACTTCCTCGTGAACAACGCTGGACTGGGCGACCATGGACACTTCGACTCCAGCGATTGGGATCGTGTTCAAAACATGCTGGATTTGAACATCACCTCGCTCACCCACCTCACCCACCTTCTCGTTCAAGGAATGATCGTGAATGGCCGAGCGGCGATCCTGAATGTCAGCAGCGTGGCGGGTTTTTTCCCTCTCCCTCAAATGGCGGTTTACTCGGCCACAAAAGCCTACGTGACGAGCTTCTCCGAAGCCCTCGCCATGGAACTTCGCCCAAAAGGCATCACAGTCACCGCCCTCTGTCCCGGGCCGGTTCCCACGGAGTTCTTTGAAACAGCCACCAGACCCGGCGAAGAAGACAAAGCCTCCCATTTCCAGACCTTTCCCGCATTTGTGGTTTCCCCACAGGAAGCCGTCAGAACGGGCCTTGAAGCCGTGGTCCGCGAACGGGCACGCGTTGTCCCCGGCCCCCTCCTAGCTGCCGCTGTTGCGGTCGCTTTGGTGATTCCATTTTGTATCGTCCGCCGGATTCTTGCGATCCGCTCGGCAAAACTTTAATTCTTACTCGCGATGAACAATCACACCCAAAGTGCCACTGGAACGGAATCCCAACAGATATCCTTCGCGGAGGCATTTGAGCTCATCAACCCCCACCTTTACACCGTCGAGGAACGGATTCGAGCTCAGGCGAAGTCCTTTGATCCGGCCGTGGAGGGCTATGTGTCCTACGTTTGCGGCGCTGGTGGAAAGCGTCTGCGGCCCGCTCTCGCTCTCCTTTCGGCCGGCGCAACCGGAAAAATCACTGCCAGCCATGTCGATCTGGCTGTCATTCTCGAGCTCATTCACATCGCCACGCTCGTTCACGATGACATCATGGACGGGGCAGAACTCCGCCGCGACCAAGCCTCGGCGAATGCCAAGTGGGGAAATGCCATCACTGTCCTTCTGGGCGACTGCCTCTTTGCCCACGCCCTACGCCTCTCCACAAATTTCAGCAACAGCGACATATGCCGCCGTATCGCGGATGCCGCAACGGAAGTTTGCTCGGGAGAAATCATTCAAACCCAGCGCCGCCACGACCTCAAACTCAGCACTGCGGACTACTACCGCATCATCGAGATGAAGACGGCCGCTCTCTTCACTGCGGCTTGCGAACTCGGCGCCTTCATCAGCGAAGCCAGCCCGACAGTCATCGGTTCCCTTAAAACCTATGGCACCAAACTCGGCGTCGCCTACCAGATCTACGACGATATTCTGGACCTGGCCGGCAATGAGGATGAGTCAGGCAAAACGCTGGGCACCGATCTTCAAAAGGGAAAGTTCACTCTTCCCGTCCTCCTCATGCTCCAGTCTGGAAAAGATGTGGGCGAACTCCGCGAGATCCTTCTCAATGAAGATAGTGAACGCGCCGAGGCTCTCACCCAGATGCTTCGCGAGGCAGGCACGATTGAGGCTGCCAAAAAAATTGCCGAACGACTCATTGGAGAATGCCTCGAGCAACTCAACGGCATTCAAGACAACCGGTACGCACGCGGACTGCGCTCGATACCCGAGCACCTTCGCCACCTCCTTGCTAAGCTTTAAGAGAAGAGGTTCGTTTCCAACCTCAGCGAAAGATCGGTCTAATCCTCGTGAGCAAGCGTCGCGGAGATGAAGCCGCGGAAGAGCGGATGCGGGAAGTTCGGCTTGGATTGGAACTCGGGATGGTATTGGCAGGCAATGAACCAAGGATGGCCCTTAAGCTCGACCAACTCCACTAGATCTCCGTCTGGCGATGTGCCCGAAATAACGAGACCCTGACTCTCCAATGCCTCACGATACTTGGAATTGAATTCGTAACGGTGACGGTGACGCTCCGGAACCTCTTTTTTGCCGTAAACTTGATAGGCGAGCGTGCCTTCCTTGATTTTGGTCGGCCATGTTCCAAGGCGCATGGATCCTCCCTTGTCCGTCACATCCTTCTGCTCCTCGAGCATGGAAATAACAGGGTGCGGAGTATTCGAGTCGAACTCCGTACTATTCGCTCCCTCAAGCCCACAGACATGACGCGCAAACTCGATCGTGGCGACCTGCATTCCAAGACACAGACCGAGAAACGGCGTGCGTGATTCGCGCGCAAAGCGAACCGCTTTGATTTTACCCTCAACACCCCGATCACCGAATCCCCCAGGAATTACAACCCCAGCCACACCGCGAAGGTATTTTTCAGCACCTTCATTTTCGATACTCTCGGCATCCACCAGCACAAGGTCGATCCCGCAATCCAGCGAGGCTCCAGCGTGCGTGAGCGATTCGTAGATACTCTTGTAGGCATCCTGAAGCTCGATGTACTTACCGACGATCGCGACTTTCACACGCTTCTTGGGAGCAATGAGCCGGTTGACGTATTTTTTCCAATCCGTCATGTCGGGAGCATGTGTCTTAAGATGGAGAAGACGGCAAATAGTCACATCCAAGCCCTCGGCTTGAAGATTGAGCGGTGCCTCATAGATAGTGTGAGCCACATCGCCGGCCTCGATCACGGCATCCAGTGGCACGTTGCAGAAGAGCGCGAGTTTTTCGCGCACTTCCTTAATGAGCGGCATTTCTGTACGGCAAATCAGAACTTGGGGTTGCAAGCCGATTTCACGAAGCTTGGCGATGCTTTGCTGCGTGGGCTTGGTCTTCAACTCTCCGGCGGCCTTGATGAAAGGCACCAACGTCACATGCATGATGATCGCATTTTCCGAACCGACTTCCAAAATAAACTGGCGAATCGCTTCCAAGAACGGAAGCCCCTCGATATCTCCAGTAGTGCCGCCGATTTCTGTGATGAGGATGTCACCGCCCGATTTCTCGCCGACCTCGCGGATGCGGGCCTTGATTTCATCGGTCACATGCGGGATCACCTGAACGGTCTTACCGAGGTAGTCTCCACGCCGTTCCTTGGCCAGAACGGTCTCATAGACCTGTCCACTTGTGAGGTTGTTCGAACGAGTGAGAACGCAGTTCGTAAAGCGCTCGTAGTGTCCCAGGTCCAGATCGGTCTCCGCTCCGTCGGCTAAAACATAGACCTCGCCGTGCTGGAAGGGATTCATCGTGCCGGGATCGACATTGAGGTAGGGATCGAGCTTTTGAAGCACCACCTTCAATCCACGACGCTCGAGCAAAGTGCCCAGAGAGGCTGCCGCGAGTCCCTTGCCGAGTGAGCTCACCACTCCGCCCGTTACAAAAATGTATTTCATGTGGGAACATACTAGGGAGTGCTACGAGAAAAATCCAGCCTCCCGATTTCCAATCCACAATGAATTCCAAGCCCAAACAATGACTGACATTTCCCAGCCTGAGGGTTAACTTACTGCAATGGCTGGCAAACCCGCGCCCTCGACACTAGGAACAACTTCTGCGATCGAGGATTACCTCGAACGAATAATGGAACTCATGGACGAAAAAGGCTACGCCCGCGTGGTCGATATCGCCGCACGCCTCAACATTTCCCAGGCCAGCGTGACCAATATGCTCCAGAAACTCGATGCCGAGGGGTTGATCAAATACGAAAAATACCGCGGCCTCGTTCTCACTCCATCCGGCTTAAGCGTGGCGCAAACAATCGCCCGCCGCCATGAACTGCTGGAGGAGTTTCTGACACTTTTGGGAGTCACCCCCAGCGTGATCGCCCATGATGTCGAGGGTATGGAACATCATATCAGCCCAGAAACACTCGAAGCCATCCAGCGCCTTACCGAGTATCTTCACTCCAATCCCCATACCACGACGGCCATCCAAAAACCCTGCGCCGATTGACCCCGCCCCGCGAAACGAACCACCATGAATCACTTTCGAACCACACGCCTCCTTGCCGCCACACTCGTTCTTCTCTTTTTGAATGCGTGCCAAACGGTGGATCCCTATGCCTCGGCGCGAGCCACCATGAATGCCGCGATACTCACAGAAAAGACCGGCGATTACTTCATCGGTCGCCGCATGTTCAAGGCCGATTATAAAATGTGGGGGTGGGTCCGGGAACCCGGCAAACCTTGGCCCACCGCGCGTCTAGTGATGATGAACGAGCAAAAAAAACTCGCGCCCGATCGCTCCCAGGGAAAAGTCGGCTTGGATAACAATTTCATCTACCGCCTCACCGGAAAGTTTAGCGGAGATACCGTCTACGAACCCGCGAGTGATCGATTCTATCCCGAATTCGTGCTCGAGGGCTACGAGCTCCTCAGCACAAAATCCGAGCCGATCTATGTGACCAACGAGCAGGAAAAACCCGACGTGCGGATCATTCTGAAACCGGTCCACTAGTCCCGCGAAACCATGACCGACGCAAGCCATATGCCGCCCCCGATCGAACCAGAACTTCTCTCACCTGCGGGAGATTGGGATTGCCTGCGGGCCGCCGTGGCCAATGGTGCGGATGCCGTTTTTTTTGGCCTCACCCGCTTCAATGCACGCATGCGGGCTGACAATTTCCGCGACGAGGAATTGCCCGAAATCGTCGCCTTTCTCCACAATCACGGAGTCAAAGCCTATGTGACCCTGAATGTCCTCATCTTCACGGACGAGCTTACCGATGCCGTTGCCGAACTTCAGTCCTTGCATGATGCCGGGGTCGATGCAGTGATCATTCAAGACGTTGGCCTCGCCGAGATTTCCCGCCGCATGTTCCCCGACCTGCGTGTTCATGCCTCGACTCAGATGACCATCACTTCGCCGGAGGGCGTGCGATTCGCGGCGGGACTTGGCGTCAAGCAAGTCGTCCTCGCCCGCGAGCTGTCACTCCGGGAGTTGGAAAAATTCCCACCGCTTCTGCCTTTGGAGATGTTTGTTCATGGAGCGCTTTGCGTCGCGTATTCGGGCCAATGCCTCACCAGCGAGGCCCTCGGTCGCCGCAGCGCGAACCGTGGCGAATGCGCTCAAGCCTGCCGAATGCCCTACCAACTTCTGGTGGATGGAGTCCTGCGCGATCTCGGCGACAAGCGTTACCTCCTCTCCCCCCAAGATCTCGCCGCCGTGAATGAGATTCCCGCCCTCATCGAGCGTGGCGTCTGCTCGTTTAAAATCGAGGGCCGACTAAAATCTCCCGAATACGTGGCGGCGGTCACTTCTGTTTATCGAAAGACGATCGATGCCGCAATGGACGGATGCTTTGATAAAGCGACCCCGGAAGACTGGTATCGCTTGGAAATGACATTTTCGCGCGGACTCTATCAGGGCTGGATGCATGGCGTGAATCACCAGGAACTCGTCGGCGCCCGCTTTGGAAAAAAACGTGGCGCCTTCGTTGGCCTTGTCACCTCCTGCACTCACAAGCATGTGGAGATGGAATCGTGCGCGGTTCCACTCAAGGCCGGCGATGGGATTGTTTTCGACACAGGCGGAAATACCGAACACGAGCAAGGCGGACGCCTCTTCCAAGTCTCGGGCAACAAACTCTCGTTTGAACATGGGAAGATCCAATTTTCCAAAATCCCTCGCGGGACCCGCGTTTGGAAGACCAGCGATCCCGCACTCGACCGCGCGTTGCGACAGACATTTTCTGGCCATCTAGAAGCCCGCACCAACCGACTCAAGCCCATCGACATCTCGGCAGGAGGCCGGGCGGGCGATCCACTTTTCATCGACTGCCAAGGGCACCGCATTCTTTCTCGTATGCCACTTGAAGCTGCGCGCAATAGACCTCTTTGTGAGCTCACCCTTGGCATGCAACTCGGCAAGCTCGGCGGAACGCCGTTTCTTCTCGGCAACCTTTCCGTCGATCTTCCGGATCCCGTCATCCTTCCCATCGCCGAGTTGAACCGCATGCGCCGCGAACTCGTCGCTAAACTCACTTCTCCCCTGCGGGAAACCAAACCTCATGCCACTCTCGATTCGGTTCTCCCCACATTTTGCACTCCATCGACTGCGGCCCCCAAACTATCTGTCCTCGTCCGCTCGGAAGAGCAACTCCTAGCGGCACTCGAGGAGGGCGTTGAAGAGATCCTCGTCGATTATGAAGACATCCGACGCTACAAGGATGCGGTGGCTCAGGCGCGGGCTCACGGAAACACTCAAATCCTCCTCGCCACCCCACGAATCCAAAAGGCCGGTGAAGAAGGGTTTTTTAAACTCATCGCGAATGCCAGCCCCGACGGCGTTCTGATCCGCAACATTGGCGGAATATCCCACTTTTCGGAAAGCCCGCTCCGCCTCATCGGAGATTTCTCGCTCAATGTCTCGAACCCAGCGACCGCCTCGGTTTTCATGGCCCGTGGCTTGGAGCGACTGACTCTATCCCACGATCTCAACTTGTCCCAGATTTTGGCGATTCTCAATCAGGCTCCACCCGATTGGTTTGAACTCACCATTCATCACCACATGCCGATGTTTCACATGGAGCATTGCGTCTTCGCCGCTTTTCTTTCGACCGGCACGGATCACACCAACTGCGGACGCCCTTGCGAAAAGCATCGCGTGCATTTGAAGGATCGCGTCGGCGTGGAGCATCCACTGCGAGCCGACGTCGGATGCCGCAACACCCTTTTCCACGCAACGGCGCAAACCGGCGCTGCTTTCTTCGAGGATTTTCTTCAAGCGGGATTGCGGAGATTCCGCGTCGAATTGCTGGAGGAAAGCGCTCAGGAAACCAAACTCGTCATCCAAGCCTACCGTGACCTGCTCTCGGCCCGCAAAAGCGGCAAGGGCCTTTATCGAGAACTGCATGCCAGCAGCCAAGTCGGCGTCACCAGCGGCACCTACTCGGGATAGCGAATTTTCCTCAGGCCGAAGTTTCAGCCTCCTGCAACCGGTATTCAGCCAATTTGTTTCGGAGCGTGCGGATGCTGATCTGAAGGAGTTCGGCCGCATGAGTGCGGTTGCCATCCGTTTTCTTCAAGGCCTCAAGAATAGCCTGCTTTTCCATCTCATGCAGCGGGATCACCGCACCATTAGAAGATGGTAGCGTCACGGACTCCATTTCCTCAACGGCAGGCTGGTCGGATACCTTCGCTGCAACCGGAGGAGTGGCTGCCGCGGGCGCGGGCGGAGCCACTAGGCCCATCAACTCCGCGCTGATTGGCACATTCTCTTCAGCGAGAATGGCGGCCCTCTCTACGACATTCTGCAACTCGCGCACATTTCCCGGCCAGCGATGAGCCAACAGGCCACACATCGCACTCTCGGAGAAGCCACCCGTTTTCAAACCATGCTCTTTCGCAAATCGCTCAAGAAAATGATTCGCCAGCAATTCGACGTCACCCACTCGATCCCTCAAAGGCGGGACGCTGAGCGGAAAAACATTCAATCGATAGTAGAGATCCTCTCGGAATTCCCCCTTGGCAACCGCCTTCAAAAGATCACGGTTTGTTGTTGCAAGCACGCGAACATCGACCTTGATCGTCTTGTTGCCTCCCACCCGCTCAAACTCCCGCTCCTGGAGAACACGCAGGAGTTTCGCTTGGAGACCGAGCGAAATCTCGCTCACCTCGTCCAGCAGGATCGTGCCGCCATCGGCCAACTCAAACCGCCCGTCGCGCTGGTCAGTCGCTCCAGTGAAAGAGCCTTTTTCGTGTCCGAAAAACTCACTCTCAATGAGAGCTTCCGAAATGGCCGCGCAGTTCACCTTGATGAACGGCTTGTTGCTACGATTGCTGGTGAGAAAAATTTCATTGGCGACGAGTTCTTTACCTGTCCCATTTTCACCACAGATCATCACCGTGGCATTCGTTCGGCCGACCCGATTGATCAAATCCCGAAGCTGAACGATGACCGGACTTTTACCGATGATCTCGCGGTTGGCAATGGTCGCCCGATTGAGATAGTCCGTCACCTTGACGGCACGCTGGAATTCCGCAGCCTTCTTCAAAACCAGATCGATCTGCATTTTTGAGAATGGCTTTTGGACGTAATCAAACGCTCCCGAGCGCATACACTCAACCACTGTCTCCACAGACCCGTTGGCCGTGATCATCACGACCAGAGGCTTGTCCTCCAGATGCGACACCCGCTCGATAAAGAGCTTCCCGTTGCCGTCCGGAAGTTCCATGTCTAGGAACACAAGATCGAAATGCCCCGCTGCAAATCGCTTTTCCGCTTCGGCCAAGGATGCGGCCGTGGACACAGCATACCGCTTACCTCGGAGTTGTTCCTCGAGGGTTTTTCGAATGATAGGGGTGTCATCAACCACCAATATGCGATCAAGCGCCATTACTTTAAGACCTACCATGATACTTGTCCCTTTTTAGTAATGCCAATAAAAGTTTATCATATCGGCCCCCTTCTGCACCTCGTTGCAGGCAGAACTTGACAGAGACAAACGAATCCAGTGTTGATACGTTATTCCTATGAAGTTAACCTCGTTCGGTTTCGTCGCAATCGCAGAAAACTTTTTGAAAGACGCCCTCTCTGCTCCGCCCTCCACCGGCGGCAAATGGAGCCTGAAGAGATTCACGAACTTCACCGACAACTCCAGCTCCCTCCAAGTCCTCCTCACCTCGGATAGCGGCGAGCAGAAGACAAGCGCTCTCGTCCAGTCGCGCCTGACCGGTAGCTCCCGCGAATCTTCGATCCAAGGTTGGATTCAGTATGGGGACGAAAGTACCCGCGAACCTTTCGTTATTAAAGCGGCAGACATCATTCGTGCTGAAGAGGAAATTTTTGAGATTGTCGATCAACTCGTCGTCAAGATTCCTGAAGTCGAGAAGCCCTCATTGCAATCCACCCCCAAGCCCACGCCTAGCTCCGGTTTTGCTCCTCTTCTTTCAGAAATTCCAAACACCCCAGCCTCTTCTTCCGCTGATGAACCGTTTGATCCCGCCAAACTCATCGAGCAAATGAACGCCGAAGCGGCCAACAAGGCCGAACCCGCCGAGCAACCCGACTCCGGACCTCTCTTATCTCCCGAGATAGAGGAACCCCAACCTGAGGCTCCAGACGAGGCCCCGAAAGCAGCCAAAGCTGCAAAGGGAACCAAAAAATCTGCGAAATAAAATAGCTTCCGCCCGAATTCGGTTTTCTCATTGAATT
>Ga0209770_10001125_pt1 | contig 13968 bp, 10 predicted proteins | sample LauGreSu1BDMLBDD_2_FD_187572 | JGI IMG/M metagenome (GOLD analysis project Ga0209770, IMG submission 187572) | Freshwater lake microbial communities from Lake Michigan, USA - Su13.BD.MLB.DD (SPAdes) (version 2) | ecosystem: Environmental > Aquatic > Freshwater > Lake | place: Lake Michigan, USA...
GCAGGAAGAACATCGAGCGCAGGCCGAGGATGGCGAAGATGTTGGAGGTGAACACCACCAGCGGTTCCTTGGTGATGGCGAAGATGGCCGGCACCGAGTCGACGGCGAAGATGATGTCGCTGAACTCGATCGCCGCGAGGGCGACGAGCAGCGGGGTGCCGTGGCGCACGCCTTTTTCCATCACGAAGAACTTCTGGCCCTCGAAGCGGGTGGTGATCGGCACGATGCGCCGCAGGAGGCGGAGGAGCGGATTCCGCTCCGGGTCCATCGGTTTCTCCGGAGCGAACAGGATCTTCAGGCCGGTGAGGATGAGGAATCCGCCGAACACCCAGATCACCCAGTGGAACTTCATCAGCACCGCTCCCAGCGAGATGAAGATCACGCGGAAAACGAGCGCCCCGAGGATGCCGAAGAAGAGTACGCGGTGCTGGTACTGGGTCGGTATCCCGAAAAACGTGAAGACGACGATGAAGACGAAGATGTTGTCGACCGACAGCGACAGCTCGACCACGTATCCCGTGAGGAACTCCAGGGCCGTCTGCCGGGCGAGCCCGGTCGCCTCGACCGCGGTGAGGCCCGCCGCGACCAGCCGGGGGTCCTGCGGGAGCTTCCACTCCGCGTAGCGCCAGAGCCCGAAGCAGAACGAGACCGCCAGCACGCACCAAACCACGGTCCAACCGAGCGCCTCCTTGAAGGAGACGTCGTGGGCCTTCCGGTGGAACACCCCGAGGTCGAGTCCGAGCAGGCCGATCACCCCGACGGTGAAAAGCGCGTAGAACCACCAGTAGTCGGCTAACGGGAACAGGGGGATGGATTGCATGAAAGAGAAGGACGGTGCCTGAGCCGGCACGACGCTCAAGGAGAGCATTGGTGGAATTTTCCGCAAAGGTTCCAAGTGTTTTCCCAGAGGAGACCGGGTTGGACTTCCGGGCGGGCTTGGACCGGGATCCGGCATGGACCCCGCCGCCCCCGCCGCCATCGCTGGTCTCGCCCAGGTCGCCCTGACCATGGCGGATGTCCCGAGAGCGCTCGCATTCTACCGCGACACCCTTGGCTTGCGCCTCCTGTTTTCCGCGGGTCCGGACCTCGCCTTCCTGGAGGCCGGTGGGGTGAGGCTGATGCTCACAACCCCGCGGGGCCACGGAGAGGCGGGCAGGAATTCCCTCCTCTATTTCCGCGTGGGCGACCTCGCGGTGACTTACGCCGCGGTGGTGGCGCGCGGGGCGGTTCCCGAGCGCGCGCCGGCGCTGACCGCGCGACTGCCTGACCTCGAGCTGTGGATGGCCTTCCTGCGCGACCCGGAGGGCAATCTCGTCGGTCTCATGAGCGAGGTTCGCGGTTCCGCCTGAGCGGGGCCTCAGCGGGGGCCGTCGGCGAAAACGCGACCGGCGACGACCGTGGCGGTGACGTGCGCGGTGTACTCGAAAGGATCGCCGTCGAAGAGCGCGAGGTCGGCGTCCTTGCCCTCGGCGAGCGAGCCGGTGCGACCGTCGATCCCCAGGATGCGGGCCGCGTCGAGCGTGACGGCCGCCAGCGCCCGCTCGAAGCCGAGGCCGCGGGCGGCGGCCACGGCGGCCTCGAACAACACGACGCGGGTCTTGGGCACGTAGCTCTCGTAGCCGCTCTGCAGCGCGAAGGGGATGCCGGCCGCGGCCAGTCGCGCGGCGGTGTCCATCGCGAGGTTCTCGGTGTCCTCGCTCGCGCGGGCCATGGTGGGGTGCAGGATCACGGGGAACCCGCTGGCCTTGATCTCTTCAAGCACGAGGGGGGCGTCGGCGCAGCCGTCGAGGACGATGCGAAGGTTGAACTCCCGCGCGAGGCGGAGCGACGCGAGGATATCCTGCTGGCGGTGCGCGGTGATGAGGAAGCGCTGCGAGCCGTCGAGGCCGCGGGCCAGTGTCTCGAGCCGGAGGTCGCGCGCGGGCCGCTTGGTCTCGTCCTTCACGTCGCGTTTCCGCGCGTATTCCTGCGCCTTGATCAGCTCCGCGCGCAGCATCGCGACCGCCTTGGCCCGCGTGCCGGGGGACTTCGCGGACCCGCCGGGCGGTCCTTCCGCGCGGCTCACCGCGCTGCCGCCGAGCGAGACCGCGATCATCGCCGCGGGGTTGACCACATCGTCCTCCACGCTGCGGCCGGCGGTGCGCACGATCATGGTCTGGCCCGAGATGAGCGCACCCGGGGCATGGCCGGTGTTGAGGGTGGTGACGCCGAACGAGCGCAACCACGTCACCAGCGGGTCGCGGGCGTTGAAGGCGTCGATCGCCCGCAGTTCCGGTTGCAGCGGCGCGGAGCGGTCGAGCATGTCCTGGTCCTGCGCCTGGTTGAGGATGCCGGACAGGCCCGCGGTCGCCCGGGCGTCAATGAGGCCCGGCGTGACCACCCTGGCCCGTAGCACCCGGTGGTCGGCGGGAACCGCGCGACCCGCGGCCGGGCCCGCGTAGGTGATGCGGCCGTCGCGCATCAGGACGAGGCCGTCCTTGATCGCGGGGCCGCTGAGCGTGTGAACCATCTCGCCGAGGACGGCGACGGGCGGCGTGATCTCCGCGGCGGTGAGGGCCGAACCGGAGAGGAGGGAGAGGGTGGCGAGAAGCCGTTTCATTGGCCGTTTCCTCCGTTCGCCGCCATGATGATGTCCCAGGCGCTGCCGAAGCAGCAGAGCGGCGGGCGGCGGTTTTCGCCGGCGCCGGGTCCGCCGCGGGCGTAAAGGCGGTCGGTCGGATCCGAGAGGTCGAAGACCTTAACGCCGTCGACCCAAGTCTGTTCCACTTCGGTGTAAACGCTCAGCGGGTCGCCGGAGAGCAGGATGAAATCGGCGTCCTTGCCCGTTTCAAGGGTGCCTACGCGGGCCTCCATTCCGAGCATGCGGGCGTTGGCGATTGTCACCGCGCGCAGGGCGCCCTCGGGGGTCATGCCGGCGCGCACGGCGAGCGCGGCGGAGCGGAGGAAGAGCCGGGAGTCAGTGACGCTGTCGTCGGTATGCAGTCCGACTTCGGCTCCGGCGCGTTCGAGGGCGGCACAGTTTTCCAGGGCGAAGTCGCGCGTCTCCAGTTTCCCCCCGGGGGAATCAATGATGATCACCGAGCTGGGAACGCCGGCGGCGGCGATCTCGGCGGCGACCTTGGCGGCCTCGCTCACGTGGTGGAGAACGACCTTGAAGCCGAACTCCCTCCGGAGGCGCAGGACGGTGAGGATGTCGTCGTGGCGGTGCGTGTGATGCTGGACGATGCGGCGCCCCTCCAGGACCTCGACGAGCATCTCGAGCGCGAGGTCGCGGGCGGGGAGTTTCTCCGCGTCGTTGCCGGCGCGTTCGCGGCGCGCCTGGTACTCCTGCGCCTTCACGAATTGCTCGCGAACGAGCGCGGCGGACTTGGCTCGCGAGCCGGGGAAGGGTCCACCCGGGCTGCGGATGGAGTTGGTTCCGTTGGCCATCTTGAGACCGCCGGCGATCGAGCCATCGGGCAGCCGGACGAGCAGATCGTCGATCACGCGGCCGTCGCGCAGCTTCAGGTAGAGTGTCTGGCCGCTGATGAGATGGCCGGAGCCGGGCATCACGTTGACCGTGGTGATGCCGCCGGCCTGCGCCTTCTGGATGCTGGCGTGGCGCACGTCGATCGCGTCGAGGACGCGGACTTCGGGCTGCACCGGGCTGGCGCCGTCGGCTCCCGAGGCGCCCCCGATGTGGCTGTGGGAGTCGACCAGGCCCGGCATGATGACCTTGCCGCGGGCGTCGCGCACCTCGGCGCCGGCGGGAATCGCGGTGGAAGCGGCGGGGCCGACGGCAAGTATCCGGCCGCCTTGCAGGATAAGGACGCCGTTCTCGACGGGCAGTCCGGCGATCGGGATGATTCGTGCGCCGGTGAAGGCGAGGGGTTTTTCCTGCGCGGCGGCATTGCCACTGGCGGCGAGGAACGCGGCCGCGAGGGCGGCGAGGAGACGAAGGGGCATGGCGGGAAGATGGGTAGGCCGCACGCGGCCGCAACGGATTTGGCGCGGGTGCAGCCGGGAAGGTCCGCGGTTTCGCGGAGCTTATTCCGTTCGTCGCGGACGGGTCGCGCAGACGCAGCCGGCGTTGCAGCCGGCGCCCTTGCGGCGGCGAAAAGCGCGGGCGACCAGTGCGACGATGGCGAGGGCCACCACGGCGAGGGCGACAATCCGTTGGGAGGAGGCGTCCATGATCAGAAGCCGAGGGCGCGGCCGGCCTGGTAAAAGAGCAGGCAGACGAGCCACGCGGTTCCGGTCATGTATGCTACCTGAAAAAGCGGCCACCGCCAGGAGTGCGTCTCCCGGCGCACGACCGCGATGGTACTCATGCACTGCATCGCGAAGACGTAGTAGATCATGAGCGTGAGGCAGACGAGGGGCGTGAACAGCGGGGCGCCGTCCGGCCAGGTCGCCTTAAGCATGGCCTCGCGGATCGGGGCGGTGTCCTCGTCGGCGCTCTCCACCCCGAAGATCACCCCCATGGAGCTGACGAACACCTCGCGGGCGGCGAAGGATGTGATGAGGCCGATGCCGATGCGCCAGTCGAAGCCGAGCGGCTTGATGACGGGCTCCAGGATGTGCCCCGCCTGCCCCGCGAAACTGTGTGCGATCTGGGCGTCGGCCGTCGCCTGCGGATCGGGATGTTTCGGGTAGGTCGTCAGGAACCAAAGGACGATCGAGATCGCGAGGATGATGGTGCCGGCGTTGCGCAGGAAGAGCCACCCGCGCTCGAGCATCTGCCGAAGGATCTCCTTGAGCCGTGGCGGCTGGTAGGGCGGCAGCTCGAGGATCATGAGCGGGTTGTCGCCGCGAAGGAAGGTGCGCTTGAAAAGCCACGCGAAGCCGAACGCTCCGCCCGTGCCCAGCGCGTACATCAGCAGCATGAGGCCGGCTTTCGTCATCGCCGGGACTTCGCGGCCGGGGAGCAGCGTCGCGATCATCAGCAGATAGACGGGCAGTCGCGCGGAGCAGCTCATCAGGGGCGCGACAAGGATCGTGGCGAGTCGGTCCTTCGCGTTCTCGATCGTGCGTGTCGCCATGATGCCGGGGATCGCGCAGGCATAGGAGCCGAGCAGGGGAATGAAGGAACGGCCGTGAAGGCCGACGCGGCTCATCGGCCGGTCCATCAGGAATGCCGCGCGCGCCATGTAGCCGGTACTCTCAAGCAGACCGACGAACAGGAATAGGATCAGGATCTGCGGCAGGAAAACCACCACGCCGCCCGCCCCGCCGATTACGCCCTCGGTCAGCAGGTCGCGCAGATCGCCCGGCGGCATCGTTTCCTTGATCAGACCTGCGCCGTCGGCGACGAGACCCTCGATCAGCCCCATCGGGTATTCCGCCAAGGTAAAGATTGAGAGGAACATCGCCGCCATGATCACGCCGAACACGACCCAACCCCAGACGGAGTGTACGAGCAGCGCGTCGATCCGGTCGGAGAGTGATAGCCCTTTCGGCGCGGGGCGGTCCACGACGCCTTGGCATAGCACGTTGATGGCCTCGTAGCGGCTCTTGATGAGCGCGGCGGACCAGTCGGTGCCCTCGGCGCTCCAGCGTCGCCGCCATGCTTCAAGCACGGAGGCGGTGCGGTTTCCAAGGGGGGTGGATCCGGCCACGCGCACCGTGTCGAAATCCGTCAGCAGCAGGAGGGCCTCCGCGCGCGCCACTAGTGGAGGTCGGCCTTCGTCGACGAGACCGGCCTGCAGCTCAGCGACGGCGGGTGCGATCGGTGCGGGCACGTCCCAACGGTGTCGGGCGAGCGGCAGTTCGGCGCGACTCATGGCGATGCGCAGTTCCACGACACCGCGGTTGTGCACCGCCTCGCAGGTGATGACAGGCACGCCGAGCTGTTCCTCCAGTTTGGCGGCGTCGATGGCCACTCCGGCACGGCGCGCGAGGTCCATCATGTTGAGCACCACGATCACGGGCCGGCCGAGATCGAGGATCTGGTGGGCGAGATAGAGGTTCCGCTCGAGGTTGGTCGCGTCGAGCACGCAGATGATACGGTCGGGCTGCGGTGTATCGGTGCGGCGACCGAGCAGCACGTCTCGGGTGACGGCCTCGTCGGGTGAGCGGGCGGCGAGCGAGTAGGCGCCGGGGAGATCGATGACCCACATCGGCTTTCCATGCTGGGAGTAAGCCTCGCCCATCTTCTTCTCGACGGTGACACCCGGGTAGTTTCCGACTTTCTGGCGCAGTCCGGTGAGGGCGTTGAAGAGGGTGGTTTTACCGCAGTTGGGATTGCCCACCATCGCGTACACGGGGGCGCGCGGAGCGGCGGAGGGGCGGCGGCGAACCGGTGAGTTCCCGCTGAAGTGGGCCGGCAGGGACGCGCGCGGGTCTCCGCCCGTGTTGGGCTGGCTGGCGTCCGATCCCATGGCGGGCGGGCAGGTCCTCAGCGCGCCTGGGCCGGCAAGTGCTCGACCACGATGCTCATGGCGGCGCGATGGTTCAGGGCGATGCGCATGCCGTTGACGAGGCAGAGGCTGGTGGTGGACCCCGAGATCTTGGTCACAAGCGCGGCTTCTCCGAAGCCCATCTCGCGGATCCGCTGGCAAAAGCTGTCGTCACCCGTGAGCTGGAACACCCGGGCTGTGGTGCCGGCGGGTAGCTGGCACAGCGGTGTAATGGGCAAGGACGACGACATTGGAGTGAGACTCGGTATCAGTTAAGCAGCGAACCGATGACCCTAGGATTTGCCAGCGGGAAGTTGGGATTCTTCAGCCGAGGGACAGGCTGTGTCGCCGGAGAGAATCTTCGGTGCATGGCCTCTCTTCACGGGGACAGGCTGTTTACGGATTGGGCGGTAGGTGGCGGCATTTACGATCTAAACAGCTGTTGGATAGTAACTAAATGGAACCCACAGAGTGAATGTCCGCACTGCGGCTACGGCTCGAATAAGCGGCGGGGACAGGCTACGTGAGGCGCGCCCGACGCTGATTTTTGCAGGGTCAGGCTGTTCCGCGAGCATCGGTCAGGGTCAGTGCCGTCGCGTAGCCTGTCCCCCAGCAGTGGTTTCCGCCCGCCGGCGCCGCGGCCACGGGCTTGTCTATGACTTGGACGGTTCGACGGAGAAAGGGTTTGGTTTTCGGGGAGCATCGGGCTCTATGTTTCCTTTCGCTTTTTTCTCCATGGCCAAAACGCACTCCGACATCGGACTCATCGGGCTCGCCGTGATGGGTCAGAACCTCGCGCTCAACATCGCCGACCACGGCTTCCGCATCTCGGTCTACAACCGCACGACCGAGAAGACCGAGAAGTTCGTCGCGGAAAACCCGAACACGCCCGGCGGGCTCGTCGGCGCCAAGACCCTTGAGGAGTTCGTCGCCTCCATCGCGAAGCCGCGGAAAATCATCATCCTGGTTCAGGCCGGCAAGGGTACCGATGCCGTCATCGACAGCCTCGTGCCGTTGCTTGATGCCAACGACATCGTGATCGACGGCGGCAACGCACTCTGGACCGACACCATTCGCCGCGAGCGCACGCTCCGCGAAAAGGGCCTGCGCTTCATCGGCTCCGGCGTGTCCGGCGGCGAGGAAGGCGCCCGCTTCGGCCCGGCGCTGATGCCCGGCGGTGATCCCGCGGCCTACAAGGAGCTCGCGCCGATCTGGAACGCCGTCGCCGCCAAGGTGGACGCCAAAACCGGCCGTCCGCTCACCGGCGCCGCCCCCGGCAAGCCGATCGTCGGCGGTGTCCCCTGCGCCACGTACATCGGCGAGAATGGCGCCGGCCACTACGTGAAGATGGTCCACAACGGCATCGAGTATGGCGACATGCAGATGATCTGTGAGGCCTATGCGCTGATGAAGGGGCTCCTCGGCCTGAAGGCCCCGGAGATGGGCGCCATCTTCTCCGAGTGGAACGAGGGCATGCTCGGCAGCTTCCTCATTGAGATCACCGCCGACATCCTGAAGCAAAAGGACCCCACCTCGCGTAAGCCCATCGTCGATGTCATCCTGGACACCGCCGGCCAGAAGGGCACGGGCAAGTGGACCTCGGTCAACGCCCTCGACATGGGCGTGCCCGCTCCGACCATCGCCGAGTCCGTCTTCGCCCGCTGCCTCAGCGCGATCAAGGAGGAGCGCGTCGCCGCCTCCAAGATCCTCAAGGGGCCCACCAAGAAGTATCGTGGCTCCCGCAAGGCGCTCGTGGCCGCGATCCACGATGCCCTCTATTGCTCCAAGATCTGCTCGTACGCACAGGGCTTCCAGCTGATGCGTGAGGCCCAGAAGGAGTACAAATGGAAGCTCAACTTCGGTGAGATCGCCCAGATCTGGCGCGGCGGGTGCATCATCCGCGCGGTCTTCCTGCAAAAAATCACCGAGGCCTACGCTCGCAAACCCGACCTCGCGAACCTGCTCCTCGATCCGTACTTCAACAAGACCGTCAAGCAGGCGCAGGCCAACTGGCGCAAAGTCGTCGCCCTCGCCGTCGAGTGCGGCGTGCCCGTGCCGACGTTCAGCTCCGCGCTCGCCTACTACGACAGCTACCGTTCGGCCCGCCTGCCCGCCAACCTGCTCCAGGGCCAGCGCGATTACTTCGGCGCGCACACCTACGAGCGCGTCGACCAGCCACGCGGGAAATTCTACCACATCGACTGGCCCGAGCCGACACGCCCGCAGCTCGAGATCAAGTGACCGGCGTCAGCGCCGTCACCGCGAAGGCCCGCAACCCGCGGGCCTTTTTCACGTTCCCACTTCGCGGGCGGAACTCCTTTCGCCCGCCATCCGATCCGCCAGCGCGAACGCGGATGTCGCCGCGCCTTCAACGCGCGGGCCTCCAATCGCGTCTCCAGCAATTCCGAGGCGCAGGTCGGGCCGCCACACGCACGGTTCGCAGTGGCGTGTCTTCGGTTCACTGTAGCGCCAGCGGTGCATTGCCACACCCGTCACCGCCGCTCCCAGCCACGGCGTGATCAGCGGCGACACGAGCGCCAGCACTTCCGCCTCTGTGCGACCGTAGTTTTCCTCCGAGAACGCGGGCGCCAAGTGCACGGTGACAGCCGAGGAGGTTCCGGGTGACACACCCTTCTTGGTATTGTCCGCGATCCACCGCACGGGTCCGCCGTCATCGGGCGCGAGTCCGCCGGCGGGCAGTGCGCTCGTTTCCGCCAGCGTGAGCATCAGAGCGAGGCACGGGTGATAATCGAGTCCGCGCAGCTCCGCGGCCAGATCGGCCGGCAACACGACATCCCCGGCCGCGAGCAGGGCGACCGACTGCGGCACCGGCGCGGTCAGCACCAACTCGCGTGCGTGAAGGGCCGGCTGGTTCTCGACTGTAATCTCCCAAGCCTCCGCATTTCGCTTCACCGCCAGCACCTTGGCCTCGCGGCGTACCTCGAGTCCGGCCGAGAGGTGTTTCCCCACGGCGTTCATCGCGGGACGTCCGACGTACCGGTACGGCGCACCGTCCGGCCACGGGGCGGCAACCCCGGCCTCGCACCATGCCTCGATCTCGGCGGCGAAACGCGGCGTCCGCGCGGTGAAAAACTGCGCCCCCTGGTCAAACACCGCGCCCTCCACGCGTTTCGTCGACATGCGGCCGCCGGCCCCGCGACTTTTTTCGAGGAGCACCGGGCGCCGCCCTTTTTTGTGCAGTTCACGCGCCAGCAGCAGGCCGGTGAGACCGGCGCCGACGATCACCACGTCTTCAACGGCGGAGCTCATTCAGGACCCCGCCGGGAAATCCGCCGCGGTTCCCGCCTCGGCCCAGGCGTCGATTTCACGGCCGGCGGTCACGAGCCTTCGGCGGGCCTTGTCGATCGCGTACTTGCCCAGCACCAGCCGCAGCGGCGGGCGCTCCGCGTCGGCCACCGTCAGGATGGCGCGCGCCGCGCCGCCGGGGTCGCCCGGCTGCTTGCCGGCGATGGATCCGAGGTAGGTGAGAAACTTCCCACTCGTCGCGGCGTAATCGTCGATGCGTGCCGCGGCGCGCTCCGTCGAGCGCTCCAGGAAACCGGTGCGGAACGGTCCCGGTTGCACGAGCGTGACACCGATGCCGAATGGCCGCACTTCCTGCGCGAGCGACTCCATCGCCGCCTCGAGCGCGGCCTTAGCGGCGCCATAGGCTGAGAAGCCGGGATAGTTTCCGAGCACGGCGGCGGCGGAGAGGCTGATGATATGACCGCGCCGCCGCGTGCGCATCAACGGCAGCACGGCGCGCGTCAGCCGCAGCGGCGCGAGGAAATTCAGCTCGAGGTTCCGCGCGGTCTCCGCGTCGTCCAGCTCCTCTAACGCCCCGAAAACCGCCCCACCGGCGTTGTTTACGAGGACATCGATCGCCCCGAACTCACGCCCGGCCTCCTCGACCGCGGCCTGGATCGAGTCCGGGTCATGGACGTCGAGCGCGACCGCCCGGCACGTTTCCGGGTGTGAGGCGACGAGATCGTGGAGCGCGTCCGGCCGACGGCTCGCGGCCACCACGTGGTCTCCGCGCGCGAGAGCGGCGGCGGCGAGGTCGCGCCCGAGGCCGCCGGAGCAGCCGGTGATGAACCAGACGCGGGATGAGGTCGCGGGTGAGGTCATGAGGCTCCCATCATCCGCCGCCGACCCCGCGAAGCAAACCGTGGAGTTGAAAAGCGCTTCAGGCGGCGAGAGGCGCCGGCGCAGCCGAGCCCCAACCCCGGGTGCCCGCGACCCGCGTGGCTGTCATCTCGCCGACCGCGTTCCGCAAATACGGCCGGACGCGGTGCAGGCGCACCTTCACCGACGCGAGGGAAATCCCGGCGCGCCGGGCGATCTCGCCGTAGCTGTCGCCGCGGACAAATTGGCTGACGAGACCGCGATCGAGCGGATTGAGGCGGGCGAGGGCGTGTTCGAGGGCCGCCAGTATCTCGGGCACCGCGGTCTCGTTGCGGGGGTCGGCGACTTGATTCACCTGCTCGTCGATCCCGACGGTGGCCGGCCGGCAGTTACGGCGGCGGATGAAATCGAGGGCGCTGTTGCGGGCCAGGGTGAAGAGCCAGGACTCGAACACGGCCGGATCGCGCAGGCGGGAAAGGCGGCGGAACATCTTGATGAAGGCCACCTGCACCACGTCCTCCACGGCGTCGGGCTGGCGGATGATTCCGCGCACGAAGCCGGTGAGACGCCGCGAGTATCGGCGCACGAGCTCCGCCTGCGCGTCGGACCGCCCTGCACGTGCTCGGCGTACGAGCTCGAGCAGCTCCGCGCGGGCTTGGTCAGCGGCTGCGTCACCCCGTTGGGAAACGGTCTGGCGCGGCGTGCCTTCGACGGGGGTGAAATCGCAGGTGGGGCGGAACATGCCACCAAGCGTACCGGGCGGGTGTTAGGGTATCATTTCGCCGGGGCACCGGATTTGTTAAGGAAACGTAAAGTTTCCCCGGCGGACTCAGGCCGCAGGCAAACGGATCTCAGCCCGGAAACCGCGGGGGTCCCGGTTGGAGAAGCGCACCTCGCCCCCGCACGAGGCGATGCTCGAGCGGACGATCGCGAGCCCGAGGCCCACGCCGCCGCCTTCGCGCGTTCGCGCCAGTTCCGGCCGGAAGAGGGGCTCACCGAGCCGGTCTAGATCCGCGGGCGGTACGCCCGGGCCTTCGTCGTCGACGGTGATGATCACGGTTCCCCCCGCGCGCGCGGCGCTCACGCGCACGGGGCCCGTCTCTCCGGCGTAACGCAGGGCGTTGCGCACGAGATTGGCGAGGGCCCGCGCCAGCAGCGCGGCGTCGGCCTGCACCACCGTGTCCGTCGGCAAGTCAACAATCACGCGGCCCGTGGCGTCCTCGCGGGAGACGACGTCCTGCGCGAGAGCCGGCAGGGGTACCCCGGTGAGCTCAGCCTGCCGCGGCTGCAAGCCGGCTTTTGTGAAAGTGAGGAGCTCGTTCACGAGCGTGCTCATCTGCTGCACCTCCTCCCGCACGTCGGCGACGGTGTCACGCAGTTCGGCGGGCGTGCGCTCGGCGAGGATTCCGGTCGCCAGCTGAAGTCGTGCGAGCGGGGAGCAAAGCTCGTGCGCCACGTCGCCGAGGAAGCGTTTCTGCCCTGTCATCTGCGCGTCGAGGCGGGCCGCCATCCGGTTCACCGACTCGCCGAGCCGGCCGAGTTCATCCCGCCGGCTGGCGTCCACCCGGGTGTCGAGGCGGCCCTCCGCGATGCGGCCGGTGGCCGTGGTCAGCTGGGCCAGGGGCCGCGTGATGCTGCGCACGAGCGGAAGCCAGAACAGCACGGAAAGCACGAGCACGCCTCCGGCCGCGAGGAACCACGCCTCCAGGCCGACGAGATCCAGCAGTTTCCAAAACGAACCGACGCGCGCGACGAGCAGCGCGGGCGTCGGTCGGCCGATGCGTTCCGGCGCCGCGAAGGGCACCCGCAGACCGATCCAGTAGGCCGAGGGATCGGAGGTGCGCAGGATGAAGCGGCTGGCGCGCCAGTCCCCGGGTGCGGGTAACGGCAGTTCCCCCTTCCGCGCGGGATCCGGCGGCGTCCAGGCGCGGTCCGGGCCGTCCCGCATGGATTTCTCCCTGCCGTCGCGCCACGGGCGCTCGCCCTCGCGCGGGCCGGTGAAGCCCGCCGCACCGCCGCGGAACCCGAAACCTCGGGGTCCCCCGCGCAGGCCGAGCCTCTCGCGCAGGAGAGCCGGCAGTTCCGTGCTCCGTCCGGCGAGCTGGGTTTCCCCGAAACCGAAAAGCATGAACTCCACGCCGTAGTTTTCGCCGAACCGCTTCAGCACCGCGTGCCGCGCCTCGCCGTTCGCCGCGGCGGCCTCGCCGGCGATCGCGCTGAACAACGACTGGACCCGGTCGCCCGAAGGCCCGGCGACCAGCGCGCTCCAGCCGAGGCCGCCCTGTGCGACGAAGAAGCCCACACCCAGCGCGGCCAGCAGCAGCAGGTTGAGCACCAGCCACAGCGAGACCTTCAGCGAAAGCGGATAGGATACCTTCATCGGACGTCGGACGGGACGCGTCGCGGAGGGCGGAGTTAGGACAAAATCAGCGGGGCATCGCGGCCGGACTCATTCCGGGCCGACCATCATGTAGCCGGCGGAGCGCACGGTGCGGATGTAGCGCGGCTCCCGGGCGTCATCGCCGAGCTTGCGCCGCAGGGACGAGATGTGGACATCGATCGAGCGGTCGAAGACCTCATAGTTCCGGTCGCGGCACTCGTCGAGGAGCGCCTCGCGGGACTTCACCCGTCCGCGCGCCTTGGCGAGACTCGCCAGAAGGTCGAACTCCACCGGCGTGAGCGCGAGCGGTGAGGCGTCAAGCACGGCGGATCGGGCTTCGAGGTTCACCCGCAGGGGTCCCACGACGATCTCGGCCGGCGGCATGGCGGCGGTGGGCGCGGACTGGGCGGCGCTGCGGCGAAGCACGGCGCGTAGCCGTGCGAGCAGCTCGCGCGTCGAGAAGGTCTTCGGCAGGTAGTCGTCGGCTCCTACCTCGAGTCCCACGATGCGATCGGTTTCATCCCCGCGGGCGGTGAGCATGAGCACCGGAACGGTGGAGCGCTGGCGGATCCGCCGCAGCACCTCGAACCCGTCAAAGCCGGGCAGCATGACGTCCAGAATCACGGCGTGCCACGGGGCGTCGGCGGCCGTGGCGCGTTCCACGCCTTCCGGGCCGGAGTGAACGGCGGTCACGGAAAATCCCAGCGGCTCGAGATACGTGGACACCAGCCGGCAGAGCTTCCGGTCGTCGTCCACCATGAGAATCAGCGTGCGGCCCTCGGGGCGGTCTGACATGGCGCTGGTGTGTTGAATTTCCTCCGTCGGCGCAACCACCCTGTCGGAACGGAAGCTTTCCGTCGTTTCCGCTCGGCCGCCAGCCGGGTCGCGATGTCGCTGTTCACCGCCGGCTGGGCGGACTGTGTCCTCGCCCATCCGGGCCACGAAAGCCTGCCGGCGATCGAGTGGGCCGGTGAGGCGCCGCAGGTGAGCATCACGGTCGAGGGCGGGGTCCGGATCATCCGCGCCAATGGCATCCCCGATCACGCCACCGGGCGTTTTCCCGGCCGGGGTAATCCGAACCGGATC
>Ga0209770_10001126_pt1 | contig 13964 bp, 13 predicted proteins | sample LauGreSu1BDMLBDD_2_FD_187572 | JGI IMG/M metagenome (GOLD analysis project Ga0209770, IMG submission 187572) | Freshwater lake microbial communities from Lake Michigan, USA - Su13.BD.MLB.DD (SPAdes) (version 2) | ecosystem: Environmental > Aquatic > Freshwater > Lake | place: Lake Michigan, USA...
TACGGCGCGGAGCTCGCGGCGCTCAACATCGTGATGCTCTTCTTCGGCCAGCGCATGGCGAAGGACTACGCGGGCGCGGCCACGCTCGCGTCGTACTTCATCCTGTGCGCGGGCGCGATCCTCTTGTTCGCGCGGTGACCTGCATGTTCACGCACGGGGACCTCCACTGCCCTGCGTGCGGATACAGGCGCACCGGGCTCGAGCACCCGACGCCCTGCCCTGAGTGCGGCGCGCGCGGGTTCCACGGCCCGCTCGTCGTCAGCGGACAGCCCGAGACGCATCGGGAAACGCGCCGTGCGGGATGCGCATTCAGCGTGGCGCACTACCTCGGCATGCTCGGATTCGGCGGCGGCAGCCTGATCCTCGGTCGAAACAACGGCTGGGAGGATGCCATCGGCATCGCGACGATGACGATCTTCGCCGTGGCCCTCGCGATCTGGGCCTGGGGATGGTTCCGGCGGCGCCGCGAGTCGGCGGAGATCGGGTCGATCGAGCGCATCGCATGGGACTTCGACCACGACGGCGTGCGCGTGCGCGAGTTCGCGACGGAGCGCGTTGTGCCGTACGCGGATATCAAGAAGGTCTGGGTGCTCCACAATTTCGTGCTCTCTGGCCGGACGAAGGTGCAGCTCGAGTTGCGGGCCGGATCGCCACACACGGACGGGTTTCCGGCCATCATGCTGTGCGGCCCACTGGCGTCGCGCCGGTCCGCCGCAGACGAGATCAAGCGGCGCGTCGCGGCCGCGCAGTCCGCGTCGTGAGGCCGCACGCAAGCAGCGCCAGTGCGGGCGATGCAAACACGAGGAACCACCATCCCGCAGCCGGACGCGAACCGTCGAGCAGGAGCAGCGCGTGGAACACGCCGAGGCTCGTCGCGGCAATGACGCCGCCGAGAATCTCGCGGTGCCAGGCCACAAGCATGCCGAGCGCCACGCCCACCGGGAAGAACGCGAGGAGCAGCCACTCCGCTGCCGTCGGCGCCGCGCCGCCGCTCGTGGCGAACATCGCGAGAAACGCGAGGCTCGCGAGGCTCGCCGCGCGCGCCGTCCAGCGAAGGATGCGAATCGGGAGCGGTCCAGCGTCGGCTGCAAGCATCCGCATGCGTCACCTCCTCGCCGCGAGCCGCCAGCCGAGCAGCGCCATCGGGATGTAGGCGAGCCCGAGGTCGAGCACATCGAACCAGAGCGGTGCGCTCGGAATCATCCGGACCGCCTCGATGCCGCCGATCAGGAACACGCATCCCACGACGAGCGACACCCGCAGGCGCGCGCGCGGCGTCACTGCGATCATCGCAGCCACGAACGCGCCGAGCAGCGTGCCGAGTGCATGCGCCGCGAAGGGCACCATCAGGTCGAGCACCGAGTACTTGTTGATGTTCGCGTTGATCGACTCGATGTTGCCGATGTCGACGCCCTCGGGCGGCGGGAGCAGCGCAGCGCCCGCGTAGAGGATGCCCATGTTGAGGGCAGCGCCCGAAACGATGCCGGCAACGACCCCCGCGATGCCGCCCAGGGCGGAGACGATGCATCCGACGAGCGGCGAGCGATTGGGAGTTCCCTGCGGGGCGCCTTGCATGTGGGCAGCATAGTGCTTCCTGCATTTCCGCCCTTCGGCACGCGTGATAGGCTGCGCGCGCCGGAAACGCACCATGGACGACCCGAAATCCTCCTCGTTCTCAAAGTACGCCGACGCCAAGCGCCTGCAGCTCCACCTCGGCGGCTGGGAGGTCAAGGAAGGCTGGACGATCGTCAATGTCGAGGACCGGCCTGGCGTCGATGTCCGCAGCACGGTGACGGATCTCTCGATGTTCCCCGACGGCAGCGCCGTCGAGATCTACGCGTCGCATGTGTACGAGCACCTCGGCTACCAGGACGAGCTTCCAAAGGCGTTCGCCGAGGCGCGGCGCGTGCTCATGCCGGGCGGTCGCCTGCGCATCTCGGTGCCCGACATGGAGGTGCTCTGCCAGCTCTTCCTGCATCCGAACGCCCAGGCGAGCGCGAACGAGCAGTTCAAGATCATGCGCATGATGATGGGCGGGCAGGTCGAGCCGTTCGATTTCCACAAGGTCGGCTTCTCGCACAACATCCTCGTGGCACTCCTGAAGGAGCACGGCTTCAAGGACTTCCGCCGGATCGACGACTTCAGGCTGTTCGACGACACCTCGAAGCTTCGCTTCGCCGGGATACCCATCAGCCTGAACCTGCAGTGCATTCGGGGCGCCTGAGCGGGGCCTGCTTGCGCCGAGAATGCATGGGGGAATCGCCCCATGCCAGACCGTGCGCCGCGCGTAAACCCCATCCGGGCCGCGAGCTGCGCCTCGAACACGCGGCGATCCTCCGGGGTGGGGCGAACGCTCCAGATTGGACGATCCCACTGGCCCTGCGACGCGGAGCATGGAAGCGCGTCTCCGGAGTTGTAGTTTGACCGGAGTCGCCGGACGCGTTCCCCGGCGCATCTGCATCCATGGCGGATGCGAGGCATTCGAAAGCAAGGTGTTGCATGGCAATCAAGCGTTCTCTCGTCGCCGGTTCGATGTGTTGCGCCGGCGTGTGCGGCTCGATCGCCGTCGCGGGACCGACCTGGGATGTTGACTACACCGACGACGCCGGCCAGACCGCGCTCGCATCGCAGGTCATCACCCACGGCCTCTCCCCGTACATCAACATCTACGGCAGGCTCTCCGGCTACGGGTTCATCGGCTCCGACTTCGTGGACATGTACCAGATCCACATCTCGACCCAGACGCTGGTGAGCATCTCGACCGCGGGCGGCGACCTCGGCGGCGAGGCGGACTTCGACACGCAGCTGTTCCTCTTCAAGCGCAAGGGTGGCAACGGCAACAACCCGCGCACCGTCGCCCTCCGAGCGAACAACGATGCCGCCGCAGACAACTTCGGCTCGCGGATCGGCGACGAGTCCAACTCGGCGTCGAGCTACACGCTGCTCGCGCCCGGCTACTACTACCTCGCGGTGGCGGGAGTCGGAACCACTGCGGTGGATGATTTCGGCGGCGACATCTGGCCGAATCTCTCGAGCCCTGGCGTCACGGTCGGTGGAAACGAGCGCTTCCTCGGCGACTGGTCGGGGCAGGGCGCCGTCGGCACCTACCACATCCGGCTCCATGCCATCGGAGGCGGCGGCGCCGTGCCGGCGCCCGGGGCGGTCGCCCTGCTTGGCCTTGCGGGCCTGGTTCGCCGCCGGACGCGCTGATCAGCCTCCGTCCGGGTTCCGCGGCGGCGTGCCGCGCGAACTACGGATCGAGTCGAGCAACTCGACGGCCGCCTGCGTACTGCGGGCGGCCTTTCCTTTTCGGAGGCTGAGGATCTCGACGGCGCGCAGCGCATTGGCCTCCGCCTCGTCGAGCTGGCCCAGGCGCTCCTGCGCCTTTGCCATCGAGAACAGCGTCCGACCGATCCGGAAGTCGTCCGGCGCGACATGGGGCCGGATCGTGTCGAGCGCGAGGATGAACTCGGCGAGCGCGGCGCGGTCGTCGTGCTGCGAGGCGGCCAGCACCCCCTTTCCGTTCAGCACGCCCGCACGGACGATCGCCCCCTCCTTGCCCTCCGGCAGACGACCGGCGTGCTCGAGCGCCCTTCGCAGCATCTCCCGCGCGGCATCGAACTTGCCCTGCGCACGGAGCGTGCTTGCGAGCTGCCGCTCGGTATCCACCACCGCCGACGAATAGGGACCTGAGATGCGGATGAGGAACTCGAGCGCCTCCCGATAGGCGGCCTCGCTGCCCGCAACATCGTCCTCGGCGAACTTGAGCTTCGCGAGCGCCGTCGCTGCCGCCGCCCGCTGGGAGTCGCTCACCCTCCCGGCATCGTGACCGCTCCGGATGATCTCGTACGCGCGGAAGATGGCGTCGCTGGCGCGCAGCGACTCGTCGAAGCCGAGCTGAATGACGCCGATCGTCTGCAGCACCTCCGCCATCAGCTCGGGCTCGGTCGACAGTTCCGCGCGCACCTGCTTCTCGACGACATCGAGGAAGTCGGACACCCGCATCTCGCTCGTGCCGACGCCGAGCTCGGGGTCCGCGGACTCGAGTGCGTCGCGGAAGCTCCGGTAGCCGCGCTCGACCCGGGCGCGCTCGAGCTCCGCCCGCGTCCGCTCGCGCTCCGCACGCTGGTAGGCCACCGCGAGCGCCACGATCGAGGAGAGCACGGTCGCCACGAGGACCCCGGCGAGCGTCGAGACGATCGCGTGGCGGCGGATGGTCTTGCGCGCGACATACCAGAGGCTGTCGTCGCGGGCGAGGATCGGCCTGCCGTCGAGCCACCGCGTGATGTCCTCGACCAGCGCGTCCGCGGTGTCGTACCGGCGCGACGGATCTGGGTCGAGCAGCCGCATCACGATGACCTCGAGATCGTGGTCGACGGCGCCCGACGACGCAGCCCGCAGGCGCGGCACGACCCCGCGGCTCTTCTGATCGATGAGCTCGGCGAGGGAGCGCGCCTTGGCGAACGGCGAGGCGCCCGCGAGGACCTCGTAGAAGACGACGCCGAGCGCGTACAGGTCGCACCGCGAGTCGACGCCCTGCGGATCGTTCGAGAGCTGCTCTGGCGCCGCGTACGCGAAGGTGCCGACGAACTCGCCGGCCTGCGTCGATCCCGAGCCCGCGTGGAGCGCAGCCTGCGGATCGGCGGCCCGGGCGAGTCCGAAGTCGAGCACGCGCGGGCATCCCTCTCGGTCGATGAGGATGTTGCCAGGCTTGATGTCGCGGTGGATCACGCCGCGCCGGTAGGCGTAGGCGATGGCGGCTGCGATCTCGCGCATCAGTCCGGCGATCGCGCGAGCCGACGGACGATCGCGGGCGACGAACTCGTCGATCCGCTCGCCGTCGACGAACTCCATCGCAAACCAGGGTTCGGCATCGCGCGAGACGCCGCTCTCGTAGAGCGTCACGATCGACGGATGCCGCAGCGCCGCGATGACCTCGACCTCGCGCTCGAAGCGCTGGCGCTGCGATGTGCTCGCGAACCTCCCCCCGATGAGCATCTTGACGGCGCAGGCACGGCGCGTGGCCAGCTGCACCGCATGGAAGACCGTGCCCTGGCCACCCCGGTGGATCTCGCCCTCGAGGCGGTAGCCGGGGATCTGCGCGGAGCCCGCCTCGATGCCCGGGGACCCCGTCCAGCCATCTGCCCCACCGCGCGAGCCGGCATCCGCGGTCGCTTCGCGCTCGAGCTCGGCGCGAAGGCGCCGATGGCCGGCGAGACGGTCGACGGACGCCTTGCACCGCGGGCAGAGCACCACATGCGCGAGCGCCATGCCGTCGACGCGGATGCGCGGGTCCACCCGGCTCGCCGCGACATGCCGGAGCTGTTCGAGCGGCAGCGAACCGCACCCGGCGAGCTCCGGTGCATCGGTGGAGGGATCGTCATCCGGGTCCGTCACGCGCGGGCGATGATACCGGGCCGATCGGCCGGAACGAACACGCCTCGGGCTCTGCAGCCTGCGGCGGGGTGCGCGCGAGGCTGGCGGCGAGGGAAACCGCGTTGATATCGAGGTGATCGGTCCATGCGCCGGACGCCTGCGCCGCGTCGCCACGCCAGAGTTCCTCGAGCTGCCCCGCGATCGGCTCGAACCTGCGCATCTCCGCGAGCCTCGCCGCCAGCGCCGCCTGCGCCGCTCCGGTGCCGAACCGTCCGGGGTGCGACCGGAGCATGACGGCCATCGCCGGCAGCGCCCGCAGGCCGCGCGAGAGGCCGAGTTCCCTGAACGCCAGCCTGCGTGCAGGCGGTTCGTCGAGCCAGCGCGTCGAGCACAGGACATCGAGTCCGCGGTGTGCGTCGGCGAGCACGCGGTGCAGCACGCCGTCCGCATCGAGGCCGCCCCGCGCGGCGAGATCGATCCACTCCTCCGCGATGAGGAGCAGGCATCCGAGGCCGAGCGGATCGATGGTCCCGAACGACTCGGCGGTCGCACAGATCGCCCTGAGCAGCTCGATCGGCTCATCGAGCGCGGCAGGCACTCCGGCGACCTCGTGGTGCGCGTGCCGCGCGCTCGCGAATGCGAGCAGTCCGTCGATCGGATCATGGAGCCCCATCGTCGGGACGAGCGGCCGGGTCAGGTCGATGCTCATCTTCCAGGAGATCGAGAGGCCGCGCTCCTGCGATGTCCGGTGGATGAAGGCCCCGGCCGCGGTCCGCGCGAGCTCCACCGCTTGCGCCGAGCGCCGCGAATCGCCGGTCGCGAGCGCGAGCCGCGCGAGCGCGCGCATCCACTGCGTGAGGTAGTGGAAGTACTGCCCGTCGCGCTCCCACTCGAGCCGTTCGTCGAATGGCGCGTCGGCTGCGCGCTCGGGGAGGCGCTTTCCGATCCGCAGCCCGCCCGCGGTCGGGTGACGCACGCCCTCCTCCTCGGGGAGGCCGCTGATCCAGCCGCGCCGGTCCGGATCGTCCGCGCGGTGCCGGCCGAGCGTGCCGTGCACGAGGTCGGCAAGCGCCGACGCACGGTCGAGGTGCTTGCGCTGGCCGGTCGCCGCGTGCAGCCGGAGCCATGCATCGACGGCGTGCGCGTCGGTCCACAGGTACCGGCGTGCGCCGTCGCCGGTGGATCGGACTCCGGTGCGGGATGCGAAGTCGCGGAGGATGCGGTCGGCGCGTTCGAGGGGAAGCACGGGCGAATCGTGCCGGGGACGCGGCGCTCGAACAGCGGGCGGGTTCCCCGAATTCCGTTCGCTGGAAGCGGCTAGAGCCCCCGCTCGCTCGCCACGGCGGGCTCGATCTCGACCTCGAACGCGTTGTTCATGAGCGCGAAGAAGACATACTGCGAGACGAGCGCGACGAGATCGACGAGGTCACGGGTCGAGAGCGCGGCCGCGTGCTCGGACCAGGCGCCTGCGCCGATCGTCCGCTGCTCGACGAGCTCGTCGACGAGCGCGACCAGCGCGCGCTCGCGTCCGGACGGCAGCCGTACCGAGTCGCCCGCCCGGACCGCGTCGATCTCGGCGTCGTCGATCCCGAACTCGCGCGCGACCGGCAGGTGGTGCTTCCACACATAGTCGGAGCCGAAGAGGCACGCCATGCGCAGGATCACGAGTTCCTGCTCGCGCACGGTGAGCGCGAAGGACGACTTGCACGAGACCCAGTACTCGAGGAACGGGCCGAACATCTCGGGGTCGTGCGCGATGGTGCCGAGGACATTCCGCGGGAAGCCGGCCCCCTTCAGGCCGTCGCCCGGAATGCGCGCGAGGGTGGCGAGCCACTCGGGGCGGAAGCGCGTGACGGGCACCGGCGGGACGCGGGCCTCGGGCTCGTTCGGGTGGATTGCGATCACGGGGGCGGCGGGGTGCGTGGCGAGCATGGCGTGTTCCTTCCTCAGTCGTTGCGGGAGTCGATCCAGGCGCGGAAGCGCGCGGCGAGGGACGAGAGCGGCGCACCGTCGTCGACGGCGCGGACGCGCGGGTGGCGGAAGGATCCCGGTTCGTCCGGACGGGTCTCGACGATCCGGGCGAGGTCGTGGCAGGAGGCGGGAAGCGGCAGGCTCTCGCTCGTGCCGACCGACGCGCCGATCCCGTTGTCGAGGATGTACCAGTGGAGGTTCGGAGGGTAGTCCGACGCGAGGTGCTCCTTCATCGTGCTCATGAGCGCGTTCTGGTCGCCGTCGACGACGACCACCTCGAGGTCGGGCCGTGAGCGGGCGAGGCCCCATGCGATGGCGAGCGTGCCGCCCATGTAGCCGATGTTGTAGAAGTTGCGCGGGCTCTCGACGATCGCACGCGCGGCGCGCGAGGTGTAGCCGTTGCAGAAGAGGAGCGCGGCGTCCGGATGAAGCGCGGCGATCGCTCGGATCGCGTCGTCGCGCGACGGAGCCACCGCGGACATGAGCGACGCGTCGAGGGACTCGACGCCCTTCGTCGCGCGGAGCGTGCGGCGCGTGGTTCGGGCGGGAGAAGCGTCCGGCGCAGGCCGCGTCAGGCGATGCTGCTTGCGGAACCCGGACTCCGCGACCTTCACCACGCCGATCGAGCCGCCGCGCGCGGCCGCGATCGACCGGAGCACCTCGTCGCGAAGCCGCAGCCCCTGCCTGTTTCCGCAGATCTCGGCGCGTTCGCCGAAGATCGCCTGGCAGAGCAGGTCCGTGCGACGGCCGATCGCCTGGTGGGGCTCGCTGTCGTCGGCCGGCGTCGCGCCGCGATAGGTCACCATCGCGGCCATCGGGACGCCGTGCACCTCGGGATCGGCGAAGGAGATGAAGCCGTCGCCCGCGTTCGGCAGCCCGGAGTTCTGCATATGGACGAGCGCCGGGCGCCCGGTTCCGAGGTAGATGCCGCCCGCGATGCCCGCGAGGTTGCCTTCGTGGCTCGTCATGACGAGGTTCAGGCGGCCGGCGCGGTGCTCCTCGGCGGCAAGTGCGTGGAAGGTGTCGGTGACCGAGCACGGCACGGAGACGATGTCGGTGATCCCACGCTGGGTGTAGGCCGCGAGCAGGTCGCGGTCGGTGAAGGACGCGTCGAGCGAGAGCTCGACCGGCATCCGGCGGGAAAGACAGGCGGCGGTGCGGTCGGACATGGATGGCTCCTCAGGACGCAGGACGTGCGTCCGAGGGCATTCCGCGGGGAGCGCCCCGTCCTCTCAGTGGATTCCGGCGATTTCTCGCCGGCGCGGATAGTCTGCGCGAATGCGCACGGTGCCAATCGCCCTCGTCCTGCTCTCCGCGCCAGCCGGCGCACTTGGCCAGACCTTCGTGGATCGGACCGAACCGCTCGGAGTCGCGCCGGGGGGCGAGCACGCGGCGTGGGGCGATGTCGACGGCGACGGCTGGCCGGATCTCTGGATGGGCGGTGCGGTCTGGCTCAATCGCGGCGGCACGGGCTTCGTCCGCATCGAGGCGCCCGGAACCGGTGTCGTCGCCGACATCGACAACGACGGGCTCGGCGACCTGATCTCGCGCGCACCGATCGGCGTCCGCCGGGCGGTGGCGCGCGATGGAGCGGTCGCGTTCGTGGATGTCGCGCTGCCTGCCGTGCCGCAGACGGTGTCGCGCGCGGTCGCGGCCGGCGACTTCAACGGCGACGGATTCGTCGATTTCCAAGCGGGCGGCTACGAGGACTGGCCGACGCAGACGACCTATCCGTCGATGCTCTTCCTGAACGAGGGCGGGAAGGGCTTCCGCATCGCGACCCAGCGCGCCGAGCGGCGCACGCGTGGCGTCACCGCGTGCGATTTCGACGAGGACGGCGACCTCGACCTCTACGCGTCGAACTACCGGCTGCAGCCGAACGAGCTCTTCGTGAACGACGGCAAGGGCGGGCTCGCGGACGCCGCGGCGGCGCGCGGCGCGGTTGCGACAAGCGATGGGTTCGCGGGCGGACACTCGATCGGCGCGTGCTTTGCGGACTTCGACGGCGACGGCCGGTTCGACCTCTTTGCGGGGAACTTCGCGCATGTCGACTCGCGCGGCGACCAGCCGAAGAGCCGGTTCCTGCGGAACCGCGGGCCCTCCGCGGGCTTCGCATTCGAGGATCTCGGGACCTGCGGGGTGTTCTATCAGGAGAGCTACGCGAGCCCGTCTGCGGGCGACTTCGACAACGACGGCAGCCTCGATCTCTACCTGACGACGGTCTACGAGACGGCGAGCTTCAATCGAAGGAACAACCCCGTTCTGTTCCGCAATGAGACCGCGGAAGGCGGATGGAGCTTCGTCGACCGGACCGAGACGAGCGGGCTCGCGGGGCTGCCCGCGACCTACATGGCGGCGTGGGCGGACTTCGATCGTGACGGCGACCTCGACCTCGCGACCGCCGGACGGTTGTACGCAAACGCGGGAGCGGCCGGGACGCATTGGCTCGGCGTGCGGCTCTCGGGTGACGGAACGCGCGTGAACCGGGGCGCGCTCGGGGCGCAGGTGCGCCTCGCGGTCGGCGCGCGCACGCTCGCGCGGCAGGTCGAGGCGGGCACGGCGGAGGGATGCGCCAACGCGCCCCTGCTGCACTTCGGCCTCGGCGGACACGCGGGGCCGGTTCGGCTCGCGGTCCTCTGGCCGGGCGGCGCCGCGACGGCCCATGATGTCGGCGCGGTCGATCGAGTCGTCGAGGTGGCCTTCGCTCAAGGCGGGGCGAACCGATCCGGCGAGGCGACGAACGAGCCACGGCACTCCTCGCTGCAGAACCAGTAGGTCCGGCCGCGGAGTTCGGCGTGCGGGGTGTCTTCACGGATCCGGACGGCGAGGTCGCTCGGCAGGCGCAGGATCTCCGCTTCGATTCGATTGCGCGAGAACGGCTGATCACGAGCGGAACAGACGCGAGGTCGCGCATGCGATGGGCCGGCAGCGGAGGCGGGCGGGGATGGTCGCGTCGAGTGCGAACGGACCGTGCGGGAGTCGGGCGACGGAACGGTGCAGTGCGAGTTGGGCGGGCTTGTGCGTGGGTGCGTGTCCCACGACGCGTGCCTGTCCCGTGACGCGTGCCTGTCCCACGACGCGTGCCTGTCCCGTGACGCGTGCCTGTCCCATGACGCGTGCCTGTCCCGTGACGCGTGCCTGTCCCATGACGCGTGCCTGTCCCATGACGCGTGCCTGTCCCATGACGCGTGCCTGTCCCGTGACGCCTACTTCCGCCGCCCATCGTCGAGCCGGACGGTGACCTTTCGGCCCCGCAGCGTCGCTCCACGGAGCGCTTGGATGACCGTCGCGGCATCGCGCGCGGGAAGCTCGACGAGCGAGAAGCCGTCGGCGATTTCGATGTCTCCGATCCCGCGCGGGTTCACCCTCGCCTCGTTCGCGATCGCGCCGACGAGATCGGCCGGACGCATGCCGACCTTTCGCCCGGCGGCGATGTAGACGCGCACCATCTCGCCGCGATCCGGCTCAGGCCGCGCCCGTCCAGCCGAGCCTCCGCGCCGCGCGAGCTCCGCGCGGTAGATCGGTCGGTCGTCGCTGGCCCGGGCCTCCGCCTCGCCGCCTCCGTCATCGAGCGGCCGGTCGACCCGAAGCCGCCCTCCGCGCGCGGCGCCGCCCCCGCCCTCGGACTGACGCGCCCCCTGCCGCTCACCCCACGCCGGACGCCGGTCGCCGGACGCCGGGCGCTCGTCGGCCCATGGCGCGCGTGGCTGCGGTTTCGCCGCGGGACGGGCGAAACTGTCGTAGGTCGGAATGTGGATCTCGTCTTCCGCGCTGTCACCTGCGTCGGCCTCGTGCGCGAGCTTGACCGCGGCGGCAGCCACATCCATCAGGTCGTACTCGCCGGCAAGCGACTCGACGACGGTGCGGAATCCGTCGAGCTCGCCGCTGGCCTGGCCGGCGATGACCGCCTCGCGGATCGCCCCCTTCGTAATGTCGAGCCGCCGTGCCTTCACATCGTGCGGCGTCGGGACGGTCGCGATCTCGATCTTCTGCTTCGTGGTCCACTCGATATTGCGCACGAGGCGGTGCTCCCGCGGCTCGGCAAGCGTGATCGCGACACCCTCGCGGCCCGCGCGGCCGGTTCGCCCGATCCGGTGCACATACGCCTCGGGCGAGCTCGGGACATCGAAGTTCACGACATGCGAAATGTGCTCGATGTCGATGCCCCGTGCCGCGACATCGGTGGCGACGAGGAGATCGACCGCCGCGGCGCGGGCCTTCTTCATCACGCGGTCGCGCGCGGCCTGCGTGAGTCCGCCGTGGAGCGCCTCGACGCGGTATCCGCGTCCGACGAGACGCTCGGCGAGCTCGTCCACCTCGATGCGGGTGCGGCAGAAGATCACCGCAAGCGTCGGGCTCTCGAGGTCGAGCACGCGGCCGAGCGCCGCGATCTTGAGCGCGCGCGGCACGATGTAGGCGGACTGGCGAACCTTGGGCAACGATCCCTTCAGGCCCGCATCGCGCGGAATGAGCACGCGAACGGGATCCTTCAGGTGGCGCTCGGCGATGCCGGCGATGCGCGGCGGCAGGGTCGCCGAGAAGAGCGCGGTCTGCCGCGACTCGGGCGCCGCCTCGAGGATGAGCTCGAGGTCCTCCGCGAAGCCCATGTCGAGCATCTCGTCCGCCTCGTCGAGGACGACCGAGCGCAGGCCGTCGAGCTCGATCGTGCCGCGCCGCATGTGGTCGAGCACGCGGCCCGGGGTTGCGATCACGACATGTGCGCCGCGCTTGAGCGCGACGATCTGACGGTGCATGTCCTGTCCGCCGTAGATCGGCGCGACGGAGATGCCGAGCCCTCGTCCATAGCGGTGGAACGCTTCCGAAACCTGCACGGCGAGCTCGCGCGTGGGAACGAGGACGAGAAGGAGCGGCTTGTACGGAACGGCATCGGTCTCGGCGAGCCGCTGGAGGAGCGGAAGCGCGAAGGCGGCGGTCTTGCCTGTCCCGGTCGCGGCCTGGCCGAGGAGATCGCGGCCCTCGAGGAGGGGCGGCGCCGAGGCCTTCTGAATGGGGGTGGGCTCCTCGTAGCCGAGCTTGGCGAGCTCGGCGAGAAGTTCAGGGCCGAGGCCGAGCTCCGCGAAGGTGTCCTTCATCGGCGCAGGGTAGCGGGTTTCGCCGCGCTCAGCCGCCCCACGCCGAGAGCAGGATCGCCAGGTCTGCGGCGCCGACGGAGCCATCGAGATCGAGGTCGGCGATCACGCCGGTCTGTCCCCATCCACTCAGAAGCGTCGCGAGGTCCGCGGCGCCGACAAGCCCGTCGCCGTCGAGATCTCCCCGAGCGAGCGTCGCCCGCGACCAGAACGCCGCGAGGTCGCTCGCATCGAGGTCGAAGTCGCCGTCGAAGTCGAACATCTCGGCACCGAGCGCAAACGTGCCTGTCCCGTCTGCCGGTCCGCGCAGTGCGAACGCCGACCAGTCCGCGAGCCCGACCACGCCGTCACCGTCGAAATCGCCGAGCCGTTCCGGCGGATACGCGGTCCACTGGGCGCCGATCGGCGGATTCGCAAGCACCCGCACGGGGCCGCCCGCGGGCCAACGCACTTCGATCGACGCGACCGACGCGGCGCTGCCGAGTCCGAAGTGCAGCGTCGTCTCGTTCTGTCCGAGGTATCCGTTGCCGCCGCAGAGGACCTCGCGCCACTGGGCTGGCTGTGCCTGTCCCTTCTCGTCGCGCGCGACGAGCGTGGCCGACGCTCCGATCGCGTCGCGCACGCGCCCCTCGCCCGCGATCCGGAGGCGCAGCCACGCGCTCCGCGTGCCCTCGTTGTTCATGTACAGCCGAACCGCGCCGGCGAGGTTGTTCTGCACGAGATCGAGGTCGCCGTCGCGGTCGAGATCTCCGACCACCGACACATGGGAGAGGGGCGTCGTCCCGGTCACGCCCGCGGCTGCGGCGATGTCCTCCATCGGCGGCGTGCCGGGATTGCGGTACAGCGTGTTCGTCTGCGACTCGTTGTTCACATAGAGGTCGAGGTCCGCGTCGTTGTCGAAGTCCCAGAGGATCGCGGCCCAGCTGAACTTGAGGTGCGACACGCCCCACGCGGCGTCCGCGCGCGCAAAGGTGCCTGTCCCCTCGGAGAGCATGAGCGGGTTGACGCCGAAGAGCGGCGGCGCCGGATCCGGCACATTCGTGAAGTAGAAGTCGCTCCGGAGGTCGCCGTCGAGATCGGCGCACGCGATGCCCATCGAGCAGAGCGCAACATCCAGGCCCGTCGATGCGGAGACATCCGTGAACGCTCCGGAGGCGTTGCGCCAGAGCTGGTTCGGCAGGTTGCCGGCGCCCCGGTCGTTGCTCACGCAGAGGTCCGGCCACGAATCCCGGTCGAAATCGCTCCACACCGATTGGTTACGAGAGGCCCTCCGACGCCACGCCGCGATCCGCCGCGACATCGGCGAAGGTCCCGTCGCCGTTGTTGCGGTACAGCCGGTTCGGCGACGCGACGAGATAGGTGCAGACATGCAGATCGAGCCAGCCATCGCCGTCGAAGTCCGCGACGCTGCAACCGGTCGCCGGGAGCGTCGCCGCGACGCCCGCCGCAGCGGCGACATCGGTAAAGGCCATCGCGCCGTCGTTTCGGAGCAGCCGGCACGGGAGGGTCTTCTGCGCGATGAAGACA
>Ga0209770_10001131_pt1 | contig 13942 bp, 11 predicted proteins | sample LauGreSu1BDMLBDD_2_FD_187572 | JGI IMG/M metagenome (GOLD analysis project Ga0209770, IMG submission 187572) | Freshwater lake microbial communities from Lake Michigan, USA - Su13.BD.MLB.DD (SPAdes) (version 2) | ecosystem: Environmental > Aquatic > Freshwater > Lake | place: Lake Michigan, USA...
AGTTCGCCCAAGCATTTCCTGATGCTGATTATCATGCCATTTTACATATGATTGAGCAATCCATTGAACATATTCGCAGGAATGTAAATCCTGGAATCGTCATGCTCACCACTATGCTTTCTTGCCGTGAAGGTTTCTTATTGAATACAAGTGAATATCTTGATCATGCTCCGAAGGATCATGTGATATGATGACACTTTTGGATAGATATATCATCAGACAATTCCTGGGGACATTCTTCTTCAGCATGCTGGCTCTCTGCATTATTTTTTTGATCGTAAACTTGATGGAAACTTTAGATAAATTCATCGATCAAAAAATATCCATCGAAACCATTGCACTCTATTATCTGAATTTCTTGCCTGAAATCATCAAACTCCTCACACCAATCGCAATGCTCATGGCAGCATTGTTTTCAATAGGCAAGATGTCCAATCTCAATGAAATCACCGCCATGAAATCAGGTGGCATGAGCTTATACAGATTGATGTTTCCCCTCTTCATTGTGAGTCTCTTGATTACCGGCGGACATCTCTATTTCAATGGTTGGATTGTACCAGCTTCCAATGCAAAGAAAATATCCATCGAAAGAAATCAATTGAAGAAAGAAGAAACAACATCCACACTTTATAATGTCTATCTCAGAGATGCAACCACAAAAAATGTGATCATGAATAATTATGATGGGCAATTAAAAACAGGGGCAGGAATCATCATAGAAGATTTTGGATCAGAGATTCATCCAAGGATCAAAAGGCGCATAGATGCTGAATTAATCAAATGGGATAGCATTGGTAATCAATGGATTGTAATTCATGCGCATGAAAGGATACTCGCTGAAGACTCATCATTCACCATGAAATTCATTTCTCATGATTCACTTCCTATCACATTGGCTACAAGACATGATGACATCATTAGATTGCAGCAAAAACCGGAAGAATTGAATTTCGATGAACAAAAGGCATATATCGCATTACTTGAAAGAGGCGGTAAAAATGTTCGCAGACAGATGATTGAGTATCATGGACAATATGCATTCCCTTTTGCCAATATCATTGTGATACTGTTTGCGATTCCATTTTCAGCAATTCGAAAAAAGAGTGGTCTTGCTCTTGAAATAGCAACTGCCATGGTTGTTTCCTTTTTATATCTGGCATTCACCAAAATCGGACAGAACATAGGATTTTCCATGGATATGGATCCAATATTGGTTGGTTGGTTCCCCAATATCCTATTTTCAATCATCGCCATATTGAATATCATCCGCATGCGCACCTGATTCTTGGGTGAGAATTTGTAATTTTGCACGAAATATTCCAAGAGAAAGAAATGTCACTTCCACATACTCCATATCAGTCAAACAATACATTGCGTATTGTTACAGCAGCTTCTTTATTTGACGGTCATGATGCGGCAATCAATATCATGCGCAGAATCATTCAGGGTTCCGGAGCTGAAGTGATTCACTTGGGACATAATCGTGGAGCAATGGAAGTAGTTGATTGTGCAATACAAGAAGATGCCCAAGCAATTGCCATGACCAGTTATCAGGGTGGTCATGTAGAATACCTGAAATACATGCATGATTTGCTTCGTGAAAAAAATGCCGGTCATATCAAGATTTTTGCCGGTGGTGGAGGAACGATTCTTCCTACGGAAATTCAAGAATTACATCAATATGGCATTGATCGTATTTATTCCCCCGATGATGGTCGATCACTCGGTCTTCAAGGCATGATCAATGATTTACTGGAAAAGTCTGATACTGCAACACCACATACATATATTGGTGATGCGCTTTGGAATGAGATTACATCAAAGAATCCAAGAGCTTTGGCCCAAGGCATCACGATGATTGAAAGAGGCGAAATCACCAATGATCAGATTGCCGAAAAAAATGCTTCCAACAATAAACATATTCCTGTACTTGGTATAACAGGGACCGGTGGAGCTGGAAAATCCTCTCTCACAGATGAATTGATTTTGCGTTTTTTGGAAGACAATCCCAAACTTCATCTTGCAGTTTTATCCGTGGATCCCTCCAAGCGTAAAACAGGCGGAGCATTATTGGGAGATAGAATTCGCATGAATGCAGTGAGCAATGATAGAGTCTATATGCGATCATTTGCCACAAGACAAGCAAACATAGCGCTTAATCCAAATGTGAAAACCGCAATTGAACTTATGCGACTTGCAGGATTTGACTTGATTATTGTGGAAACTGCAGGGATAGGACAAAGCGACTCGGAAATCACATCTGTGGCTGATGTTGCGATGTATGTGATGACCCCTGAATTTGGTGCGGCTTCCCAGCTCGAAAAGATTGACATGATAGATTATGCAGATCTTATTGCCATCAATAAATTCGATAAAAGGGGTTCCCTTGATGCACTTCGTGATGTGCGTAAGCAATTTCAAAGATCTCGCCAGTCATGGGATGCACAGCCCGAAACCATGCCGGTTTATGGAACAATTGCCTCGCAATTCAATGATGCAGGAGTAAATGCATTGTATTCGGCATTGATTGGTAGTTTCAATGCTCTTGAACAATCAGAACAAGCATTTCATATTGGAGTCAGAACCACAATCACTCAAAAGAATTCCATCATTCCAGCGGATCGTAATCGCTATCTCGCCGAAATCACGGAAGAGAGCAAGCGATATGAAAAAATGGTGGAAGAACAATCCACCATTGCTCGCTCTCTGTTTCAGGTAAAAGGAACCATGGATTTGCTAGCCAAAAAACAAAGCTGATTATTGTATCTCAGCTTTAATCATGGCATCAAGAAATGTTTTCAGTATAAGCATCATTGTTCCACGCGCTTGATCTGAAATATCCTCTTCAGGATCAAGTTCTTCATCTTCCACAAGAAGTATCTCAGCTATTGATGCCAATACATGTGGCTGAGGATAGCTATCAAGCATTCTTTCAATCATGGCGATACCATCACCTGCTGATTCTCCTTCAAGTTTTTCCATGACTTCGATATTTGCATCTTCGATTTCATAGATTTCATCCTCGGTGATCACGCGAAGTTTTGGACCATATTTGTCGAAAGTTCTCCAAACCACAATCCCTGCATACATCAGATTTTCTGCTTCAGGTTCCGTGAATTCCTCGGGTGGCGTCATCAAATATTCAAGCAAAGCCGGTTGCTCTTCTTCCAATTTATCAACAATACTCATGGATTCCTGCTCATCGAGCATTATCATGGATTTCCATACTTCTTCAATCTGTTCGGGCTGAATAATAGTAATCATTTGTCTCCTCTAAGAGATATGTGGATCGGTCAGGATTTCCATGACCGACAAAAGTATATATGCTTCCTCATTGCTTTCGCCACACATATCCTTCATCGGTTGCAATGAAGAACAGACAGCAGGCCTTTGAGGCATTCCAAACAACATGCAAAAATTATCTTCCGTCAAATTTACGCATCGCATTCCTGCCGGCTTCCCATCAGGCATACCTGGAATCGGTCCGGCAATGGAAATGACTATGCAACATGCACCACACCCTGCACGACATTCAGATGCATTGCTTGACATTAGAAATCTTGCAAAAAAGAATCAATTTCAGCAATCCAGATATCAGCATAAGCATCACTTGGCATGCGCCAATCTGCTCTAGGTGAAAGTGCAATCGAGCCAACTTTCACCGAATCAGGCATGGCTGATCTCTTAAATTGCTGTGAGAAAAATCTCGTATAAAAAGTTCGTAGATGATGCGCAATCTCATCCATCGAATATTCATGTTTCCATGCATGATGTGCATAGAATAGGATTTTTCGTGGACCCGAACCATATCGCATCATGTGATATAAAAAGAAATCATGCAATACATATGGACCAAGAATATCTTCAGTTCTTTGCGTGATTGCACCTTCTTTTGGTGGCAATAATTCAGGAGAAACCGGAGTTTCAAGAATGGAATTCAATATGCTTTGCAAAGGATCTTTGGAAATCGAAGTATAATATCCGACAAGCGACTTTACCAATGTTTTTGGCACACCGGCATTAACTCCATACATAGACATATGATCACCATTATATGTACACCATCCCAATGCGAGTTCGGACATATCACCTGTTCCAATGACAAGTCCTGCATGTTGATGCGCACAATCCATGAGAATTTGAGTGCGTTCTCTTGCCTGTGCATTCTCATATATCACTGAATGATCATCTTCAGGATGACCGATATCTTTCAAATGCAATGAGACAGCTTCATGAATTGGTATTTCTCTCAATGTAATTCCACATTCAATTGCCAACTGCTTCGTATTGGCAAAAGTCAAATCAGTGGTTCCCGGACCAGGCATCGTGATTGCAATGATATTCGAAGGGTCAATATTAAGAATTGAACAAGTCTCTAAACACACAATCAATGCAAGTGTGGAGTCCAAACCTCCTGATAATCCAATAATCATGGATTTCATTCCGATTCTACGGAGTCTGCCCGCCAAACCCATTGCTTGAATATTAAGGATTTCCTGACATCGTTTTGAAGCGGTTTCCACATTTGAAGGAACGAATGGCATTGGATCAATATATCTTTTCAATTCTTGAAATGCACTTTCATGAAGAGGAGGCAATTCATATACATCAAAGATATCCGAGATATTTGCTTGTGTTCGCGAAAGTGTTCTTCTCTCAAACAACATTGCATCGATATCAATATCTGAATACACAATTTTGGTATTGAAAGAAAGCGAAGAATCTTCAGCAAGCATGACTCCATTTTCAGCAATCATGCAATGTCCTGAGAATACAGTATCCATGGTAGACTCTGATGGTCCGGCCGAGGCATAACAATATGCACTTAAAGTTGAAGCAGATTGCATCAACACCAATGATCTACGATATTCTTCTTTCCCTACAACTGCATTGCTGGCGGATAAATTTGCAATCAGCAAAGCGCCATGACGAGCCAGAAGCGAACTGGGAGGAATCATGCTCCATAAATCTTCACATAATTCAATGCCGAAACTAAGTTTACCGCTTTTGAAAATGATTCGTGATTGCAATGGACATTCCATTACTTTGCCACTTGTGGTTTCCAAAGCAATCATTGCTCCTTCGGGCAATTCATCTCCAGAAACAAACCACCTGGCTTCATAGAATTCATGATGATTGGGAATGATGGTTTTCGGAACAAGAGCATGTACATTCCCGCCTTCGAGCACTGCGGCACAGTTATACAGTTTTCCTTCGAATTGAATTGGAGTACCGACAATCACAATGATTCCCGAAGGTATGCTCTCAGCCAATTCACAAAGTGCTGTTTCAGCGGAATGGAGTAAGTGATCCTGATAGAATAAATCAGAACATGTATAACCGGTAAGAGAGAGCTCTGGAAATACAATGAATTGAGCACCATTCTGCAATGCTTGACTGATGGCACTCTTATGACTTTCTACATTGGCTGTGATATTCGCCACTTTTACATCATGGGAAATAACAGCCACTCGACATAATGACGATACGGAATGTTTCATTGTAATGGTCTCTTTGTAGAAGGAATCACACGAAATACGGTAAATCCATGAAGTTCACTTATGGGTTCAAGTCTGGGATCTTTTCGTAATTCCATGGCTCTTTTCACTTTTGCCATAAAAAATACGGGCTTTTTCGATGCGCCATTCATCAAATCTTCATCGGTTGGCTTATTATAATTCGGAAAATCTCTTGGGGGTAATTTTCCTGAATAGAACAGATGAGCATAGCTCTTATATGCAGTTGGATAAATCAACACATCCTGAGATTTCATTGATTCATAGAATGCAATCGGGGATCCTTGGGTATAACCTTCAATCTTTGGAGCTATGATTGGAAGAAATGTCATGAGGGCAAAGATCGTTGAAATTCCCAATATGATTATGCCTTTTTCAAAGCTCTTTTGTGAATACAAAACATATACTCCGATGCCGGCTATGATCATATACATGATGCCAATTCCAACTTCATAACCATGCCATACAATAGGCGCTCCGAGATTCAGTTTTGCAAATTCATCTCGTATGTTCGGGAGAATTGCTTGGAGATTCAGTCCGATGATCGGTACAATCAAGAGTAGAATAGTCCAGAGGAGAATCCCAAAACCAAGGGCAGACAATAGTCTCTTAGAGATTGCTTGTTTTTGTAGAATATCTCTTATGGACAATGCAGAGATATAGGTCAATGGTAGATAACAAAGCGAGGAATAATGAACAATTTTTGTTTTGACAATCGAGAACAAAATCAAGGTCACCCAAAAGAGAATCAACATCACTCTATCATGCATTGGCTTTTCTGCTCGATCAAAGAGTGATCTAAACGCAAATAAAGAGGCAGGAAAACATCCAATCAACAGAATCAAAGCATGATAATAGAATGGGCCGGAATGTCCTGCATCACCGGTTGAGAACAATCTAATTTGATATTGAATGAATTCTTCTATGAACCATGTGCCATTACGCAGAATTTCTATTCCAAACCAAAGAGAAGCAGTCAAAGCTGTGACAAAGGACATTTTTACAAGCCATAGAATTCGACTTCCCAATTGGACATCTCTTTTTTTATACACATCCAAAATGAGCAATATTCCAAAAGTCATCATTGCAAGAAGATAAGCCACCGGACCTTTGGTCAATACTGCAAGTCCTATGAAAAAACCACTTGACATAGCAGACAAGGTTACTCGGTGTTTGAATTTTGGAAGCATCGGAATTATTATTCCGAGCATGATGAAGAGATTGAACCAAGGATCAATGATGCCGGACTTAAAATAGAAATGTGGTAAGAAAGAACCGACATACATGAGTGTCCACAGAAGTCCTGTCAATCGATCATGCAATGATCTGCCTATGATGAACAATAGAGGTAATGTGAGTGCACCACATACAGCATTTGGGAATCTAGCGGCAAATTCATTGATGCCGAATACTTTCATGGACAATGCTTGCATCCACAAAAAAAGAGGTGGTTTTTCCCAAAAAGGTTGATAGTCGATATGCACCCTCAAGTATTCTCCTGTGATTACCATTTCTCTTGCTGCTTCGGCAAAGTTGATTTCATCCCAATCAAAAAGATGCACCGCACCAAGGAAGGGAACAAAAATGAGAAGTCCTATCACAAACAAGAGTAGTGGAATATATTGATCGATCAATCGCCTATTGTTATCGAGCATATTGCGGACCCTTTATTCGGTACTCTTCGATGATTTCAGTCAATCCTGAAAATACATCTATGGAATATTTCCAACCGAGTTCATGTGCCCGACTTACATCCATGATTTTTCTTGGCGTTCCATCAGGTTTTGTGGAATCAAATGCAATGTTACCTGTATATCCAACAATCTTTGCAATTGCATGCGCCATATCATAAATGGTTTGATCTTCGCCGGTTCCGATATTTATGCAATCATCATGTTCATTTGCATCAATATGCTCTAGAAAGAAGAGAATGGCATCAGCCAAATCTCGTGCATGCAAGAATTCTCTGCGAGCTTTACCCGTCCCCCACAATGTCAGCGTATTGTCAGTTATTCCAATCGATTCCAACTGTTTAATGATGTCTTCATCATGTTCCATTGACCAATTCTTGGGAGCACCTATCATTAAATCCTTCTTGATCAAATCGAGTCTTCCTTCATTCAAATACTTGGCAAGAAAACATTTTCTGATGATGGCTGGAATCACATGTGAATGTTCAAGATGATAATTGTCTTGACTTCCAAAAAGATTGGTCGGCATGAGAGAAAGGAAATTCGATCCATATTGCTTATGATAAGCAGAGCAGAGTTTAATCGCAGCTATCTTTGCAATTGCATATGGTTCATTCGTTGGTTCAAGGATTCCGGTGAGAAGAGAAGTTTCTTTGATCGGTTGCTCGGCAAATTTCGGATAAATACATGAAGATCCGAGATTAATCAGCTTTTGAACTGCATGCAGATGCGATGCATGAATCACATTCATTGCTATGGCAATATTCTCATGGATGAATTCAGCAGGATATGTGGCATTTGCAAAGATACCACCAACTTTAGCGGCGGCAAGAATCACATATTCAGGTTTTTCTGCTTCAAAAAAACGCAGTACATCCTCTTGCTTTGTCAAATCCAATTCTTTCTTGGTTCTCGTGATAAGATGCACATAACCTTGTTCATGCAATGCAGTCATGATTGCATTTCCGACCAATCCTCTATGACCGGCCACATAGATTCGTGCATCCTTCGGAATGCTCATCGCTTGACTTTCAAAGAAAATGACTGAAAGAATTTTTTGGCTTCAGGACTATCCGGACCAGACTTCACAGAAGTTTGATAGAGCAATTGATATACTCTTGGAGCATTGATGATATTTTCACATCTGAAATATACTGTCTTGTCACCTTCCCCTTTCACGGTAAAATACGATATGCGAGAATGATATAATCCTTCTCTCACCATCTTCACTTTTCTTTGAACTGTTCCACCAAGATTTGCAATCAATTGTGCTTGCAATGTATCTAGAAGGATTTTACTATTCTGAGCAAGATTATCATCTTTCTCCGCAACTTTCTTCATGTCCAATTCATAGTATGCTATCATCGAAGCACTATTCACTGAATTGGTGGTATATGCATAAAATTGAGTTTGACCAAATGCAGTTGCAATAAGAGATGTATCTCCTTTCACTTGACCATGAGTTCCGGGAAATGCAATAGTAAAATGGCCTTCTTCATGGAAAAACTTCTTTGCGGGTTTTATAACTTGCACAGTCTTTTTCTTGGATGCTTTGCGTTTCTTGCGAGCTTGTGCATCTATCGGATTTGATAAGAGAAGAATAAGTCCGACAATGAAAATCATCGATCGAAAAAACATGGTATAACTCCAAAATTTAATGCTGCAAAGATACGAATTCACGATGCATTTTGTCCATCTGAGGGCATTTCACGCAATACTTCAAAAAGTCTATTTCCTTGCTGACTTGTCAATATCTGTTCTTTGACCAATAATTCTATTCCTGCTTTGCACATCGAACAATACAAATCATCCATGCCTGGAATGGACTGAATTGCTTTTCTATTTGCAAGAATTGTTATTTCATCCATTCGAATGAGAGGTCCTGTCAATCCGGAAATTATGGATTCTTGTTTATTCAAAGCATCATGTGCTCTCTCTAACACGGTGGATTGTATCTTGGGTAAGAATAATGAAGGTGGAATATTGGCTTTTTGGGCCAATTCAGAAGAGTATGCAGTGAGAATCGTCAGAAAATTAGCTGATATAACGGCAGTTGCATGATATAATGCTTTGAGTTCAATGGTATGGTCATCAAGAAAGAATGATAATCCATTCAATTCCGATATGAACTCGGTGATCGCTTCTCTTTGCTCTTCTTCACATTCAATTCCCCATGGAGTTCCTTGAAGATCTACATGAGTTTTCACACTTTGGAATGGATGCATCGCAATGCCCTTAAGCATTGGATTTTTTCCATTCAAAATGTCTTTCCTCAATGTTCCTGAACAATGGATGAGGGTACATGATTCACCACCACTGAATATGCGGTTAATTTCATGAACAATACCTTGTATTTCCTTATCAGGAATTGCCAAGATGATTGCATCCTGATCATGTGAAATCTCTTCAATATTTTTGAGTATAGGTACTTTCAAATATCGGGCAGATTCATGTTTTGCTTCATCACGAATCATGAGCCATGACAGATGACCGGAGTTTTTCAAAGCTTCAGCCAATGATCTTCCAAGCGATCCAAAACCTATTATGCCTATTGCATTCATTCTTTGATGATTGAATATGAATCTTTTGTATCCTTGATCACAAATCCCAAAGCTGATATTTGCTTTCTCAATTCATCCGCCAAGGCAAAATCTTTGGATGCTTTTGCATTCCAACGATCTTCGGCAAGTTTCACCACTTCTTCCGGTATTGTTTCTTCGGGTTTAGGCGCAATCGTCCAAACTCCGACAATTTCATTGATATCATTTACGAGTTCAAGGAAAGATGGTCTATCACGATTCGAAAGCACATGCGCCGGAGTATTTTTCATGAATGTGAATAAGGCTTCAATTGCTTTCGGCATATGCAAATCATCACATAATGCACCAAAGAACTCTTGCTTCAAACGATGTAATTCTTCGGCATGATGATCATGTCCAACATTGCCTTCAAAACATGCATAAATATATTCCTGAACTCTCTTTCTGGCTTTGGAAGCGGATTCCACACCAAATTCCGTGAAATTGAACACAGAACCATAATGGGCATTGACCATTGAGAAACGAATGTCCAATGGGTCCATGCCTTTATTGAGTAAATCTTGCAGAGTATAAAAATTACCCAGTGATTTACTCATCTTTTTGCCCTCGACTTCGAGGAATTCATTATGACACCAAAACTGTGCGGTTTCACAACCATATCCGGCTTTGCTTTGGGCGATTTCATCTTCATGATGCGGGAAACGAAGATCAACACCACCGGTGTGAATATCGAGTGGTAGTCCAAGCAATTTTTGTCCCATTGCAGAACATTCTATATGCCAACCGGGTCTTCCTTTTAGATTTTTTCCATCAAAAGTGAAATCCCAATACGGTTCATTGTCTTTGACTGCTTTCCACAATACAAAATCACTTACTTGCTCGCGTGAATATTCATCGGCATCGATGCGTACTCCGGCCTTGAAATTCTCCACATCTATGGCGAAGAGTCTACCATATTCCTCATTCTCACGCCATTTTGCAACATTGAAATAGATACTGCCCTCCACTTCATATGCAAATCCATGGGAATGTATCGAGAGAATCAGATTCTGCATCTCTTCGATATAATCCGTAGCTCTCGGCATTGCTGAGAAATCCTTTTGCTTGATGCCAATAAGCTCCAAATCTCTTTTGAATGCTTTTTCATAATAGAGAGTCAATAATCGAACATTCTCTTTTGGATCTGTGGTTTGCTCACCAAACTCCATATTCCATTTTGGACTTCCAATTGCACTATCTCTGATTGTTTTATCATCGATATCAGTGATATTCATCACCCATTTCACTCGATATCCACAGATGATGCGAAGCGATCTTTGCAGTATGTCCGGAAATAAGAATGAACGCAAATTGCCGATATGAGCATGATCATAGACAGTCGGACCGCAAGAATACATATGCGCTTCACGATCATGAAGCGGAGTGAATTCCTGTACGGATTTTGTGAGCGTATTATAGAGGGAAAGTTTCATGGCGACAAAAAAGGCCGGATGAACCGGCCTGTAAAAAATCAGGGGACAATTCTGTAAATCATTCTTGGGAATGGAATCACTTCGCGAATATGCTCCGCACCGGAAATCCATTTGACTGTTCTTTCAACTCCGAGTCCAAAACCGGCATGTGGTACTGAACCATATTTTCGTAAATCAAGGAACCATTCGAACTCTTCTCTTGGCAATTGCTCATGTTCAATGCGAGAAAGCAAAGCATCGAAATCATCTTCGCGCTGACTTCCTCCGATGATTTCACCTGCACCCTCAGGAGCCAGCATGTCCATTGCCAAAGCAACAGTCGGCTGATCCGGATCGCGCTTCATATAAAATGCCTTCACTTCTGCAGGATATCTATGGATGATGCATGGTTTGTCAAATTGCTGCATGATTGCTTCTTCCTGAGGAGCACCAAAATCTTCACCCCAGGGGAAATCAATTTGAATCTCAGATCCATCCGACTGCTTTTTGTTCAATTTCACATCATTTTTATTCAACCATTCAACCGCTTCAGAATAACTCATGCGATAAAAAGGTCTGCGTATGGCTTCGAGCTTCGAAACATCACGACCCATAACAGCCAATTCTTTTTGACATGTTTTGAGAACATATTGAACGATATATTCAACCAAATCCTCTGCTAGATCCATATCATCATTGAGATCAAAAAAGGCCATTTCGGGTTCAACCATCCAAAACTCTGTCAAATGGCGTCTTGTTTTTGATTTTTCAGCACGGAAAGTCGGACCAAATGTATAGACTCTTCCAAGCGCCATCGCACTTGCTTCTGCATATAGTTGACCTGACTGAGACAAATATGCTTTTCCCAAATCGAAGTATTTGGTTTCAAACAAAGTGGATGTTCCCTCGCATGCATTTGGGGTCAAGATTGGCGAATCCATGAGTTTAAAGCCATTACCATCGAAGAAATCACGAATCGCCTTGATCACTGCAGCACGAATGCGCATGATGGCATGCTGGCGCGTGCTTCTCAGCCATAAATGTCGATGCTGCATGAGGAATTCCGTTCCATGTTCTTTTGGAGTGATGGGATATTCCTTCGCTATTTGCCATATTTTCAGACCCACAACATCAACTTCCACTCCACCTGGTGCTCTGGATTCAGCTCTTACGGTACCGGTGATGGAAACAGAGCTTTCTTGTGTAAGAGATTTTGCTTGTTCAAACAATTCATCGCCGATGGATGGTCTAAATGCTACGCATTGAACAATGCCTGAACCATCACGCAATTTCACAAAACATAATTTCCCTTTGTCTGTTCTATCGGATACCCAGCCATTGAGAGTGACTTCTTTTCCGATATGATCTCCAAGATTCTCGATTGTGATATAGGAATGATAAAGCGACATGATGCTTCCGGATACGATCTAATTGAAACAAGTATTTGATTTTTTATCATGCAAAAAAACAAAAAAAACGCGAGAAATCCGCATCAGGAGTCATTTTTCGCCATATATTCATGTAACCACAACTTTTGATATTCACCATTGGGATCATACATATCGGCCTGTCTTTTTGTATTGAAGACTCTATCCTGTCTTGGATCATTCCCCACACCTGCGATATACATCCAATTGCCCCAATTACTGGCTACATCATAATCAATAAGTCTGGATTCAAACCATGCCGCTCCGATTCTCCAATCCTGCTTCAAATCATGGACCAAATAACTTGCAACATTTTGCCTTCCACGATTGGACATGAATCCTGTAAGATATAATTCTTTCATGTTTGCATTAACAAAGGCATCTTGAGTCTCTCCAAATCTCCATGAATCAAAGACTTCCTGGTTCCATGAAGAAGTTTTATTTAATCCTCTGATGCCACCCAACAGGAAAAAATCAATCCCGTGCTTTTTCAATGTCCATTGAAAAAACTCACGCCATAACAATTCGAATTTCATCCAATATGTGGAATCATTCGCACCGAATTCCTGCTCATAATCATTCACAGTTTTGAGAATATTTTTTGTAGACAAACTACCCAATGCAAGCCATGGAGAAAATTTTGAAGAATATGCTTCACCGATCAATCCATTTCTGGTTTCTTTATAAGTCGCAATACCATGCATTCCATATGTATATTCATGTAGCCGCTTTAATCCTTCATCTTCCCCACCAATAGCTCTAACAGCTGAATTTGGGTGAATGGATATATGTTTTGCATATGGACCATGCCATAAGTTTTCTAGATCATTAGCATCAAATGACTTTGGCAAATTGGGTAATGAATGTTCTGCCAAGACACAATGATTCAATCCAATGTGTTTTTCTATTCCTTTTCTGAATTCCGTGAATACAGATGGTAATCTATCCAGATTCCAAGGCAATTCAGACTCTGTGAACATTGTTCTGCTTTCAAATTCAATGACTGGTATGGAAATACTGTTCCTCACATTGAATAATACCTGTAATTCCTCATGAGCAATTTCCTTTTCAGTATGAATCGCATGAACATTGAATTGTTTGGCCAATATTGGGAGGAGTTCTTCAGGCTTGCCTTCAAGAATCAATAAATCACTATTCAGTGATTGGAGTTTTTCCTTAAGTGCCAGAACACTCTGCTCCAGAAAAGCCAATCGATGATTGCTCATTTTGGAGAATCCGTATTTGAGCTTCACACTATGCCTTGGATCGAAAATATAGACAGGCAGTAGGCAATCTTGGGGATTAATGCAGGCAAAT
>Ga0209770_10001132_pt1 | contig 13935 bp, 14 predicted proteins | sample LauGreSu1BDMLBDD_2_FD_187572 | JGI IMG/M metagenome (GOLD analysis project Ga0209770, IMG submission 187572) | Freshwater lake microbial communities from Lake Michigan, USA - Su13.BD.MLB.DD (SPAdes) (version 2) | ecosystem: Environmental > Aquatic > Freshwater > Lake | place: Lake Michigan, USA...
CGGCCGCGATGCGCGGCCAGGTCCTTGGCCACCGCGGCGACGAAGGCCTCGCTGCCGGCCGGGGCCGTGCCGGTGATCCCGACCACGCCGGCCGCCTGCGCCACCGCGCGCGCGAACGCCGCCACCTGGCTGCTCTTGAGCGGCAGGCGGTTGTCGGCGCGCCCGCCGGTGACCGAGTGGTTCGACTCGACGACGTAGAGGCGGTTGAGGTTGTCGGCGCTCTCTTCCACCTTGCGGCGGCCGGCGAACTGGCGCGCGTAGCGCAGGTTGCCCGCGCCTTCCGAGGCGAGGAAGTCGGCGTCGAGCGACAGGATGACGTCGGCCTTCGACAGGTCGTAGACCGGCTCGAGGTATTCGCCAAACGCGGTGCGGGCGCCGGCGCGCGCGTTGTCGCGCGGCAGCGGCTCCCACTGGATCCACTTGGCGTTGGGCTGCAGCGTCAGCACGTGCTGAATCTGCGCGGCCAGCGACGGCGAGTTCACGGTCTCGGTGAGGATGCGCAGGCCGGCGCCCTTGGTGGCCGCCTGCGCCGACAGGCCGCCGCGGACGGCGGCGATGACGGCGCTCCACGGGCGGATTTCGCCGAGCTGCGTGATGGCCTGCGAACGGTCCGGGTCGTACAGCGTCAGCACCGAGCCCTGCGCGAACAGGTCGGTCGCGCCCTGGCTGGCGGGATGGTCGGGATTGCCCTCGATCTTGGTCGGCCGGCCTTCGTGGCTTTCGACCAGCACGCCGCTGGCCACGCCGCCAAGCGACATCGCGGTGGCGAAGAACAACGGCCGGCCGGGGATCTCTTCTTCCGGCTGGCGCACGTAGGGAACAATCAGCTCGGTCGGCTGCACCGTGCAGGCGGTGACGCCGGCCAGCGCCATCGAGGCGCTCATCAGCTTGAGGAACGAGCGGCGGCCGACCGGGTCGAGCCATTCCGACGCGTTGGTCGGGAACTCGCGATGCAGGTAGTCCTTGAACTCGGCCGTTTCGGCGACCGCTTCGAGGCTGCGCCACACCTGCGGCGCGCCCTGCTGCTCGAGCCGGGCCCGGACCTTCTGGAGATCCACCGGCACGCTCATGCTGCGATGCGTCTTCGGATCTGGGTTGTCCGCGTCATCGGCGGCTCGCGTGATCTGTATCGGTGTCATCGGTGGCATACCGAGCAGCTAGTCATGTGTTCGACGCCGGCAATCTTGTATTCCTTGACCAGGCGCGGGCCGAGCTCGGCTTGCGCGACGGCCGGCTGGTAGCCCATGGTCGTGATCTGGTCGCGCGGGCGGACGAACTGCGCGGGGTTGCGGTGGCAGTTCAGGCACCACTCCATCTGGAGCGACGACTTCTGGATCATCAGCGGCATCTTGTCGACGCGGCCGTGGCAGGTTTCACAGCCGACGCCCTTGGCGACGTGGATGCTGTGATTGAAGTAGACGAAGTCGGGCAGGTCGTGCACCCGGACCCAGTTGAGCGGCTTGTCGTCGCGGAAGCTGGCGCGCACCGGCTCGAGGTACGGGCTGGTCGACCAGATCTGCGAGTGGCAGTTGATGCAGGTCTTGGTCGGCGGAATGCCGGCCGACGCCGCGACCTCCACCGAGGTGTGACAGTACCGGCAATCGATGCCGATGCCGCCGGCGTGATGCTGGTGACTGAATTGGACCGGTTGCTCGACGAACTGATTGGCGGTGGTGACGAAATCAGAACGTTGCAGCGTGAGCACCACCCAGCCGAGGCTGAGCAGCACGAACACGATGACGAGCACGCTGGCCTTGGACCAGGCGTTAGCGCTCTTTGGGAATACCTGCGACATGCGTCCTTGCAGCCCCCGGGGGTGTTAGGGCACCAGCTCAAGATAGCGGTGCCGAAGTCGCACACTGTATCCCGAAAATCTTCGGGAGCGACTCTTGTGAAAAATTTCGCAAGCAGGATTGTATAGAAAAAACTCCGGCATTTCCACAAGGGACCAAGGCGAGGAAAGGCGACAATTTAGGTCGGAATCCTCGTAGTGGTTGGTCAGAAGACCAACCCCTATTAGTGGGTCATCCATAAGAAACCCTAATACCAATCCCTTGACAAAAGCATTCTGGGGTCGCATAAATGGCATCCAGCCAGCGCATGGTGGCGGGCCGCCCGGTGCTTCCCCACTGTCCGGTTGCCCGAACGCCATGCGTCTCGGCGCTCTCCCGCGACCCGCCCGCCCAGGATCGTTGTCGTATAGTGGCCCCTGAGATGTCCGACGACCGCAAGTACAAGCAGCGCGGCTACCAGGAGAGCGATCGCCCCTCGGGACCACGTCCCGACCGGCCGTCGGCTCCCAAGCCCGAACGCGAGCCCGGCGCCCCGGCCGGGGCGCGGCGCATTTCGTCAGAGGGCGCGCGCAACCCGCGCATGATGACGTCGCGCCAAGTCGCCCGCTGCGCCCGCTGCGGCACCCTGGTCGAACCCGAGATCCTGTCGCGCAGCAAGTGCCCGAAGTGCCAGGTCGATCTGCGCTCATGCGTGCAGTGCGTTAACTTCGACCCGAGCGCCAGTCTCGAGTGCGCCGAGCGCATTGCGGCGCGGGTCTCGCCCAAAGACACCGCCAACGATTGTCCGCTGTTTTCGTTCCGCACCTCGTTCGAACGCGAAACCACCGCGGCCGTAAGCCAGAATCCCAAGGAGCCGACCGGCGCCAAAAAGGCGTTCGACGACCTCTTCAAATTCTGAGGGCGACTCCCGGTTCCCGACTCCCGGTTCCCGGTTTCCGGTTCCCGACTCCCGACTCCCTCCCGACTCCCTCCCGACTCCCGACTCCCGACTCCCGGTAGTATCTGTATATGGGTCTCCTCTCAGCGCAAGACGAAGTCGTCCTCAAGCAACACCTCTCGGCCATCACGCAACCGGTTCAGCTGGTGCTGTTCACCCAGGCCTTCGGCGGCTCCGAGAGCGGACCGGTGGCCAAGCAGATACTCGACGAGATTGCCGGCCTCAACGACAAGATCACCGTGATCGAGAAGAACTTCGTCCTCGATCTCGACGACAAGGCGAAGTACAAGGTCGACAAGGCGCCGGCCATCGTCATCCTGAGCAATGACGTCGACACGCGCATGCGGATGTACGGCGCGCCGACCGGCTACGAGTTCGTCGGGCTGGTCGAGGCCATCCTCGTGGCCGGCACCGGCAACATCGATCTCGAGCCCGAAACCATGGCGTGGGTCCAGGCGGTCACGACCCCCACGCACCTCCAGGTGTTTTCGACCCCGACTTGACCGCACTGTCCGAGGGCGGTCGTCCTCGCACACAAGATGGCTGCGGCCAACCCGATGATCACCGCCGACGCGATTGAAGCGACGGAGTTCATGGACCTGAGCCGGAAGTACCGCGTCACCGGCGTGCCGAAAACGATTGTCAACGAGACGATCGAGATCCTCGGCGGCCTGCCGGAACAGGATTTCGTCCGCGCCGCGCTCCAACTGCCCGACACGAACCCTTGACCACGAGGGACGCGAAGGTCATGAAGACTATTTTTTGGGTGCGCATGACAGCTGCATTTAGAAATGTGTTCTTCGTGTCCTTCGCGCTCTTCGTGGTTGCGTTTGACGCCTCGGCGCAGGGCAAGAAGGTCTACATCTCGGTCGACCTGGAAGGCATCAGCGGCGGGTCACGGCAGGACGCGGGCGGCGCGTAGCCGATCGAGGTCGGGCGCGTCGAGCGTGGCTGCGGCCATTTCCACGTGCCCCGCGGCAGCCAGCTTCAGCGACACCGAGACCACGGTATTCAGCGCCTCGCCAGTGCCGCGGAGGGTGCCCGACAGCCACAGGCTGGTCGTCATCATCGAGGGGTCGGCCCCGGCCTGCAGGTCACCGCGCTCCACCCGGGCGCCGATCAGCGCGTGCTGCAACGCCTTGCTCAAGAAGCGATAGCCGGCCGGGCCGCGCGTCAACATGAGGACCAGCGGGTCGCCGGGCGGCTGGCCAAGCAGCGTCTCGAACGGCGCGCCGTTCAACACGAACTGCGTCCGGCGATCGAAGAAGCCGTCGGGCAGATCCATTGCCTTCGCGTTGAAGAGCGCAATGAGCCGATCGAGGGCGGCGGTCAGGGCTTGAGCGGTTGCCATCGGGCGCCGTCCTCGAGCACGAAGCGGGTTTCCTCGGGCACTTCCCAATCCGGGATGGGCGGAAACAGCGGGTCGCCGGGCAGGGTCAGCATGGTCACGGTGCCGGTCTTGATGAAGCCGGGCATGACGCGGACCACCTTGCGCTGCCGCGCCCACGCGAACACCGCCTCGATCGAGGCCAGCTTCTCGAGTTGGCGAATCGTGGTCCAGGTCGGCGGCGGCAGCAACAGCTCGCGGCGCTCGAACCGGGCAATCGCGGCCTTCGGCGACATCCACTCCAGCGCCGTCATCTCGCCATCGTCATGCCGCGGGTCCTGCCCGGCGGGCAGGCGGGCCACGAAGAAGCGCGTGTCGTAACGGCGAATCTCGATCTCGGGCGTCACCCAGTGCGCCATCGGCGCCAGGTCGGCGGGAGCGATCGCCACGTTGGCCTCTTCCATCAGCTCGCGGACGGCGGCCTGGCGATACGCGGCCTCTTGCGCGGGGCTGAGGTCGGCAAACGACGGCGGCGGCAGCGCCGCGCCCTCGGCGGGATGGTCGGCGGGATCGACGCGGCCGCCCGGGAACACGTACGACCCGGCCATGAACGCCACCTTGTCGTTACGGCGCAGCAGCAGGAACTCGAAGGGGTCGCCGGGACGGAGAACCACGACCGTGGCGGCTGGCCGAGCCTCGACGATCTGTGACATGGCCTATTAGAATAGTCCGCCAGCATGATCGAACGACAGGATCGCGATGACGTGCGCGTTCTGCGCCTGGCGCATGGCAAGGTCAGCGCCCTGGACATCGAGCTGGCCGAGGCGTTGACCGCCGAACTGGCGGCCGCGGCGGCGGCGCCCCTGCGGGCCGTGGTGATGACCGGCACCGGCTCGGCGTTTTCGGCCGGCGTCGACCTGTTCCGGGTGCTCAGGGACGGCCCGGCCTACGGCGAGCGGTTCTTGCCGGTGCTCGACACGATGTTGCGGAGTGCGTTGACGTTCCCCAAGCCGCTCGTGGCGGCGGTCAACGGCCACGCCATTGCCGGCGGGTGCATCCTGGCCGCGGCCTGCGATCGTCGCATCATGGCAGAGGGCAACGGGCGCATGGGCGTGCCGGAACTCGTCGTGGGCGTGCCGTTTCCCGCCCTGCCGCTGCAGATCGTCGCCGCGCGCGTTCCCGATGCGGCCTTCCGCGACCTGGTGTTCACCGGCCGCACCGTGCAAGTGGACGAGGCCGTGGCGCTCGGGCTCGTGGACGAGAAGTGCGCCGGCGAGACCCTGCTCGACCGGGCGATCGAGGTGGCGAACCAGCTGGCGGCGATCCCGGCCGGCGCGTTCGCGCTGACCAAAGAGGCGTTCACGACGCTGATCCTCGATCGCACCGCGTGCCTGTCGGACCTGAACGCCCGCGTGGTCCACGCATGGCTGCAGCCGCAAACCTACGACACCATCCGCGCGTACCTGGAACGAACCGTCGGGAAGAAATAGTCCCGGCCAAGCGGCGCCTCTCGACAAACAGTGCCGCGGCCGTCGCCAAACGCCCTAAACAGGAGACAAGGAGGCGAACGAGATCAGGTCTTCTCCTGAACTCAAGGCCTCTTGGTCTCCTCCTCCCAGACCCAGTCGCGAATCGACAGGCCCAGCACGCGCGGGTCGCTGCGGCCGTAATCTCTGGGCCGAAACAGCCTGCTGATCTCCGACTCGATCACCATGTGCGTGCGGCCGGGCGTGGCCGGCACGTCCTGCAGGATCGCCGCGCTGCGCTTCAGTTCGCCGTCGTAGACCAGGCGCGAGTCAGCCCAGATCCGCACGTGCACCGGATGTTCGTCGCCATCGGGGTGATCGATCCATGCCGCCAGCTTCAGCACCCGCCCGTTCACCCGGCTGATGGACAGCGAGCGGGAATTGAACGACGTTCTCCGTTCCGGTACGCCGGTCGCGTCGCGTTCGATGCCGCCGAGACCGTAGCGATAATCCCAGCCGATGCTCAACGCGCGATTGCGCGGACGGAGGTCGCCCCGGGCATCCTTGAATGTCACCGTCGCATGAAGGGCGACCAGCGCGAGCGTCGCGACCCATGGCGCCGTCGGCCAGGCCGGGGTTGCGCCGACGGGCGTGCCCTTCAGGATCGTGAACCAGAACGCGATTGTCCAGAACGTCAAGACCACGGGCAGCGACTGCCCGGCCATGCCCAAGAGCGACACTATCCCGAAGCCCAGGAGCGTGCCCCGCAACACGCCGGCCGGAAACCGGTTGACGGCCGCGGACCGCGAGAACAGCGCCATGCCAAACGCGACGCACCAAGCCATCCATGGCAGGCTGCCCAGCACGCCAAGTTCAGCCAGGTGATGACGGTACCAACTTTGGGCGTTGTCGGGTACCAACTCCTTGCCGCTCGCCCGAAGGGCGAAGTCGTGGACCAGTGTGTGGAAAGTGCCGACGCCCGTGCCGGCCAGCGGGTGGTCGGTGATCATCTTGACGGCGGCTGACCCGTACCCGAACCGCTCCCACAGCAGTTCCCGCGCCGACTCGGTAATGGTAATGTCACCAAAACCCGGGATGTAGCCAAGGCTGCCGCGGCCGACGATGCTGGTTACGGACGACCCGCGAAACACGAGGACGACCACGACCACAACCGTCAGCGCCCCGACCAGGACCGGGACAATGTGCTTGACGGAGAACCCGGCGTTGGCGCTGCGGCGCCAGGCGAGCACGCCTTCGACGCCGGCGGCGGCGAGGGTCATGCCCAGCGTGATCAGGGCGGTTCGCGATCCCGAGGTCAGGACGCCGGACGTCGCTATGGCAATTCCCGCGACGGCCGCGAGCACCGGCCACGGCGCGCGCGAGCGTCGCGCCAACACGGCTCCGGCTGCCGCCAGAAGCGCGCACAGCATCCCGAATGTATTGGCATCGCCAAGCGTGCCCGATGCGCGGTTCATGTGAGGCCACAGGTGCGGGTTGACAAAGCGAAGGTCGACAAACGCCTGATAGGCGCCGACGGCGCAGCTCACCGTGATGGCGATGGCCAGGGGCGCGACGATCACTTTCCTGAACCTGGACTCGTCTCCCGAACACCAGGCAAACAGTCGATCGAACCAGAGCAACCCGACGTTGTGGACCAGCGTCCAGTAGGTCACGGCGGTCACGGCTTCCCACGGTGAAATGCCGATGCTGGTATTCGCCACGCCCGGCAGCGGCAGGATGCCGAGGTAGAAATCAACCTCGCGCAGGAACACGAATGGCCACGACGCCGCGACCACGAGCGCCCAGGTCACGAGCGGCCATCGCCATTGCGTCGGCAAGTGCCAGTGCCAGGCGCCCCGCCCCGACACGATCAGCCCCAGGAGCGGCAATGACCACACGATTTCGAAGGGGTAGTTCTCGAACCCCGGCCAGAACACGTACGCGGCGGGCGCGAGGTACGACGCCGCCAGCACCACACCGCTGGCGGCGCCCGGCCAGCGCGCGCCCACGGCCACGGCCACGACGAAGGCGACGGCCACGCCGAAGCCCAGCGGAACGTTGATGAGCCTGGTCGCAAGATAGAGCTGGACGAACGCCGCCACCAGCGTCGACACGATCACCACGCCCTTGGTGATCCGGTTCACCCCGATCCTGGTGAGCGGGTTCATCCGCGCGAGAAGGCCACCACGGTTTCGATGTGGTCGGTATGAGGAAACATGTCCACGGGTTGAATGCTCGTCACGCGATACCCGGCATTGAGGATAACCGGCAACTCGGCCGCCAGGGCCTCGGGATTGCAGGAGACGTAAACCGCTCGCGCCGGCGCGATCTGGCCGAAGACCCGCTCCAGCACCTCGGGCGGGCAACCCTGTCGTGGCGGGTCGAGCACGACCGCGTCCCATGGCTCCTTGCCCACGCGCGGCAACGCCTCTTCGACGCTGGCGGTGATCAAGCGCACCAGGCCGCCGGGAATGCGATTCAGCCGGATGTTGGCCTCGGCATCCTTCATGGCCTGCCGGTTCTCTTCGACCGCGGTCACCCGCGCGCCCGCCTTGACCAGCGGCAGCGCGAACAACCCGCTGCCGCTATACAGGTCCAGCACGTGTTTCGCGTCGCCCACGCCGGCGATCACCAGGTTGACGAGCTCGCGCGCCGCGCCGACGTTGGTCTGGAAGAACGCCGTCGGCGACACCAGGAACGACATGCCGGCGATGCCGTCCTGCTTGACGTGGCTGTGGCCGTCGATCTTGATGGTTTCCGACCCCAGCATGAACGGGCCCGGCCGGTCGTTGATGTTGATGTAGAAGCCGTCGGGCCGATCCGCCGAGGCCAGCAACCCGCGGATGGGCGTGCGCAGCGCCTTGTCGTTGGCCGTGACCACGAGCATGGCCACCGCCTGGCGGTCGTCCTCGGTGGTCCGGACAATGATGTGGCGGACCAGCCCGTTGCGCTGGGCGCCGGCGCCGTAGATGCGCGCGCGCATCAGCCGGTCGCGCAGCGCAAACGCAATGCGGTTGCCGCGATCGCTGTGGACCGGGCACTCGTCGACCCTGATGATTTGCCGGGATCCGCGGGCGTAATGGCCCATCACCAGGCCGCGGCCCTGCCCTTCGGGCCCGAACACGAACGCGACCTTGGTCCGGAACCGATCCTCGCGCGGGGACGGCACGAGCGGCGGCACCGGCATGCCGAGAAGCCGCGCGAGCCGCGCCTGCTTCTGGAGCAGCTGCTCGGCGTACGCGACACCGGGCAGGCTGCATCCGCCGCAGACGCCGAAATGTTTGCAGTTCACTGGGCGTGGGCCTTGGGCCGTGGCACTTGGGCCAGGCGGTTCACGCCCCGGGTCTCAGGCCCCAAGCCTATTTGACTTCCAGTAATTCAACTTCAAACACGAGCGTCGCGTTGGGCGGGATCACGCCGCCGGCGCCGCGCGCGCCGTAGCCCATGGCCGGCGGAATCGTCAGCACGCGGGTGCCGCCCACCTTCATGCCGGCAAAGCCCTTGTCCCAGCCGGGAATGACCTGCCCGCCGCCCAGCGGAAACTCGAACGGGTCGTTGCGGTCCTTCGAGCTGTCGAACTTGTCGCCGCGCTTGTCGGCCTTGGCCGCGTCGAACAGCCAGCCCGTGTAGTGCACGCGCACCACGCGCCCTGACACCGCTTCGGCGCCGGTGCCGACCTTGGTATCGACCATCTGCAATTGATTCACGCCGGTATCTGCCATCGGGGCCCCTTCAGTGGGTTCGGAAGTTGGAGTCGAGCCGCCGCACGCGATGGTGAAGACCAAGAGCAGCGACGAAAACAGGAGTTTCTTCATGTAGGTGTCTCTAACTGGCAATCGGTCTAGCGAAGACGAATTTGAGCGGGTCTTCCCACACCGGGGATTCGCACTGTTGGCGGCGCAACGCGCCGCCGATTGAGCCCGGCTCCCTCTCGCTCCGCCCGAACGAGGCGAAGTCGAGCGGGTCTTCCCGCACCGGGGATTCGCACTGTTGGCGGCGCAACGCGCCGCCGATTGAGCCCGACTCCCTCTCGCTCCGCCCGAACGAGACGAAGTCGAGTGAGTTGGCGGAGAGAGAGGGATTCGAACCCCCGGAACCCGTGAAGGTTCAACGGTTTTCAAGACCGCCGCTATCGACCACTCAGCCATCTCTCCGCGCCGGGATCTATTTTAGCGCCTCTATCCGCTCGCGCCCGCCCATGAACGGCTTGAGCGCCTCCGGAATCAGCACCGATCCGTCGGCCTGCTGGTAGTTCTCGAGAATCGCGATCAGCGTGCGTCCCACCGCGAGGCCTGAACCGTTCAGCGTGTGCACGTGCTCGGCCTTGCCGGTGCCGGCCGGCCGGAACTTGATGTTGGCGCGCCGCGCCTGGAAGCCCTCGCAGTTCGAGCACGACGAGATCTCGCGATAGGCCTTCTGGCTGGGCAGCCACACCTCGATGTCGTAGGTCTTGGCCGACGAAAAACCCATGTCGCCCGTGCAGAGCGCCACGGTGCGGTGCGGCAGTCCCAGCAGTTGCAGCACGCGTTCAGCGTTGGCGGTGAGGCTCTCCAGCTCGTCGTACGACGTCTCGGGCGTCGCGAACTTCACCAGCTCGACCTTGTCGAACTGGTGCTGGCGGATCAACCCGCGCACGTCGGCGCCGTAGGATCCCGCTTCGCTGCGAAAACACGGCGTGTAGGCGGTGAACTTCAATGGCAGCAGCCGGCCATCGATGATCTCGCCGCGATACAGGTTCGTGACCGGGACCTCGGCCGTCGGGATCAGGTAGAGATCCCAGTCGCCGGCAATCTTGAACAGGTCCTGCTCGAACTTCGGCAGCTGCCCGGTGCCGTACAGCGTTGACGACGACACCAGAAAGGGCGGCAACACCTCGGTATAGCCGTGCTCGGTGGTGTGCAGCGTCAGCATGAAGTTGATCAGCGCGCGCTCGAGCTGCGCGCCGGCCCCCATCAGGACGGCGAAGCGCGATCCCGAGATCTTGGTGGCCCGCTCGAAGTCGATAATTCCCAGCTGCGGCCCGAGGTCCCAATGCGCCTTGGGCGCGAAGCCGGGCGTCGCCGGGTCGCCCCACGTGCGCACGACGACGTTGTCGGCGGCGGACTTCCCGACCGGCACGCTGGCATGCGGCAGGTTGGGCAGGGTCTCGAGAATCAGCGTGCGCTGCCGCTCTGCCGCCTCGAGCTCCACTTCCATCTGCTTGATCTTCTGGTTGCGCTGCTTGCTCGCCTCGTACAGGTGCTGCACTTCCTGCCCCTGCCGCTTGGCGCGCGCCACCTCGTCGCCCGACGCGTTCTGCTCGCGCTTCAAGCCCTCGATGGCGGGAATCAGGCGCCGCCGCTGGCTCTCGAACGTCGCCAGCTGCTGCAGCTCGGCCTTCGCGTCGAGACCGCGATTGCCAAGGCCCTGCTGGACGGCCTCGATGTTGTCGCGCACGTAAATGGGGTCGAGCATGACCTGATGACCGTTCTCAGAAAGCTACTGTTGTTGCGCTGACGCGATGACGGCTCCAGCGGCCGCGACATCGGTGCTGCCCTCGGCCAGGGATACCACTGAGCTATTCTAATAGGTATGAGCTCCGCCGTTCGCAAGGTCGTCTTCCCCGCCGCCGGCCTGGGCACCCGGTTCCTGCCCGCCACCAAGGCGCAACCCAAGGAAATGCTGCCGCTGGTCGACAAGCCGACCATCCAGTACGGCGTCGAAGAGGCCGTGCAGTCGGGCGTGCCCAACATCATCCTGGTCACCGGTCGCGGCAAGAACGCCATCGAAGACCACTTCGACGTCTCCAAGGAACTCGAATCGTTCCTCGAAAGCCGCGGCAAGCGCGACCTGGCCGAGGAGGTCCGCAAGATCTCCGACCTGATCAACGTCTCGTACGTCCGCCAGGGCGAACCGCTCGGCCTGGGCCATGCCGTCCTCGTCACCGAAACCCTGATCGGCAACGAACCCTTCGCCGTCATCCTGGCCGACGATGTGATTGATGCGGCGCCGCCGGCGCTGGCGCAGATGATCGCGGTGTTCGAGAAGGCCGGCGGACCCGTGCTCGCGGTCGAACGCGTGCCCATGGACCAGGTCTCGAGCTACGGCGTGATCGCCGGCGTGCCGGCGCCGGAGTTCGGCCGGGGCGTGTACCGCGTCACCGATCTCGTCGAGAAGCCGGCCCGCGAGGACGCGCCCTCGGACCTTGCCATCATCGGCCGCTACATCCTGACGCCCGACATTTTCCCCGCCCTGCACGAGACCGCGAAAGACCAGTCGGGCGAGATCCAGTTGACCAACGGCCTGCGCAAGCTGCTGCAGACGCGCCCGATCTACGCGTATGAAGTGGACGGCGTGCGCCACGACACCGGCAACAAGCTGGGGTTCCTGAAAGCGACCGTCTACTTCGCGATGAAGCGGCCCGAGCTCGCCGGGCCGTTGCTGGAATACCTGCGGCAAGTCACGAACAAGAGTTAAGGAGTTAAGGAGTAACTGTTATTACTCCTGATCTCCCTGTCTCCTGTTAAGTCGTCGTGCTGGGCTTGTCGGCCTTCGTCTCGGTCTTGGTTTCCGTCTTGGTCTCGCTCTTCGTGTCCGACTTGGCCTCACCCGCCGGCGTGCTGGCGCCCGACTCTTTCGCCGAGCCGGTGCCCAGGTCGCTCTTGCCGCCGCGGCCGTAATCGGTCAGGTAGAACCCCGACCCCTTGAACTGGATGGCCGGCGACGAAAACAGCTTGCTCACCGCGCCGCCGCACTTCGGGCAGATCTCGATCGGCGCATCCGAGTACTTCTGAATCACTTCGAAGCGATGCGCGCAGGCATTGCATTCGTATTCGTAGAGAGGCATCGTCTTTTTACTCCAGTGCCACGTCGGACGATCCGTCAAGCATGAGACGCCGCAGGGCCCAGAAGGGCGCGGAGCCCTGGGCCAGCAGCGCATCGTGGAACGCGCGCAGCGAGGGCTTGCCGCCTTGCTGCTCGTACCAGTCGCGGCGCAGCTTCAGCAGCATCAACTTCCCTGCGGAATAAACAAGATACGTCGGATCGAAGGTGCCGCGCTCGGCTTCTCGGCGGGCGTTGGCCTCTTCGAGGAACGCCTCGTCGCGGAAAAACCGAACGCCCTGCTCCACCGACCAGTCCTCGGTGTGCAGGCGGATGCCGACCACGAACCGGGCGAGGCGGACGAGTGACTCGGCCAGCTGGCCCAGCTTGAGGGTGTGGTCGCCTTTGCCGAAACCAGCCTCGAGCATCATCTGCTCGCAGTAGTGGGCCCAGCCCTCCATGTACGAGGCCGGCGCGAACATGGTCGAGCGGCGGACCTTGGAGTCCACCTTGCGCAGGTGCTGATAGTGCAGGAAGTGGCCGGGATAGACCTCGTGGATCGAAATCGTCCACAGCGTCGGCGTGTTGAAGTCGCGCAGGTGCTCGAGCTTCCGGTCGCTGTCCCACTTCTGATCGACGTCGGTCAGGTAATACATCGCCCGCGAGGGCCTGGTCTCGTACGGTCCGGGCGTCCACATGCTGGCCGACGACCACCGGAAGAACTCCGGTGTCGGCGCCACGGCCACGCCGGCGCCGTCGGGCAGGCCGACGACCGGGTTGCGCGAGAGGAAGGTGTGGAGCTCGTCGAGCTGCTCGCGCGCGGTGGCAATCAGCGCGCCGGGGGCCGGGTGCCGGGCCTTGGCCTTGCGCCAGGCCTCGATCGGGTCGCCGCCGTTCTGCCGTCCCGCCAGTTGGCGGAACTCCTCCTGGGTCGCGGCCAGCTCGCGGGTGGCGATCGCCAGCAGGCGGTCCACCGGCAGCGTAATGCCTTCGTCGAGCCGCAGCTTCTGCTCGAACTTGTCGCGGCCAAGCCGGAACGACCCCTTGGCCCTGGGGCGAATGTCGTTTTCAAGGTCGCTGACATAGGCGCCCATGGTCTGGACGGCCTCGGTGCAGGCGTCGGCGAGATCGCCGAGCAGGTGCATGTCGTCGACGTTGGCGAAGGCGCGCGGCAGGTCGGTGTTGATGAACGCCATGGCGCCGCGCCAGGTGTCGATGCCCACCTTCACGAAGATTGCGGGCGGATCCTTGATGTTGTCGCGCGCGGCCTGGACGAGGCGAGGCACCTGGCGCAGCTTCGACAGCACGCGGCGCGCGCGGTCGGTTTCGGGCGCGTAATTGAAGATGGCCTGGGCGGCAAGGCTCGACGCCAGCGTGTCGGCGTAGACGTGGGGGTTGCGTTCCCAGTTGCGCGTGGCCTCGAGGTCGAACTGGCGCGCCCGGATATTGGCCGCGACGATTTGGTGCTCGACCTGCTCGCGCAGCGGCAGGTTGGCGTGAGGAATGCTGTCGAGCCGCCGGGCAAAACCCGAAAGGGCGCTGGTATGGCTGTCGATGGCCGTGCGCCGATAGTCCTCGACCAGGTCGTCATGGAGGTGTATGCCGTCCATG
>Ga0209770_10001133_pt1 | contig 13924 bp, 35 predicted proteins | sample LauGreSu1BDMLBDD_2_FD_187572 | JGI IMG/M metagenome (GOLD analysis project Ga0209770, IMG submission 187572) | Freshwater lake microbial communities from Lake Michigan, USA - Su13.BD.MLB.DD (SPAdes) (version 2) | ecosystem: Environmental > Aquatic > Freshwater > Lake | place: Lake Michigan, USA...
TCCTAGCACCACTTTCGGTTGCTTTGTGAAGTGTATTGTAATTCACATCTAAGTTTGAATTACCGAACTGGCGTTTAAGTTCTACTTTGAACTCTTTAAGGTTCTTAGCCCAAATATCGTTGAACCCACCACTCACCCAATTGAATTGGTAGCGGTACTGACCTTTTGAATTCTTTAACAATCTTTCATACTTTGCTCTATGTATCATATTATAAGGGGTTTAAAAAAATTAACTTAACTTCTCTCACTACAGTATAAACATACGAAATAATTCTGATATAAACAAGACATTTCGTAATTATTTTTTATAATTCTTCAACAATTCCTAACACTTCGGCCAATGCGAATGTGATAGCTGCGTTTCCAAATTGCTCGTTGAATAAAAAATAACAAGCTCCGAATCTTAACACACTCTTTACAACTGAAATGTAAAAGTGGCTTTTTGAATTACTTTCTTTTGGTTGTATCATATTTTTATTTTTAATTAATTACAAAATCACATAACTCTCTAGCTGAATAAATGCCATCTCTACTACTCATAGTATCTATATCCGAAATCGTTTCAACATCACAACCTTCATTGATTTCATCATAGGTACAATTGATATTACAACTACCTTCTACACAATACCAGCGTTTACCGCTGTATGTTTCATACACTAAGATAGTACCTCTATTTCTACTACCATAAAATCCTTCTACTTCATACAAATTTGCCATAACTTTATTTTTATTTTTATTAATTAAATACCTTGCTCTCTACGAAGGTCATATTCTTCTTTCTCAAACTCCGAATATTCCACTACCTTTAAGTAAGGTGCGAATTTAGTTTCGTAGTAACCATTAAGGTTAGCCAAACTAATCATTGAATTGATAAAACTCATACGAACATACGTCATATCAGATGAACCAAATCCCTGGTCTTCCGGCCAATCGGAATAATCACTAGCTACATCTTCCAATGCCTCATATACTGCATCTGAATAAGTGATAACTCTTTTAGTAAAACGTCCCTCAACAGGGAAAGCGTTTCTAACTACATCGAACCCTTCAACTAAGGAAGCGGTTGCTAATACTGAATTCAAATTAAAAGGTAAACTCATATCTTATATTTTTTTAATTATTTAATAATGGTTGAATACTCACAACTACCCGTTCTCATAATGAACCAACTCCAATCTTCAGCGGATACGAACCTATTCCAATTCGAACCTTTAACCATACAACGTTTAACTGAATCGAATTTACATACATCGATTTCTTTTAAACATCTACGAACTGATGAATAGTAAGAGGATGTATTACATCTATTAGGATTATCACCTAACATCTTTTTCATAATACCCGTCCAAGTGGGAGCTGGGTTAGTATTCATTTCAAACACTAATAAATCATATACCCTAATAAGGTACATTTTGTTTTGTGAATCATAACCGATTTTCTCACTAAACAAATCATAATCGAAGTTTACTTTACTCATATCTTTATCATTTTTATTACATAGTAAAACTACAAATAAAACCCGAGTATTCCAAATTTTTAGGCATTTATTTTGAAAAGAATTTCATTGAAAATCAACACGTTATGAATATTATTTTATACCACATATAAGCCATTGAAAATCAACTAAATAAACTAACCCTTTTTAAGCGATTTTAATCCATTTTAAGGAGGTCTATACCACTATAAGGTCAATACACAGCCCTACCCAAAAGGACTAAAAAAAGGGGTTTAAACAACCCCATTTTTCGTATTCCACACATCATTTAACCTACTCATTATCATACTTTTTAGGGTGGGTCCTGCTATCCCATCTAACACATCTAAAATATCGTTATCTGTGTATTTTAGCTTCACACTTTCATTAATAGAATCTATATCAAAACCATCCTCATGTGCATTATGTTCGGCTAATGCTGCATCAATTTGTTCATCGGTTAGATTATAGTTTTCTACATACTCTCTAAACTCCTTTGAGTTATAATAATCCTTAACCATCTGCTCTAATTTCTCAAGCTCCTCATCCGTTGGAACATATTCATCCTCTTTTTTATCTTTGTATCGTTCTACTAATTCTACATATTCAAATGCAGATAATTCAAATTGTTCATCCATTTCTTCAGGTGTTAAATTGTTTAATAATTTTTCTTTTAGCTTTCCCATAATTAAATATTTTCTTCTCTATAAAGTTTTTCTAATCTCTTAGGTAATTTAGTGTAATCCATTCTGAATGAATCAGGCATTGCTGCTATCAACCTTTTGTTTGTATATGGCTGGTTTGTTGGTTTACTCCACTTACGAGTTTGCAACATCCAGTTGTAGAATTGTAAGTAGGCGTTAGCTGCCTTAGTGTACTTCTTTGTATCAATACTCAATCCCCATTTACGCATCATCCTAACACTACGTCTTTCGTTATCCAATTCCAAATCAATAGCCAACTGCATATACTTTTTGATATTACGAATGTCAGTACCTTCCAACCATTCATCTACTTTGAAACCTTTCTTATTGTATTCCTTCCAAATCTTAATACCATCCTGCCATTGTGTAAGGTGGCAATACTCATGCACTAGTATTTGTAAACCTTCGGGCTTACCCATTGAACACGCTAATACAGGCCTAACACCTTCGTTTTCACCATCATCAAAATATCCACTACATCGAATAGACGGGGAGAGTTTAACATACTTAACATCCTTAATGTGTGTCTTAACACCCAACCTTTTACATTCATCCTTTACGTGTTGTATAAACGCTTTATCATTTTTACTTAACTTCACTTTTAATTTTTTTATTACTTTTAAAGATACGAAAAATACCCGAGTCCACCAAATCCTATTTTCTATATTTGTACATACGGAAACCCATGCCTACCTTTATATTGTTCGATTAACTTATTAGCTTCATCAATATATCCGTGCTTTTGTAGTTTACGGATTGCCCAGCCATCAGCATCAGCTTCATCATTCGGTCCGTTGATTCCAGTATGTCCTAATACAATATGTCCAACTTCATGCGCCTCCACTATTGTTTGTATAGAATCTATATAACTCCCATCAATGAATATCAACTTTTGGTCAGGCATCGCAAATCCATATCCATATTTAATGAATAGTGGTGCTAATGCCTGATATTGTGCATCTGCTGGTTTAACAACAGCTACCATAACACCTTTCTGAAATTCACTCTCAAATAATTTAGCCATACTTTACCAAATTTCAAATCCACCACAATTACGGAGGAACGTTATAAATTCTTTTATCCTACCCAATGATGTACTATGTGAAGATTCTACCATTGTACCATCGGGCATAACTACCGGTCTGAATAGTAATGAACCATATTCATAATCTTGGTTTAATACCATTTCCTTTTCAGAACCAATAAATCTACCAGTACCAGCTTCACACCAGCTTCCCATAACAATATAAATCCTATCATCATCATCTGCTAGGTTTTCATTGTATTGTGAATTCTCACTTATAAGTAACTCAATAGCATCTGCCAATCTATCACATTGCTTTTGTGTTTTTAATCCCTTACCATCGTTTGAACCCCAATAAGAGAAATCAATTTTTAGTTTAGAATCGTAAGCGGCTAACTCACAAATAGCATTGATAGGTCTCCAACCCCACCAATTAGAACAAAAATAATCACCTGCTTCAGTTTTAGGTTTTCTGCCTGAAATATCAACTCCCATAACTTATAATTTAATAGTTTAAAAAATTACCAACTTGATGAATAATAGTATTCTCCATCTTTATCTTCCAATGCCTTCTCCAATATCTCAATTGTATTTTGGATATCGTTGTAATACCATTCATCATATTCAGTATTTCCAAAAAAGAAACCACTAGTCGATGGTAACAATTGTTCAGCTTTTGATTTATCAATGATTACAATCCTACATAAATCTAATAGGGTTTGTAACTCATTAAATCCAACGTAGGCATCTCTACAATCATCTACACCATCCTGGCAATTATCAACGAACCATTTGTGGATTGCGTTTGCTTTACGCCAGTATCCAGCTTCCTCAATAATATACTTAACCTTCTTAGGGTCAATGTTTGTAGGTTCACCACCTTTGGTAACTTCTACTTTGTACTGCTTTGTTTCCTCAATGTGGTCCCATTGTTTAACGTAAGTACGTTTGTCTAAATACATGTCTAATCCCATAACTTAATTTTTATTTTGTTTTATAATTTATTATCTATTCTTTGTTGGCGTTCTAATACTAGCCGCCCAATTTGTGTTTGTACTTACCAAGTTTTTATTAGTAAGTTGCTTTGAACATTCACTACATTCAACTTTAGTTTTATCCAAATCATTATCCCAAACATATTCCTTTGTTTGTACCCCACACTTACATTCGTAGGTTCTTTGCTTAAGCGTGTTTTTCATTTTTAATTTGTTTAATGTGCTTACAATCTTTACCTCTACCAAATCCATGCGATGGGCAAGTACAATTCCAAATACTACCATCATTTACAATTGTATATCGGTTTCCTTTACTACCTTCTACATTGTAGGTTTTCTTTACTGAAACCTTTTGTGCTTTCTTTAACGTTTGTACTTCAGCAGTTTTGTATGTAACCTTACTCCACATACCATTCAACTCCGCCCAATTATATTGTCTATCAACTTTAACCCAACCCAACTTAGGGTCAGTAGTAACAATATACCATTGGCCGTTTAGGGTTGATTGAAATGATGTTGGTGGCAATAGTGAATGTATTCTCATTGGTTATCTATATAAGGTTACAAAATGTCCGAAGTTTTCATCAAACACATTAACTGCGTTTTCATAATCACCACTCATCATTTTGGTTTGAATTTCTTTACCATCCAATCCTAATTGTTTAGCCAAATTTTTAGCCGTACCAATTAAAAAAAATACATTACCTTGAGGACCTGTAAGGTCAATCTCAATTCCTAACTTTTGTTTTTTACTCTTTATCATAATCTTAATATTTACTAATTTTCTTTTCGTATTGTTTTGTAATTGTGATTGCTTTTAATTCAGGATTACTATTTGCTATTTGCATAATCGTTGAATAACTCAATCCTTTAATTGTAATCTTATCACCTGATTGTGATACTATTTCAATATCATGTGTTGTTTTATAATTCATATTAGGCAACTTTGTGGTAAATTGTTTCACCATTAGAAAATTGAGCGGTAACTCCTAACTTCATAGAATAATCATTGTAAATAGCTTCTAACTTTTCTACAATTTCGTTCTTAAGCTTCTCAGCTTTTTTCTCAGCCAACTTAGCGTACTTAGTTGCTGCTGATTTTGTTAGGTTACCACAATAAGCGATGTCATCAATATAGAAGTCAGGCGAATCGTATGAAACATCTCCATTCAGAAGATAATCTACATTCCAATCTAAGTTACAGCCCTCATAGTAACCACTACGAATAACAGGCGTTACACATACTTCAACATAGAAATCTTTGTATTGGTGATACTTTCTGATTGAACCCAATGTACGAGATGGAAAACTTCTCAACTCATTGTTATCGGTTTTACCATAATCTACATAATCCGAATCGTTACTCAATTCTGATTTTAGGTTATCTACTAAATCTTCATAATCCCATTCGTTCTCTAAGGAACACGCGAAAATGTGGGAAGCGTTTACATTGTGGAAATTGCTTGTAGCCATATCTTTAATTTTTATTACATAGTAAAACTACAAATAAAACCCGAGTATTCCAAATTTTTAGGCATATTTTTTCAAAAAAAGTTTATTGAAAATCAATGAGTTACGTCAACTGATTGATAGTCAACGAATTACATATTAGCCTCTTTTTAACCGATTTAAGGGTGGTCTAAATAAGAATAGGGGTTTACCCATGTTCCTTCTTCATATCCTTTATAATCTGATGTGCGGTTAGTTCTGGGTGGTCCTTAGCGTACTCTATGCACTTCAGGATAAAATAGGATACATTGTTCTTTTTACTCAACTTATTCACCAATTCATTTAAGGTGTCCAAGTTTTCATAGAATTTGCCCATAATCAACTTTTTAATATATTTTTTTAATCGAACCATTGGGTCCTGTTTGTTTTAATGTTCTTAATGCCAGGATCTCTGTACTTTGGGTCACCGCCCAATTCCTCAGCTGCCTTAGCTTCTCTCTCCATTCGTGCATTAAAATTTTCCCTACCTATCTTTTTAGCACTTTCCAATTCCTCATTCGTTACATACCTACCTTCAATAGCGGCACCTACTCCGGCAAATCTTTTAGTGTGATATGATTCAAGTGGTCTTGTAAATTGTTTTAGATAAGCAGCTTTGCTATCTATATATTCAAAAAAATCATCTTCAGATAATTCTTTCAATTGGTCATCTGTAAGTTCTTCATTAGGATTGTACTTCATCTTCTATAATTTGTGCTTCCGATACTTCGTTTACTAAGTAGTGTGTGTTGTTTGCATCTCTAAGTAGTTTTTCTACACAATACCATTCACATGCTTCTTGTGCGGTGAACTTATTAGAAAATAACCCCTGTACAAACCAACTGTCTGCTTTGAATTTTCTTTTTACTACCCAAACGCTACCATTAGCGTTCATCATTTCTATTTGCATACGTTTTTCCAATTTATTTCTTCGATAGCAAATGCTTCAATTTCATATGGATGGTTATGGTATTCATATCCCATATCATAATATCTCTGCATCCAATTACCTCTTTGTAGATAATGTGCGTATTCATGAACTATCGTTCGTGCCAAATCCTCTGTATCGGTTATGTTTTTACTATATATTATTATTTCATTTTCTTCTCTAACAAATTCACCCTTCCATTGGTTATCAATACCAGTTGATTGCGGTGAATACTCTACTGCTAAAAATGGGGTATGTTTATAGTACTTACTCTGTCCCATCAATTCAATAGTTTTTTCAAAATATATTTTAGATAGCTTTTCAACTTCTCTTTTATTCATAAGATTCTATTATTGTTGCTAATAGGGTTTTAAAATTTTCAAATCGTTTCATATCTCTGAACGGGATATCTTTAACTGCAATAGGATTAAGATAGGTATCATGATAGATTCCCATCTTAATACACTTATCGGTTTTCATCAATACAACTGTCATAGGATTATGTGCCGTACCTTGGATTGGATTTAGACGTAGTACATGATGATTTGGTGCTATTATCATAGCATCTTTTAGAATTTCATACATAGTATTTTGTGTATAAAGATTCTCACCATATATCCTATTAAAATTTTCTATAAACATAATTAATTATTTAATCCATTCGTAATATGCATGTTGGTATGCCTCCACCGGTGTACATCCTTCACTAAGATATCGTTGTGCATATTCCTCAACTTCGGCACTCAACCCATAAGCAGATGCTTCTGCTAGTATAAGTTCTATATCCATTTGTTCTTCTAATGAAAATACCATATTAATCTTTTTTAACATTAACATTTGATTTCAGTAAGATACTACTTAAAAAGTTTAAACCCAATGCCTGAAATATATCTATTTGTGTCAAACCAAATATTCTAGGCATCAACCAATTCCATAATACCATTGTTGGGAATGCCAAAATAAGTGCGTAAAGGAATAATATTCCTATTACCAATAATATTGCTTCTATATTTTTCATAATTTAATTTTTAGGTTTTACAATAATTTCAAGATTATTATCGCTGAATCGTAATCCAACGACTTCGCCACCATTTCCATTTTCGTTGGCTTCAACCAACTCCAAAAACTTTTTAAGGTCTACTGCTCGGGTGAAAATTCCACCTCTACACTCACCTTCAAATCCATCTTTCCAAAATACTTCTTCGTTAAACATAACAATTAGCTTTACACATAGTTAATAAAAAAATGTTGTTTCTACAATCGGTATCTGCTCTACTCATAGCCAAATACAAGTTGTTAGCTACAACTGCCTCTACAAAACCACCACCGGCGTAAGAGGATTTATCTCTGGTACACATAATTGATACCATAATATCCAAAATGTGGTTACTTACATTTTCGTAACCCCACTCTTTAGCGAATTCAATAGCTCGCTCTCTATTTTGTTCTCTGATGTCCATATAATTTATTTTTTAATTAATCAATTTCTCCAAACATTCTAATCCATTCCTCATTCGTAATACCGGTCATAAGGAACTCCCTATCTGCCATAGATAGGTTAGGTACAATATTCTGAATCAATTCAGTAGTATTCATCCTATTTTCAATCCGTGCTAATTGTTCCGGCGTAACATCAATGTTTAGTGTATTTTCCTTACCGGTCAAACTACTTCTTTTTGTAATATTCATATCTCTATTTTTTAGTATTCGATTAAGGAAATAGGAACGTTGTATGAACCGAATCCACCTATTACACCCAATGTGGCTTTAGTTCGGTTAATCTTATTTACTACTAACTCTCTACCATATAGTTTAGGGTGATTAACTCTTACTTTCATACCTATGGATAGTTCCATCTTCTTTAAGGAAGCTTCAGTAGTTCGTTTAAACTTAATAGTGTTGATGATAGTCTCATTCAACATTCGTAGCTCCTCAATAGAAGCTTTAGCGATGATACTTTTGATTTGGGTGATTTCAATGTGATTGATGTTCATATATAAGGGGTTTAAGGGGTTAATCATTTATTACATAGTAAACATACGAAATAATCCTGATATAAACAAGACCTTTCGTAATTATTTTTCACTTTATTATGTAAGTTATTGATACTCAATGAAATTATTTTTAATATTAAGCAATTACCCAATTAGATGGATTAGCTACCTTAATTACATACTTAGCGTCTGTGTATCTTCTACCTTCTTTAGCTATGTATCTTTGTGTTTTACGATTCTTATACGGCGTTCTTAGGTTATCCAATATATGTGAGAAACTATTAGAACCACCCGTAATGATTTTGTAGTATGTTTCCAATTCACTATACGATACTGCACCTTTCCTATCAACAAAATCTAAAAGGGCTTGTGTAATGTAACCACGTTCTTTTAACTTACTCAAATGGTTATCGTAATCTCTACTAACAGACGATTCGTACCTTTGTTCATCTTGCAACATTGATAAAAGAAAATCTTCATCGGCTTCTTCATTACTTACATAATAAGTTGATGATTCAACTTCTTCATCAATAGCTTCTTCAGCTATCTTAGCGTTTAATTCACTATACATTCTTTCTAACAAAGATTCGTTTACATCTTTATTAACAAACCTACCATTGTGGGCGGCAATACCTAACGAATAAATCAATTCGTTTAACTCTTTAATACTTAAATTCATATACTTAATTTTTAATTTTATTAATAAAAGAAACTATTCCATGCAATCCAATTAGGTACTTTGTACTTAACTCCAACAAACTCCGGCTTAGGGAACTTATCGTATGGCGATGGAACTGATTCAAATATACAATTTGATTTTCCTACACTTACCAATCTTGCTCTACAAGTTGGTGATTGATTTTGAGAAACATCTTTCCCAATAACTGATTTTAAATCTGCACTTTGTGTATTTGGTGCGATAATAGTTACAATATTCATATCTTATTTTTTAGATTTATAGTATTCAAACACTTCAGCCCATCCACTACAAGTATCCCAATCGTACTTATAGAAAGTTTTAGTACCAAACGATACCGAACCAATACTCTCACCTCTACCACCCAACTTAGGCTCGTTGATATCTTTTAACTTTAAGAACTTTTTGTAGGCGGATAATAAATCCTTACCATTCGAATTTTCCATAAGGTTACATACCAATGGATACTTTTTAAGGAAAGCCACACAAGCCTTCTCATTAATTTTAAACACTAATTTATTCATATCTCTCATTTTTTGTTACATATAAAACTACTAATAATATTCCATATAAACAAGCCTTTTAGTAACTATTTTTAGGGTCTTTCACGTAACTCATTGATAGTCAAGCAAAAACTTTTTGACAAAAAATAACCCGTTGAAAATCAACAGGTTATGTAAGTAATTGAAAATCAATGAGTTACGATATTAGTAGTTATCATAGTAATATTTTCTAACACGTTCACCCAATTCTGCATTATTTGAATATGTTTTTACAAAGTGTTTAGGTATTGATATATGCTCTCTACCTTCAGAGCTACCTTTCATATAACATTCTCTACATAATTGTCCAGCTCCTTCAATGTATCCAGTTCTGAAATCTATATGTGTGGTTTTTAATGTGGTAGTTTCTACTCCACATAAAATACATTGCTCATAGATATCGTTAGGAAACAATTCTAATTGCGTTGCTGTAAATCCTACTTTTGTTACATTATTGTTATCATCAATTTGTAACGGTACATGTTGCTCTCCCATAGTGTTAAGTTTTAATGTTTACATATACATATCTCAATTTATATTTTTATGATACCATTCCAATATTTCTTCTCCAGCCTTTATATCGCTAAGTGCAATACCATCATTTGTTATGTTTTGAGTATATTCCGTATTATACGCCGAATTACAATAACTGAATCCGTGGAATGTTAAATTAAATCCCTTAAATAATCGTATTACTTTATAACCACAATCTTCGTTTATAAAATACATATCCAGCAATTTCAATACTTCTTTCGGTATTTCATTCAATCTATCATTTGGTATTAAGTATATTCCAGTATCATACTCCCATATAGGAAATATCTTTTCACCTTTTTGAATATCTCTAATAGCAATTACACCAACCCCATCAATAGATGATACACCTATTTTAGTTTTAATATTATTTTTAAGATGTGATATTACTTCTTCGGTGATATCCATATTATTACATTAATTTGGTGATTTATTTCCTACCATTTGATAAGCATCCATCATTAATTCTAGCGCTTTATCAACTTTAGTTTGGATATCTTTATTAACTTCGCACAATGGATGATTTAATATATGGTCATCTATTGTACAACTTACAACATGAATTCTATCCATAAGCTCTAAGTAGTGTCCATCATTAATTTCTATTTTTTCGTCTATCATACTTTATTATATTGTATATCTAAATCAATAAATGCATCTGATGGATGTCCATACTCTCTCATGTAAAATTCACTCATAGCTTCTGCATGTGAAACATCAATATTATATTCTGTATATAATCTTTCGATATGATTAAACATATTACAATACTTCTCCATATTATCAGGATCGCCATACGCCATATCATTGCTCCAATATGTTCCTATTTTGTAAAATTCAACTTCACTTTTAGGTACAACAAACTTTATTTTTTTCAATTGAATTTGATTAATATGTAAATCAAATCCTGTTTTTAATATTAAATTGTATTGTTGTGGATTTTCTATTAAACGCCAACCTCTTTGTATCATCCACCATTGGTCTCTCAATTTTTCAACCCAAAAACTTCCATGATATATAGCTCTTTCATTTACTTTAAAAACATCATCAGGTCTATTTAAAAAAGAAAGGCTGGGAAACCTGTTATTGGTGTAACTGTCCCAGCTTTCAAAATTATAATTCTTAAGGTATGGTTGATATTTTTCAATCAAAGTTTGTTTATCTAATGGTCTTTCGGGAATATTAAATGTTCTGGTTATTCCTCTATTTGGAGATGTATTGATTACATCCCAAGTATTAAAATATATATCACAATCATATACATCTAATATGTTTTTCTTTAGCGAATCAAATGTTTTATTGAAATCCGTACTATGACCTGTTAGTAAAATTGCTACTTTCATTTTATATTTGTTTTATCCAACTCATATCTTTAAATGTTGCATCAACTTTATCATCAAGCAATTGTCCGATTGCATGTCTAACATTTCCCCAACCATAATCATGCCCACATATAAAACCACCAGGTTTAATTATGGTTTTATAATGTTCAATATCATGCCAAACACCTTCCAATGTATGAAGTCCATCTATATAAACCATATCCCATTGCTGCTCTTTTAAAATAGAAAATGCATTTTGAGATGTTTCTCTAATTGATTTGATATTGGGAATCCCTAATGTATTTTTTATAAACTCTGCATACACTTTATCAAATGGTGCATAATGGCATGCACCATCTGTTAAATCATAATCATTGACGTATGGGTCTACTGATATCACTTCTTTAAAGTTTTGTGCAAACGTAAGAGTACTCTCACCAACATAACTACCAATTTCAATCATTCGCATTTCTGATGTGGGTCTTATGGCATTAAGCCAATTAATCATATCTTGCAATCCTTCGGCGTGAAGGGGTGGTCTCATTACATAAAATTCATCTTTCATATATTAAAATTTATAGGGTTTATAAAGTAATTTTCTATTTCACATTTATTCATATTCCGAAGTTCTATATGAACTAAATTATGGTTTTTATTTTCATCGTGGGTTTTGTTATTAAAGAAGCATTTGAATCCATATTTGTAAACTAATATATTAAATAAACTTTGGTCAACAGTATGATGATATGCTATTAAAGGTAGGTTGTTCAATTCAGTATTTACAAAAGACACCCACTCATCTATAAATTGAGAATTTTCTTTATTTTTTGAAAAAACTAACCAAGAATTTAAAACATGTGGTTTTGATAATATTTCGTTCATATTTGTTTGCATATTGGTATATATAATATCCCATATTTTTACATCATCACAACAATTGTAGCTATTATTTTTTACATCATGTCCAAATGAACCACATACATTTTTATTTGAGTAAGCATATTCAATTAAAGAATCTATATTATATTCAAAACCTTGCTGATGATATCCAGAACTATCAACATAATATAAAATATCACCATCTCCCATAGATTCATAAACCTCATTTACTAAAAATGGTTTCCAAGCATTATAATAACCACCCCTATCCCAATTTTTATTAAAGTTTATATTTGGAAAATTAGAAATTTTATCAAACCATTTTTTTTCTTTTATGGTTTTGAGATTATGAGTATGATATATTACATTATATTTGGTATTCCTTTCTATACTTTCTATTAATAGTTTTTGAGTTGCAGAATACTCACGATCAGTTACTCTGTTTACTCCTTCTGCATATGTTAATAAATGTATATTTTGTATCATAATTATATTTTTACTAAATGGTCAGCCGCATAAGTTGCGATTGGTCCTAATGTTTTATATCGTACTTCGTATCCCATTCCTTCTACCAAACCAACTGCTTGCCTAAACACTTCATTTGATTTGAAACGAGGGTCTGGATTTAAATCTATATCAATCCACTTTGGTTTTGGAATACCAGCTTCTCTTAAGTATTCCGCAGTTTCAATTGCATACCAAACTTCATTCAACAATCTTACCGAACGTGTGTATTCTCTATCTGCTCTCCATCTTCTATAAAGAACATGGGCTCCTTTACCAGGAGAGTACAAAGCCACAACAACGGCATATATTGTTTTATCGGAAAAGTTTTGAGAATCACACCCAATGAGTAATTCAATTCCTTCACTATTTTCCAAATACTCTTTAACATAAGGGATAAGTTCAAATTCTTCTTTGCCATACAACTTTTTGTATTTCATAATTTTGCTTTTTAATAATCACAACCCTTCGTACCCCATAAGAGACTCGAACTCTTAACCCTTTCGGACTGGTGCCTAAAACCAGCGTGTCTACCAATTCCACCAACGGGGTATTTGCTGTAAGAGAAGGATTCGAACCTCCACGATGCGATTCAGTTAGTAACACTTACGCCGGCCGGCTGGTGGTCTACCCCATATTACTAACCTATTTCGTACTCATCACCCCCGAGACAGGAGGGCTTGTCTGCCAAGTCATAACAGAGATGACCAATTCCAACACCTTACAATGTGCGGAGAAACAGGGATTCGAACCCCAGATACCTTTCAGTATGCCGGTTTTCAAGACCGGTGCATTCAACCACTCTGCCATTTCTCCGTTTAGTACTCTAATAATTA
>Ga0209770_10001134_pt1 | contig 13919 bp, 16 predicted proteins | sample LauGreSu1BDMLBDD_2_FD_187572 | JGI IMG/M metagenome (GOLD analysis project Ga0209770, IMG submission 187572) | Freshwater lake microbial communities from Lake Michigan, USA - Su13.BD.MLB.DD (SPAdes) (version 2) | ecosystem: Environmental > Aquatic > Freshwater > Lake | place: Lake Michigan, USA...
GAAGGAAACTTTGTCTGCGCAAATCTAGCCAAAATGCCACACCTTTTAGTTGCGGGAGCAACTGGTGCTGGTAAGTCTTCGATGATTAACGCAATGATTACCTCGATTTTGATGCGAGCAACCCCAGATGATGTGCGATTAGTGTTAATCGATCCCAAGCGAGTTGAACTAAATGCCTACGAAGGCATTCCACATTTGATTACTCCAATTATTACCAATCCTAAAAAAGCGGCAGATGCTCTTACTTGGGTAGTCCGCGAAATGGATCTTCGTTATGAGGATCTATCCACCTTTGGATTTAGACATATCGATGATTTCAACAAAGCGGTTCGAGCAGGAAAGGTCACAGTTCCCGAAGGAAGCGATAGAACTGTAGAGCCATATCCATACCTTCTAGTCATCATTGACGAACTCGCAGACTTAATGATGGTTGCAGCTAAAGAGGTTGAAGAATCAGTAGTTCGAATTACGCAGCTTGCTCGTTCTGCAGGTATCCACTTAGTTCTAGCAACTCAACGCCCATCAGTAGATGTTGTAACCGGATTGATCAAGGCAAATGTTCCATCACGTCTTTCATTTGCAACAAGCTCGCTTGCTGATAGTCGCGTTATTTTGGATAGCCCAGGTGCAGAAAAGCTTGTCGGTCAAGGAGATGGTTTGTTTATCCCTATGGGGGCAAGCCGAGCCATTCGAATTCAAGGCGCGTATGTGTCAGAACGTGAAATTGAAGCGGTAACTACACATGTTAAGAAACAGCTCAAGCCGCGCTACCGTGATGATGTAACCGCTCCTGTTAACCAGATGAAGATGGTTGATAAAGAGATCGGTGATGATTTAGATATTTTGTGCCAAGCGGTAGAACTAGTTGTCGGCACTCAATTTGGATCAACTTCGATGTTGCAAAGAAAGTTACGAGTTGGTTTTGCAAAAGCTGGTCGCTTAATGGATTTGATGGAGTCTCGTGGAATCGTTGGACCTTCTGAAGGATCTAAAGCACGCACCGTGTTGGTAAAGCCTGATGAACTCGACTCAGTGCTTGCAACTCTGCGCGATTATTAACAGTCTGTGAATTAAGCGTGAAGGGGTGAGTTTCACCCCTCTCGCTCACACCTCTTACTAGTCACCCTGACCCCTTGCGACTTACACTTAAGGCTCACCCGTTGGCTGCCGTGAGGATATTTCATGTCACTTGGATCAATGATCACTAAGGCGCGTAAGGATGCTGGCCTTAGCATCGATGATCTTTCAGCAGCCACAAATATTCGTGTTCCTCTGCTTAGACAAATGGAGTCCGACAATTTCTCACAATGTGGCGGCGAAACTTACGCCCGCGGTCATATCAGAAATATTGCAACCAAATTAAATATCGATCCTCAATTATTTATTACAGCTTTTGAAGATGAGCAGATGCATGTAGATCGATCCATGCAGGATCTATTGGTTGAAAATAGTGTGATGCGTGAACCGGGGCAGGCTCGTAAAGTTTCGTGGAAAGTATTGGTTACAATCTCAATCTCAACCTTATTCATTGCTGGACTTGCTCAGATTATCGTGACAAATAATTCCGATACCGATATTCCTGTAGCTCTTGAAGAGACAGCCGAGCCCTCAGCCTCTGCTGAACCATCTGCAGAACCCACTGAAATAGTTGAGTCAGTTCCTTCAGATGAAGCCACCATTTCTACAGGTCAGGGTGTTGAAGTAGTAATTACAGCAACTCGTGCCAAGAGTTGGCTCTTTGTCTCAGATGCAAATGGACGAGTCTTGTTTAGTGGTCAAATTTCTCGGGGGATAACAAAAACCTTCACAAGTGGGGAGCAGCTAAATCTCAAAGTTGGCAATGCAGGTGGAGTAGACCTATCTGTAAACGGCACACGCGTGGATCAATTAGGTATCGATGGTCAGGTAGTTAGCGTGTCGTACGGAGTAGATTCTTAAACCCTCTTTGCACTGTAAGATTGCGCAAATGAAGCGCACAGTTGCAGTTGTCACTTTAGGGTGCGCACGAAATGAAGTTGATTCCGAGGAACTTGCCGGCCGCTTAGCTGCCGATGGCTGGACCCTTGTCGATGATGTTGAATCTGCGGAAGTTGCTCTGGTAAATACCTGCGGCTTCATCGAGTCAGCGAAAAAAGATTCTGTAGATGCCCTACTAGAGGCCAACTCCCTTAAGGGTCATGGAACTACCCGCGCGGTAGTTGCTGTTGGTTGCATGGCTGAACGATATGGAAATGAACTTGCAGAGGCACTACCTGAGGCGGATGCGATCTTGGGCTTTGATGATTACAAAGATATCTCGGCACGTTTGCAATCAATTGTTGCAGGTGAATCACATAAAGCACATGTTCCACGTGATCGTCGCGCACTGCTTCCTATCGCACCTGCCGAGCGAGCAGATGCTCGACAGGAAGAAGAGTTCTCGCGCAAACGTTTAGGTAACGCGCCTTGGGCACCGCTGAAAATTGCATCTGGTTGCGACAGACGATGTTCATTTTGTGCGATTCCATATTTCCGTGGCTCATTTATTTCCAGACGCCCTACTGAAATCATCGCCGAAGCACGTTGGCTTGCTGAAAATGGTGTTTCTGAAATGTTCTTAGTCAGCGAGAACACGACTTCTTACGGGAAAGATTTAGGCGATCTTCAATTAATGGAGAAGATTTTGCCTGAAATTGCAGCACTTCCTGGCGTGGAACGTGTTCGCCTCTCATATTTGCAGCCAGCTGAGATGCGACCAACTTTGCTACAGGCGATGATTGCTACCGATAAAACTGCGTCGTACTTTGATTTATCTTTCCAACACACTAGTCCAACAGTTTTGCGCAGAATGCGCCGCTTTGGAGATACTGAAAAATTCCTCCATTTGATAAGTCAAATTCGAGCTGTATCACCAGAGGCTGGAATTCGCTCTAATTTTATAGTTGGTTTTCCAGGTGAAACTCAAGAGGATTTTGATGATCTTGCAAACTTCATTACACAAGCCAAATTAGATGCGGTTGGAGTTTTTGGTTATTCCGATGAGGACAACACGGAAGCTCTTAACTTAACTGACAAGGTCGATGCTGATGTCATCGCACAACGTGTAGAAACACTGTCTTCATTGGCAGATGAGATGGTTTCCTTACGCGCTCAGGCCCGAATCGGAGAAACGGTTCGAGTATTAATTGAGGATGCTGAGCTTCAAGAGGGCCGAGCTGCTCACCAGGGTCCTGAAGTCGATGGAACTACAACCTTTATCGGCACTGATTTCACAGTTGGGCAGTATGTTGACGCTGTGGTTATTGATTCAATGGGTGCGGATTTGGTGGCTAAGCCATTATGAAGTTACCGGCTTTCATAACGCCTAATTTCATCACCGTAATGCGATTGGTTTTTGTACCGGTCGGCGCTTACACACTTTTCAAAAATGGTGGAGATGACACCACCTGGCAGTACATCTCGTGGTGCGTTTTCTTTGCACTAGGTATGTCAGATGTTTTAGATGGCAAGTTGGCCAGAAGCCGCGGAACGATCACTGAGTTTGGAAAGTTTCTGGATCCAGTCGCTGACAAATTCATGATCGGCACTGCGATGGTTTCTCTTTCCATATTGGGACGCATGCCATGGTGGATGACAATTGTGATTTTAAGTCGTGAAATTGGAATTACAATTTTTAGATTAGCCGTCATCAAGCGTGGAGTTATTCCAGCCAACCGAGGAGGCAAGATCAAAGCCATGATGCAAGGCTTTGGCGTTGGTTTCTATGTTTTGCCTCTAGATGAAAGCCTGTACTGGTTCCGAGATGGGTTTATGTACATAGCCATTGCGCTCACTATCTTTACTGGTGCGTACTATGTAAAATCTGCCCTAACACATAAAGCATGACCCACGCGGCTTAGGCTAGAAGAGAGAAGTTTGATGGCGCTTCCAAATGAGATTCTTGGCTTTGCAGCCGAGATCGTTGATCACCTGCGCCAACGTGGTGAAACAATTAGCACCGCAGAATCCTTAACCGCCGGTGCTGTAAGTTCAGCGATTGTCACAATCTCCGGTGCCTCAGATGTATTTGTTGGGGGAGTAACCGCATACCGCGATGAGATCAAAACCTCTCACTTAGGTGTGGATCCATCCATTATTGAAAAGCACACGGTAATTAGCGAAGAGGTTGCCGTTGCAATGGCTAAGGGTGCAATTAAATCCTTTGGAACAACATGGGCGATCGGAACAACAGGAGTCGCCGGCCCTAACCCATTAGATGGACATCCAGTTGGCGCTGTATGGGTTGCTATCGAAGGCCCAATAAGCCAGACCATTGAACTTTCCTTGTCTGGTGAACGTGAATCTGTACGAAACGCAGCTACATCGAGCGCGATTGCCACCTTTGCGCGTATCCTTAGACATCGACCATAAAGATCAGATAGAAAGTTCGACAGGACGGGAGGAAATGACAATGGTTCTAGTTCGTGAAGCTGTTGGGCAAACCCTTCGTGCTGCTCGTACATCTCAAGGTCGCACCTTGCGTGATGTTGCCCGCGATGCCCGTGTCTCTCTTGGTTACCTATCTGAGGTCGAGCGCGGTCAGAAAGAGGCTTCCTCGGAACTTCTCAACGCGATCTGCACAGCGTTAGGTCTTTCACTGTCAGGTGTTTTTGCACAAGTTGCATCAGAGCTCAAGAGCCGTGAGGGCGTCACTCTCACTGTTGTCGATGCCGCTTAATAAGTACGCGCCACAAGTAGCAACTCACCGCCGTACACAAAACGCAATCCTTGAAGCAACTAAAGAGTTAATTGCAACTACTGGTCTGAAAAAAATGTCCATGATTGAGATTGCCGATGTTTCACAGGTATCTCGTGCAACTTTATATAACCACTATCGCGACAAAGACAGCGTTTTGCTCGCACTGTGCGAATCCGAGTTAGCTCAATTAGTAGAAATTGCGCAGAACGCACCAGATGCAACATCAGCGCTGGAGCAGATATCAGTTCAGGTTTCATCTGATCCAGCATTAGCAGCTATGCGGATTCAGGATCCAGATCAATTGGCATTAGCGTTAGCAAAGCACGATGATCATTTATGGAAGGCTTTTGCTATTGCATTGGCACATCTATTGGGTGAAGGAAAGAGCGCGCTAGCACTACGTTGGCTATTGGGACAGGCTTTACATCCAATTAATGCACAACAATCTCGCGCACAAGCAGAAGCAATTACTGGCATTGCGAATCTCTGATCTTCGCGAACGAATTACCCTGTCATTTGGGGATTCTTGGGCCGCCTCATTTTCTTCAGACATCGCTCTATCTGAATTAGGAAGTAAGAGTGTTAATGAAGCTCTTGCGGCGGGGTTTGAGCCCGATGTAATTTGGAAAGCGGTGTGCAAGGCACACCCAACAGAGACTGAAAAGTACAAGTACTAATGCCGATCATTGCTCACAAATTTACTGAAGACCTCAAAAAGCCAGCCTTGGTTTTGGTGCATGGCTTAGGTTCAGCCGGAACAATCTGGAAAAGTTTGATTCCACAATTGATTAAGCACTTCACTGTTTATGCCGTTGATCTTCCGGGCCATGGTGTTGCGCCGATCGAACCCGATGAAAAGGTTGATCCACACTCACTTGCCGCTGCGATTGTCGATGAAGTGAGCAAGACTCATGGAGTTCAACAGATGCATGTTGCCGGAAATTCATTAGGTGGATGGATCGCACTTGAAATGGGAGCGGTTGCACCGGATAAGGTAAAAAGTATTACTGCGCTTGCCCCAGCTGGATTGTGGCACGAGCTTCCGATGCGCAAGTACCCACCAAGTTTAGATGCCCGTTTTCTTGCGAAAATCTCGCAGTACTTCATGCGAATTGCATATCACCTGCCACCGCTTAAGGCGATTGGTTACAAAAAGATTACTCACTTATGGCGAGAGTTAAGTTTTGAAGCCTGTCGCGATTCAGTGTTAGCGATGGCGAACTCAACGGGATATATGCCGTTGTGGAATGGGCTGCGTGGAAGAAAGTTTCAATCCCATGTTCCAGAATCAGTTGATGTATCGATTATCTTCGGTGATTACGATCTAACGTTACCTGAAGAGATTGCTCAGGAAAAAGAGGTTGCACCGCATCATTCTCATTGGGTAGTTGTTGATAACTGTGCACATGTAATTATGTGGAACTATCCTGATATGACAGTTGATTTCATCAAACGAACAGCAAAGCTGGTTTAGCAGTACACCTGTAAAACCCAGGGCTCTTTAGCTGTTGCTTCAATTAACGTGCAGGTAAAACCCTGTGACAGGATTTCATGCAACTGTCGAGGTGTTTGCGGTACCACAGTTGACTGCAATAAGTACCTGGCAACTTCTCCACGAGTCTTCTTGGACATATGGGTAATTACCTTCTTCTCGCCATCAACAATTGTAAAAACCTTTATCTCTACAGTTTTTTCGATAGGGGATTGCCACACCGTTTGATAGGTCGATGAGCGACAATCGATAATCAGTGAAGGTGTGAGCCCATCAAGTACCGCTGCAACCTTTGGAGCCATCTCCTTATTCACAATCTTTTCTTTGTACGGTTCGATGGGATCTAATGGGCGCAAAGCTCCGTACTTGGCCGAAATAATCACGATGGAGGATTGGCCGAGCTTCTGCTGCGCCTTGGAAAGGGTGTTCCATCCAAGGGCGGCGTATAAGACCCCCGTGTAGAGCTCGATGGCAGGGGCGGGCGCTGCGGCTTTCTTCTCGGAGGGCGGCAGCAGGATCAACACCGGCTCAGTATGGGGGGCGACACGAGCCTTTCTTGTCAGTGGCGCCTGATACCTTTCGAACAGATGTTCGGATAGAATTATCTCGTAAAGCCAGAGCGGTTCCAACCTCCGCGTATAGCTCTTCTCCACACTCGATGTGGAGATTCTGTACTCCGTCGTTGGGTCTCCGTACCTTCTGGGCCGACACCAAACGGCTCTGCACACTGCAGGACGTTCTATCGAAAGGAATGTAAGTGGCTACTGAAAAAAGCAACAAAGCCAATGAAGCAGCACAAGACAAAGCCAACAGCGAACGCAATAAAGCGTTGGACACAGCCCTAGCCCAGATCGAACGTCAATTTGGTAAAGGCGCAGTAATGAAGATGTCAGAGCGACAGAACACGGTTATCGAAGTTATTCCAACAGGATCAATCGCACTCGACATCGCTCTTGGAATTGGCGGACTCCCACGAGGTCGCGTCGTAGAAATTTATGGACCAGAATCATCAGGTAAGACAACTCTTACATTACACGCAATCGCAAACGCTCAAAAGGCTGGCGGAATCTGTGCCTTCATCGATGCAGAGCATGCATTTGATTCTGAGTATGCAAAGAAGCTTGGTGTCGATATTGATGCACTACTTGTTTCACAACCTGACACAGGTGAGCAAGCACTTGAAATTATGGACATGCTTGTTCGTTCAGGTGCACTTGATCTCGTTGTAGTTGACTCAGTTGCAGCACTTGTTCCACGTGCTGAAATCGAAGGCGAAATGGGTGACTCACACATGGGTCTACAGGCTCGTTTGATGTCACAGGCGCTTCGTAAGATTACTGGTGCGCTTCACCAATCAAAGACAACAGCGATCTTTATCAACCAGCTCCGTGACAAGATCGGTGTCTTCTTCGGTTCTCCTGAGACAACAACTGGTGGTAAGGCGCTTAAGTTCTACGCATCTGTTCGTCTAGATATCCGTCGTATTGAAACATTAAAGGATGGCCAAGAATCTGTTGGTAACCGTACCCGCGTAAAGGTAGTCAAGAACAAGATGGCTCCACCTTTCAAGCAGGCAGAGTTTGACATCATCTACGGCACAGGTATCTCACGTGAAGGCTCATTGATCGACATGGGTGTAGATATCGGAATCGTTAAGAAGTCTGGTGCTTGGTACACATACGAGGCCGATCAATTAGGACAGGGTAAGGAGAATGCACGTGCATTCCTTCTAGATAACCCAGATCTAGCAAATGATATTGAGAACAAGATCCGCGAACACTTTGTACCGGTTGAGGTTGATCCAGCGCTCGTAGCTGCGATCGATGAGGCCGCCGCAGAGGTGGATTTCTAAGCTTCGATGCTTGAATTTGTAAAGGTAGACCAGGAGGCTGACCCTTACTCAATCGCAAACACCATCGCATTAAATGCACTGGTTGCGCGGGCCAAGAGTAAGGGTGAGCTACTGGCTCACCTAAAGAAGCGTGGAGTAGAAGATGATGTTGCTAATGCAACGATCTTTAGACTTCAAGAAAAAGGGTTGATCAACGACTCAGAGTTTGCCAAGGCGTGGACCCAATCCCGTCACACCTCTAAGAAGTTATCGAAGAGAATTATCGCTGGCGAACTTCGCACAAGGGGAGTAGATCAACAAAGCATTGATGAAGCCCTCGATGAGATTGATGATGAGTCTGAGTACCGCACCGCATTTTCATTAGCGATGCGTAAGTACAGCACCATGAGTCGATTAGAGCCAGAGGTTCAAATTCGCAGAGTTCAATCTCTGCTCCAGCGAAAAGGATTTTCCTTTTCAACTATTTCGCGGGTTATTCGCGAGTTAGGTATTCAGTCAGACGAGCAGCGGTAGCAACTACTGCAGCGGCATGAATGCGGCCTGGTTGACGTCCTAGACGTTCGATCGGGCCGCTAATGCTTACAGCGGCGATTACCTTTCCATTAGGTGCGCGAACCGGTGCAGATACAGATGCAACGCCAGCTTCACGTTCACCAACAGATTGCGCCCAACCGCGACGACGATCAGCAGATAATTGTGCGGCGGTAAATCGCGCATTTGTTAAACCGCGATGAATCTTCTCTGAATCCTCCCAAGCCAACAAAATTTGTGCCGCAGATCCTGCCTGCATAGTTAAAGCTGCTCCTACTGGAACAGAGTCGCGCAGACCAGAGAGACGTTCAGCGACGGCAACACAGATACGCAAATCACCTTGGCGACGGTACAACTGCGCACTTTCTCCAGTTGCATCACGCAGAGCAGATAGGGCAGGTGCGGCAGCGGCTAGCAGGCGATCCTCACCAGCGGCAGCACCCAGTTCTCCAGAACGTGGACCTAATACAAAGCGTCCCGTTAAATCGCGGGCAACTAAGCGATGAAACTCAAGTGCGACAGCTAAACGGTGCGCGGTAGGACGTGCGATACCGGTTGCGGCAACAAGTTCGGCAAGTGAGTGAGGGCCAGCCTCGAGGGTGCTCAAAATTGCCACCGCTTTGTCTAATACGCCAACTCCGCTATTATTTCTGTTCACAGAGTGATATTAGCATCTCATTATCTGATACAGCAAGTTGGGTACACAAAAGGAGCACGACACCGTGGGTAAAACTTTAGCCGAGAAGATTTGGGCAGAGCATGTTGTTCGCCAAGCAGATGGTGAACCAGATCTGATTTATATCGATCTTCATTTAATTCACGAGGTTACTAGCCCACAAGCATTTGATGGCTTGCGTCTTGCCGGCCGCCCTGTTCGTCGCCCAGATCTGACTATTGCAACTGAAGATCACAACGTTCCAACCATGAATATTGATAAGCCAATTGCAGATCCTGTCTCAAAGCTGCAGGTAGACACCTTGCGCGCAAACTGTGCAGAGTTCGGAGTTCGTATTCACTCATTGGGTGACAAGGACCAAGGAGTAGTACACGTAGTTGGGCCTCAGCTTGGAATCACTCAACCAGGTATGACAATTGTTTGTGGAGATTCACATACATCCACACATGGCGCATTTGGCGCACTGGCATTTGGAATTGGAACCTCAGAGGTAGAGCATGTTCTTGCAACTCAAACCCTGCCGCTACAGCGCCCTAAAACTATGGCGATCAATGTTGAAGGCTCATTAAAGCCAGGTGTTACATCAAAGGACATCATCCTTGCGATCATCGCAAAGATTGGTACCGGCGGAGGGCAAGGCTATGTCATCGAATATCGTGGAAGTGCAATTCGCGCACTGTCTATGGAATCACGCATGACAGTGTGCAACATGTCAATTGAAGCTGGTGCTCGCGCAGGATTGATCGCGCCAGATCAAACCACCTTTGATTACATCAAGGGCAAGCCACATGCACCAGAGGATTTTGATGCAGCTGTTGCTTATTGGAAGACATTGTTTACCGATTCTGATGCGAAGTTTGATGTCGAAGTTGATCTGAATGCTGATGACCTTGAGCCGTTTGTTACGTGGGGAACCAACCCAGGCCAGGGCCTTCCATTAAATGCTGTTGTTCCCAACCCTGCTGATTTTGCAGACTCTGAACAGCGCACAGCGGCAGAGCGTGCACTGGTCTACATGGGCCTTGAAGCGGGAACACCTCTGAAAAAGATAGCGATTGATACTGTTTTCTTGGGCTCATGCACCAATGGTCGTATTGAAGATTTGCGTGCAGCTGCTGATATCTTGAAGGGAAAGAAGATCGCATCATCTCTACGAATGTTGGTAGTTCCAGGATCTGCTCGTGTTCGTCTTGAAGCAGAGGCTGAAGGTTTGGACAAGGTCTTTCTTGATGCAGGAGCTGAATGGCGCAATGCTGGATGTTCAATGTGTCTTGGTATGAATCCAGATCAGTTAGCTGTCGGAGAGCGTTCAGCATCAACATCAAACCGTAACTTTGAAGGACGTCAAGGTAAGGGTGGTCGCACCCACTTGGTAAGTCCACTTGTCGCAGCTGCAACCGCGTTGCGTGGAACTCTCTCATCACCTGCGGATCTGTAAGGAGCAACTGACTATGGAAAAATTCATTACACATGTTGGAACTGGTGTTCCACTACGTCGCAGCAATGTTGATACAGATCAGATCATTCCCGCTGTTTACTTAAAGCGTGTTACACGAAGTGGGTTTGAGGATGGGCTATTTGCTGCTTGGCGCAATGATCCTGAGTTTGTTTTAAATCAACCTCAATTTAAGAGCGCAACCGTTCTAGTAGCAGGTGCAGATTTTGGAACGGGTTCATCTCGTGAGCATGCTGTATGGGCGCTTCAAAACTATGGTTTCAAGGTAGTTATCTCAAGCCGCTTTGCAGATATCTTCCGCGGAAACTCGCTCAAGGGTGGGTTGCTCACAATCATTCTGGATCAAGCAGAGGTAGAAGCGATGTGGGAGGCGATTGAAACCGACCCTGCAACGCCAATCACGGTAAATCTAGAAGAGCGCACAGTGTCTTACGGTTCAAAGAGCCTGCCCTTTGCCATTGATGATTACACCCGTTGGCGTTTGATGGAGGGCCTTGATGACATCGGTCTGACCCTAAAACAGACTGATTTCATTGATTCATTTGAGAAAAAGCGCCCTGCTTACAAACCTGCAACCCTTCCAATTCGTTCATAAGGGTTCAAAACAAGCGTAATTCATTGTTTTTTGCATAGGGTGAAGTCGATTGTGTAGAACTCTCAATCTATGATTTAGAGTTTTCTACGCATAAAAATCACTATTTTTTGGATTTCGCGTGCAATAAAAAATTGCGACACGCGCATTTCAATAGCGTAATCACCCCTTATAAGCGCGTAAGTTTATGAACACGTTAAGCGGTTGCTTAACATTTACGCGTAAATAAGGGGATTTCAATGAATAAGGCCCAATTCATTGCTGCGTTAGCACCACACTTCAACGACAGCAAGAAGGAAGCAGCTCACGCTGTAGATATCGTTTTTGACACAATCGTTCGCAACCTTTCAAAGGGCGAAGATGTAATGATCAACGATTTCGGTAAGTTCAAGAAGGTTGACCGCAAGGCACGTATGGGACGTAACCCATTTACTGGCGAGACAATCAAGATCAAGGCATCAAAGAAGGCTCGCTTCCTACCTGCAAAGGCACTTAAGGAAGTTATCTCAGGAGATCGCAAGCTAGCTCCTGCACCAAAGCCAGAGCCAAAGGTTGTTGCTAAGCCAGCAGCTAAGAAGGCTGCTCCAAAGAAGGCTGCAAAGAAGAAGACAGCTAAGAAGGCTGCTCCAAAGAAGGCGGCTAAGAAGTCACCTGCTAAGAAGAAGCCAGCAGCGAAGAAGGTTGTAAAGAAGGCTAAGAAGAAGTAATTCTTTTTACTTTAAAGACGGGGTCGGCTAACGCTGGCCCCGTTTTTGCATGTACAGCACTAGTATTTCATCTATGACGGAGTACAAGGTTTCATACGCTCCTCCAACGGGAAAACCGCTTGGGACTAATCTCACCTTTAAAATCTGTACCAAAATTGCCATTCCTGTTCTCAATCTCGTTGGAAAAAAGTCATGGCGCGGTGGAGAAAATATTCCCAAATCTGGCAAGGTCATCATCGCAAGTAACCATGTCTCTTACTTAGATGTTCTATTTTTTGCTCATTTTCTTTTTCGCAATGGGCGGGCCCCCCGTTTCATTGGAAAAGAAGGGGTATTTAAAGTTCCCGTTATTGGCAAGATTCTTTTAGCTGCGGGTCAGATACCAGTGATGCGCGAAAGTAAGGATGCATCCAAGGCGTTGGAACACGCCATTAAACTGCTGGATGCAGGACATTGCTTAGGGGTGTATCCCGAAGGAACATTGACTCGAGACCCTAATGGGTGGCCAATGGTTGCAAAAACAGGATTAGCTCGCCTTGCAATTATTACTAAGACCCCCGTGGTACCCGTGGCACAGTGGGGTTCACAAATAGTTATGCCAACGTATGAGAAAAAAATCAAGTTATTTCCTCGTACAAAAATTAAAGTATTAGCTGGAAAGCCCCTGGATTTATCACCGTGGTATGGAAAAGAAAATGATCCAGATGCACTGCGAGAGGCAACAGCTTTTGTGATGCGCGAGCTAACAACTCTGCTTGAAGAGTTGCGGGGGGAAAAGCGACCTGCTGAGATTTTTGATCCTCACAATTCAGATTTACCCCGCACGGGAAATTTCAAAAAAGGTAAGAAGCGATGAGCAAAGTTGTAGTCCTGGGCGCAGGTCAATGGGGAACGACGATGGCCCAAGTTCTTTGCGATGCCGGAAACCATGTATTGATGTGGGGTAGAAGCCAAGAATTAGTAGATGAGGTCAATAACAAGCACACAAACTCTAAGTATTTGGATGAGAACATTTTGCCGGTTGGCTTAAAGGCAACTACTGATCTACGTGAGGCTTTTGAATACTCCAACATTTATGTGCTCGCCGTTCCTGCACAGACTCTTCGTGAAAATCTCACCGCCTGGAAATCGATGGTTGCGCCTAACGCCTTGTTCATCAGTACGCTCAAAGGTATTGAAGTAAGCACGATGTCTCGCATGACTGAGATTATCTCTGAGGTTATGGAGACTGAAAACATTGCAATCATTACGGGACCAAACCTTGCCAATGAGCTGATTTTGCGCCAACCAGCGGGAGCGGTCGCAGCGGCTGCAACTGTTGGAATCGCGGAAAAGGTTCAACAACTCTTTACAACACCGTATTACCGCGTATACACATCAGTCGATGTATTGGGGTGCGAACTTGCAGGTGCGATTAAAAGTGTCATCGCATTGGCTGTAGGTATCTCAATTGGAATGGGTTATGGCGAAAACACCCAAGCGATGCTGATTACTCGTGGCCTCAATGAAGTTGCCCGTTTATGTGCAGCTCATAACGCAGATCCACTGAGCGCTGCAGGTCTTGCTGGTATGGGAGATCTTGTTGCTAGCTGTGGATCAGCCCTTTCTCGAAACCGTACCTTTGGTGAAGTTTTAGGAAAAAGCGGTTCTATGGAGGTAGCTAAAACTCAGGTGGCAAAAACAGTTGAAGGTGTTGCCTCATCAAGTGCGGTACTGGAAATTGCGCACCGCGTCGGGATCGAAGTTCCAGTTATTGAAGCGGTGGCAGATGTAGTTTCAGGCACATTGACTCCAGAACAAGCACTAGATCGCCTTATGGAGATCACAACTAAAGCAGAAAACTTCATTCGATGAGCAAATTAACAGTTGCGATTATTTGTGGAGGCCCAAGCAGTG
>Ga0209770_10001135_pt1 | contig 13913 bp, 28 predicted proteins | sample LauGreSu1BDMLBDD_2_FD_187572 | JGI IMG/M metagenome (GOLD analysis project Ga0209770, IMG submission 187572) | Freshwater lake microbial communities from Lake Michigan, USA - Su13.BD.MLB.DD (SPAdes) (version 2) | ecosystem: Environmental > Aquatic > Freshwater > Lake | place: Lake Michigan, USA...
ACCAGGTACTCGACTGACTCGTGATCCAACCGGTATCCCAATCAAAGCTTCCGAAGTCACTATTGGCTCGGTCTTCCACGTTATTCCGGAAGGCCTTAGTGAATTAGAAGAACACAAACTGGAGGAAAAGGCTAAGGCTGCGGCATCGGTTAAAAACAAATTTGAGGTGACGGCATGAGCGTGATTGAACTTATAAAGAGGTCGCATTACATCGGCATTAGCCACGCTGAAGCCTTGGTGTGTGTAGTAAAGCTGGCAAAGGTGGCCAGTGCTGCAGGCAACCTTATGCCGCATCTTCTGAGTGATATTGGATCTCGCTCACCAGACCAGATTGAAGCTATCGACGCACTTAGCAAATCTCTTTCAGCATTGGGGGTGGACGAATGAGCCGGACGATCAAAGCGACATTTTCGATGGACGATGAGGCCCTAGATAGAGTCAGAGCTATCTCGATGGGACTTAATCAGACGATCAAAGACACCGTGGCGCAGGCGTTAAAGCAGTTTGAGCATTCTCTTGATGCTGAAAAACTGGCTCAGTATATCGCCCGCTACGAACAGTCAAAGCGGCTCAAAAACAGGTTCTAGTCATTCTCAGAAAGCTGGGTGACAATAGAGGGGTTGACAGCCCCTCTTTTTGTTTGAGGAGAATCGATGCTGACTCGATCCGTACCGGCGACAGTTTTCTGGAAGCTGCTTCAAAGATCAGACATGGGGGCATCGATTAAAGGCCCGGATGACGTCGAGGTGTACGCTGCGGCTGATCTAGCTGCTCTTCTTTCTCCCGAGGCTACAAGGGCGGTCTGGGAGTCACTCGTTCACTGGCAAGCGTATGACGGCCACCGGATGAGGGATTTTTTGATGTCTCTTATTGATGGGTTAAACAATATTCCAGAGTGATAGCAAAAGTGCTTGCACAATCGAAAGCACTATGAGATAACTTCTTCATGGACGGGGCAACACTGAAGGAGACTCAAAATGACTAACGAACTTAAAGCAGCACTTGTTAAATTCGCTAACCAAGACCTGGCTATCGCTCGTCGCAAAGGTAGCCTAATCGTTGCCCAAACCAAACTTGGAAACCTTGATGTTTCCTACGAAAACGGCTCATACACGATTCACAGCCAGGGCCTCAACGCTCGCTGCCTACTGGTTGGCAAGGCTGGATCCGCTAGGGACTTTCTAGTGAGTAGCTACGACGTAGCTTGCTGAAAAGAGGCCCCCTAACCGGGGCTATTTTTTTTCTTCAATGTGATAGCAAAAGTGCTTGCACATTTTGTTTGGTTAGTGCATAACTAACTCATGGACGGGACAACATCTAAGGGAGAGCAAAACATGGTAGCGCAAACGATCCTCAACCAACTTGGCGGCAAACACTTTGCACTGATGACCGGCTCCAAGAACTTTGTTGGTTCTAAAGACAGCCTGACCTTTCGGGTCGGTCGCAACCCCAAGGGAATCCAGGTTGTTAAAGTCACCCTGACGCCTGCTGATATGTACGACGTTCAGTTCATCAAAGCTCGCGGCGTCAACGTCAAGGTAGCTGCTGAGATCAAAGAGATCTTCGCCGATGACTTGAAGGACGCTTTCTTTGAAGGCACCGGCCTTTACGCTAGCCTCTACGCCTAAGCCGATGGCCCCTTAACCGGGGCTATTTTTTTATCTAAGTGCTTGCAAAAGTGCTTGCACAATTAGTTTAGATAAGGCATAACTTGTTCATGGGCAGCGATGCTCAAAACATCTAAGCAAAGGACAACATCATGTTTCAAGTAGGCCAACAAATCTTCGCAAAACAAAAATGGACTGTAACCTCTGCTTCGCGTGATCGTAGCCCATTTCATCCATGCTTTTTAGAGACGCATGAACTTAAAGGTGCGCGAGGCTCCCAAGCAATTATGATGCGTACTGTTTCAACAGAAGACGGCAAAGCCAGCCAATGGAAGCTAATCAGAAACACCCAGACTTTAACCGTGGACGTTTACCAAGATTGATTATCCAGCCCCTTCGGGGGCTTTTCTATGAAAGGGTCAACATGAACTATTACAAGCCACACATTCAGCAGGACTACATTGACGCCTGTCTGCTTCGCTCACTTCTTGATGAGCCGTGGGGTGAGCATCTAGCCAAGGATGACGAGGCCAAGTTTACCCACTTGCGCCACCTAAAAACGCTATGTCTGTATGAGTTCTCAGACGAGGCCATAGAGGAATATCAGGCCACTCTCAACCCCGATGAACGCTTTAGGGAAATAAGCGAGTTTCGCCGTTACTTAGCTAAAGAAATTCTAAAGCGCCTAAGTTGGATCGCGGGGCAACGTCTATGATGCACGCGAATCTAGTCAATGCAATCATGTCGGCTGGCTATTCTGTTGTCTCTGATAATCATTGCGACTACCACGCCAGAAACGGACAGGCGTTTGTCTGGTGGAGGACTATTGATGGCAAGGTCATCATCCTCGAAGCTGAGTATAACGACCCAGGCAAGAGATATAATTTCCACGTTCCCATGCCTAAGCCAAAGTCACTTAAAGAGGTAGCCCACTTTCTCAATTCTGGCAGTTATCCCATCGACCGAGTTGCTAAGGAGGTTGGTAATAACCGCGAACTAATTTTTGATGAATTTTACGAAAAGCTAAATGATCTCTATGAGTTTATGGCTGTCGATGTGGCGGAAATGTATTTTTTCAGTGATGAACGTGAAAAACGCATACTTGAGTCAGCCGATCTACTGAAGAAAATTCTAAAAGACGTTGGGAGAATTTGTGTTGAGCAAGACAAAGAGGATGAAAAAAATGCCGATTGAATTACCAGCTAAACGTGACTCTGTGCTTTACGTTAGGGTCAGCGAGGCTAATAAAGAATTTCTTGAGAAGACGGCCAAAGATGCCAAGTGTTCAGTCAGCGCCCTCCTCGATGTTCTCATCCAAAGCCTGCGTCTAGGCGAAAAATTGTAAAGCGAGTAAACTGACGGCAATACCCTTAAATTTTGAGGTGAGCCGTGCGTCTTCTAGCGTTAGCGTGTCTCGTCCTGTCTTCTGTTGCGTCCGCAAAAAGTTACGTTGCTATTGGTGATTCCATAACGTCTGGGGTCAACTCGGGAAGCCCCATGTATAAACACTCATGGGCTACGGGATGGGGCCTGGAGCGTCCGTTCTTCAAGACCCTGGGCGCTGATGAGCATTACAATATCGCGGTTCCTGCCGCCACCACCGATCTCCTACGCTTCCAAGGGGCGTTTGCCGCCCATGTTCTTCCCACCTATGTCTCGATCCTAGCCGGTACAAATGACGTTTGCTGGACCAAGCCCGATGACATTCTCCAAAACGTCGAGAGAGTCGTGCGGTCACTGGCTCCCTACACAGCAGTAGAAAAAATCTTTGTCGGTAGCCTTCCTGATCTCCGTCAGCTCCACGAGCTAAACGACGGCTCTGCTACCTGCCAGCTACCAAAGATCGCCTGCCACCGTTACTGGATGACCAGTGACGAGGGGCGGCGCAAGATTGACCAAGACATTTTGGCTGTTAACAGAAACTTAGCCAAGCTCCAGGTCGAGTATTCAAAGGTCGTGTTTGTGAACCTCGCAGCCCTGACATACAAACAAGAGGACATTTCACAAACAGACTGTTTCCATCCCAGTGCTAAGGGCCAGCAGCGCATTGCCGATATGTTTGCCGGGGCCTTCCATCAGGAGTGACCGTGTTACATAAGACGCTGACGAAAAAGCTGGATGACCGGGGGATAACTTGGGGACAACCTCGGGGCTACGGGGCATATCATGCTGACTGTGAGGGCAGGCGGCTAGTTTGGTTTACGCATAACGAGAAAATCGTTTGCATAGAAGGGTGTTACCCGCGCCTTATCGACGCGAGCTTCACCCTCTTAATAAACTGGATAGATTTACGGAACATCAGACAGGCTATCGACTTCATCGTCGGGAAGCTGTGAGTCTGCCGGCGCTGTCTCTTTAGTGGGAAGGTCTGCATCTGACTTGGCACAGGGGCCGCCGTAGGTGACAGAAATCCAAGAAACAGCAAAGCCGAACAAAAACATAATTCCGAAAATTGCGCCGACGACCTTCAGATCGTCTACTGGCAAGAAAAGCTCCTCGGTTGGTTGTTCCATTATTTTCTCACTTTCTGTCGGTGTTCGGCAATCATCGCTCTAGCAGCTATAATTAAGCATCCACAAAAATCGAGGGAGGATGCCAAATGAGATGGCTCATTTGTTTAGCTGCCGCATTGTTTTCATGCAACGGCGCGAAGTCGATCAAAGAATATATCGAGCAGGGTAAACTTGTACCGCCGTTTAAGCGTCACTGCGACCAGGTGATGGGCCAGTGTATTGACCGTGATGATAGCTTTTATGTCGAAGGCAGTAAGATCAAGCGCGGCCAGGAGACGGTCGAGCTGCGCGGGGTCAATTGGTTTGGACTTGAGACAACGATGATGGGCCTTCACGGTCTTTGGACGGGCCGCAGCCTGGAAGAGTTTGTAGATCAAGTAAAAGATCTTGGCTTCAATGCCATTCGGGTTCCGCTGGCACCCGAGGCCCTAAGCTATTCGACCCCGGGGCGGGACGGCTACCAGACAGCCAGACAGCAGCTTGAAAGGCTCATCAGCTACTCGCAGTCGGTCGGGGTCTATATCTTGCTTGATCTCCATAAGTGTTCAATGGGTCAGAGTCACATGGACAAGCCCGCCCCAGGGATGGGGTCTTGTGGGTTTTACTCCGAAGACGACTGGATCGCTGACTTGACGGAGATGGCTGGCATCGCCCAGGGATATGACAACGTGGTCGGGATCGACATCTTTAACGAACCGTATGGGCCGACCTGGGAAAGGTGGGCAGGCATGGCCACACGGGCGGGAGAGGCTATTCTGCGCATGAATCCCAAGGTCCTGGTGTTTGTCGAGGGTGTGGCCGGAGAATCGGCCTTTGGTGGCTTCCATCCATTTTGGGGGGAGAATCTGACGGAGGCCGGGGACAAGCCTGTAAAGCTCCCACTATCTAGGCTGGTCTACTCGCCCCACGTTTACGGCCCCAGCGTAGCCGGTCAGACGTATTTCAACGAGCCACGGTTTCCAAACAACATGCCGAATATTTGGGAGCTTCATTTCGGGTATTTGAGAGAAGACCACCCCATAGCTGTCGGGGAGTTCGGAGGTCGCTACGTTGGACGCGATCAGGTGTGGCAGGATGCTTTCGTAAATTACATGAAAACGAAGGGGATTAAAAATTGGTTTTACTGGAGCCTTAACCCCAACTCTGGCGACACGGGCGGGATTCTCCTCGACGACTGGCGGACCCCAGACAGCCGGAAAATGGAGCTACTGAAGCGCCTCATGTGAATTCGTAAAGTTCGTAAAATTAGTAAGCCCCCAGGCGTTAGGCCCAGGGGCTTTTTTTTATAGGCTGCGTCTGAACCGGACCCATTGAACCGTCTCGATGACGACTAGAAGGATCCAGTTAACCACCAGGGGCCATAGCCCGAAGTGATATGTGTAGGCCAGCTTTATAACGCTCCCAACAAGTCCGAGGAGATGTAGGTTCTCCCGGTCTTTAACAAGGAACGAGCTAACAAAGATGGCCGTGCCAAACCAGCCTAGATAGGTCCACGCGATCTCTGACACGTCGACCTCCGGTGTGGTCTATCTTAGTTTTCTCATCAATGTCAGACGAACTGTCAGACGAACTTCTGACAGATTACTTGACCACCTTGTCGATCATCGTCATCGCGCCAGCAGCTAGTAGGCGCATGGAAACTTGAGCGCACTTCCAGGCAACGCCAATAGTAAAAACAGTGACGAACAGTTCACCCATGCAGTGACCTCCGTGATTAAAAAATGAACAGTTAGCGGTCCCTCTATTATATCACCGATCAGCATTTGAGCCTATAAAACACGGTGTTTTCTCGTATATGATTTGTGAAACCATTGCCCAGCAAGCATTTGCCGGTACATTCATCGCATGAATGGCGTGAAACCATTGACTGGCAAGGGGTTAAGATTGTTCTAAGAAGGGGTAAAAAAGAGCTTTGAAATCACTGCCATCTGGTATTAAATGGCGATGAAGCAAAACATCTAAAAATAATCTAGTGCGTGGGAAATATCTGACTCTTTAGCCAGAAAAAAAAGAAGCCCCCAGCGACAAACTGAAGGGCATCGAAACAACAAATACACTCAATAACCAAGCCCATTGAATGTAAAACAACTGTTGTTTCGATGCAAGAGTAAAAAGTCGCTGAGGGGACATAACGACACGGAGCGTCGTGATGATTTCTTCAGGGTACTTAAAATTTTGTCGCGGTTGGAAATACGATCCTGAATCACCGTTTTACGGGATCAAGCGTCGAACCTATTATGAGGTTTGGCGAGAACTTTGCGAACAAGCTGACTACGTCAAAGAGTGTGTCGTCACCTATGGCGTGGTGTCTCTTACCGTTGCCGAGCTATCCGATGCCACTGGCATACCTCACCGTTCGTGTCTCAACGCCATCAAATACATTGCCGACCACGGACTCATCACCATCAAGATGAGAAAACCGAAAATGTCGATAGCCATTAACCGATACGAATTGCTGGAAAGCTTTTCTCGCTATATTGGCCGTGAATCAACCAACGGCATAGAAGCTGAAAAATCTGGCGTACAGGTTTCGTGCTATGAAAATAGGGATAAAATCACAGAAATAGAATCAACAAAAAAATCTGGCGCACGACAATCCATAGATAAGATTCCAACATCATTAACTAAATCTGTATGTAAAAAAACCATCTGGCGTACGCCAGATTTATCTGGCGCACATCTGGCGCACGACAAGGGTGGGTTAATGTCCGGTAATGACAAAGAAAATCGGCGTGTCGAAAAATCATCTGGCGACGATCTGGCGCACGAAACGCCCTTCTTAATAAGTAAAGAAGATATAACTACTACTCTTACGAGTAGTAGTAGGCGGCTCGCGCATAAGCGCAAGCCCAAGCGACAGCCATCAGAGAGTGAATTAGCTATCGCTACATTCTGGAACGACATCATCACTCGCCACTCGAAGTCGAACCTGCTCACTGTCGAGGAGCAGGTCGAGGGTCTTATTTCTTTCATCGACAAGGCAAAGGTGAGTACCGACCTCATCATGGAGGTACTTACCTGGGCAGCCACCAACAAGTATTGGCGATCACAGGTGAGATGCTTGGAAGAGTTGTATCTACCATCCAGGCAGTCGAAGTCTGTTCGCCGCTTCCAGGCGATGGTCAGTGATTGGGAGTACCAACAGGACAACTCGAAGAAGCCGAAGGCCGAGGCAACGAAGTGGGTTGGGAAGTACGTTTAACATCATAGGGGAGTCTCAACATGATTACGCAGTACGACACCGAGCAGACATTGATTTCGACCGTCCTCAACCGTCCTAGCTATCTGGAGGTGGCGATCTCGCTCGATGTCAGCCCACCCGACTTTGAGCGTGAGGAGTGTCGCGCTATCTGGTTAGCGATCCTTGGTTGCCCTCAGACCAACGGACTATTCGACCCCAGCATGGTGCTTGGCAAGCTGTCCGGTGAGACCTACGTCCAGGCAGTCACTCTGTTAGCCGAGGGTGAGTCGACTCAATCGTTCGAGGCCCTGGCGATGGAGCTGGTCACGCGCCGAAAGTCGAGGAAAGCCATCGATGTGCTTCGCCAGGGAATGAGCGCGGTAGCTAGTCGCGGGCTGTACGATTCACTAGAGCCAATCGTTGCAAAGGTGGAGGCTGAACTATCTGGTCTAAAGGTGAGCGACCAGGATGCAACTGAGGTCAGGTCCGATTCGATGATTTCGGTGGTCGAGGCGCGTGTCGAAAAAATGATGGAGGGTCAGGTGCCGCCCAAGATCACGACGGGCTTCTCTCGACTCGACAGCATCCTGATGGGTGGGTTTGACAAGAAACAGTATTACATTCTGGCGGCGCGGACGGGTGTGGGTAAGACGACGGCAGCTCTTTGGATGGCTTCATCGGCTGCGGTGGCCGGATACAAGACGCTCTACGTCTCGGTCGAGATGCCAAACGCCAAGTTAGCGGAAAGGGTGATCTCGTCTCACGGCAACTTGCCTCTCGCCAAGTTTCATAGCCCCAACTGGTCGCCGTCCGATATCGATGCGTTCCACCGTGGAGCCAATCGCGGTCTGAACGATAACCTGTACTTCTTTGATCGCACCCGTAGGTCGCTGGAGCGCGTCATCTCCAGGGCAAAGTACGCTGCCAGGACGACGGGCCTCGACTTTCTTGTGATCGACTACATTCAGCAGTTCAAGATTGGCAAGAGGTTCGACAAGCGCAACGAGATGCTGATGGAAATGTCGGCAATGCTGCAAGAGTTGTCGCAGACGCTCAACATTGCAATCTTGTGCCTTGCCCAGCTCAACAGGGACGCTGCGCGGGCGGAACGTCCCCAGGTTCACCAGATTAAAGACTGCGGCGAGTTCGAGCAGGACTCTGACGCGACCATGTTACTGCATAAGATCGTTGAGGAAAATGGAGAGCCTACGGGTATGTACGAGCTGAACGTAGCCAAGTCGCGGCACTTTGAGTCGCACCAGATCATTTGCCTCCAGGGACGGCACGAGGTGTCACGCTTCGACGAAGCTAGGCTGTGAGCGTCAGAAACGGCACGAGAATCGACGATTAAGGTCTGGCAATACCACGACAGCACAATGGGCCAAAAATAGATTGCAGGGCATAGTAAGATAGGTCTAAATTGATTTTACTCAAACATCGAAGAAACGGGACAACATGAAGTTAGAACCAGGCCAGATATGGCGAACTAGAAACGGGGAGAGGGTGGCGGTATTCCGCATGGGGGTGGAGTCGGCTGTCATCAGCTCGTGTAAGGGCGATCCTAAAAGGCAGTTCAGTCTGCCAAGAGTCTACCAAGTAGACTTCGACGGCAAAGCTATGCACGGCATATCGAGCGATCATGATCTAGTCGAGTACCGTGGTTATGAGCTTGATCTAGGCGAACACGAAGGCATTGAGTCGTTCCTCGACTTTTTGTGCAAAAGACTGTGTTCGATTGCCGATGCTAGCAGCCATATGCAGGTTGTTTTGGTCGATGGTCTTCCAAAAAAAGTTGGGAAGATTCTTGAGGAATATCGCCAAGTCGTTATGGCTAAGAACAAGAAAAAAAGAAGCGGGACAACATCATGAAGTTAAAAGAACGTCAGATTTGGAGAACTAAGCTAGGTGGTCGAATGTCGGTCTACTTTGTCGGCGAAGATAAGGTGGCTATTGGTCCGGTGGGTCTTGATCCATTACGGGGCAAAAGCTCTGACTTTATCATCTACGTTGACCACAACGGAAAGTCCCTTGATCGCAATTATGACCAGTCGGATCTCGTCAAATTGCTTGGCTACGAGATCGACCTAACTAACCGTGAGGGCATTCAGACGCTCGGCCTTTGGATCGACGACTGCCTAAAACTGGTCAAGACGCTGGATAAGCAGAACGCCGACCGAACGATTGATCGCGTCAGGGCGCGGCTTAAGGACATTTGCGAGGGCTATCCCGACGGTTTGCCGTTAGAGCATCGGTAGTCTGTGAGTAAAACTGTATGTAACTCTGGGAATAAATCATGCTGAATAAAAAGATAGACTGGGACTTGCAGAAAAAGCTGGATGACGCCTACGAGATTATCAGGCGAACGTGGTGTCTCAGCGAGGAAGACGTTGACGAGCTTTATATCGACGCAGGTTTGGCCTACGAAAGATTTTACAAGATCAGACAGGAGTGGGGGTTCTTTGAAGCTCTGATGGCCATACCATCGACTGAGCGATATATGCTGATGGAGCGTGCCAACGATCATCTGGCAACAAAAAAGGAAGATCAATGAACATCATCGAAGCAATTAAGAGCGGTAAAAAGTTTAGGCGTAAAGGCGAAAAATCTTGGTATTCTGCAATATCTGACAATTATCCGCTTATAAATATCAGCGCAATTTCACGCGAAAACTTTTTAGCTCAAGATTGGGAAATCGAAAGTCCATCAGTGACGATTACCCGAGAGCAATTCAATACGGCGTGGCAGGATCATATCTCATCTAATTATCCATATAGTATTTTAGTACGCGATGCGATCGCCATGGATCTAGGGTTTTAATTATCTGGAATTTCCGGATAACTTGAATCGTGCGGCAGCGTGGGAAGCGGGGATTGTGGAAAGTTCTTCACCGAAAGGTGCGACTCAGGACTAGCAGGGTTCAACGCCGTGCCCCCAAGAGACACGCACTATACCAGTAGGTTGGCCCAGACGGTCATTGGATCGGACGTCACCGCCACAACGCCAAGGCCGGAGTAGCGCCCGGCCCGCACGCCACCCTTGGTACGCAAAACCACCAAAATAAGTTCCAGACAAAATTAACCATCTGTGATTGCCCGATGGTAGAATTCCCAAAAGCAGTCACAAGAGGGGGCTTATGTACGGGGCAACGTCAGGGATCGTCCTGCTATTTGCGCTGGTCATATTCATGGCGATGATTGCCATCGGCCTTGTGACCATGGTTTTTGTTGCTGTCGGTAATGTCTGGAATAGGTGGAGGGCTAGGCGTGCAGTATCGGAGCAAGGTCGGAGATGCCGGAATTGTTCATGCCTGGCAAGTAAACCGGAAGGCTCACCCGCCCATCTGGATCATGCGCGAGATGTCGACAGGTAGCCGGCAGATTCGTCGCAAACCGGACGGCTCCTACCAGTGCATACGGCACGAAACGAGCAGCTATCTAGACTGTGACGAAGGCTCATGGCTGGTTAAGGGCAAGCGTGGTTATTTCACAAACTACACCCGCCAATCCTTTGAACGGTTATTCACTCCGGTCTAAACGCTTTACTCGTTGGCATAAATGCGCGATGGTAGCTACATAGCTAACAACAACATCGAGGCAAACGTGCTAGAAGCTGAATTTCAGCGCAATGTTTTAGCGTTTTTGCGAAAAAATGAAATCGAGCATTGGCGCATGCCGATTGGCCCCGTCTTGAAAAAGGGCGGCAGCTGGGCACAGAATCCCCTGAAGGGGTTCCCCGACATCATGGGCCTACTGAAGACGCAAAACGGACGGGCCTGGGCGCTGGAGCTGAAGACCCCGACTGGTCGACTATCGCCCGAGCAGGCTGGATGGCTTGTCAGGCTTAAGGATGCTGGGGCAGCCGTGGCCGTCGTCACCAACATGGTCGAGCTACAGAAGTTCTTTCGCTCTCTCGGGGAGCTACCGTGAGGCGTCTCGGATTTCACTTGGGTCTTCTGTTAAAGCTGGTGGTTGTCTATGTCTGGATCGTGGCAAGCTCGCCCGTTACGGCGCTGGCCATCTGTTACCGGATCTTTGAACAGCACCGACCTGACAACGTGGAATTTGTGAATTTTCGTAAACATTGAAAAACTGATAAGATCATCGAACATAGGGGGACAACATGAACAAAGTAATGCTGATGGGCCGTTTGGCTTACGACGTAGATTTAAAGAAGACGCAGACTGGTCTATCTGTAGCCAATATGAAGCTGGTGACTAACGAGCGCATTGATCACAAGACCAATAGCGACTCAAAGAGCCATAGTGAATGGCATAGTCTAGTTGCTTGGGGCATTACCGCAGACACTTGCGCCAAGTACCTAAAGAAAGGTTCTCTGGTTTTTGTCGAAGGCAAGATCAGGACTGACCAGTACGAGAAGGACGGTGCCAAGGTTAAGAACACCAAGGTGGTCGTCGACAACATCAAGTTTTTAGAAAGAGGTCAACAGAGCGAGGCTGAATCATTCTGAGGGGTCCATCATGCTTGCCGGTTATTACGTCGTAGTTGCTGGTTACAGGAAACCGCAAAGGATCACAGTCAAGCAGGTAACTCCAGGCGTCTATTCCTTCACTTGGGTTGATAGTCGTGGCCTCAACAGGGTGTTTCAAAGCGATTACGTCGGCTTTGGAGTGACCGTGTTCCGCGAAAACGGATCGGGGCTACGTCGCTTTGTTGTCAAAGGTGTCTGGGATGAGATTTTTTATCGCGATCACAGCGGACACATAAACGAAGTCAAAATCCATGCCGACGAAGAAATCGACTAAGAAGAAAAAGCCAAGTGAAGCTGAAACGCTACAGGCAAAAATAGAGCGTGCCCAACTCGAATACAAACTCGACGTTGTAGATAAGCAAATTTTAAAACTTAAGTCGTTGGACCCACGGCTCGACATCAGGACCATCGCCGAAAAGGTGGGGATGCACTATGCCACCATCTCCAAGAGGATGGATAAACCGGCATTCCGTCGCGCCTGGGATGCCATCAACGAAACCACGTTTGAGATCATGGAGCGCAACGCCAAAAAGGCAGCCTATGCCCTGGGCAAGCTCATCGACGAGGACGATAAAAGGATTAAGCTCGAAGCCATCAAGCTCTCGCTTTCCCCAATTCTTAATAATCATACCCATCAGGTCGCAGTATCAACGGAAGTTGTTTACAAGACCACCGTCCAGCCAGACAGTTCTTTACTACAACAAGTAATAGAGGGCGAAGTCGTAGACGAAAAATAGTCACCCCCTGTAACAAGTCGAGCGTTCCTGATTTAATAGAGGAAACAAACAGGAGCGCATGACATGGCCGGAGTCGTTAGCGACATCGAGGTTCTCCAAGTACGGCATGGCGACAAGATTTTACTCCGTCCTAAAAACAATATGACGGACGCCGAGATTCATGCGCTATGCGATCAACTAAGAGCCTGGCTCGACTACCGGAGGATGCGCGTCGACGTTTCCATCATGCCGACGGACGTTGACATCATCGTCATAAGGGAGTGCAGGACGTGAAGGATTTTTTGCCGTGCTATTGTGGCTGCGATGCCGAGCTACAGTTTGACGGAGGCTGGATCTTTGAGTGTTATGAATGTGGCATAAAGAGCAAACCAGCATTTACACCGCAGGCAGCAAGGAAGTCTTTTAGGCTTCTTCTCGCTAGTCTTGAGGAGGACGAGTGAAAACACCCCGCGACGCCGATTACTTGAAGTTCGTAAGAAGCCACCCTTGCCTCGTCAGTGGCTCAGAGTACGGCGTCGTGGCCCATCATTTGCGTTATCATCCACACGGTGGCGGGATGGGTCTAAAGCCGTCCGATTACCGGACGGTGCCGCTTAATCAGTTCCTCCACAGGGAGCTTCACGACGTTGGCGAGAAAGCCTTTTGGCAAAAACATGGTGTATGCCCAGAGGTATACATTGCCGATATGCTGAAAGACTACTGCGAGAGTAAATACGCTCTGCATATTCCCCGTATTCACGACTACGAAACAGCTATCCCATATATCGAATCGGTCGAGAAATTTCTCGTTGATAACAAAAAGTAACCCGACTCAATCGGAGCCGGGCAACTACGAGATGTCATGATCTTTGGAGAGTTCACAGTCTAACGACGCCCCGTGTTATAATCAACCCATCCAAACAACCAGATCAGAGCAAACAGAACGGGGCCAAACCCAGGGGGGGGACTTGTGCAGCGGGCGCTTTTTATCAGCGACACACAAATACCTTTTGAAGCTCCATGTTCCCTCCCATTTGTCAAAGCCGTAGCCAAAGAATTCAAGATCCCCAAGGACGCCATCTTCCACGTTGGCGATGAGGTGGATCATTATTTCGGCGGGGGATGGGACAAGGACCCGGATGCTTCGCATACACCGATGGCAGAGATCAAGGAGGCTCGGGCTAAGCTTAAGGCTTGGTATGCGGCTTTCCCGTCTATGAAGCTAGCCGTCAGCAATCACGGTCTAAGGTGGGCAAGAAAGGCATCGGCTGCCGGTATACCCAGCACCATGATGCGGGCTTATCAGGAGATCTTGGGCGCTCCCAAGGGCTGGGTCTGGCGCGATCATTGGAACATCAAAATGGATAATCGAAGGGTCCATATGTTCCACGGCATCGGCTACAGCGGC
>Ga0209770_10001136_pt1 | contig 13906 bp, 15 predicted proteins | sample LauGreSu1BDMLBDD_2_FD_187572 | JGI IMG/M metagenome (GOLD analysis project Ga0209770, IMG submission 187572) | Freshwater lake microbial communities from Lake Michigan, USA - Su13.BD.MLB.DD (SPAdes) (version 2) | ecosystem: Environmental > Aquatic > Freshwater > Lake | place: Lake Michigan, USA...
AAGTAGCTTTCTTAAAAAACCGCATCGCAGCCTTAACGGTTGCGGTCGCGGTTTTTTTATTTCCCAAAAAAAGATTTCCAACTAGAACAGATAAGGAGAAGCCAATGACCAGTGATCGCTTTGCATCTGCCCATGAAATGGTCCGTGAATACGCAGAACTTGAAGCAAAGATGGCTGATCCTTCTATCCATGAAGATCAAAACAACGCTCGCAAACTTGGACGCCGCTATGCCCAACTTGGTCCTGTGGTTGCAGGCTTTAAAGCGTGGAAATCTGCAGAAGAGGATTTAGCAGCAGGTAAAGAGTTAGCGGCAGTTGATGCTGATTTTGCATCTGAGATTCCAGCACTGGAGGCAACATGCGCGGAAGCTGCTGAAAAGCTAGAAGAGCTCTTGTTACCACGTGATCCCAATGATGATCGTGATGTGATTTTGGAAGTAAAAGCTGGTGCTGGCGGAGATGAGTCAGCAATCTTTGCTGGTGATTTACTGCGCATGTATATGCGTTATGCAGAAAAGCACAATTGGAAAGTGGAAGTTATTGATGCCACTGAAAGTGAAATGGGTGGATACAAAGATATTTCTGTTGCCGTTAAATCAAAGGGGACTGCAGCACCTGGAGAATCTCCTTATGCACGTTTGAAATTTGAAGGTGGAGTTCACCGTGTGCAGCGCGTGCCAGAGACTGAAAGCGCTGGGCGCATTCACACTTCTGCTGCCGGTGTATTGATCTTGCCTGAAGCTGAAGAAGTTGATGTTGAGCTCAATATGAACGATGTGCGCGTGGATGTTTATCGCTCATCAGGTCCTGGCGGACAATCTGTAAATACAACTGACTCTGCCGTGCGATTAACTCACGTTCCAACAGGCATTGTGGTTTCTTGTCAGAATGAAAAGAGCCAGCTACAAAATAAAGAGTCTGCGCTGCGTATTTTGCGTGCTCGCCTATTAGCCGATGCCCAAGAAAAGGCTGAAGCGGCAGCATCTGCAGAGAGAAAAAGCCAAGTGCGCACAGTTGATCGATCAGAGCGAATTCGCACATATAACTACCCAGAAAATCGCATTAGTGATCACCGCGTGAACTACAAAGCCAACAACTTAGATGCGGTAATGAATGGCGATTTAGACGACATGATTCAAGCTCTATTGGATGCAGATAAAGCTGCACGTTTGGCGAGCACGAACTAAGCACATGGAGATTAAAACTCTGCTTCGTGTTGCTAAAGCACAGTTAGCAGAATCTGGAATCAGTGAAGTAGATGCAGAACACTTGCTTGCCCATGTTCTAGGTTTATCGCGAATGGATCTGCATAACCCTGTTTTAATCGAATCTACTCTTGCCACCATAAGTGATCTGGATGTGATTGAAGAGCAATTTTTCACCCTCCTTGATCGCAGACTTAATCACGAACCATTGCAATACCTTACTGGTGTTGCACCCTTTAGATACTTAGAAATCGAAGTAGGTCCTGGGGTATTGGTTCCGCGTCCTGAATCTGAACTACTTGTTGAATCAGTCTTACAACACATTGCTAACTTGCCAGCCCCAGTTAGCGTCATAGATTTAGGTGCAGGCTCTGGCGCACTTTCTTTAGCAATTGCAACTGAAGCACCAACTTCTCGAGTAATTGCAGTAGAAAAATCACCAGAGGCGCTGGTGTGGCTCAAGAAAAACGTCTCAGTTATTGCCGAAAACGTGAGAGTTGTTGAAGGCGATGTTGCAGATGTTTTGCCAGGTGTTAAGTGCGATGTTGTCATTGCAAATCCACCATATATTCCAGATTCACAGACCTTGCCACGAGATGTGGCCGGCTTTGAGCCTCATATCGCCCTATTTGGCGGGCCAACTGGAATGGAACTTCCACGCATCTTTATTCAAGCTGCCGCCAGATTGTTAAAACCTGCAGGGGTATTGGTTATCGAACATACAGAAGAGCAAGCAATTGCAATTGCAGGGGAGTTGGCCGTAGATTTCGAAGATATTGCACTCCATGATGACCTAGTAGGTCGTCCCCGTTGGACTAGTGCGGTGAGGAGGTAATCATGGGTAAAGAAGTAGATCTTAAAAAAGGTGAACTGAGCCGTCACGTTAACAAAGCGTTAAAGGCAATCTCTGATGGTTACATCATCGCAATTCCCCTTGAACACACTTATGCATTTGCTTGTGATGCTTTCAAACATGATTCAGTTCGCGCGATGAATGTTTTGCATGGCTCGCCCTTGTTCACGTCAGCTCAAGTTTTAGTTGGTAGTTCAAAAACTGCACAAGGTGTTGTTCGTGAGATTACTCCAGATATCTCAGCGCTCATGAAGAAGTTTTGGCCAGGTCTTCTCTCGCTTAACCTGAAACCACAATTAGGTTTGAGCTGGGATCTAGGCGATGCCAACCAACTTGATCGAATCAGTATCAGAGTTCCAAAGAGTAAATTTGCTAAAGCGCTACTTGCAAAGAGTGGGCCATTGGCTGTTACAAGTGGTTCAAGAATAGGAATGCCCGCACCAAAAGAGCTCAGCGATATTTTTGTTCTGCACTCTGATCTTGCCTTCCAGTTCAACGGCGGAAAACTGCGCCAAGGGGCATCAACCACGGTTGTAGAAGCCGATACTGAAGGTGTCCGAGTGTTGCGCGAAGGAGCCATTTCGCTGGCTGAGATAAAGGCAATATCACCGAGCGCGCGCCTTATTTAGGCTCTCACGATAAGGTTGGGGCTATGTCTACTTACTATGGCCCAGATTTCGACGCATTAAGCAAGCAAGATCCAGAGATTGCTGCAGTTTTGCTCTCTGAAATGACACGTCAGCAAAAGAACTTGCAGTTAATTGCTTCGGAGAACTTCACATCACGTGCAGTGCTGGCAGCCATAGGTTCAACACTTTCTAATAAATACGCCGAAGGTTACCCAGGCAAGCGTTACTACGGCGGTTGTGAAGAAGTTGATAAAGCTGAGAACTTAGCAATCGAGCGCGCTAAATCTCTTTTTGGTGCAGACCATGCAAATGTTCAACCACACTCCGGTGCAAGTGCCAACATCGCCGTTTATCAAGCATTTACTAAGCCAGGAGATACCGTCATGGCGATGTCTTTGGCACATGGTGGTCACTTAACCCACGGATCTCCAGTTAATTTTTCAGGCAAATGGTTCAACATTGAGTCATATGGCGTGCGCAGCGATAACGAATTAATTGATTATGACGAACTGCGCGATAAGGCAATTGCAACAAAGCCAAAGATGATTTGTTCAGGTGCAACTGCCTACCCATCACTAGTTGATTTCGAGAAGATCCGAGCAATCTGTGATGAAGTAGGAGCGATTATGTGGGTAGATGCTGCTCACTTCATTGGTCTAGTGGCAGGAAAAGCTATTCCGTCCCCAGTTCCTTATGCTGATGTTGTTTCTTTCACAACACACAAAGTTTTGCGTGGACCACGCGGTGGAATGATTTTGACTAAAGCAGAGCACGCAGCTGCAATTGATAAATCTGTTTTCCCAGGAATGCAGGGTGGACCAATCATGTCTATGGTGGCAGGTAAAGCTGTTGCCTTGGCTGAGTGTGCAACTCCTGCCTATCAAAAGTATGCCAAGGATGTAATTGTTAATGCCCAGGCTTTAGCTAAAGCCCTTGAAGCAGAAGGAATGCGAGCAGTATCAGGTGGTACTCAAACTCACTTAGCCCTGATGGATATTCGAAGCACAGGCGTAACTGGAAAAGTTGCTGATGAGCGTTGCGGAGCAGCTGGAATTGTCATGAATAAGAACTCAATTCCAAATGATCCAGAAAAGCCAGGAATTACAAGCGGTATTCGTGTTGGCACACCATCAACAACTACCCAAGGAATGGGCGTTGAAGAGATGAAGCAGATTGCAACTTTGATTGCACGGGCAATTGCAACTGATGATGCCTCAGCACATGCTGCGATTAAGAGTGAAGTTCATGCTCTGACATCACGCTTTCCTATCTACCAGGCTTAAGCAGCCTTCATGCGCGAGTATTTAGTAACGCTGCTGATATCAGCAGCGTTGTGCTATCTGATTACTCCGCTTGTTCGCACCCAAGCAATTCGTTTTGGGGCTGTAGCTGGAATTCGTGGAAGAGATATTCACACAACTCCCACAGCACGCTGGGGCGGGGTTGCAATGTGGCTGGCAATGGCAATCACCTTCATGATTGTTAATCACTTACCTCTTGTTGGTAAGTCTTTTGGTCATGAAGCCCAAGGTATTTTTCTAGCTTCAACTGCCATAGTTCTATTAGGAATGGCCGATGATCGCTTTCAATTGGATGCGCTCACAAAGTTAACTGGGCAAGTCTTTGCTGCAGGAATTTTGTTGATGTATGGAATTCAAATTCTGTGGCTACCAATTAACGGTGTCATTACTTTGCCTCCAAGTATTGGTCAGTTAGTCACAGTTCTTATCGTTCTAGTCATTATCAACGCTGTGAACTTTATTGATGGCATGGATGGGCTAGCTGCAGGCATTGTTGCAATCTCTGGAATCGCCTTTTTTGCCTTTGCCTATCTTTTAGCTGTTGATTACGGCTTTAGTCGCGCAGGTGCACCATCGCTCACAACTGCTGTATTAGTAGGGCTGTGTATTGGTTTCTTGCCACATAATGCCCACCCAGCAAGAATCTTTATGGGGGATAGCGGATCAATGTTGCTTGGCTTATTACTAGCATCTGCTGCAATTACTTTAACGGGCCAAGTTGATCCCAATGCAATCTCAGCTGAATCACGGGGACCAACATTGCTTCCCCTTCTACTTCCTTTTGCAGTTCTTGCAATTCCACTGGTTGATTTGTTGCTAGCAGTTGCACGTCGCGTTAAAGCGGGTAAATCTCCCTTTGCACCTGATAACGAGCACTTGCATCACCGTTTACTCAGTGCCGGCAATTCGCAACTCAAGACAGCATTCATTTTGTATATGTGGACTGCAACGATTGCATTTCCTGTGACAGTGCTTGCCTTTGAACCATGGTGGGTTGCCCTAATCACTGCCGTAGTTTTGGTGGCAATAACACTTTTGGTTTCCAAAAAGAGTAAAAAGGTTTCAGCATGAGTAGTAACGAATCAAAGCTGCTGCGGGCTGCCTTCATTCCTACTTTCTTAACGAGTGGGTTTGCAATCTTGATTTCAACTTTTGTTAAAGGTTTCCCAGGTTTTCTTGGCGCAGCCCTTGCACAATTTGTAGTCATTATCTTTTTTATCATCCATATTGCAGTTTCAAGAATGACAAGAAACCTTGACCCGATATCAACTATGGCGATGGCCCTGTTTTCTTACTTTGCTAAGTTATTTGCCTTGGGTCTTTTGCTCTGGGCAATTGCCAAATACACAGATCGCTCAACAATTGATCGAATGACCTTTGGAATCACCGCCGTTGCGCTCACGGTGGCCTGGTTATGGGGCGAGATTGCCAGTTTCATGAAATTGCGCCTACATTTGCCTCTCCCAGGATCGAAGGAGTAGCTCATGTCACGTGGCGAAGAAAATGCAATGTGGTCGATCTTTGGCTACCTACTTTCAGGTCTACTTTTTTGGGGCGGCATCGGTTATGGCCTCGATAAGTGGTTAGGCACCGCCTACCTCACACTTATCGGCCTCCTGGTCGGAATTAGCGGGGCGATCTACCTGGTCTGGCTGCGTTTCGGCCGGCAGTGAGCCGTCCCACCTTTTCAAGGCAGTTTTCGATTTCTCAACTGAGCCTGACCTCGCATAGGGTTACACCCGTCTTACCTTCCCCGTAGTACCCCGTAACGAATGATTCCAAGAGGAGTAAGCGTGCGCGTTTCATTGCGTTCAAGCGCAGAAGGTGGCGGATTTGTCCCACCTAGCAGCGGCGACTTTGAACTTCCTCCAATTTTCGGCGACAACGTTTACACAACAAAACCAATTGCTTTAGTTTTTCTTTCAGTAATTTTAATTTCAGTTTTCTTTATTATCTCTTCACGCAAAGCCGCAGTTGTGCCTTCAAAACTTCAATTTGCTGGCGAATCTGTCTACACATTTGTTAGAAATGATCTAGCTAAAGATGTTATTGGGCATGACTTCCTTCGCTTTGTTCCTTACCTATTCACACTTTTCACTTTTATTTTAGTCAACAACCTCTTTGGCATTATTCCGCTTTTGCAGTTCCCAACGATGTCACGTGTTTCATTCCCATATGTTTTAGCGGCCACTGTGTATCTGGTTTTCCACTACGTGGGAATTCGCAAGCAAGGTGCAATTAAGTATTTCAAGGACATCATGTTCATGCCTGGAGTTCCAAAGGCTGCATACATTCTTATTACACCTCTTGAGATTCTGACATTCTTCTTGGTGCGTCCATTGACGCTCTCACTTCGTTTGTTTGCAAATATGTTTGCGGGCCACTTGTTGTTGCTCGTGTTTATCTTGGGTGGAGAACATCTACTCCAAGGAGTTATTGGTTTGAAGTTGATCAGCCCATTTGCCTTTGCAATCGGCATTGTGTTGACCTTCTTTGAATTCATGGTCCAATGCTTGCAGGCGTATATCTTTACTCTGCTAGCAGCTCTATACATCGCCGGCGCCCTTGCCGACGAGCACTAATAGGAAATAAGGAGAAATAAATGGAAGGCACACTCAACCTCGTTGGTTTTGGCCTCGCAGCAATCGGTCCCGGAATCGCAACCGGACTTATCTTCGCCGCATACATCAACGGCGTTGCACGTCAGCCAGAAGCACGTAGCGTCCTACAGCCAATCGCGTTCCTCGGATTCGCCCTTGCTGAAGCTCTCGCTCTCTTCGGTCTCGTTCTCGCATTCGTTCTCTAATCGAAGCATTTAATTAAAAGGACAACTGATGCAATTTGTTGATTTAGCTGCGGAAGGCAAGATTAATCCGCTGATTCCACACACTGCTGAACTCATAGTGGGTGCAATCGCGTTTACTCTTCTATTCCTAACGCTGCGTAAATTTGTGGTGCCAATGTTTGAAAAGGCATACACAGATCGCACCAATGCAATTCAAGGTGGCATGGAACGTGCTGAGAAGGCGCAGCTAGAAGCACAGCGCGCACTTGTTCAGTACAACGAACAGCTATCAAAGGCACGTGAAGAAGCGCAGACTCTGCGCGAAGAAGCACGCGTCCAAGGGGCAGCCATCATTGAAGATCTTCGTGCCAAGGCACAAGATGAAGCAGCACGCATCACAGCAACTGCTCACGCTTCAATCGAAGCAGAACGTCAACAGGCAATTGCTTCACTTCGCAATGAAGTGGGAACTTTGGCTGTTGAACTTGCTTCAAAGATTGTTGGAGAAGCCCTAGATGATCAAGCACGTCAATCACGTGTTGTTGATCGTTTCCTAGAAGATCTAGAAAAGAGTAAGTAAATAATGAGAGCTCACCTCGGAGGCAGTAGTCGTCAGTCACTTGTGACTGCACGCGCATCACTTGATGCTGCCGTTAAAGGCGTGGATGCTAATGCTGCATCTGCCTTGAGTGCTGAGCTTTTCTTTGTTGCCGATGTGCTCGATAAAAATATCGCAGTGCGCCGTGCATTAACTGACTCATCACGCGATGCGTCATCAAAGAACGCATTTATCGCCGAACTCTTTGGAAGCAAAGTTGGGGCAGCCGGCACGACAATCCTGAAAGAGATTTCAGCGATGCGTTGGTCAGGTGCAAAAGATCTTGTGCAGGTTATAGAACAGCTAGCAATTGAGGCAGAAGCATCAGCTGCCAATATCGCAGGCGAACTAGACCGCGTAGAAGATGAGATTTTTACCGCTTCACGTGCAATCGCTGGCTCATCAGAGCTACGCAGAGCGCTGAACTCAGATGCGAAAGAGGCTAAAGCAGTATTGGTTAGCCAGATTCTCAAGGGCGCATCTAGTTCAACAGTGAAGTTAGTGTCAGAGCTTGTTAACTCTTGGCGTGGACGTAGCGTGGAATCAGCATTTGCTGACTATGCACATTCACTTGCAGCTCGTCGCAATCGCGTAATCGCACTTGTCCGAGTTGCATCACCAATGAGCAGTGCTCAGATTGAGCGTTTATCTGCAGCGTTAAATAAGCAAGTAGGACAGCCAGTTCGTGTGAACATCGAAATTGATACACATGTTCTTGGTGGGGTTTCAGTTCGTTTCGCAGATGAGTTAGTAGATGGAACAGTTTCAAATCGTTTGGCTGGGGCCGCACGCGCTCTAGTCGGAAGCAAATAAAGGGAGAAACAAAATGGCAGACCTAAAGATCAATCCGGCAGAAGTTCAGGCCGCCTTAGCGAATTTCGTTAAGTCATATGATCCAGGCGTTGCAGCTCGTGACGAAGTGGGAACTGTTAGCCAAGCAGGCGATGGCATCGCACGTGTTGAGGGTCTGCCTTCAACAATGGCCAATGAGCTATTGCAGTTTGAAAACGGAACACTTGGTCTTGCACTCAACCTCGACGTCCGTGAAATCGGTGTTGTTATCTTGGGTGGATACGAAGGAATTGAAGAAGGAACATCAGTACGCCGTACTGGTGAAATTCTCTCAGTACCAGTTGGTGATGGCTTCTTGGGTCGCGTTGTTGATCCACTAGGTCGCCCAATTGATGGCAAAGGTGAAATCAAACCTGACGCTCGCCGCGCACTAGAACTACAGGCTCCCTCTGTAGTTCAGCGCCAGCCAGTTAAGGAACCTCTTGCAACAGGTATTAAGGCAATCGATGCGATGACAGCTATTGGCCGCGGACAGCGCCAGTTAATCATTGGCGATCGCCAGACAGGTAAGACGGCAGTTGCAGTTGACACCATTATTAACCAGAAAGAAAACTGGAAAACTGGAGATAAGAAGAAGCAAGTTAAATGTATTTATGTTGCTATCGGACAAAAGGGTTCAACAATTGCAGCTGTTAAGGGTGCACTTGAAGAAGCTGGCGCAATGGAATACACAACAATCGTTGCATCTCCTGCATCAGATCCAGCAGGTTTCAAGTACTTAGCTCCTTACACAGGTTCTGCAATTGGTCAGCACTGGATGTATAACGGCGAGCACGTACTAATCGTTTTTGATGATCTATCAAAGCAAGCTGAGGCATATCGTTCAGTGTCCTTGTTGCTACGTCGTCCACCAGGCCGCGAAGCCTACCCAGGCGATGTTTTCTACTTACACTCACGCCTCCTAGAGCGTTGTGCAAAGCTTTCCGATGAACTCGGTGGCGGTTCAATGACTGGTCTACCAATTATTGAAACAAAGGGAAATGACGTTTCTGCTTTCATTCCTACAAACGTAATTTCAATTACTGACGGACAGTGCTTCCTTGAAACAGATCTCTTTAACGCAGGCGTTCGCCCAGCGATTAACGTTGGTATCTCTGTTTCTCGCGTAGGTGGCTCAGCTCAGACTAAGGCGATGAAGAAGATCGCCGGCCGTTTGCGTCTTGACCTTGCACAGTTCCGTGAGCTTGAAGCTTTCGCTGCATTTGGTTCAGATCTAGATGCTGCATCAAAGGCACAACTAGAGCGCGGTGCGCGCATGGTTGAACTACTTAAGCAGGGTCAGTACTCACCTTATTCACTTGAGAATCAGATTGTTTCAATCTGGGCAGGTACATCAGGTGCACTTGATTCAGTTCCAGTTGCAGATATCCGCCGCTTTGAGTCAGAGCTACTCGATTTCATTGGCCGCGAACGTAAGGAAATCTTCACAGTTATCGCTGAAACTAAGCAGCTTGAAGATGACACTGTCGCCAAGATGCAATCAGCAGTTGATGATTTCAAGAAGATCTTCAAGACAACTGCTTCACAAGCCGTTAATGAAGCTGCAGCTGATGCCCTAGAAGGCGAAGGCGTTGAGCAGATCACTAAGCACGTTCCTCCGGCGGTGAAGAAGTAACTCATGGGTGCCCAACTCCGCATTTATCGCAGACGCATGCGATCCGTTAAAGCGACTAAAAAGATTACGAAAGCTATGGAGTTAATCTCTGCTTCTCGTATCGTTAAAGCGCAACAACGAGTCTCTGCGTCTACTCCTTATGCAAATGAGTTGACCCGCGCAGTATCTGCAGTTGCCACTTATTCTTCAACTAATCACCCTCTAACAACTGAGTCTGAGCGTCCAATCCGTGCCGCAGTTCTTATTATTTCTGCAGACCGCGGTATGGCTGGTGCTTATTCAAACAACGCAATTAAAGAAGGGGAGCAGCTAGCTGCCCTTTTGAAAGCACGTGGTTTAGAAGTGAAGTCATATTTGGTTGGACGTAAAGCAGTGAACTACTACCGCTTCCGTAACCGTGAAATCTCTGGTTCATGGACTGGTTTTTCAGATAACCCAACATATGAGCACGCTAAGGAAGTTGCCGGTGCGTTAATCGATGCTTTCATCCTAGATGCTCAAGTTGATGTGGCGGGCGTGGATGAGATCCACATTGTCTTTACTGAGTTCAAGTCAATGCTTACACAAAATGCCATGGCAAAGCGCATGCTTCCTCTAGAAGTTGTTGAGAGTGATGCTCCAGTAGCAACTGGCTTGCTACCTATGTATGAATTCGAACCTAATGCAGGAGTAGTGCTAGATGCGCTTCTACCTCGTTACATTGAGGCTCGAGTATTTAACGCGATGTTGCAATCAGCTGCTTCTGAGCATGCTGCGCGACGTCGTGCAATGAAGTCAGCGACTGACAACGCTGATGAGTTAATCAAGTCGCTCACACGACTTGCGAACGCAGCCCGTCAGGCTGAAATTACCCAAGAGATCAGTGAAATTGTTGGCGGCGCAGACGCGTTGGCCTCAGCTAGTGCAGGGAGTGAATGATGTCGGCATCAACAGGTAAAGGTCGCGTAGCTCGCGTTATTGGACCGGTCGTGGATATTGAATTCCCCGCCGACTCAATGCCAGCGATTTTCAACGCGCTACACGTAGAGGTAACCATGTCAGGTACAACGCGTACCTTGACGATGGAAGTTGCCCAGCACATTGGTGACAACCTCGTGCGTGCGATCTCTATGCAACCAACAGATGGAATGATCCGTGGAACAGAGGTGAGCGATACAGGTTCAGCGATCTCAGTACCTGTTGGCGATGTAACCAAGGGCCACGTGTTCAACACACTTGGTGAGTCAATGGACGTTCCAACCTCTTCACTCGACATTAAAGAGCGTTGGCCAATCCACCGTAATGCACCAGCATTCGATCAGTTGGAATCAAAGACTGAGATGTTTGAAACCGGAATTAAAGTTATCGATCTTCTAACACCGTATGTAAAGGGTGGAAAGATCGGTCTATTCGGTGGTGCAGGTGTAGGAAAGACAGTTTTGATTCAGGAAATGATTTATCGCGTAGCTGAAAACTTCGGTGGTGTGTCTGTATTCGCCGGTGTTGGTGAGCGTACTCGTGAAGGTAACGACTTGTTCCTAGAAATGACTGAGACCGGTGTTATTAACAAGACCGCGTTAGTGTTCGGTCAGATGGATGAACCACCTGGAACGCGTCTTCGCGTTGCACTTTCAGCGCTAACAATGGCTGAATATTTCCGCGATGTTCAAAAGCAGGACGTGCTTCTATTCATCGACAACATCTTCCGCTTTACGCAAGCTGGTTCTGAAGTTTCAACGTTGCTTGGCCGTATGCCATCTGCCGTGGGATACCAGCCAACATTGGCCGATGAAATGGGTCAATTACAGGAGCGTATTACTTCAACTCGTGGTCACTCAATTACATCAATGCAGGCAATTTATGTTCCTGCAGATGACATTACTGACCCAGCTCCACACACTACTTTCGCCCACTTAGATGCAACAACAGTGTTGTCTCGTCCGATTTCAGAGCTTGGTATCTACCCAGCTGTGGATCCACTTGACTCAACATCACGCATCCTGGATCCACGCTACATCGGTGAGCACCACTTCCGTGTTGCTAACCGCATTAAGCAAATCTTGCAGCGCTACAAGGATCTCCAAGACATCATCGCGATTCTTGGTATCGATGAACTTTCAGAAGAAGATCGTATTTTGGTTGGTCGCGCTCGTCGCATCCAGCGCTTCTTGTCACAAAACACTTTCGTGGCAAAGGTCTTTACTGGTATCGAAGGTTCATTCGTCCCACTAGTCGACACAATCGCAGCATTCGAAGCACTTGCAGATGGAAAGTATGACCATATTCCAGAACAAGCATTCTTCATGTGCGGTGGTCTTGATGACGTAGAGCGTCGTGCCGCTGAACTTGCAGCTAGCGTTGGAAAGTAATTAAACGATGACACTTAAAGTCGAACTCGTATCTCCATCAGAGCGCGTCTGGTCTGGCGAAGCATCTTTTGTTTCTGCCCGAACAGTCGAAGGTGATCTCGGTATTTTGACCGATCACGCACCGCTCTTTGGAGTACTTGTCGATGGTGCAGTTAGCATTAAAGGAACAGATGGGACCACCACGCAGTTCACTGTAAGTGGTGGTTTCCTATCTGTTGCTAATAACCGAGTCTCGATTCTTACAGAGACGGTTAATAAGTAGTTTATTTGAGGTAATGCTCGGTTTCGATTACACGAACCGTCTTAGATTTTCCTCGCATCACAATTGACTGGCTCACAGCGCCAAAGCTGGTGTATCGAATCCCTTTAATTAGCTCTCCATCGGTGATGCCTGTTGCAGCCAAGAAAACATCATCAGAATTGACTAAATCACGAGTGTTAAGAATTGGCCCAGAGCTTTTGCCATCAATATGGAGTTGTCCTTGAATGGCACCACCCAAGCAGATCATTGCAGCGGCGGTTATTACGCCTTCCGGAGTTCCACCAATGCCCATAAGTAGATCTATTCCAGTATTAGGACGTGCAGTTTCAATTGCTGCGGCAACGTCACCATCTTGAATTAAGCGAATTCTGGCACCGCATTCGCGAATCTCTTTAATAAGTTGGTCATGACGAGGGCGATTAAGAACGACGACAGTGATGTCACTAATCGATAAATTCTTTGCCTTAGCAACTGCTGCAATATTTTGTGCAGTTGTTGCAGTGATATCAATTACGTTAGCTGCTTGGGGACCAGTAACAATTTTGTTCATGTAGAAGGAAGTCTTTGGGTCATACATCGCTCCGCGTGGTGCAAGGGCGATAACTGAGATTGCGCCATTCATGCCATTTGCAGTCAGTGATGTTCCATCAATGGGATCAACTGCCACATCACACGCTGGCCCTTCTTGGTTTCCAACGCTTTCACCGTTATGCAACATTGGGGCGTTATCTTTTTCGCCTTCACCAATGACTACAACGCCAGCCATATCAACTGTGTTGATCATCTTTCGCATTGCTTCCACTGCAGCTTTATCTGCTAAATCTTTTTGCCCACGGCCAACCCAAGGGGCGGCAGCGAGTGCTGCAGTTTCTGTTACACGAATGAGTTCAAGAGCTAAGTTGCGATCTGGAATGGCCATTATTCGCGAGTAACTTTCGCGCCCAAGCCTTGCAGCTGCTCGGCAAAATTTGGATAACCGCGATCAACGTGGAAAGCCTGATCAATCGTTGATTCACCTTCACTAACTAGTGCAGCCAGAATTAAGCCAGCACCTGCGCGAATATCGTGTGCTTCAACTGGAGCACCTGAAAGCTCTGGAACGCCTTCAATAGAGGCGTGGTGGCCATCAACTGAAATCTGAGCACCTAGGCGGCTGAGCTCATTGACGAACATAAAGCGTGATTCAAAGACGTTTTCAGTTACCAATGAGTGACCATCGGCAATGGAGTTAAGAGCAATAACCATAGGTAGTAGATCTGTTGGAAAGCCTGGATAGGGAAGTGTTGCAACATCAATTGCTTGAGGTCGAACATCCATGCGCACACGAATTCCATCGGCAGTTGTTGTAACAATTGCGCCAGCTGATGCCAGTTTTTCTAGTGGCAATTCAAGATGTTCGGCGCGAGCTCCATGAATTGTTATGTCACCACGTGTCATGGCAGCGGCAAATGCCCAAGT
>Ga0209770_10001137_pt1 | contig 13905 bp, 10 predicted proteins | sample LauGreSu1BDMLBDD_2_FD_187572 | JGI IMG/M metagenome (GOLD analysis project Ga0209770, IMG submission 187572) | Freshwater lake microbial communities from Lake Michigan, USA - Su13.BD.MLB.DD (SPAdes) (version 2) | ecosystem: Environmental > Aquatic > Freshwater > Lake | place: Lake Michigan, USA...
GAAGTCAGAATGCATGTCCAATTATTCATGTTAATAGAGTAAACCTGCCAAAGTGGCTGTGAGCAAATTTCCTAAAGCTCCGGTGATCATTGCTTTGAGTCCCAGAGCGGCTATATCTTTTTTTCTTTCAGGTATCAAAGCGCCAATTCCACCGATTTGAATGGCAATTGAACTGAAATTCGCGAATCCGCATAATGCAAAAGTAGCCATTGTGACTGTCTTTGGCATCAGATTTCCTTGTTTTATGTATTCTGACAAGTCGGCATAAGCAAGAAATTCATTCAGACTGATCTTGGTACCAAACAATGCTCCAAACTTGTCAATATCTTGTATGGGAACGCCAATCATATAACCAATAGGGGTGAAAATCACGCCAAAAAGTTCTTTGAGGTCATGCGGAAACCAAATGGAATACTGAGAAAGCCCATGATGAATGTTCAGCATACCGGCATTTATTCCGGCAATGATTGCCACAAATGCTATGAGCATGGCCGCAATTCCGGCAGCTAATTTCAAGCCATCCATCGCTCCATTGGCAGCCGCCTCAACAATGGTTGAACTTTCCGGTAATACAGGAGCTGTTTCTGATGATTCTTTTTCTGAAATCGAAGATGGGATGACAATTTTGGAAAGCATCAATCCTGCAGGTGCTGACATTAAGCTTGCAGTAAGCAAAGAAGCGGCAGAAACACCCATTTGAATATATCCTGCCATTACACCGCCTGCTATTGTAATGAATCCACCAACCATTATAGTATTAAGTTCGGATCTAGATGCGGATGCCAAATATGGTCTGATCAATAATGGGGCTTCAGTTTGACCAAGAAATATATTGGCAGAAGCCGACAATGATTCTATGCCTGTTGTTTTTAATGTGCGACTCATAAACCATGACATACCTCTTACGATATATTGCATGATCCCAAGATGATAAAGCATTGACATCACTGAAGAAAAAAAGATGATGACCGGTAATACTGAAAATGCAAATTGAAAACCGAATGTTTTCGCATAAGCAGGATTGGCAATATTTCCGAAAAGCATTTGCGCGCCATTGGAAGCAAGAGCAAGAAAGCCTGATATTCCATTACCAATTGCTGACATTAGCGAAATCCCAAATGGAACCTTCATGATAAAAATAGCTATGACTACTTGAAGTGATAATCCAATGATGACCATTCTCCAAGGGAATGCTTTTTTATTCTCTGAAAGTAACCAACAGAGAAAGAGAATAAGAATTATTCCAAGTATACCAATCGCTTTTTCCAATATCATATCCATTTATGCTCTTTATACCACTCAACGGTTCTTTTGATACCTTCTTCAATTGAGATTTCTTGTTTCCAACCAAAATCTCTTTTTGCCTTCTCGACTGAGCAAATCCAATATGGTTGGATGAGATCTTTTCCTTTTTCATAGTTCAATACTGGAGGTTTTGATGAAAACCTGCCAAATATCTGTGACAAACCTGCAAGCATCATGACAGTTGCATGAGGAACGCGGATTGGTAACACAAAAGATTTGCCAAATGCATTCTTGGTTATTTCTGCAATCTGCTTCCAAGTATAGAATTCTTCACTTGAAATGAAATATGTTTCGCCAATGGTATTTGGACTAAATGCGGATTCTACAATACCTCTGGCCAAATCAACACCATGGATGAGACTTACTTTCTTTTCATCAAAGCCGATGAGAGGAACCACGCCCTTTGCAACAGATTGAAAGAAAGTAAGAATAGCTGTGTCTCTCTCGCCATATACAGCGGGTGGTCTAACAATGGTTGTCGGAAATCGTTGAGAATATTCTCTTACAACTTCCTCGGCTGCCTTCTTTGATCTACCATATGCGGTTATGGGGAAAAGTGGTGAATCCTCATGGACAGGTTCAATTATTGATGGCGATGGTCCGGTCACGGTTTGTGAACTAACATGAAGAAATCTTTGCAGATTTGGTGCATATTTTGATGCAAGTTCCAAAAGATTTCTTGTTGAGTCTCTATTTCCTCTCAAAAATTCCTCATCATTTCTTGCGGCTGTCAATCCAGCCACATGAATGATCATGTCAACACCTTCAACAGCAGGTTTCAAAGATTCAGGATTGTCCAATGAAGCATTGATGATTGTGACATCTTTATTATTCAGCCAACGCAAATCACTGGTTGGACGAGCTATGCAGATGATATCAGCATTGGCATTTTGCAATGTGTCAACTACATGACTTCCTATGAATCCCGTTGCTCCTGTAACCAATACTTTCATTTTGATTTCTCCATTGTGATCTTTGAGCCATCGGGTAAGACTATGTCATAATCGGCTGTGGATTCACCTTTGCTGATTCTGCGTAATTTACTTTGGAGTAGCGTTCTTTTGAGTTGGGTCAATCGATCTGTGAAATAGATTCCATTTAAATGATCTATTTCATGTTGCATCACTCTTGCAAGAAGTCCATCGGCTTCCATTGTATGGAACTTTTCATGTTCATCCATGAATGAAACTTGTATGGCTTCAGGACGAATAACGAGTTCTCTAAGATTGGGCAAACTCAGGCAACCCTCTTCATAATCAGATTCTTCATCAGAATAATGCGTAATCTTTGGATTGATCATTGTCAAAGGTTTGATTGATTCACAGCCTTCCACGGGTGAAATGTCGATGATTGTAATTGACAATGGTGAACCAACCTGATTTGCAGCAAGACCTATTCCTTCTGCATTCAGCATGGTCTCTTTCATATCATCAATAAAAGTACGAATATCATCATTCAAATGTTCGATTGTATCAGCTTTATGCTTGAGGATGGAATGATCATACACATAAATTGGAAGAATACTCATCTTCAGAATCCCAATTGTTGTAATGTTTGAACAAATTGTTTTGAAAATAGACGGTGAATTATACCATCATAGGTATTAATCGGATAGAATGTCAATACACCAAGTGAAGAGGAATTACCATGTTCAAAATCGGAATCCAAAATTCTTGTTTGTTCTTCCGGTCTGAATGGATTATCCACATCTATTAGTTCAATCGTGCAACCGATGCTAACCTTTTCTTTTGCTAAGAGATTGAAATCAACCATTGGTAATGCTGAAAAAGGAATTTTTGCTTTGATATGATATCCATTAGATTCTCGATGGAATTCAATAGGTATCGAGGTATTCATACTTGATACTTTCATGTGGCTCAGATGTGGAATCTCAGCATTGGGAATCAACTCGATCATTTTGATAGAACCAAGTTTGTTTGTGTCTTTGCCAATGGACTTACCATAACTCGGTATGTTTTCAGATACATAAATGTTGATTTTGTCTTGCAAGCATGTGTCACATCGTGATTGTATCAATGTGTCATCAATAATCAGCAATTCCAATTCCCAATTTGAATTGTCATACACACTTTTTTCAATAATCATGGATGCATCTTGGGGACCTTTCCAATAAAATGCACCTTTGATCACATCTTCAGGAGCATCTATAATTATAGGCTTATGGAACCCAAATGGAATTGTGATGTCGGAAGAATACACAGGAATATCATGATAGTGATGATAGTATGAAGTTTCTTCTGTTCTGGTTGAAAAAACATGTGTTTTATTCCTTCTTTGCATATGATCACGATGTATCTCAAGGGTTTGTCCTGCATTCCTAGAAGTGGAAAACAGATCACTTTCATAGAAAACGCCTTGTCTGAATTGATATCCGGTTATGTTCCAATTGAATTGTTCATTCTTGGAAGTTACATGACATCCACCATTTTTGATGGCAACCCCAACTTCAAGTGGTGACTCAATGAATGCTCTTGCTTGCTTGTGAACCAGAGTTAATGTCCCATTGATATCAATAAAAAAATACACAGAACATGCTTTGACTTTCTCTTTCGGAAATCGTACCACAAATGCTACATCATTGTGATCATCCAGAGAATAATCTCCAATATCCCAACTCCATACTTTTGCTTGTTCATCGCCGATTTCAGAAATGACATCAGTAATCAATTCCTGATCATAATAATCTGATAATTTCTTTTGGAAATCTTTTAAACTTGAACCGGATTGAGCAAGTGTATTCGATGAGAATAGTAATAACAAAACTATATGTAGATAGATTGATTTCATGCAAACTTTACAATGATGGAATCATGGAGTTCAGCAGGAGATTCTTTTAATCGGGCACCAAATTGTGATACAACTCGAGATGATGAATAGGAAGCAAGATGTCCTGAACGCAATACAGAATACCCTTGAGTAAGACCATAAAGAAAACCTCCTGCATACATGTCACCGGCTCCTGTTGTATCCACAGCCGTTATTGAATAAGCAGGAATTGTATGTCTCTCGCCTTTTACCAATAATTCAGAACCATGCTTTCCGCGGGTCATAACCGTATGAGTGAATCTCTCATTCAATAATCGAAAAGCTTCTTCATGATTATCAGTCTTGGTATATGCCATTGCTTCAGACTCATTGCAAAACACTAGATCCGTGAATGAAGATATTTCATCTACTATATCGCGAAAGGCATTGACAACGAAAGAATCTGAATATGTAAAAGCAATTTTGGTGTCATGTTTCTTTGCTAGAATAACAGCTTCTTTTATGGCATCTGCTCCACCTGGTTCGGTTAATCGATACCCTTCAACATATAGCCACTGGGATCTTGAGATAGTCTCTTCGACCAAATGATCTCTGTTATATGTACTGTTCACACCCAGTGAAGTCATCATTGTTCTTTCAGCATCGGGCGTAATCAGAACTAAACATGTACCTGTTTTGGAGTGTTCTTTGATCTCTGCATCAAGTATAATACCCAAGTCACGAAACTCTTGAGCATAAAACTCACCAAACGGATCATCTCCCAAAATGGTCTTATATGCGGCTTTCCCACCGAACTGTCCAATTGCGATGATTGTATTTGCGGCAGATCCACCGCTTGAACGATGATGTGAACGATCTGATAATGTGGAGATGACTTTGGACTGATCTTCTTCTGAGACCAATGACATTGAGCCTTTGGTCAATCCCAAATCATTGAATGTATGTTCATCTATTGCAAATTCAATATCTACAAGTGCATGGCCTATGCCACAAACATGGATGTCTTTCATGGTTGATTCAATGGTTAAGAAATGGAAAGCATACTGCATTGCAAAAATACGCATTACGCATCGAAAATTATGACTCTTATTCATTCTTTCTTAAGTAGAACCTCTTGTTTTTGTTGGTAATTACAATGAAAAATCACTATAATTGCCATGTTAGTAAAAATCTATGATCAGTGAGCAGCATCTTGATCATGTGCGTTTCCTGATTTCATAATTCATATCATTTCGAATAGCTCGGATACTCCATGTATCAACCTTTACCAGAAAAACTTCATTATCCTGATTTAGAAAAAGAGATTCTTGCATTTTGGGAAGACCAGAATATCTTTGAGAAATCATTGTCTGCTCGTGCAGAATCTCCTGTATTTAGCTTCTTTGAAGGACCACCGACAGTCAATGGAAATCCAGGAATCCATCATTTGATGGCCAGAACGGATAAAGACTTAGTGTGCAGATATAAAACCATGACAGGCCATTATGTGCGCAGACAAGCCGGTTGGGATACTCACGGTTTGCCTGTGGAAATAGCCGTAGAGAAACAATTGGGTTTGGTGAATAAGTCTGAAATTGAAGTCATGGGTATTGACAAATTCAATGCTGCTTGTCGTGAATTTGTATTCAGCAATATCGAAAGAGACATGGGCTGGGGAGATTTCACAAAACGCATGGGATTTTGGGTGGATATGAATTCTGCCTATATCACTTGTACAAATGATTATGTGGAATCTGTATGGTGGGCTTTGAAAACATTTTTCGACAAAGGCCTAATCTATAAAGGATATAAAGTAGTCCCTCAATCCCCTACCATTGAAACACCTCTTAGTTCACATGAATTGTCACTCGGTTATAGAGAAGTCAAAGATCCAAGTGTATACCTAAAAATCAAGATACTAGATTCAAATATTTCTGATGCAATTGGTGCTCATATCTTGGTTTGGACAACTACGCCATGGACATTATTCTCGAATGTTGCATTGGCTGTGGGTGTAAATATTGATTATGTTATAGTTGAAAAAGAGTCGAATGAAGGAAAACCTGAACGATTCATTATTGCTGATTCACTCAAATCTCTTCTCGGTGAGGATCCAAAGATACTTGCAAAAGTCAAGGGTGAGGAGTTGCTTGGATCAGCGTATGAACAAATCTTCTCTTATTGTTCTATTGATTCTGTTGCTTTCCCCAATGCTTTGACCATTCTTCCAGGTACTTTCGTTTCTACCGAAGATGGTACAGGTGTTGTTCATATATCTCCTGCATTTGGTGTGGATGATTTTGAATTGTCAAAGGCATTCAATCTTCCTGTTCTACAACCGGTCACTCCGAATGGACACTTTACAGAGATCATCTCGGATTTTGCCGGGAGAGCAATCAAAACCTTCAAATATGCTGATAGAGTCGAAGAAGGTGCGGATAAAGACATTATCATAGCATTGAAGCTAGCAGGAAAGATTTTTAAATCCTCATTTGATTATGTTCACAGCTATCCACATTGCTGGAGAACAGACAATCCTGTAATGTATTATGCCAGAAATTCTTGGTTCATCAAGTCTCCTGCTTATAAGCAGACAATGATTGATCTAAATAAGACAATTCGCTGGCAACCTTCCGAAATTGGTACCGGCAGATTTGGTAATTGGCTTGAAGAAGTTAAGGAATGGTCTTTAAGTCGTGACAGATATTGGGGAACACCATTACCAATTTGGGTGAGTGAAGACAAAGAAGACATGTTTGCCATAGGTTCAATAGAGGAACTATTGAAAGGTGAATATCAAATATCCGATGATACTTATGTTCCGGTCTCTGATGCTCCTCTACCTTTGGATTTACACAGACCTTTTGTAGACAATGTGATTTTCCGTAAAAATGGGAAAATCTATCGTAGAACCACTGAGGTGATTGATGTTTGGTTCGATTCAGGATGTGTGCCATTTGCACAATTCCACTATCCTTTTGAAAATAAAGCATTATTTGAAAGTCAGTTCCCTGCTGATTTTATTTCTGAAGGCATCGATCAAACCAGAGGTTGGTTTTATACACTCCACAATATTGCTTCTGCATTGTTTGAAAAACCGGCATTTAAGAATATCATTGTAAATGAACTCGTATTGGACAAAAATGGACTTAAAATGTCCAAAAGCAGAGGAAATACCGTAGATCCATTCCTCATGATGGATTCATATGGAGCAGATGCAGTTCGGTGGTATTTTATGGTTAACAATCCACCTTGGAGACCAACTTTATTCAATGAATCTGATATAGCAAAGACGGTCATTGCAGATTTTTTCAGAACACTTACCAATACATATTCCTTCTATAGTCTTTATGCAAATATCGATGGAATAGATGGTAATGAAGATGTTATTGAATTGGCTGAATGCCCTGAAATCGATCGTTGGATTATATCAAAAACACATTCAACATTGAAACAATATCATCAATACATGGAATCCTATGATGTGTTCAGAGCATGTCGTTTGGTCCAAGAATTCATGATTAATGATGTTTCAAATTGGTATGTCAGAAGAAATCGAAGAAGATTCTGGAAGGGCGAAAAAGACAGTGATAAGATTTCAGCATATCAGACTTTAAGAAATGTGCTCTTGGATGTGTTATCAATGATGGCTCCGGCTGCACCATTTTTACCTGAAGTATTATACAGAAGACTCCGTACTGAAAAGCAAGAACTTTCCATTCACATGAATTTGATATCAATGGGAGATATTGCCTGTATAGATGGAGATTTAGAAAGAAGAATGTCACTTGCACAAACAATTGTTTTCCTTGCAAGATCATTACGTGAAAAATCTAAAATCAAAACCAGACAACCACTGAAGAGAATACTCATTCCCGTCATATCACCTCAACAAAGACGTGATATTCAAGCAATTGAAAACATCATTAAAGAAGAGCTGAATATCAAAGAAGTTGAATATGTTAATGAAGAGGCAGGTATTGTTAAACGCAGTGTCAAAGCCAATTTCAAAGCATTAGGTAAGAGATATGGAAAGCAAACTCAGAAAATTGCAAATGTGATTTCAGGAATGGATGAACAACAGATACGATTATTCCTACAAGAACAATCATTCAAATTCAATATCGATGAAGATTCCTATATAATTACTTTGGAAGATGTTGATGTAATGACTCATGACATGGAAGGTTGGCTTGTTGCGAATGAAGGTTCTCTGACAGTTGCACTTGATACAGAGATTGATCAAGAATTAAAGCAAGAAGGCTTGGCAAGAGAATTCGTAAATCGTATTCAAAACCTTAGAAAGAATATAGGTTTACAAGTCACTGATCGCATCCATGTAAAATTTTCAGCAAACAAAGAAATTTCTGATGCAATAATCAAATTATCTGATTATGTTTGTAATGAAATTTTGTGTGTGACATGTAGCAGCGTTGAGAGTATTAATTCCGACGCTCATACAATTGAAATTGATCAAGAGATTATTTCTGTGTTTATCGCAAGAGTTGATTGATAACAGAAAAAATAAATGCATCCCGCATTTAGTTTTGTTTTGTTTTATTACTTGAGGTGTATGCTGTATGGCGTCAACAAAGAAACCCGCAGCAAAGAAAGCAGCGGTAAAACCCGTTGCTAAGAAAGCAGCTGCGAAACCTGCAGCAAAGAAAGCAGCGGCAAAACCCGCAGTGAAAAAAGTTGCAGCAAAACCCGTAGCGAAAGCAGCGGCAAAACCTGCAGCAAAGAAAGTTGCAGCAAAACCCGTAGCGAAAGCAGCGGCAAAACCTGCAGCAAAGAAAGTTGCAGCAAAACCCGTAGCGAAAGCAGCGGCAAAACCTGCAGCAAAGAAAGTTGCGGCTAAACCCGTAGCAAAAGCAGCAGCTAAACCTGCAGCAAAGAAAGTTGCGGCTAAACCCGTAGCAAAAGCAGCAGCTAAGCCTGCAGCAAAAAAAGCAGCAAAACCGGTAGCAGCAAAGCCGGCAGCAAAGAAAGTAGCGGCAAAACCGGCAGCTAAAGCAGCAAAGCCGGTAGCAAAGAAAGCAGCAAAACCGGCAGCTAAGAAAGTTGCCGTAAAAAAAAAGTAAGTCCCTCTAAAGGACCGAAAACTGCCCAAGTCACTGTCAAGAAACAAAAGACTATCAAAAATGATATTGTCACTGACAAATCTGTAGTTGTTTCTAAACAAAAAGCAGTGAAGTCTTCAGTGGTAGAATCTACCAAAGCTGAAAAAAAACAAGCGAAGCCAGTTGCCAAAAGTGTTGAAAAAACAACTTCTAAGCAATCGGCTTCGCTTTCTGTTTCAAATAAAGGAAATAACACCATCGCCACTTCAAAAACAGAAAAGAAAGATTCAATCAAACCTATGACAAAAAAGATTGAAACTAAAGATACAGTTGCTCCTAAAGCTGAAAAGTCAAGTAAAAAAACATCACTCAAGAATGCAACTAAAGAAAGCAAGGAAACCACTCCTTCAAATGATATCGCATCTGCTCCTCCTGATGAAGCATTGATTGAATTGGATATGCCCGCGATGCCTCCATTGCAATTGACTTTGCAAGAAAAGAAGCCTGCAGGTAGATCCAAGTCAAGTAATAAAGCATCTGAAAAACCATCAGCCGCAGGCTTGGAAGCAATGAAAATGCCTGAAGGGAAAGGTGCTGCTGCATTTGCCATGCACCCTAAAGAGGAAAAGCCCATTATCAAACCATCTACCAAGAAGGTACGATATTCTGATGCTGATTTAAAAATGTTCAGACAACATATTCAGAAAATCAAAGATGAAGCTTTGGATGAAATGAGAATGCTTAAGGAAAGGCTTGATGATTTGACCAATGCAGAAATGGCTTCCGAGTCCATGATATACTCAGTACACATGGCAGAGCAAGGATCTGAGGCATTGGAAAAAGAAAAAACATATGCACAGATGAATCGCATTTTTGATTATATCAAAAAATTGGACGATGCAATCAAGAGAATTGATGATAAAACCTATGGTATTTGCAAAGAATGTAATATTCTCATAGCTAAAGCAAGATTACTGGCTGTTCCAATTACCACACAGTCTGCATCATACAAAATTCATGGTCGCTGCCCTGATAATGGCATTGATATTATTGCCGGAAGAAATGAGTAATTCATGATGGATTCAAAAGTCCATTCACATCGCTTGTTATTTATTGCTTTTTTGTTGATTATTCTTGATCAAGCGACAAAAATAGCAGTAAAAGGTTTTTCTCTTATGGGATTTACCCATCATGGCATGTTTCTCGGTGAAAGCATACCAGTTCTTGGTGAATTTCTGCGTTTTACATTCGTTGAGAATCCCGGAATGGCATTTGGTGTGGAGTTTGGTTCAGGTAAAATATTTCTGACCTTGTTTTCACTTATTGCTTCAATTGGATTAGTGTATTATTTGTTGATGATTGAATCATCAAAAATCCAAATCAGAATAGCCATCATGCTCATACTGGCCGGTGCATTCGGAAATTTTATTGATCGAATGTTCTATGGTGTATTGTATGGAGAAGGTCCTCTCTTCTATGGCTTGGTTGTTGATTTTATACAAATCGATATTCCGGACATACAAGTAGGACAGTTAGCCTATACACATTGGCCTGTATTCAATATTGCAGACTCCTGTGTTTCAATTGGCATGATTCTCCTACTATTATATAATCGATATCTTCCATATCCATTTACACAAGTGAATGAATTCACAGAAACAACAGATAATGGAAATTGAAAAGGAACAATATCCAGATTATATAGAAAAAGTGATTGACTTATTGGTCTCAAAAGGACAGGAACCTTTGAGACTGGATGTCTATATCACTAATGCTATAGCCAATGCAACAAGAAATAAAGTTCAGCAGGCAATCGATACTGAGCAAGTGACTGTCAATGGTACAATTAGAAAGGGTTCCTATAAGATCAAACCCGGGGATACGATTCGTTGCGTATTTATGCGACCGCCCCCACTTGAGTTATTACCTGAAAATATTCCTTTGGAAATAGTTTTCGAAGATGACTATTTGTTGGTAATTAACAAACCTTCAGGACTTGTTGTGCATCCCGGCTTTGGGAATAGGTATGGTACACTTGTAAATGCAGTATTATGGCATATAGGTTATAGAGAAGCAATTCCTTTATGCGGTTTTGAAGAAGATTCCGAAGAAGAAGAGTTGCCTGAAGATGCGTTTACACAAGCAATCATAGCCAAAGATGATGCTTTAAGACCCGGAATAGTTCATAGACTCGACAAAGATACTTCCGGCTTGATGGTTATTTCCAAAAAATCAGAAATCACTCCTGAACTTTCAAAGCAGTTTGCAGATAGAACTGTTCAAAGAGAATATTTGGCTTTGGCTTGGGGAATTGTCAAAGAAGATCATGCCATCATCGAAAACAATCTAGCTCCCTCTCCAAGAAATAGGAAAGTTTTTTCAGTTACCAAACAAGGTGGTAAATATGCAAAAACTGAATATTGGACACGCAGCAGGGGCAAATATGCTTCATTATTACAGATCAAACTCCATACTGGTAGAACGCATCAAATCAGGGTTCACTTTTCGTCAATACATCATCCATTGATTGGTGACATGTCCTATGGCGGCGATAATTTGCCACATCAGGTAAAATTCGGCAATGAATCAAAGCAATCAGCAATGCAGTGTTTGGATATAATGAAGCATCAGGCATTGCATGCAAGAATGCTTGGTTTTGTTCATCCAATTACCGGTAAAGAATTACTGTTCATCCAAGCACCTCCCCAAGATTTCATCCAAACTGCACACATTGCAGGTATTGAAATTCCCAATGATTTATGTGGATAAATCACTTCAATATAATTCCGTAAGTACACATAAAACTTTTTGTATTTTTAGGGGACATCAAGGAGTCATAATGATACGATTCTTACTATTTACATTGATATTTTCTATTTCTGCTCCATTATTTGCACAGCAAAGTTTAAATCAGACTTGGTATTATGGCAAATTTGGAGGCATAAGATTTACGAATGCAATTCCTTCACCCATCACCGGAAAACTCGACACATGGGAAGGTTGTGCAGTCTATTGCGATCCAAATACAGGAAATGTATTATTATATTCAGATGGCAAAAAACTTTTTCTTCCAGATGGATCAGTAGTACCCGGTGGAGATTCGCTCAAAAGTGGAATTTCATCAACGCAATGTTGCATATTTATACCTGACCCTGCAAATGCAAAAAGAGTATACCTGTTTACTGCACCTGATTTAACTGGACAAGGTACAACACATAGTAAATCATACTATTCTCATATCAGTCTTGAAAACACTCCATCAATTCTTCTTTCTAATGTTGAATTGCAAGATAATATGTCAGAAAAATTGGCAGGCACACAACATTGTGCAGATAATTCATATTGGGCAATTTATCATCATAAATCACAATCCAGAATCATTGCATATAAAGTGACTGCCTCAGGAGTTTCTTCACCTGTTCTTTCCAATTATAATAATTTGTTTAACTACTATACAGTTGGCGCTATGAAGGTTTCACCGGATGGCTCTAAATTGGTAGTACTCTCAGAAGCTGATGGCACAAATTATTTGCAAGCTGTAGTACTTTTTGATTTCAATCTACAGTCTGGTCAAGCGACAAACCCCAAATTCATTGCCAAAAATAAATGCTATGGAAATTATGGTGCTGCATTTTCACCGGATAGCAAGAAACTCTTTACGACAGGAACATTGGATAAACAACAGAGTGCAGAATCTGCATTGTTTCAATTTGATGTTTCATTCAATGATGAGGCATCAATTGCAGGATCCATGTGGACTCTTCCGTTAGGAACAAGAAAATTATTCGGTATGCAATTGGGACCCGATGGCAAAATCTATGTTGTAGCAGATAGGCCAAGCCAATTGGATGTAATCAATAAACCAAATAAGTCAGGTAGTGAAATCGGGTATACACTCAATGTTCTAAATCAAAGTGGAAGAACTGTATTAGGATTGCCAACTCAGATAGAATATGGACTTGGATTGAGCATTGACTCAGTATTGGCATGTCCTAGTTCCGGCATTCGAATTGGTGCGCCACCAATGACAGGATATTCATATGCTTGGTCGCCAACAACAGGTTTGAGTAATACTGCTATTGCAAATCCAATTGCAAAACCAACTGTTCCTACAACCTATACATTGTTCATTACCAATCCTTTCGGTTGTCAGACCAAGCAAACAATCCATGTGGGTTTGCTGCCTCCCATTAATCTTCAATATGAAGTTCCAAGCAGTATCTGCAAAGGTGGGAAAGTTCAATTGAAATCATCAGGAGCTACTACCTATAAGTGGTTCCCATCCTATGGTTTATCTTCAACAACCATTGCAAACCCAATTGCAAGTCCTGATTCAACGACACAATATTATCTCATTGCATCAAATGGAATTTGTACAGATACAGTACCAATAAGAGTAGATGTTGTTCCCTTTCCTGTTGCAGACGCGGGTAAGGATAAGACAACTTGTCCGGGTGGATCAGTAGAGATCGGTTTGAATCCCAAGAGTGGTTATACCTATCTGTGGTCACCGGAGCAATATGTCACCAATAAGTTCCTTTCCAAGACAATTGCAAGTCCTCCCGGTCCAAATTTTAGATACATTTTGAAAGTAACCAATGAGTTTGGTTGCATTGCTTATGATACCGTAATAGTCAATACAGAGAATAATTTGACAGCATTGACTTCACCCGATACAACTATTTGCCGAGGAGATAGAGTACAACTTCGCGCATCAGGTGGAAGTGTATTTAGATGGTTCATGGGGCCGAATATCTCAGATACAAATTCATCT
>Ga0209770_10001140_pt1 | contig 13870 bp, 15 predicted proteins | sample LauGreSu1BDMLBDD_2_FD_187572 | JGI IMG/M metagenome (GOLD analysis project Ga0209770, IMG submission 187572) | Freshwater lake microbial communities from Lake Michigan, USA - Su13.BD.MLB.DD (SPAdes) (version 2) | ecosystem: Environmental > Aquatic > Freshwater > Lake | place: Lake Michigan, USA...
CGCGTGGCGCCCTTCGTGATGACGACGAACTGCACGATCACGAGAATGACGAAGATGATGAGGCCGACGACCGGGTTCGAGCCGGCGACGAAGTTGGCGAACGCCTCGATGACATGGCCCGCCGCGGCGGAGGCCTGCACCGGGTCCTTCGACTCGATGGAGAGGATGAGCCGCGTCGAGGCGACATTGAGCACCAGCCGGAACAGCGTCGTGCCGAGCAGGAGCGCCGGGAAGACGCTGAAGTCGAGCGGCTTGCGCATGTAGATCGTGGTCATGAGCACGATCGCCGTCAGCGCGATGTTGAGGCAGAGGAGGATGTCGAGGACCGCCGGCGGCAGCGGGACGACCAGGACGCCGACGAGGGCGAGGAAGGACAGCGGCACGATGAGGTGCCGATGCCTCGCCACCGCGTGGAAGATCGAAGGGATGCCGTCGTTCGTGGCCGTCTGTGCCGCCATGGTTCACTCCCGTCGCCCGGTCAGGCGACCGCCTTTCCCTTGAGCCGGTAGACATACGCGAGGATCTCCGCCACGGCCTTGTAGTGGTCCGGGGGGATCTCCTGGCCGACCTTCGCATTCGCATAGAGGGCCCGCGCGAGCGGCTTCCGCTCGACGATCGGGATCGAGTGCCGCATCGCGATCTGCCGGATGCGGAACGCCAGGTGGTCGGCGCCCATGGCGACGATCCGCGGCGCCTGCATCGTGTCGGCGTCGTACTGGATCGCGACGGAGATGTGCTCGGGATTGGTGACGATCACATCCGCCTTGGGGACGGCGGTCTGGAGCCGCTGCATCGCGATCTGGCGGGCGATCTGCATGCGCCGCTGCTTGATCTTCGGGTCGCCCTCGGACTCCTTCCACTCGTCCTTGACCTGCTGCTTTGTCATGCGCAGCTCCCGCTCGTGCTTGAAGCGCTGCACCGCGTAGTCGGCGACGCCGAGGACGAGGAGGGCCGCGCCGACCTGCAGCGCGAGCGTGAGGCCGAGCGACCCGATCTTCGCGAACCCCGCGAGTGCGCCCAGCGCGGGAAGCCCGACGATCTCGGGAAGCACCGAGGAGAGCAGGTTCCATGCGATCCACCCGACGACGACGACCTTGAAGCAGTCCATCGCGGTCTTGATCGCACCTCGCGCCCCGAAGATCCGGCCGAAGCCCTTGGTCGGGTCGAGCCGCTCGAGCTTTGGCTCGAGCGGCTTGGTGGTGATCAGGAACCCGACCTGCCACAGGTGCGCGAGGACCGCGAGCGCGAGCGCACCGAGCACCATCGGCGCGGCGGCGAGCGCGCCCTCGGCCAGCGTGGGCATCACGCCCTCGACGGCGTCCTCCGCGCGCACCGCGCGCATCGCGTCGCCACCGAGGGCGTTCTCGAGCATCGCGGCCAGCGCGAGGATCATCGGCTTCACGGTCGCCGCGAGCACGAGGACCGCGCCGAGCAGCAAGATCGCGCTCGACGCATCCTGCGAGCGGGCGATGTTGCCCTCCTCGCGCGCCTCGCGCCTGCGCTTGGGGGTCGCGTCCTCCGTGCCTTCGCCGAGGTCCTCCGCCATCGCGCCTCCTCAGCTTGCCGCACCGGACGCGACGAGGAGCTCCTCGATCGCACCGGAGGTGCCGTCGACGATCGCCTCGTCGATCGCTGCGAGCGATGCGACGATGACGCCGAGTCCGACGATGATGCGTACGGGGAAGCCGATCGAGAGCACGTTGAGCTGGGGCACGCTCTTCGAGAGGTACCCCATCACGACGGTCTCGAGGCAGACGATGGCGAGCATCGGCGCCGCAACGCGGAGCCCGAGCTCGAAGGCGGCGCCAAGCGCGCCGGTGAAGATCGCAAGCGGCGAAGTCTCGCTCGCGCCGACGAGCATCGCAGGCACCGCGCCGGCGGGGAGCGTCCAGAAGCTCGCGGCGACGCTCGAGAACATCGACTCGATGCCGCCGAGCGCAATGAAGGTCGCGAGCGCGAGGAAGAACAGGATCTGCTCGAGCGCGTCGGACTCTTCGCCGATCGCGGGGTTGTAGAAGCGCGCGAAGCCGAGCCCGATCTGCTGTCCCATCGAGAGGCCTGCGAACTGCGCCGCGAGCAGCGGCATCGACGCCATGAACCCGATGAAGACGCCGATCCCGAACTCGAGCGCGAGGAGCGGAAGCGCCATCGTGAGCGGCGCGCCGTGCGCCGCGGACATCGCGGGCGCGACGGTCGGGTAGATCGCGAGCCCGAGCGAGACCACGAGCAGCGCCTTGATCCGCACGGGAATCGCGGGCGAGGACAGCACCGGGCCCTGGACGGCGAGTCCGGACACCCGTGCCACGACCATCGCGGCGGGTACGAGGTGCTGGGAGAGGGTCTCGATGGAGTTCATGGGGCGAACCTGCTAGCCGCCCGACACCGGGGACCACGAGAACATCTGGCTCGAGAACTCCATGAGCTTCACCGAGATCCACGAGAGAAGCAGCATCGTCGCCCCGACCATCGCGAGGATCTTCGGGACGAAGACGAGCGTCTGCTCCTGGATCTGGGTGACGGCCTGGAGGATGCTCACCACGAGGCCCACCACGAGGCCGACGGCGAGGATCGGCGCGCTGACGAGCAGCATCAGCGTGAACGCCTCGCGGACGATGTCGAGCGCGTCGTGTTCCACTAGGTTCCTCCGATCGGCGCCATGACGCCGGTGAGCAGGCCGCCCGCCACGAGCGTCCAGCCGTCGACGAGCACGAAGAGAAGCAGCTTGAACGGCAGGGACACGAGGACGGGCGGCAGCATCATCATGCCCATCGAGACGAGCAGGCTCGAGATCACCATGTCGATCACAAGGAACGGCAGGTAGATGCGGAATCCGATCAGGAACGCCGTCTTGAGCTCGCTGAGCACGAAGCTCGGCACGAGGGTGAGCATGTCGACATCCTTCTCCCAGGTGAGCTGCTCGGGCTCGCTGGTGTCGATGCCGCGGTGATCGAGGATCATCAGGACGGTGGGCGTGTTGCCCGTCGCCTCGATCTGCGCGATCATGAACTCACGCAGCGGGCGCTTCGCGCCCTCCCATGCGACGAGCTGGTCCTTCTGCTCGCCACGGGCGTAGGGTCCGAGCCCCTCGGACCACATGCGCTCGAAGGTGCCGCCCATCGCGACCGCGGTGAGCAGGACGGAGAGGCCCACGACGACCTGCGAGGGAGGCAGCGTCTGCGTGCCGAGCGCCTGGCGGAGGAGCCCGAGCACGACCACCATGCGGGTGAAGCTCGTGCACAGGATCAGGATCGAGGGCGCGACCGTGAGGACGGTCAGCAGGATCAGGATGTTGAGCGCCGAGCTGAGCCCGCCCTCGAAGCCTGGGACCGTACGCGAGGCGTCCTCGATGACGCCGATCGGGTTCAGCGACTCGAGGGACTGCGCCGCGTTCGCAGCCTGCGCGAGGAGCAGCGTCGTCACGCGCCCCCCGTTCCGCGGCGGCGGCGGGTGAGGTCGACGGTCTCGATGTCGGCGTCACGGACGCCGGCGGGAAGATGCTCGCGCGATCCGCCCCGCGCGGGCGCGGCGGACGACTGCCGGAGCAGCGCATCGAAGGAGAACGGGCTCGCGGCGCGGTTGCCCGCCTCGCATCGGGCGAGGATGTCGGCCACCTCGGCCTCTCCGGTGAACTCGCTGAGCGTCTGCATCGCCTGCGCGCCCTGGTGGGCGACGATCACGCGGCGCCCGACCTTGAGAAGCACGACCTGCTGGCCACGCGCGACGGGGTAGCGCGCGAGGACCTCGACCACGCCCTGCGGGCGTTTTCCCGCGACGGACGATCCACTGAAGCGCTTCACCGCGCTGCGCGCGAGCACGATGACGAGGAGCGTCGCGCCGAGGGCGATGCCGGTGGGCACGAGCTCGGAGAGCGCCGAGCGCTCGCCGCCGGGCGCAAGGGTCCCGCCGGTTCGCGGCGCCGAATCTGCGGTGGCGGAGACCGGCGCGGTCCCAGGCTGGAAGAGCGGGCGATCCTGCGCGGCCTGCAGCGTCGCCGTCGCGAACGCGGCGGCGATCCATGCTCCAACGAGCGCGAGTGCTGTGTGTCTTGAGCTCCGCATGCGCCATCCTGGCTGTCGAGTCCGGGCTCCGCCCGGGGTTGCCTTGCGCCCTCACGCCCGCCGCGCGGTCAGCCGTCGATCGGCTCGAGGATCTCGCTCACGCGCACGCAGAAACTCTCGTTCAGGACGAGCACCTCTCCGCGGGCGATCTTGCGCCCGTTGACGAAGATGTCGACGGGATCGCCGGCCGCCTTGTCGAGCTCGACGACTGAGTCGGCGTTCAGCCGCAGCACATCCTCGACGAGCATCTTGGTGCGCCCGAGCTCGATCCGGACCTGGAGGGTCACATCCGACAGGAGTCCGATCGCGCCCGGCGCGCCGGACGACGCGCCGCCGCCGAAGTCGGGAAGTCCGACCGGTGCAGGTCCGCCCGTCGAAGTGGTTGTGGTGGTCTCAGCCATGGTGGGGTCCCTCAGGCTCCGCCTGAATGCATCCCGATCGTCCAGCCCCGGGGCGTCCTGCCCCGACGACTTTGCCGGACGGCCGTTGATCGGCCGCGCAAGGGTTGCGCCGTGAGAGAATCGTCCGAGCAGCCTCGGCCTTTCGCAGGCAGATTCTGCCGACCGGTCAGCGGTCCTGGCGGACGGGCGGGGTCGAGATCACCACCGCACCGGTAATGCGGGCCGGCTCCGACGCCTTGGCGTCCTTCGGCTCCTTCGCGTCGTGCGGGTCCTTCTCGCCGCCCTCGGGCGGGTTGATCCGGTCCATGAGCTTCGCCTCGATCCGGCGACGCAGCGACTCGAAGAGCGGGTCCCCGAGGTCGTCGGAGTTCGCCATGCGCCAGATGCCGGCGATCTCGGCGCGCAGCGCGGCCTTGCTGTCCTCGACCTTCTTGGTGATGGCGTCGCGGTGCTTCGCCTTGGTCGAGACGAAGACCTCGACCTTGAAGGCGTAGTTGATTCCGGTGCTGTTGTTGAAGAGTGCCCCGCTGAACACCGGGACCTCGCAGGAGTCGTCGGCAGGGTCGGCCGGCTTGGCTTCCTCAGAGTGGGTTGCCTGCGCGTCCTTGGGCCCCCCCATCGAGAACAGGGCGAAGAGGACGCCTCCCTCGATGGCGAGCAGCACGACCGTGATGAGCACGAACTTGAGTCCGCTCTTCTTCGCGGGCGCGGCGCCTTCGGGCTTCTCTTCGCTCTGCGTGGCTTCGGTCTTCTTGTCTGCCATGGGGACTCCCTCCGGACCGGGCGGCCCCCACTTCCAGATGGGAACACGCCGACCTTCCCAGTGCGCATCGGCCGTCCCAGGAGTCGACTTGAGCGGCAGATCGACCCAAGGCCCGTCTCTCGGGAGTTCGCCCACCGTGTCTTGCGCCGGTTATTCGGCCGGAACCAGCATTGAAAGCCGGTCCGCGCCAAGGGAGAGCTCGTAGCGGGTCGCGCCGGCAGGCGACCCGGCTGCGTCGCCATCGAGCTGCAGGCGGATCGGCCGGTCGGCGTGGAGCACGATGCGCTCCCCCCGCCGCTCGCTGAGCCGCGGGTGCCGCCGATGGAGCCCAGACCAGAGCAGCGGCACCCAGCTCGCGAGGGACGCCGCCGAGTCGGCCGGGATGAAGACCGCGTCGAGTCGGCGGTCGTCCGGCTGCGCGTTCGCGGCGGGGTTCAACCGGGCTCCGTACTCGGCGAGGTTGCCGACGACCACCATCCCGAGCCCGAGCTCCTCGCGCTCGCCGTCGACCTCCCAGGCAAGCGCGCTCGGCGACCAGTGGCGCATTGTCTCGAGGATCGGCCCGGCGTAGCTGAAGTGGGTGATCGCACCCGATCGACGCGATGCGAGCGCATGGACGACATCGGCGTCGAAGCCGACGGAAGCCATGATGACGAAGGGCTCGCCGCTTGCCACCGCGAGGTCGATCGACCGCGTCGCGCCTCGCTGGACGGCTGCAGCGATCCGGGCAGGGTCGGCGCAGGTTCCAAACGCGCGGGCGACGAGGTTCTCCGTCCCGCATGGCGCCTGCCAGACCGGGATTCCCGCGGCAGCGGCCTCCGGCGCCACGAGGCGAACCGCACCGTCGCCTCCCGCCACCACGACCGCCCGAGCGCCCTCGAGTCGGCCGCGGAGCCAGGACTCCGCCGGCCCGCGCTGCGACTCGATCAGCCGCGGCCGCAGCGAGCGGCCCGCGAGCCCCTCGGCGATTCCATCGGCCGTCCGGCGCGCACGGCCGGAGCCGGAGATGGGGTTGAAGACGATCGCGACCTCCATGCGCTCCACGGTAGCGGATCGGCAGGTTTGAGATTTGGCGCGGCGAGCGTACGATCCCCGCCCATGCTTCGCGTCGCGTGTCTCGCACCCTGCCTCCTTGCGGCGCTCCTCGGCGCGCGGTCCGCCCTTGCGCAGGCGCAGCGGTACGAACTCGACGCGCTCGACCGCTGGAAGAAGGTGGCCGACGCGGATCCGACGAGCGAGGAGGCGCAGCTCCTCTCCGCGCGCCGCGCCCTTGCGGAAGGCGAGCATGCGCGCGCGGAGCGCCTCGCGACGGCATTCCTCGAGCGCTATCCGCTCTCCCGCTATCGGGCCGACGCGCTCCTCGTCCGGGGCGATGCGCTCCGGGCGGAGGACGAGTACGAGGCGCTGTTCGAGTACGAGGAGCTGTGCAGGCGCTATCCGGGGTCTGAGGTCTTCGTGCCCGCGCTCGAGCGGGAGTACGAGATCGCGCTCGAGTACGCCGGCGGCCTGAAGCGGCGCTTCTTCGGCACCGCGCGCATCGTCGACGCCCGCGAAGACGCGGAGGAGCTGCTGATCCGGGTGCAGGAGCGACTTCCGGGCAGCGACCTCGCGGAGCGCGCATGCATGTCGCTCTGCGACTTCTACTTCGACCGACGCGAGATGATGATGGCGGCCGAGGCGTATCGGATCTTCATCGAGAACTACCCGCGCAGCGCGCAGGTGAGCAAGGCCCGGCTCAGGCTGATCTACGCATTCCTCGCCGGGTTCAAGGGGCCGGAGTACGACGCGAGCGGCCTGCTCGAGGCGCGCGCGAAGCTCAAGTCGCTGCAGTCGCTTCAGCCGAGCCTCGCCGAGCAGGTCGGTGCGGAGAGCATCCTGTTCCGCATCGAGGAGTCCGAGGCGGCGAAGTTCCTGACGACGGCGAACTGGTATCTCGAGGTCGGCGACCCAATCTCGGCGGAGCTGTTCGTGCGGCGCCTCGTGCAGCGACACCCGAAGTCGATCGCCACGATCGAGGCGCTCCGGATCGTTCCCGGCATCGTCGCGCGCCTTCCGGAGTCGGTTGTCCAGTCCGGCCCCGACTACAGGACGCTTCGACGCGAGATCCTCGGATGCGAGTGGGATGCGGTCCCGGAGGAAGGCCGATGAGCCCGCGCCGGCGCCTGGCGGTCGCGGTCGTCTGCGCGGCGTCGCAGCTGCTCCTGGGGCTTTCCGGCGGGTGTGCGTCGACCCCGGAGGAAGGCCTCTCCGCCCGGAGCGCGTTCGATCCGCGATACCGGAGCGTCGCCGTGTCCGTCTTCCGCAACGACTCGGACATGAGGGACTTCGAGCGCGACCTCGCCTCGAGCCTCGTCCATGAGATCGAGTTGTCGACCCCCTACAAGGTGCGATCCGAGGGGGCCGCCGACACGGTCCTGCGCGGCTCGATCCGGCGGATCGACCTCGTGCAGCTCTCGAAGTCGCCGAGCACCGGACTCGCCAACGAGATGATGGTGCGGATGCGGGCGGACTTCGAATGGGTCGACCTCCGCACCGGAAAGCGAATCGTCGCGCGCGAGGGCGTCGAAGCCTCCGCGCTGTTCGTGCCCTCCTATCCTGCCCGTGAGCCGCTCGAGCTTGGCCGGTTGGCGGCTGCAGAGCAGCTCTCCCGGGACCTGGTCGGGATGATGCAGTCGGAGTGGTAGCCGGTCCACCCACATGCCGGGTGCCGGGGATCCCGGTCACGGGTTGGACCAGCGATTGCCGAAAGTAGCCGGGTTCCGGAGAATCCAGCCGCTGGACCGGCCGATGTTGAACGCGCGGGTTTCACCGCAGGAACAGGTACGAACGATGAACTTTCTTCAGCGAATCTCGGCGCATCTCCTCGCACTCCGCGGTCCCCGCGGAACGGCGGCTCGATCGGCGCCGGTGTTCGGCGAGTCCCTCATGGCCGGCCAGAATGGCGGCGGCGCCGGCGGTCAGGGCGGATCCGGCGGGCCCGGCGGGCCGAACGGTCCCTTGGTGCCGCCGCAGAATCAGCGCGGCGGCCAACAGGTGTTCACCTGGATCATGATCGCCGGCATGATCGGCCTGGTTGTGCTCGCGCTTCAGAGCTTCAGCCGCCCGTCGGAGAAGGATTGGACCTACTTCAAGCAGCTCGTCGAGCAGAACAAGGTGTTCGACGCCACAGATCCGCGTTACCCGGCCGCGTCGGGACCGATCGTCGTCAACGGCACCCGCATCACGGCGTGGCTGAAGCCCGACATGCCGGACGGAGCCACAGCGGGAGAACCCGGCAAGCAGGTCTCGGTGGTGATCAACCCCGAGGACAAGCGCTACACCGACTTCCTCGACGCGCAGGGCAAGCACTGGGTGTTCGTGCCCCCGTCGAACTGGCCCGCGATCCTGCTCAACCTGCTTCCGATCGTGCTGGTCATCGGCATCATCTGGTTCATCGCGCGCTCGATGCGCAGCGCCGGCGGCGGGCCCGGCGGCTTCATCGGGAACTTCGGCAAGAGCCGCCACCGCATGCAGACGAAGGAGCAGGTGAAGGTGACCTTCGGCGACGTCGCCGGCGTGGACGAGGCGAAGGACGAGGTTCAGGAGATCGTCGAGTTCCTGAAGAACCCGAAGCGCTTCTCCCGGCTCGGCGGCCGTATCCCCCGGGGCGTGCTGCTGTCGGGGCCTCCGGGCTGCGGCAAGACGCTCCTCGCGAAGGCGATCGCCGGCGAGGCGGATGTGCCGTTCTTCTCGATCTCGGGGTCGGACTTCGTTGAGATGTTCGTCGGCGTCGGCGCGAGCCGCGTACGCGACCTCTTCAAGCAGGCGAAGGAGAACTCGCCCTGCATCATCTTCCTCGACGAGATCGACGCCGTCGGAAGGCGGCGCGGCGGCGGATTCTCGTCCGGCGGACACGACGAACGCGAGCAGACGCTGAACGCCATCCTCGTCGAGATGGATGGTTTCGACGCGAACACCCAGGTGATCGTGATCGCATCGACGAACCGGCCGGATGTCCTCGACCCCGCGCTCACGCGCCCGGGTCGCTTCGACCGGCAGGTGGCCGTGAACCTTCCTGACATCGTGGGCCGCCGGCAGATCCTCGCCGTGCACGCGAAGAAGGTGAAGCTGGCCGAGGATGTGGACCTTGAGCGGGTGGCCCGCGGCACCGCCATGTTCTCCGGCGCGGACCTTGCGGCGCTGATCAACGAGGCCGCGATCATCGCGACCATGGCCGACAAGGACTTCGTCGAGCTGGCCGACCTCGAGGAGGCCCGCGACAAGGTGCGCTGGGGGCGAGCGAACAAGAGCCGGAAGATCGAGCTGCAGGAGCGGATCGCGACGGCCTATCACGAGGCAGGCCACGCGGTCGTGCAGATGCTCCTCAAGGATGCCGACCCACTTCATAAGGTCACGATCATCCCGCGCGGACAGGCGCTGGGCGTCACCTTCAGCCTTCCTGAGAAGGATCGGCTCGGCTACGGGCGGAGCTACTGCGAGGCGACGATGCGAGTCCTGTGCGGCGGCCGGATCGCCGAGGAGCGAAAGACTTCCGACATCACCAGCGGCGCGGGCATGGACATCAAGATGGTGACCCGACTCGCCCGCGCGATGGTGCTCGAATGGGGCATGTCCCCGAAGCTCGGCTTCGTCAACTATGCCGGAGAGGACACCCAGCAGTCGTTCCTTCCGGACAAGGACTACTCGCCGGAGACGAACCGCGTCATCGACGAGGAGATCCGAAGGCTCAGCGACGAGGCGTTCCGGGACACCGTGCGCCTCATCGAGGAGAACTGGGACAAGATCGTCGCTGTCGCTGAGGCGCTCCTGAAGTACGAGACGCTCTCGCGCGACGATGTGGACCGGCTGATGCGGGGCGAGTCGCTCGGCAGGCCGACGATCGCCGAGATGCTGTCGGTCGAGGCCAACCGGCCAAAGTCCTCCGTCGCCGATGCGAAGCCCGCGAAGGACGGTCCGGAACTCGGCGGGGCGATGCCCTCCCCCGCGTGACCCCTACCCGATTCGGTGCACGGCACGTGCCGCGCAGTGCCAGGCACTGAACGGCACGTGCCGTGCACCCGACCCCCTCCTATTTCGGCGTCCACTGCACGGCACGTGCCACACAGTGCCAGGCACTGACCGGCACGTGCCGTGCACTATCAGAGCAAGGCGCGGGCGACACGCGCTGCGTCCTTTCCCGCCCCGAGCAGCTGAATCGACTTCTGGGGATTCGAATGTCCCTGCGTGATCGTCACGGATCGCAGCGGCAGCCCGGCCGCGTTGGCGATCAGCGTCCGGATCGCATCGTTCGCACGGCCGCCCTCGGGAGGCTGAGCGACCCGCACCTTGAGCCGGTCGCCGAGGGCGCCTGCGATCGCGTCGCGCGATGCTCCTGGAACCGCCTTGACTCGGATCTCAAGATCCTCGCCGCGGACGCTCATGAAGGGAGGAAGGCTCACGGCCCCTCGGCCTCGCCTTGCGCATCTCGTTCGTCCTGCAGTCGCTTCACCGCGCGGCGCTTCCGCACCTTTCGCGCGGTCTCGCCAAGAAGGCTCTTCTCGCGAAGCAGGTGGTGGTAGTGCTGCGCGAAGCGATGCGCCTCGTCCCGGATGGCCTGACAGAGCCGAAGACCGAGGTGCTCTCGGCCAAGGCGGATCGGATCGGCCACCCCCGGCACGTGCAGCAACTCTTCCTTCTTCGAAAGCGAGATCACCCGCGGTGGCTGCACGCGCAGCTGCGCGAAGGCCTCGAGCGCGGCGTTGAGCTGCCCGACTCCACCATCGATGAGGATCAGGTCGGGGTACAACTCCTCGCCTTCGCCCGCGTCGCGGAAGCGCCGGCTGATCACCTCGCGCATCGCGCTGAAGTCGTCGTTCGAGACGGTCTGGATTCGGAACCGGCGATAGCCCTCCTTGAAGGGCTTCCCATCGATGAAGCAGACCTTCGAGGCGACCGTCTCGCCGCCCCGCAGGTGCGCGATGTCAAACGCCTCGAGGCAGCGGATCGGCGACTCCGATCCAAGCACCCTGGCGAGGCTTCGCGCACCCGCCGCAGGATCCTGCACAAAGCCGGTCGCCTCCGGCTGCCAGTCGTACTCCCCATCGTCGCCGCGCGTCTCGCGCTCGTCGAGCTTCTCGATGGCCTTGATCTGGTCGCGCAGCACGGCCGCGCGCTCGAAGTCGAGCCGAGCGCTCGCGGACTCCATCTCCTCGCGCATCTCGCGCAGCATCGCGCTGCGCCGGGACCCGAGAAATCGAAGGAAGCGCTCGATGTCGGCGCGGTATTCGTCCCTCGAGATGCGCGCGGCGCACGGAGCGGTGCACTGGTTGATCGCGGCGAGCAGGCAGGGCCTGAAGCGGGAGTTCCTGGGGTCGCCCTCGGCGATCTCGAGCTCGCAGGTGCGGAACTTGAACACGCGCTGGAGAAGCTGCATCGCATGGCGAAGCGCGCCGACCGACACGAAGGGACCGTAGATCCGCGCGCCCTTGAACCGATCGTCGCCCGGATTGCGCGTGATGTACACGCCCGGAAAATCCTCGCGCATCGTGACGGCGAGGTACGGGAAGGTCTTGTCGTCCTGAAGCCGGTCGTTGAACGGAGGGTGGATGTCCTTGACCAGCCGCGCCTCCATGAGAAGCGCCTCCCACTCCCCTTCGCACGGGATGAAGTCGAAGTCCACGACGACATCGAGCATCGGCTGCTTGCGCGGACCGAGGTCCGCCGAGGGCACGAAGTAGCTGGCCACCCGGCTCGGCAGCGAGGATGCCTTTCCCACATAGAGGACACTCCCCGCAGCGTCCTTCATCAGGTACACGCCCGGCACATCCGGGAGCATCCGAGCCTTTGCGGAGAGGCGGCCGAGCCGCTCGCGCCGCGACTCCGCAGGCGCACCATTGCGCTCGTCCGAGTCGGACGGCGTCGGGAACGGCGCGTCGGGGTGCGGATCTGAAGGCATGGGGTGAAAATCTAGGATGAATAACCGTCGGAAACCTAGCAGATGGCTGGAACGGATCCAATCTTGCCCGGTACACTCGCGCCTCTCGCGTGGGCTGGCGGATCGAGCCGATCTCCAGCCCTCGCGAATCGGTTCGATTCCATCCCGCGCGTCGCGGGTCCCATCCTCGCCCGCCGTACGGGCACCCGGCAGTTCGGTCCGGGCCTCACTGCAAGGAGTTTGCTCTATGAAGATCACCACCATCGCTTCCCTCTCCATCGTCGCCCTCCTCGCTGCGTGCAACAGCACCCAGACGACCTCGGCGCCCGGCGCCGTCGGCGCGAAGAAGTCCGAGTGCTGCGCTGCCAAGTCCGAGTGCTCGGCTTCGAAGGCCGCTGCCCCCGGCGCGGTTGGCGAGAAGAAGTCCGGTTGCTGCGCTGAGGCTGCCAAGGCGGCCCCGGGCGCGGTGAGCGGCAAGTCCGAGTGCTCGGCGAAGTCCGAGTGCGCGGCGAAGTGCCCCGCCAGCAAGTGAGTCCGCCGCGTTCCCGCCCTTGGCTGGGAGCGCGCCACCCACAGTTGCTTTCTCTCAGCGCCCGGCTCCGCGCCGGGCGCTGTGCTTTTCCTATCATCGCGGCCCAATGTTGCGCTCCGACACCCTCTCCGCCGCCCGCCCCATCGCCCTGCTCGCCACCGCCCTGGCCCCGATCGTCGTTCTCACAGCATGCTCGCATCCGACGCGCGCGCAGCACGACCTCGATCGCGGCTGGATCGTGTTCGGCGACGCCGGCGCACAATCGGTCCGTGGTTCCGATCCGGAGATCACCGTGTCGCAGGCCCAGGAGTACTCCGACTCCGGTCGGCGCGTCGTGCTCTCCGGCACGATCGATCAGGTCTGCCGGACCATGGGCTGCTGGCTCGATATCCGCGACGACGCAGGCCGGACCATCCGAGTCATGAACAAGGACCACGGCTTCTTCGTCCCGCGCAACGCGCGCGGCCGCGCGGTCCACGCGATCGGCTTCGTCACGACCCGCGAGCTCTCGGTCGAAACGCTCCAGCATCTCGCCGAGGACGCCGGCAGGCCCGCGGAGGAGATCGCGGCGATCACCGCGCCGGAGACCGTCCCACTCTTCATCGCCGATGCGGTGCTCATCCCGACCGGCGGTCTCGAGGCCCCCGCCACGGCCGGAGGCGCGCAGTGAGTTCGCTGATCCTCCTGTCGCGGGGACGGATCATCGACGCGTCGCTCGACCTCGACCGGGAGGGCGATGTGCTCGTCGCGGATGGCCGGATCGCCCGCATCTCCACCGGCGGAACCATCGATGTCCCGTCGGATGCGGTTCGCATCGACTGCGGCGGAAAGATCATCGCGCCCGGACTCATCGATCCGCATGTGCATCTCCGCGAGCCCGGTGGAGAGGCGAAGGAGACGATCCGCACGGGAACAGCGTCCGCCGTCGCAGGTGGGTTCACGACGGTCTGCTGCATGCCCAACACCAGCCCAACGATCGACACCACGACGACCGTGCGGTTCGTGCAGCATGCCGCCCGCGAGGCGTCGAGCGCGCGGGTCTTCGTCGTGGCTGCCGCCACCGTGGGGCGAAAGGGCGAGCAGCTCGCGCCGATGGCCAGCATGGCCGCGGCCGGCGCGGTCGGCTTCTCCGACGACGGCGACGGGATCGCGAATCCGGCGATCATGCGGCGGGTGCTCGAGGTCTGCGCCGCGCTCGGCAAG
>Ga0209770_10001144_pt1 | contig 13851 bp, 19 predicted proteins | sample LauGreSu1BDMLBDD_2_FD_187572 | JGI IMG/M metagenome (GOLD analysis project Ga0209770, IMG submission 187572) | Freshwater lake microbial communities from Lake Michigan, USA - Su13.BD.MLB.DD (SPAdes) (version 2) | ecosystem: Environmental > Aquatic > Freshwater > Lake | place: Lake Michigan, USA...
CTTTTGACCGCTTGCTCGGTGGTCATTGATTCATCGGTATCGTCTATTTCTAAAAATTCTTCGATCATGGCTTTTCTGGTGGTGATTGTATGTTAAATATCAGAATCCAGCAATCGTTTTCGCTTGCGCTTTATAACGAGCTTCAATTACGGATCTGTGCTTTACCCATGCAAGGGTGCCTACGGCAGGCTCGGCTTTCTTCCTGACCGGGCTGGTGGCGCTGGTCATGCGGCCGAGGCCGAGGCCGATATAGGCCATGGTGTCAACAAAGTCATCGTGCTTGCCGGAGGGGAAAGTAAGCATCTGATGGCGAGCCGCTTCCCACCACGGCGCAAATGCGGGGAATCGCACCTTGCCCATCGCCATGCGGCCGCGGATTGCTTGGGCGCGGGTCTGCTTGTCTTTAACCGGGACTACTTCGTCGATGGCGCAATAGATCTGTTCTTCCTGCATGCGCTTGCGAAGGAAAGGTCCGATCGACTTGGAAATGTGGCCGCGCTCCGCCCACCAGATCAATGGCTTGTGACGAGCCATCATTTCGAGCATGGCATCCACCACGTTGTCGGTTTCCTCTCGGCGCCACCATACATCAGGAAGAATCCAGATGTTGTCATCCTCGTCCACACCGGCTGCCATGAGCACGGTGGGATCTCGATCCTGGGCAGTGGATACCGCGTGGTCGGAAGCGCAATAAATGCGGAGGTTGCGGGGTAGATCAGTTGGCTGGTAGGTAGTGAGCCATTCTCTCTTGAAGAAATCACCCTCCTCTGGTGCTGGTCGGCCTTGGTAAAGAGCTGCAAAGCCACGAGGATTGATGCGGCGTTGTGAGTTTAGAAACTCTTTGGTGACGCGCTCAGGCCATAGCGGCTCATCTTTCTCACGTCCCATGATGTCATTCTCTTCAGCAAGTGCGGTGAAGTGAATGATCTTCCACTGTTTCGCCTCGTCGGCATTGTAGTATTGGTTGTTCGGGTCGGTGAGGCGACCGACCAGATCGTCTTCATGCCATCGGGTCATAATGATAACCACGCGCCCCATGCCGCCCATAAGACGCGTCATCGCCACGTCAGTGAACCATCCCCAGAGCTTGTTTCGCATCGTGGTGGAGTCAGCGTCCTCGCGGTCTTTCACGGGGTCGTCGATAAGGAGCACGTCAGCTCCCCTACCGGTGAGAGCTCCACCGGCGCCTACGAACACGCCGATGCCTCCCTGCTCAGTCTGGATACGATCGGATGACGCACCGCCCTTGCGGAGCTGGCAGTTGGGGAAGATCTGCTGATAGGTAGGGCTCTGCATGTATTGCCTCACCTCGCGACCAAAGTCCTCGGCCATGGTGGAGGAGTAGGATGCCACGATCATTTGGCGATAGGGATCACGCCCCATAAACCAGGCAGGGAATGCTTTCGATGCAAGCTGAGATTTGCCGTGCCGGGGCGGCACCGTGATGATAAGCCGTGGGATCTCACCCTTCTCCACCGCTTGGAGTGCTGCGGCAAACACCTCGTGGTGCCTAGCGATCGCGTAGCGCGAACGATCGGTATTGTCGGGATCCTCTGGGTCAGGCATCATCATCCTGACGAAATCCAGTAAATTTGTCTGCGCTTTTCTAGCAGTAAGAAGGCGCTTTGCTGCTTTAAGCTGGAGCTCGGCTTCCTCTAATGGCGTGAGTTCTTGTTTTTTGCGAGCCATTATTTTAAAATAATTACATTAATTTTATTTCCATAAAGCAATAAGCAGTAGGCTGATTTGTTATTCGTATGAAATATTTATTTGTCCAGCGTCGAAATTGTTTGTTCCTGCTAATGTTGTGATTCGTAGTTGAGTAAGTTTTTCGCTTAATGCTTTACCTCCAGTAGATGAAGCGACGGAAGTTCCTCTTGAAAAATTTCCAAATGAAGACCATGTATTATTAGAAAAATTATTTATTACAATAACTCCATAGTTAATTGAAGATGATGAATTCCCTCTTGATATAATAAATCCATTGTTAGCTGACATATCTCCTCCGCGATCACTTGATTGTGAAACGTATCCAGTAGTTTCAATGCCTCCAGCGTCTCCAAGTTGAATGATATATTCATCTCCACCACTATTGCTAATCCCGTCAAACATTACTGTAATGCGCTTAACCCATGACGGTATTCCGGTAAAGTTAATCGAAGTTCCGCTAGTTGATGGTTGAGAGACTCCAAGAGTGTATGGATTAGAAAGTTTTTCAGGAGTAACTGCCGCGTTAGCGAGCTTGGATGTGGTGACTGCGTTGTCGTTAATCTTTGCAGTGGCGATTGCATTGTCAGTAATCTTAGCTTCTGCAATCGTGCCATCTAGGATTTTTGCATTGGTGATTGTTGAGTCCGCGATCTTTGCAGTTGTGACGGCATTGTCTTGCAGTTTTGTAGTGGAAATTGTGTTGCTGGCGATCTTATCACCGGCAACTGAAAGAGCAGCTAGTTTTGAAGTGGATATAGATTCGTTAGCAATCTTGTCAGCAGTGACGGCGAATTGATTGATCTTTTCGGTTGTGACTGCCGAGTTGTTTATCTTTGCCGTGGTGATGGCGTTATTGGCAATCTTAGCTGTGGCGATTGAGGCGTCAGCTATTTTTGCCTCAGTCACGGCCAGCGGGGCAATCTTCAGCGTGGTGACGGCGCTGGTGTCGAGCTTCGACGTGGAGATAGCCCCATCCGCCACCGTTACGATGTTGGTATTAGATGGCACGCCGATGCTGATTTCAATATCAGAGCCATTGGTGGGTGCTGGAGTGATGGTTAGGGTGTTGTTGTCGATCGAGTAGAGGCCCTTCGGCTGGTAGATACCGTCGATGAATAACTGGGTGTTATCCTTGGATGCTGGCGTCTGCGTGAGCGTGAAAACCGTGGCAGAGCCGTTGCCGGTGAAGGTGTTGGTGTAGAGGACACCGACCGTTGGGGGGGCTGCAATAAGCGCCCACTTAGCGAGGTCGTTAGCGAACACGCTCGATGATGTGTGTGCTACAATGCAGAGATAGGTGCCTGCCGTGCCGGGAGGATTCGATACGAGATCACCTACTTTGATTTGAATACCGATCGCCCATGTGATCGGGACCGTGCCGCCTAAAGCGATGAGATCCACCACATCACTGGAAAGTGATTCAGTGCTCACCACTGCGTTCCGGAGCTTGCCATCATCGCGCTGAACTTCGGACAACCGGCTCTTGATTTGGTTGATGCTATCAGATGCACGAGAAAACTCACCGTCAAGCTCTGAACCTGGAAGCCCGGTGCTGGAGATCGGCTGCTGAGCCAGGGTGGAAAAGGATGTGAGTGGGGTGAATGATGGAGGAACTGCGCTCATGGATCTTCTTGGTTATTAAAAGGTTAAAGGATGACGGAATGCTCGCCGCGTTCGGGGTAATCGCTGAAGAAATACTGACCGAGATCTTTCACGGCGCCGTGATACACGTTGGAGAAGCGGAAGCCCGCGGCTTCCATGATCCCGTGGAAGATGTCGTTGGCATCGTAGTAGTTGATCGGGTAGTCAGCCACGCGGAGGAACTGGAATGCGGTGTCATGCCAGCACGATGCCAGGCGTGACTTCACCGGGTCGGGCGTGCCCACCCATCCGATCAGCGGCACCCACCACTTCGGTGAGCTACCGTTCCACCGATACTCGGCGCGGATCGTGTATTTATTGCCGATGATCCTCACCCATTCCCGGCGATTGAAATCACGGAAGGAGATGCGCTTGTCGTTTGGAACGAAGGAAGGCAGCTTCACGGTGATGTCTTTCAGCAGCTCAAAGCGATACTTGCCGCCTTTCAGTTGGCGGTAGTGAACTCCTTCTGCGAAGTCAGGGATGGTCATCGGGATGGTCATGGTATTGTGAGTTATGCCCAGAAGATGTTGGGGATGTCGGGGTCTTCGGTAGGTCGTGGGGTGTCCGAGCTAGATGCCCAGACAATGAATTGTTCTGCTGCTTCAGGAATAGGGATGCCGACAAGATCGCGGAATAGAATCCAGAAGTCCTTGCCGTTATGCTCACCAATCTCGTGGAGTGCATATTCGTGTGACGCGAAGGTGGTTGTGATGACTCCATTGTCATCTACCGATGCGAAGCCACTGGCAACACCAAGTTGCTCGGCTATGGACTTCGATGGGATTTTTAGGATGTAGTCGTTCATACAGTAAGTGCTTGAATCTTTGCGTTAGCTAGGCGTTTCTTGTAGTAGCGGATGGATGCTATGTGTCCATTCAAGAAAAGGCTAGGGACGAAAGACATACCTATATCAACCCTATTAAAAGTTGGAATTGACGCTAATGTATCAATGATTACCGATGCTCCATTTGCGGAATAAGCACAATCATTTAACTTATATGCAATAGCTTGTTTAGGCGAAGATCCAGATGTTATTGCTCCACTGAAACCCGTAAATTGATTTACGTTGGAAAAATTCATCAGTGACGAAGCTGTTGTTACGGCGCTGTATCTAAGATCCAAGCTATTATTAAAACTATTATCTGACATAGCTGCTATAAAACTATTAGAGTTTGTAGAGGTTTTTGTAGATTGCGTCAATAAAGTTCCTTCACTTTGATTATACATTCCTGTAAAGCTCGATCCAGTAATAGTGCAAATATCCGCACTCCTCACCACGCTTGCGGTCGTCGTCGGGATGTAGGAGGTGGCGAAGGCTCCTTCTTCTAGTTGTGCTTGCGTCACCGAACCAGTAACAGTCATAATAAGACTGCCAGCAGTTGGTGTAAAAGTAAGCGTGGTGCGTGTTGGGTAAGCTCCTGTTCCTGTAACCGTTGCAACAGCTACACCAGACAGGACAACTGTTCCTGTTCCGTAGAAAGAAAGCGTGTGTGCTGTTGCTGTGACCGTGCGTGTTTGAGTGGTTAATGTATCGCTTGGAAATACCAAGTTAGTCCGCGACTCCTCAATGAGTAACCCACGGGATGCGAGTGTAACAGGATCGTGGTCGAAGCGTGCGCCGTAGACCGAAGCGGTGGTCGTGGGGATGTAGGTGCGGGCGGAGGAGAAGCGTTCTACTTGAAAGCCGTAAGCGTAAATTGTCTTAGCTCCAGACTCATAATTGTTTAATTGCGGGTATAATCCAATTGCTTGTTGTGTTGCTGTATATTCGAATCGCTGCCAATTTGTAGTCACATTAAAAGTGGCAAAAGTTTCAAGTGCTAACCTAGTGAAAATTGTGGTATTTGAATCAGCCCTAAGATATACCGAGACGGTTATTACATCGCCAGTTTGACTCCCAGGAGACCACTGCTCAAACCGTGAATAATTAGTGCTTGAGAAATTCAAAGTGTAAGCAGAAGTTCCACCGAAGGGGTCAGCAACAGTAGCCCCAACAGTAGCACCATTAAGTTTTTGCCAAGTGGCATTGCTAAAGTTTTGACTTTGAAGAACAAGATTCTCTGGAGCATACTCAATCAAACCAGTAGCTCCCACCTGCGTGGCTCCAGATGCCCGCGTGAACACGGGTGTCGGACCTTTGCGGGCTGTGAGGGTCTTGTCGGCGGCGAACTGGAGGTCAAGGGATAGGCGGTCCGTGCTAGGCAATCCAACGCCAGCGCCGCCCACGCCAGCTCGGCCAACTCCGGCCACTTCCACGCTTTTGATGTCGTCGGATTTTGGTTTGAGTGCCATTGAAGATTAACGGTGTTGGATAGAGAGGCGGATGTTTGGAGTGGTGGCCACACCGGCAGTGCTGTTGGTAGATGATGCGGCTGCTGTGATGCCAGGACTCGGTGTGCCGTTGGCGAGCGCCACGTTCAAGGTGGTGTCGTTAGCGAGGAAGGGAGCGCGCTTCGTGAGGGTGATTGATGCGCCCGTCCCGCCCACTGCGTAGAGAGCGCTGATACGAGAGGAATCGGTAAGGCGTTGGCGGATCTTCTCAGCCCATACGTTGAGGGTATCGCCGGCTCCCACTGCTGTGCTCAGCACGAAGGGAGATGATGCGATGAGTGCTGATGTGACGGTGATGTTAATCAGGCCAGAGGTGACGATCGTCCCGGCGGTATTGCCACCGGAAAGGACTGCGATCTTCTGAGCGTAGGCTCCAACCGTTTCTACTGCCCATCCGTTACCGGACGCTCCTGCGGTGGTGGCGGTTACGGTGACAACTTCTCCAGTGGCTGACTCTGTAAGTCCTGATACGGTCGCGGCAACGATAGCCGTGGCGACTTCAGCGGGAGTGGTGAGCGTATCAATCGAGATCTGGTTTGCTCCAGCTGTGCCTGCTACAAACGTAAAGGTGGTGCGAACGTCGGCAGGTGATGTGAAAAGGATTGTGTCTCCAGCGACTGGGAGGCCGAACACTGTTAGAGTCGCAGATGCTGCGGTGGCTGCTGGTCCTGCACAAGTGATCGTTTCTACCTGCGCTGTGCCGGCTGCTACTGTAGCTCCTGATGTGTTAGCTCGCAGTTTGCATGATCCGATCGAGAAGCTGAATGCACCATCGGCTGCGACTGTTAGGTTCGCGCCGTCTGCATCCTTTGCGTCGAAGAAGGTCGAACCTCCATCAATGGATGCTTGGAGTTTAACCGTGCCGCTAGTGAAAGCTCCAGTGGCTGCGAGAGTGCCGTCGCCACCGAGCCAGTCGATCACGGTGCTATTGGCGTTGGACGAAATGGTTTCTATTAGGTTCACGCCGGTGAGTGTAGGTCTTTAGGTGTTGGCTTGCAAGAGAAATTTTTGCAGGGGAAAGTTTTGAAAAAATAGAAAATTAGTGCAGGGGGGCAATATGCAGCGGCCGGGGCGCGAGCGGGGGCGTAGCCGGGGGGTCGGTGCCTGGTGGTGGTCGGCGGTGGTCGGATCTGTGCCCGACGCGGCGGGGCTTGGCTGGGCTTGGCTTGGCAACGAAGGCACCGGAGCCCGCCCGATAGCCTGCGCAAGGTGTCATTGCATCCATAATGCTATTACCTGCGCCCGCTTGCCCTTTATCTACTAGGCTTCGAGCGCGTCCGCCTCGACAATCGGGGCGTTAACGGAGCGCATCCGGTCGAGACTATCCGCCGCGCGCTTGGTCATCTCCTCCAAATCGGCCAAGCTGAACTCTGAAAGCGGTTTATCGGCGCCATCCATGCCAAGGCGCGCAGCCAGCGCCGCAGCCGGGAGCCCGTGCCCGGCAGCCTCGAGCACCCACCGGGACGCCTGCACCCTCGCCGCAGCCGGCGCCGTCTCGTCTCTCATGATGTTTCCGAGCGTGCCGAGCGCCACGTTTGACAACTCCCCGGAAATGTAGCGCGCCTGTTCCATCTTCACCGCCTCGATGATTTTTGGGTTGCGCGTCAAATCGTATCCGGTGAAGCGCGCGCGCTCTTTACTGTAACCCGCCTCGATGGCAGCCGAGGACGCGTTGCCGCCGTTCTTGACGAAGGCGCGCACAAATTGCGCCTGCGTTTCAGTTAAGCCTGCCTCCTTTAAAATCGTGATCGAACCCTTGGGCATAGCTCGGCACCATACCCAACACCAGGCGCGCAAATCAACACCCAAACCCACACGACAAAAAAAGACGAAAAATAATATAGACAACCCCCCGATTGTCTGCCATTGTCTGCCCATGTCCGGCACCGCCCGACAATCTAACAACCAAACCAACATGAAAACAAACGAAACAAAAATGACAACCAAACCAAACGAAACCGTTAGAGACTTCGCGGCGGAAGCCGCGACCGCCGGATTCGTCCGGCGTTTTATCGGCGCCCTCACCGCCGAGGAAATCAAGGCGGCCCTCGTGGCCGCGTCGGCGGCTGGAGAAAGCTGGCCGAGTCCTGATTGGTTGCGGGCGGCATCGCCCGCCGCAATGCGCGGCGTTGCTGACGGCTGGAGCACGTGGGACGAACCTGCCCCTGAAGGGGCAATTGAGCTCCTCTCCGGAGAGGAGCAGCGGCAATGGTGCGGCAACCGCTGGCTGCTGTTCCCCGCATAGCACTCCCTTTAGAGAATCACCTCATCCTCTCGCGGGGATGGGGTTTTCTGGGCGAAAGGCAATGCCTTAAACTACAAACCAAACCAAAAAAAAGAAAAAAATTATGAACTGGAACAAAATTGACTTAAATAACGGTTATGAGAGGGATCAAAATATCTTAGACGGGATAAGCTCTAGCGATCTACTTTTAAACATAGCTTCAACGTTAGAGAGATCACAGCGGAGACAGTGAGGCGGGAGTTTAATACCGCCTTAGAATCTGCGGTGAATAGCGCAAAAGAAGTTTTTGAGGCTAACCTTGAAAACTACGTCAAAAAAGCGAAGGAAGAACGCAAGAATTAATAAATTCCGCCTGAAGAGTCCCGCTTGCTACGGGACGAAACGCCGCGAGGCGTAGCGGATAAGCAAACCGCCCGCAAACATGACAACCAACCAACACAAAAAAACAAAATGAAACACGACACCCTACTCGCCCACGGTTACACCGCCGAAATCTACCCGGACGCAAGCCCGGAGAATCCTTTCGGCTTGTGGGACTGCCTGCCCCCTATCGCCGTTCTTAACTGGGAACGCTACCACGCCAAACTCGAAAACTACGCCGGGGACGAGCTCACCCTCAAAACCCTGCTAGCGTTCATCCCCGCCGAAAAGTGGACAAGCCGCGCCGGGAAGCGGGAGATTCTCGCCGCCCTGCCGTTCTCGATAAAAGAGGCAAAGGACGCAATCCGCAAGGCCGGGAGCTTCAGGGACGCAATCACCGACGAGCTAGCCTATGACCTCCGCCCCTCCGGCTGGTCCGAGTGGGCGGAATACTTCGACGCCATGCGAGCCCTTGCCGCCATCGCCGGTATCCCTTGCCACCTCACCCAGTCCAACGGCTACAGCCAAGGAGACAGCGCGCTAGTCTTTACCGCGGCCTTGCCCGCATGGGTGGAGCGCGCCGGCACCGCGCCAGAATATCAGCACCAAGCATGCAAGCACGCTGCCGACCTGTGGAGCGCGTGGGCATGGGGAGACGTGTGGGGAGTCGCCCGCATCGTTTCCCCGGATGGTTACGAGGTCGAAGACGCCTCATGCTGGGGATTTTATGGCGACCACGAGACCTCCGGGCTCCTCGACCATTGCCTGGAAATCGTAAAGATTCACCGATGGGAGACCGAGCAGGAGGCCGCGGAGTCTCACGCCATGGCCTGCCGGGACATCCTCACGGCCGCTGTTTAACCCCAACCAATCAAAAAAAATGAAAATCAAAATCGACACAACCCACCGCGCCGCCCTCGGGCTCGCCCCGCGCCCGCGGAGCCGTAACCGGAAGCGACACACCGCGGCGCTTGCCCGGCTCGTTCGCTGGCTTGCTTTCGCCGCGATCATTGCCGCCGGGGGCGTCATCATCGACCAAGCCGGCAAACTGTAAGCACCCCGGAACCAATCAACCCGCCCCTCTCACGAGGGTGCGGGTTTTTTCTTGCCCTCGCTTTGGCTCCAGGATCGACGAGGCGCCGCCGCCCCCTCTCTCCCTCACCATCCCGCACCCGGCACCAATCCACCTGCTCAGCGCCGCCTCAGCGCGCCCTCATCGCCCCGCTAACCATTCCGGCACCGGCGCCGTGTGCCCGCACGCACGCCACAGCACACCGCCAGGGGAGTATTCGACCGCCTCCGAGCCCTCACCGCCGCCCAGCCCGCCCGAGCCCTCCTCATGGCTCTCAGGGCTATGATTTTCGTATTGGCTCTCAGGGCTATGATTTCTGAGCCGTTCGATCACCGCGCGGATCACATACCCTTTGACTTGGTGAGCGCCGATCCTGAGCACCGTGTAACCGTGCAGCCAAGCAGAGGCGTATTTATCCAAGTCCTCCACAAATCCTTTGCCGCGGGTATGCCTCCCGCCATAGGCGCCGCCCTCGATTTCGATGAGCAGCTTGCTCTCAAGGTGAGCGAAGTCAGCGTGCCATTTCCGGGTGGGATGGAACATAAACTCCTCGACCAGTTCAGGACCGCCTTGTCTTTTCCATTCCCTGATCCACCGCACTTCGAGATGGCTCCGCTTGGCAGGGCTTTTCGCAGGTTTCTTTGCCGCCTTCTTCACCGCTTTCGTGGATTTCTTCGGAGCTTTCTTCGGAGCTGTCTTGTAAATCTTCGGAGCTCTCAGGGCTATCTTTTTTGTATGGGGTGCCGTGGTGTTGGTCATGTGTCCGACTCTGACAAACTTGGAATCCTGCGTCAACATCCACTTTTTTTGCGCCCTGCCTCTCGGTGCTCCTCCTCCCTGCTAGGGGGAGAATAGATCCCCCTTTATGGGGGAGTCTCTATTCGATCTCCCGACGTAGGAGGGGAGCGAAGCGAGAAGAGAGAGAGAAGATTTATCAATCTCTCTCCTCAGAGACAGCTACCATTTCTGTTAGAAGCAGCGTTTTTCTCTTTATATTATAAGGGATTGCTGGTTTGTGGATTTCGTCACGTTAGCTAATGAGCGGATCTAGCTAATGAACACTCTAGTTCATTAGCAGGAATCTCAAAAACGTGTCTTTCCTTATTTCAATAGAGTTAGAGCTGATCTTGGTAGTCACAAGGAATTGCATTTTTGGTGTTTGGGCATCACATATGGGTAATGCAACTTCCTCCTGCATTATGTAGGATGACCATCAAAAACCACAAAAATGTGTTGCATTTCCTCGCGACACTTACCACATTTCCATCGCATTCCCATAAATCACATGAAAACTGAATCTAACAATCCATCGTGGCTCGTTCCACCCACTCCAACCGCTGAACTCCTCACCAACTCAGCCCAGGAATCCATGTCATCAAATCCATCGTGGCTCATATCGCCACGCCAAACACCCCAGCATTCGGTCGCTAGGACCGCCACTCCGGTGCTATCAATCCGCCTTCAGCTCGGTGGAAGGAAACCCACCGCTGAGGAATGGTCGATGCTTCAGGCAGCTCTCAAAGAGCATCCTGATCGCCGGCTTTCGATCGGAACGAAGCATCCATCGCTACCTAACGTGATCTTCCTCCGTTACCACGTCAGATACCCGAATGGTGAGATGTGGGGCACTGAGGAGCAGCTCGTGGAGGCTCGTGAGAAGCGCAGAGCGAACGTGAAGGTATGGAGGCAGAGAAAGTCCCAAAGCGATCCTGAGTGGAAAGCCGAGCGCGATGCCAAGCTGAAGGCTCTTGCCGAGCGGCAGAAGATCCGCCTAGCAGCGAGCAAGGAAGCAGCAGAGGAAGCTCGCTATGGAAATAGCAAGCGCGCCAAGGCTTATCGCCGGAGGAGAGCTGAGAAGGAAGCCCGTGATGCCGAAGCTCGTGCTGAGCGGCTCAGGAAGCGCCGTGAGGCCAGGGCGAAGCTCCCGAAGATCATTCCCTGATCGCCGGTAAAAAGAAATCCCGCTCCCCATGATTGGAGGGCGGGATTTTTTGTGGGTTGGTCTCAGCTAGATCGTGTCGATGATGTCCATGGTTTCTGCGAAGGTCCAAATCTCCGACTCAAATTCGTCTGGATCGTGCCGGTCGTCGTTTGGGTCATGGTCATCTGGTTCTGTTCCTATTGGGCTGGGTGGCGCCGTGTAGCGGCTAAGGTCTTCGTCTAGTGGCATGGTGGTGGTGGTTGTGGTGTTTCTTTGTTCTCAGAGTAAAGCTCGGCCTTCAGTTCCTCGTCGGAGTACATGTCGGCCTCGCCGACTCCGTTGTGGCGGAGGATGGGTCGGTCTTCGCAGACGTTGCATTGATGCTTGCCGGGTCTGACGAGTTCAAGATCGTTCTTGCAAGTGCAGCAAATCGCCCTGTCGTTTTCCTCACTCATGGCTGCCTCCCTCCTTTCGCAACAGTCGTTTTATCTATTGCAGCCTCCCAGCCGTCGATCCATACTTCGCCGCCTAAGTCTCGGATGATCCATACAGCCCAATCTTCGGGCGTATAAACCTCGCCACCTAAACAATGTGCGACAGGTTTCATTGTGTGGACAAGCTCACCGTCTCGGTAAATCTCAAAACCCTCCGCATAGCTAGATCCACAATCCTCGCAGTCATAGTCATCGTATATTGTTTTAACGTCGTATTTCATCTGCCCCTCCTTTCACGGCTGCGATCATATCGTTGGCAGCAACAGTATGATCTGGGTTATTCTCACCAAAAATTACAGAGATAGGAATACCAACCGCGTAGAGCTTGCGAGCGTCTGCAATGGATGGTTTGTTCTTACCGCTTTCGAGATGCTTCCATCGGTTTAGGGACATCCCTGCCCTCATTGATATTTCTCGTTGATTCTCTTTCATTTGCTCGCGGCGGAACTTCATCGCTTCAGGGATGGTTGGTGGCTCTATCTGGTATGTTACCTTTTCAAAGGCTTCTACCTCAGCGGTGAGTGCGTCCAGTTCGATTACATCAGGTGAAGCCATAAGTGCTTCGATTCGTTTCAGTTTTTCGGCGTGTGTCATAATTCGGTTTGCTTTCTCTTTCGCTATTAGGTGACATGTTCCGCAAAGATCAGCGGGGTATGCATGCTTGCAGATGGTTTTCATTTTGCTTTCTGATTTAGGGATTGGAGTGCTTCGGTTGCAATGCTTTCTGGATCTTCTTCTGCGAATCTGCCTTGGTAGTTTAGGATTCGTTCAAGTGCTTCAACCAGCCTGTCCCGCTGCTCGGTGACGGCGGTTAGTTTATCTGCGTTTATTCGTAAAGCATGAGCATTTATCTCGGCTCCACGGTTAGCGTCTTTAAGGTGCTTTTTGGTTTCCTTTAGCTCCTCGGTGACAATGGTTAAATCCTTGTGTAGATAGGCTTGATCTTCCCGTGCCATGTTCAGTTCCTCCCGTGCTATGGTTAGCTGCTCGGTGACGGCGGCAAGTTTGGTTTCTAGTTGGCGTATTGTGTCCGAGGCGTTCTCCTCAAGAATTTGACCCGCAGCTTTCCACGATGACCAGATAGCAAGCCGGTCTTCCGGCGTTGGATCATCGGATGACATGCGGCGTTGGATTGTGGAGTGGAGATCCTTGAGCGCAGATCGGTATTGTTCGTGAAATTGCCAGCCTAAATCGTTAGTATCAGTCCTCGGTGTCGGTGTCGGTGTGTTGTTCATGGTGTTGGTTGGTTTAGGGATAGGTTAAATTCTCGGCACTTTTGCAGGTCTATTTTGAGACGCTTTATTTCTATATTCATCTCGGTGTCGGTGTGTTCATGGTTCGGTTGGTTGGCTGTTCGGCTTATGACATTCGACCCATTCGCCAATCGGATCGTGAATCTCCCACATGCGGAGAGTCCTGCCGCCCCATGCGTGTTTCTCGACATCGTAGGCGGCGAGGTGCGGAGGTTCGTCTGGGTATCCGTCGGCAAAGTCCACAATCTGAACCATGCGCCAATCCTCATCAGCGGAGACGCGCCACCAATAAAAACCAGCCGAACAAGGCAGTGCATGGAACACGGCTGGCGCGTCCTGCGTGATTTCGAGCGTGAAGGGTGCCGTGTCCATGACCTTATGCGTTCTCGGAAGGGATTTGGCGTTTGCGTTTTTTCTCAGCCCAATTAGCCAGCGTGTTACCACATTTTTCCGTCCCCTCCATTACACGGTTCGCGGTTTCTTCGATGAACCATGCTATACCGTAGATTGCGGCTAGGATCGAGAGCGGCGGAAGAACGAGCAAAATATCAAAAACCCATGATGCTTTAATGGCAAAAGCTATTCTCGGTGTCGGTGTGTTGTTCATTGTGTCGGTTGGTTTAGGGATTGGAGTGCGTCCCAAAGTTCGAAGTCGCAAAATTTATGCTTGCGTATCGCCTCAGCCAGCCTGTCCCGCTGCTCGGTGACGGCGGTTAGCTCGCGTTCTAGGGTTCGTGCGTGAAAGTCCATAGAATGTAAGCCTCCGCCCTTCTTCCATACTTTATCAGTCCTCGGTGTCGGTGTGTCGTTCATATCGTTTT
>Ga0209770_10001147_pt1 | contig 13835 bp, 14 predicted proteins | sample LauGreSu1BDMLBDD_2_FD_187572 | JGI IMG/M metagenome (GOLD analysis project Ga0209770, IMG submission 187572) | Freshwater lake microbial communities from Lake Michigan, USA - Su13.BD.MLB.DD (SPAdes) (version 2) | ecosystem: Environmental > Aquatic > Freshwater > Lake | place: Lake Michigan, USA...
CCCGCCAGTCGTCCCGCAGCCGCTGGCACCGGCGTTTCGGGGCGAACAGTTCGGTGTCGACCCCCCGGCTCCAGATGCGGATGCGCCCGGCCGGGCACCCGGCCGCCTCCAGCAACTGCCGCGTCGATTCCGACGGTGCCAGCACGCGGCGGCACCGGCCATACATCCAGCGCATGTACTCCTGCATCAGCGCGCCCAGGCGCTCCGACCCACTCAACAAGCGCGTGTACGCCGACAGGTCCGTGTGAAAGCTGCCCACCAGCGGCAGCGAGGCCTGGGCCGCCACCCACAGCGCCACCAGACCCAGGGGGCCCGGCGTGGTCAGGTGAATCACGTCGATGCCGTCGCGCTGCACCCGCATCAAGTACTGCCGCCAATGCGGCAGGTACATCTTCATCTCGCGATAGAACGGGATGCCGACGCCAAACGACCGCAGGGCGAGGTAATCGGGCTGATCGGCGGCAAGGGCCGCGGCGGTGTAGATGCGGGGGACGATGTCGGGCGGCGCGTGCTTCAGTACCGCGGTCAGCGTGGTCGTGACGCCGTTGATCTTGTCGAAGTCGTTGTCGGTGAAAACGGCGACCCTCATGACCGGTGCTGCGGGTGGACGCGCGAATCAAGCTTCAACAACGCCTCTCCTGACGTCAGTGTCGCAAGCGCGAATGACAGAGGGGTGGCGCTCACATCTCGGCCAGGCAACATCTAGGGGCGCACGTCGAGGTGCACCGTATCCTTTGGGCGGTGATGGAGAAGTTCCGACACGAAGTTGCGCACATACAGGCGGAACACCGCGCCTTTTCCCATCGCGTTGTAGCGGCGGGCCGACGTGTAGAGGAAGCAGTCGTAGCGCAACTCGACCCGGCCGACGCGCGACAGGCGGCGGCCGAGGTTGGTGTCCTCGCCGTGGAACTCGATCGAGGTGTCGAAGCCGCCAATGCGCTCGAGCGCCTCGCGCCGCACGGCGAAGTTGCCGCCGTAGAACACCACGCCAATCCGCAGCAGGTACTTCACCAGGACGTGGGTCGCGGGACCAAGCGTGAAGTCGTACGCCCGCAGCAGCGCGCGTCCCGACCAGTCCCAATCGTAGAACCGGTAGTTGCCCGACAGCGCGATCAGGCCGGCGTCGCGCGCGAACCGCCGTTCGATACGCTCCAGCCAGGTCCGCGGCGCGCGGCAATCGGCGTCGACGTAGACGAGCACGTCGCCGCGGGCCTCGTGCCGGCCGCGCTCGCGCGCGATGACCAGCCCCTTGCGGGGCTCGTCGACCACCCGCACGCCAGGCACGGCGCGGGCCACCTGGCCCGTGCCATCGGCACTCGCGTTGTTGATGACCAGGATCTCGTCAGGGGGCCGGCTCTGTGACCTGAGCGACTGCAGGCACGGCTCGAGGTAGTGCTCTTCGTTGTAGGCGCAGACGATGACGCTGATGGTCACTCTGGAGCCGCAGTGTGCCGCACGGCCATGACGGGCCGATCACGGAAGCGTGACGGACCAGTTAATCCTCCCCACGAGGGCGCGTGAGCGCCCGAGCGATGGCGGCGCTGCCGCCGGGCCCCACGAGCGCCGGAGGCGCGAGCCCCAAACCGTAACCCAGAATTAACGCCTCCGTCACTGGCCGGAAACCTGCGGCCACTACCGTGGGGGTACCCCTCATGCAGGTAAAGGAACGCAGGATGCAACAGAACAGCTTGGCTCGCGCCGATCAGTCCACACCGTCTTCGCGCCCGCGGGTTTCCGGAGCGCCGTCGCACGACAAGATGCACGTGCTGGTGGTGGAAGATGAAAAGGACATCTCGGGCCTGATCAAGCACACCCTGGAGCGCGCCGGCGACACGATCGTCGACATTGCCGCCAGCGGCGACCAGGCGCTGAAGCATGCCAGCGAACACCAGGTCGACTTGATCATCCTCGACCTCAACCTGCCGGTGCTGGGCGGTCTCGAGGTCTGCCGCCTGCTGCGGACCCGGCCGGCCACCGCCAAGACGCCCATCATCATGCTGACCGCCCGCAGCAGCGAGAGCGACCGCGTGGTCGGACTCGACGCCGGCGCCGACGACTACGTCACGAAACCCTTCAGCCCGCGCGAACTGTCAGCCCGCGTCCGCGCCGTGATGCGCCGCGGCCGTCCCGAGGATCCGGGCCCGCCTCCCGTCTATCGCGGCGAACACCTGGTCGCCGACTTCGATGCCGTCGCCATCGCCGTGGACGGCATCTCGGTGCGGCTGACGCGCCGCGAATTCGAGTTGCTGCGTCACCTGGTCGAGAACAAGAACCGCGTGCTCTCGCGCGACCGCCTGCTGGAACGGGTGTGGGGCTACGACCGCATGATCGAAACGCGATCGGTCGACGTGCACGTCGGCCGTCTGCGCGGCAAGCTCGGCGCCGCCGGCAAGCAGATCGAAACCGTGGTCGGGCTGGGCTACAGGTTTATTGAAAGCGAGAAGTAAGAAGTAAGAAGTTAGAAGTGCGAAGTCAGAAGTGAGAAATCACCTGACGACGACCCAGCCCTGAGCTTGCAGGTCGTTCAATTCGTTCGCGATTGAGCGCTGCACGCGCTCGACGCGGTGCCAGTCGTGGTAGTGCGTCTGCCGAACTACTTCACTGTCGCGCTCTTCGCGCACTTCCCATCCATCACCGGTCACGGCAATCGAATAGCGACGCGTGTGGTCCAGAAACTGCACTTGCTTGGTGAAGGCGTCCATCTCATCTTGATGGTGTCTCGAACCGGCGTTTCGCAGGTGTAAATTCTTGGCGACAAGTTCTCGGTCAAATGCGATAACTCGTTGACGGATCAGGACTTAACACGGACCGAGAGCACGCCTGGCCTTGTCCGCAACATGACCGTCAAGCCGCCGCGACGAGGCTCGCCGTCAACGTGAAAACCAATCGCGCGGTCCGATGAGATGGTGGCGGCGGCGGCGGTGCGCATCAGCACCTTGTCGTCGGCCGTCAACGTGCCCTTGAAGAACGCCGGAATGCGCGAGGCCACCCCCATCAGTGACAGCGGCTTGATCACGACTATGTCGAGCTTGCCATCGTCCAGCAGCGCGTGCGGAGCGATCTGCGCCCCGTTGCCGTATTGCCGCGAGTTGGCCAGCGCGACGAACAGCGCCGGCGAGCTGACGGGTTCGGCATCGCCCGCCGGAAACGCGATGGCGTACTCGCGGGCCCGGTAGCCCGGCAACTCGCTGAGGGTGGCGATGACATAGCCGAGCAGGCCCCGGCGCGCGCCGGGGGCGGCCATGCGGTCGGCGATGCTCGCGTCGAGGCCAATGCCGGCGACGTTGAAGAACAGCGAGCCACCAAGTTCGCCGGCATCGATTCGCCGGTTGGTGCCGCGCCCGGCCACCTCGAAGGCCGACGCGGCGTCGAGAGGCACGCCGAGGTCCCGCGCCAGCCCGTTACCGGAGCCGCCCGGAATGATCGCCATCGCGACCCCGGTGCCGGCCAGCGCCGCACCGACGCCATTCACCGTGCCATCGCCGCCCCACGCCGCCACCACCTGGTGGCCGGCCGCGACCGCTGCGGCGGCGAACCGTTGGGCGTCTTCCGGAGCGGTGGTAATGCAAACGTCGACCTCGAACCCCGCGCGGCCCAGCGACTCGCGAGCCAGCGCGGCGCAGGCATCGAGCGTGCGCGAGCGGCCAGGCCCCGCAATCGGATTGATGACGACCGTGGACTTCATCGGGGATCGGGGATCGGGGATCAGGGATCAGGGCGCAAGGGCACGGAGGGCGCGTGGCGTGAGGTGCCAGCGGAGCGTTCCGGGGCCGCCTGGCGTGGCGCCATCGACGTCGATGGCGCAGATCCCGCCTTTCTTGAACACGACGGTGCCGCGGGCGCCGAGCAGCCGCGCGGCCAGCTCGCCGAGGTCGGGCTCGTGACCGACGAGGGCCAGGCGGCGATGCCGCTTGGCGTGGGCCTTGATGGCCTCGATCACCGCCTGGTGGCGCCCGCCCGGGGCGAGCGCTTCGAGTTCGGCAATGGCCGGCTTCGGCTTCAACCCGGCCGCCAGCAAGGTGGCGGTGTCGCGCGCGCGCACCAGCGGGCTGGTCAGCACGAAGTCGATGACCACGTCCAGTTCCATCAGGCCCGGCACCGATGAGGCGAACCGCTTGACGCCGTCAGGCGTGAGCGGACGCAGGCGGTCGTCGGGGTACTTGGGGCCGCGCTCGGCGGCCACGGCGTGGCGCACGAGGTACAGCTCGATGGTAGCGGCCATGAATGTCCGGGGCTAAGCGGCGGACGAGCGGGATTGCCCGGCAGCGTCGATAACGGCGTCACAGAGTTTCAGCAGGGCCGGCCGGCCGTGCATGTAGGCGGCATGCCCTTCGCGGCACTCGTCCTCGAGCACCCGGATCAACGAGTCCAATTCGGCCATGGCGCGGCGGCCGCGGCCCGGCAGGCCCGCCTGCACCGCGCGGGCGCGGTCGATCAGGATCTCGAGGTCGTGGACGCGGCCGAGCAGGTCCTGCAGCGCCTTCAGGCGATTCAGGTGCAGGCGCGATCGGGAGCGCGTGAGCTCGCGGTCGATCTCGATCGCATAGCGCAGCTTCTTGGCCTCGATGCGGACGCGGTGCAGCCGTTCGGCCAGGTAGATGCCGCCGGCGCGTTCGATGGCGGCGCGCAAGCGGCGAGCGCGCTTGCCCGAATGGGCGACGGCTTCGGCCGCGGTGTCTGCGGTGGCCCCCGAGCGCGACTCCGGGGCCGCCACATCGACCAGGCGCTTGCGCAGCTTGTCGAGCCGCGACGGCGTGATCTCGTCGAGCATCTCGCGGCGGCGCTGCAACCGCTCGGCGGTCACCACCTCGCGCAGGCGGGTAATCGCCCTGGGCGCCGCGGCGCCGCGGCCTTCGAGCTCGGCCAGCAACAGCAGCGCCACGTCCAGTTCGCGCACCGGCCCCAGCGCGCGGGTGATGCGGCGGACGCGGCGATCGACGCGATCGATCGCGGCGGCATCGGCGCTGGCGCCCAGCATGGGCAGGGCGCCGCGCAGCCGGCGCGACGCGACCCGCGCCTGGTGCACGGAGGTTTCGTCGCCCGACTGCGCCGCGGGCATGGCCGTCAGCAGGGAGATCAGGCGCTGGCGCAGGATCGCGACGGAGAGGGCTGAAGACTCCATGCTAGGATGAGCCTCCGATTATACCCTTCGACTCGGCGCCACGCCGCTGCCTCGGCGTGACGCCTCGCTCAGGGCAGGCCCGGTCCCTCTATGCGATTAGCCGCCATCGACATCGGCACCAACTCCGTTCACATGATCGTGGTCCGCGTCCGGCCGGACTTTTCGTTCGAGGTGGTGGACCGCGAGAAGGAAATGGTCCGGCTGGGCGCGGGCGGCCTCGACGGCAAGAAGATGACGCCGGAATCGATGACCGCCGCCCTGCAGGCGTTGTCGAAGTTCCAGCGGCTGGCGACCTCGCACCAGGTGGACGAGATTCTCGCCGTCGCGACCAGCGCCACGCGCGAGGCTGAAAACGGCGGCGCGTTCCTGAAGGCCATTGAACGCAAGACCGGCATCCGCGCGCGGCTGATCACCGGCACCGAAGAAGCGCGGCTCATCCACCTCGCCGCCGTCTACGGCGTCGACACGCCCAAGCCCGCGGTCGTCATCGACATCGGCGGCGGCAGCGTCGAGATCACGCGCGGCACCGGCCGCGAGATCGAGTTCGCGCGCAGCTTCAAGATGGGCGTGATCCGCCTGACGGAACGCTACGTGGGCTCCGACCCCATCTCCAGCCGCGACGAGCGCAAGATGGTCGGGTTCATCAGCGAACAGGCCGATCGCTATCTCGACACCATTGTCGAAGCCGGCTACGACCGCGTGATCGGCACCTCCGGCACCATCCTGTCGCTCGGCACCGTGGCCACCGCCCTCGATCGCGGCGTGGCGCCGACCGAGGTGCGCAACCTGCGCGTGCCGGCCAAGAGCCTGCGCAAGCTGCGCAAGTCGGCCGTCGACATGGATCTCGAGGAGCGGATGCACCTGCCCGGCCTCGACCCGCGGCGCGCCGACCTGATGGTGGCCGGGGCGATCCTGCTCGACACCATCCTGCGCCGGCTCGGCGCCGACGAGATCACGTTGTGCGATCTCGCGCTGCGCGAGGGCGTGCTGCTCGATTACATCCATGGCCATCGCAAGCACATCGCGCGCGTCGATCGCTATCCCGATGTGCGGCGGCGGTCGGTGATCGAGCTGGCCGAGCGCTGCAGCTGGGAGGCCGGGCACTCGCGCCAGGTGGCGGCGCTGGCGCTGACGATGTTCGACCTCACCAGGCGCATTCACGGGCTGGGCGATGGCGAGCGGGAATGGCTGGAATATGCCGGGTTCCTGCACGACATCGGCAATCACATCAGCTACGAGAAACACCATCGCCACTCGTACTACCTGATCAAGCACGGCGATCTGCGCGGGTTCGAACCGGACGAGATTGAGATCATGGCGCTGTTGACGCGCTATCACCGCCGCGCGACACCGAAGGACGACCACATCGGCCAGCAGGATCTCAACAAGGGCCAGCGCCGCGCGGTCGAGGTGCTGTCGGCGTTTCTGCGCCTGGCCGAGACCCTCGACCGCAGCCGCCACGGCGTCGTCCGCGGGATGGAGATCCGCGAGCGGCTGGGCGAGATTCGCATCAAGGTGCAGGCGGTGGGCGACGCGGAGCTGGAAGTGTGGGCCGCGCACAAGCAGGCCAAGGCGCTCGAAAAAGCCCTGGATCGGAAGGTCCGGATCGAGAAGGTTCCCTACCGCAAGGGACCGAGGTCGGTGGAAACCGAGTTGACGCGCCAGCGGCCGGCGCCCACCGGTCGTCCGCGTGGCGCGCCGGCCGCCACAACACGCAAATAACTTTGTGATATAAAGAACGGCGTGCGCTTCCTGGAGCGGCGAACGCTGATCGGTCTCGCCCTCGCGGGCATGGTCGGGGGACCGCTGCTCATTGCCGGTTACCTGTCCCTGGGCCTCTTCTTTGCTCCACCTTGGCCCGTGGCGGCCACCACACCGGTGATTCCCGTGATCGGCGACGCGCTGTGGGCCCGTGCCGACGGCGGCGCCAACACCAGTCTCAATCCCCTGCACCCCCTCAACATGGCGCAGTTCATCATCTGCACGGCCCAGGCGGAGACCGAGGACGATCCAGCCCTGCAGGCCGCCGGGCACGCCGAGTGCCGCCGGCGGCACGTCCCGGCGGCGGGGGCGGTGGAATACATCTCCGAGCAGCACATGCGCGCGGCCCACCTCGAGCAGCCGGGCTTCCGCAAGGGCCACGCCAAGTTCGTCACCACGGTCTGGCTGGCGCGGTCGTGGACGAAGGCGGACCTGCTGGCCACGCTCGTCGAGCGCGGCGAATATGGCATGGGCTATCGAGGTCTCGAGGCGGCCGCCCAGGGCTATTTCGGGCGCTCCGCTGCGCAGTTGACGCTGCCACAGGTGGCGCTGGTCGCCGCGCTGGTCGGCGGTGTCGGCCCCGATCCGTGGTGCGACCCGGCCACCGCGGCCGCCTTGCGGCATCGCATCCTCGAGCGCATGCGCGACAACGGCGCCATTGACGAGACGGCGTTTGCCAGCGCCGATAGCAGCGCCCTCAGCCTCACCGCGCCGCCGGCAACCCATCCGGCGTGCCCGGACGACCGGACTTCGTTAACACGGAATTAACACGCCAGAAACTGCCGCGAAACCCCTGGCCGGTACGCTAGGGACCATGTTGCTGTTACCCATTCGACACATTGCCATCGTTGGCCTGTTGGCCGTTACGCTTACCGCCTGTGGCGGTGGCTCCACTTCCAACGGCACCGCCTCATCAGGAGGCACGACGCTGGTGACGCTCGACGGGTCCAGCACGGTTTTTCCGATCAGCGAGGCAGTCGCGGAAGAATTCCAGAAGGCCAACCAGGGCATTAACGTGACCGTGGGCATCTCCGGCACGGGTGGCGGCTTCCAGAAATTCTGCCGCGGCGAAATCGACATTGCCGACGCCTCCCGGCCGATCAGCGCCAGCGAAGTGGCCGCCTGCGGCAAGACCGGCATCGACTTCATCGAGCTGCCGGTCGCGTATGACGGCATCGCCATCGCGGTGAACCCGAAAGCCGAATGGGCCGACAAGATCACCGTCGCCGAGCTGAAGAAGCTGTTCGCACCCGAGGCCCAGGGCCAGGTCAAGAAGTGGAACCAGGTGCGGGCCTCCTGGCCCGACCGTGAAATCCACCTGTTCGGCGCCGGCGTCGACTCGGGCACCTACGACTACTTCACCGAAGCGATCAACGGCAAGGCCAAGGCCAGCCGCGGCGACTTCACCTCGAGCGAGGACGACAACGTGCTCGTGCAGGGCATCAGCGGCGACGAGCTGGCGCTCGGCTTCCTCCCGTTCGCCTACTACGAAGAAAACGCGGCGCGTCTCAAGCTGGTGCCGGTCGACGATGAGAAGGCCGACAACGGCGGCGGGCCGATTGCGCCCTCGCCCGACACCATCAAGAACGGCACCTACCAGCCGCTCTCGCGGCCGGTGTTCATCTACATCTCGAAGAAGGCCGCCGACAAGCCGGAAGTGCAGAAGTTCGTCGCGTTCTACCTGGCGAACGCCGAAACCCTGGTGCGCGAGGTCAACTACGTCGGCCTCGGCCCCGAAATCTACGGCATGGTGACCGACCGCTTCGCCAAGCGCCACACCGGCTCGGTGTTCTCGGGCCAGAACACGGTCGGCGTCACCATCGACCAGCTGCTGAGCAAGGAACGCGCGCAGTAGCGCGGCGTCATGTCGACCCGTTCGCTCGAGTGGATCATCGAACGGGTGCTGTTCCTCTGCGCAGCACTCTCGGTGCTCACGACTGCCGGCATCATTGCCGTGCTGGCGTTTGAGACCTACGAGTTCCTGCGCGAGGTGCCGATTGTCGACTTCCTGACCGGCACCGAGTGGACGCCGCTCTTCTCGAGCCAGAAGTTCGGCGTGCTGCCGCTCGTGGTCGGCACCATGCTGGTGTCGAGCATTGCCATGGTGGTGGCGCTGCCCATGGGCCTGCTCTCGGCCATCTACCTCAGCGAATACTCCCCGAGCGGCTTTCGCCGCGTCATCAAGCCGGTGCTCGAGATCCTGGCCGGCGTGCCGACGGTGGTCTACGGCTACTTCGCGCTCACGTTCGTGACGCCGCTGCTGCAGCAGGTCTTCCCGTCCCTGTCGGGGTTCAACGCCCTCAGCCCCGGCCTGGTGATGGGTCTAATGATCCTGCCGCTGGTGTCGTCGCTGTCGGAAGACGCCATGCGCGCGGTGCCGCAGGGCCTGCGCGAGGGCTCCTATGCGCTCGGCGCGACGCGCATGCAGACCGCGCTCAAGGTCGTGGTGCCGGCCGCGTTCTCGGGCATCACCGCCGCGTTCATCCTCGCCGTGTCGCGGGCGATTGGCGAGACGATGATTGTCGCGATCGCCGCGGGCCAGCAGCCGCGCCTCACCGGCAATCCGTTCGTGCCCATCGAGACCATGACCGCCTACATCGTCCAGGTGTCGCTCGGCGACACGCCGCAGGGAACGATTGAATACCGCACCATCTTCGCGGTCGGGATGCTGCTGTTCGTGATGACCTTTGGCCTGAACCTGATCAGCACCTGGCTGCGCGAGCGCTTCCGCGAGGAATACGCATGAGGAAGCACGCCGACCTGATCTTCCAGTTCGTCTCGCTCGGCGCGCTGCTGGTGGCGCTGGCCGCGCTGGCGGCGCTGGTGTTCGACATCGTGTCGGATGGCGCCGGCCGCCTGAGCCTGCAGTTCCTCACCAACATCGCCTCGCGCAATGCCGAGGACGCCGGCGTTTATCACGCGTTGATGGGCAGCATCTGGGTGATTGCCCTGACCGGCGCGCTGGCGCTGCCCGTGGGCGTGGCGGCCGCGATCTATCTCGAGGAATACGGGTCGCGCAGCCGCATGGCCCGTTTCATCGAGCTCAACATCTCGAACCTGGCGGCGGTCCCGTCGATCATCTACGGCCTGCTCGGCCTCGGGTTGTTCGTGCGGTTCATGGGCATGGGCCAGAGCGTCATGGCCGGCGCGGCCACGCTGGCGTTACTGGCGTTGCCGGTGGTCATCCTGTCGACGCGCGAGGCGCTCCGGACGGTGCCGAGCTCGATTCGCGAAGGCTCCTACGCCCTCGGCGCCACCAAGTGGCAGACCATCTGGAACCAGGTGCTGCCCATGGCGCTGCCGGGCGTGCTGACCGGCCTCATCCTGGCGCTGTCGCGGGCGATCGGCGAGACCGCGCCGCTCATCACGATTGGCGCTCTCACTTATATCCCGTTCGCGCCCGACGGGATCTGGTCGAAGTTCACCGTGCTGCCCATCCAGGTGTTCAACTGGGTGTCGCGGCCGCAACCCGAATTCAAGGCGAACGCCGCCGCTGGTATTCTTGTGCTTATGGTGCTGCTGCTCTCGATGAATGCCATCGCGATCATCGTCCGGGATCGCCAACAGCGCCGGGGGCGGGTATGAACGCCACGCCGCCCGTACCCGCCAGCCTGGCCGGCATTGCCGCCCGGCCCGGCCAGAGCGCCGGCGCCCTCGAGGCGCCGGTCAAGATTGGCGTCGACAAGCTGAACTTCTACTACGGCCCCAAGCGCGCGCTCGACGGCATCTCGATCGAGATTCGCGCCAACCTGGTCACCGCCTTCATCGGGCCGTCGGGCTGCGGCAAGAGCACGTTCCTGCGCACGCTCAACCGCATGAACGACATCATCCCGATGACCCGCGTCGAGGGCACGGTGCTGATCGACAACGAGTCGATCTACGACCCGGGCGTCGACGTGGTGCAGCTGCGCCGCAAGGTCGGCATGGTGTTCCAGAAGTCGAACCCGTTCCCGAAGTCGATTTTCGAGAACGTGGCGTACGGCCTGCGCATCAACGGCCTGGTGAAGTCGAAGGCCGAGATGGCCGACCGGGTCGAGGAAAGCCTGCGGCAGGCCGCCATCTGGGACGAGGTCAAGGACCGGCAGCACGAATCGGCCCTGGCGCTGTCGGGCGGCCAGCAGCAGCGGCTCTGCATTGCCCGGGCGCTGGCCATCAGGCCCGAGATCCTGCTGATGGACGAACCGGCCTCGGCCCTCGACCCCATCGCCACCCAGCGCATCGAAGAGCTGATCTACGAGCTCAAGAAGCAATACACAATCGTCATCGTCACGCATAACATGCAACAGGCGGCGCGGGTGTCGGACTTCACGGCCTTCTTCTGGCTGGGCCGGCTGGTGGAGTTCGACCGCACCGACCGGATGTTCACGGCGCCGGCGGAAAAGCTGACCGAAGACTACGTGACAGGCAGGTGCGGCTGATGGAACGCGTGTTTCGACACTTCCAGGACGACCTCGACGCCCTCAAGCAGCGCCTGCTGGCCATGGGCGGCCTGGCCGAAGAACGGGTCCGCGAATCGATTCGCGGCCTGATGGAGCGCGACGCCGCCGCCCTCGACGCGGTGCTGGCCGGCGACCAGCCCATCAACGACCTGCACATCGACGTCGACGACCGCTGCTTCAAGCTGCTGGCGCTGCACCAGCCCATGGCGGCCGACCTGCGCGTCATCGTCGCCGCCGTCAAGATCAACACCGACCTGGAACGGGTCGGCGACCTGGCCGTGAACATCGCCGAGGCCGGCAAGCGCTACCTGCGCCACGCCCCGGTCAAGCCGCTGATCGACATCCCGCGCATGGGCGAGCTGGCGCAGACCATGCTGCGCGAGTCGCTCGACGCCTTTGTCCGCCGCGACATGGCCCTGGCCGAGTCGGTCCTGGCCCAGGACGACGTCGTCGACGCGCTGAAGACGCAGATTTTCCGCGAACTGCTCACTTACATGCTGGCCGACCCGGCCACCATCGAGCCGGCCCTGGACCTGATCCTGATTTCCCGCCACCTCGAACGCATTGGCGACCATGCCACCAACGTGGCCGAGGACGTCATCTTCATCCTGTCGGCCAAGGACGTCCGGCACACCGGGTCCGGGCCCGCCCGGGCCGAATAAGGTGACGGCGGCGGGCGGGTGATCTAGAATGAATCGGATCACCCTATGCCTGAAACGCTTTCCATCACCGACAACCGGACCGGCAAAACCTACGAGGTCCCGATCACGGAAGGCGCCATCCGCGCCACCGACCTGAAGAAAATCACGACCGGCGGCGACGATCCGGGGTTGTGCACCTACGACCCGGCGTTCATGAACACCGCGGCGTGCAAGAGCAAGATCACCTACATCGACGGCGACAAGGGCATCCTGATGTACCGGGGATACCCCATCGAACAGCTGGCCGAGAGCAGCACCTATCTCGAGACGGCCTACCTGATCCTGTACGGCGAGCTGCCCAACCAGGCCCAGCTCGCCGACTGGACCACCAAGATCACCATGCACACGATGGTGCACGAGAACATCAAGAAGTTCATGGAGGGCTTTACCTACGACGCCCACCCCATGGGCGTGTTCATCAGCACCGTCGGCGCCATGTCGACCTTCTACCCGGACGGCAAGCAGATCTTCAACGCCGAGTCGCGGCAGAAACAAATTCTCCGCCTGATCGCCAAGACGCCGACCGTGGCCGCCTACGCCTATCGCCACAGCACCGGCCGGCCCTACGTCTACCCCGACAACGACCTCAGCTTCACCGGCAACTTCCTGAACATGCTGTTCAAGATGACCGAGGTGAAGTACCAGCCGAACCCCGCGCTCGAGCGCGCGCTCGACGTGCTGTTCATCCTGCACGCCGACCACGAGCAGAACTGCTCCACCAGCTCGATGCGCGCCATCGGCAGCTCGAACGTCGATCCGTTCTCGGCCCTGGCCGGCGCGGCCGCCGCGCTCTATGGCCCGCTGCACGGCGGCGCCAACGAAGCTGTGCTGCGCATGCTGAAGGAGATCGGCTCGGTCGACCACATCCCCGCCTTCATCAAGAAGGTCAAGGCCGGCGAAGGCCGCCTGATGGGCTTCGGCCACCGCGTCTACAAGTCGTACGACCCGCGCGCCAAGATCATCAAGAAGACGGCCTACGAGGTGTTCGAGGTCACGGGCAAGAACCCGCTGCTCGACATTGCCCTCGAGCTCGAGCGCATCGCGCTCGAGGACGAGTACTTCGTCAGCCGCAAGCTCTACCCGAACGTCGACTTCTACTCGGGCCTGATCTACCAGGCCATGGGCTTCCCGGTCGAGATGTTCGCCGTGCTGTTCGCGATTGCCCGCACGGTGGGCTGGGTCGCGCAGTGGGAAGAGATGCTGCTCGACCCGGAAACCAAGATTGCCCGCCCCAGGCAGATCTACGAGGGCGCGCAGACCCGGAACTACGTTCCGATGGACCAGCGCTAAGGAGTGACGATGCGGCCGCTTATTCTGGCAATGGCCGGGTTGCTGGTGTCAGCGGCCGTGTCGGCGCAGGCGCCGGCCGGCTTCGACAGCAACAAGGCCTGGGATCACTTGCGCCAGCAGGTGGCCATCGGGCCGCGGCCGTCAGGCTCGCCGGGCAACGTCAAGAACCGCCAGTACATCACCAAGACCCTCGCCGCCATCGGCCTCAAGACCGTCGAGCAGGCCTGGGAGGCCAGCACGCCGCTCGGCCCGATCAAGATGGTCAACCTGATTGCGACCATCCCCGGCCAGCGCCCCGACCGCATCATCCTCGCCAGTCACTTCGACACCAAGCTGTTCCGCGAGTTCCGCTTCGTCGGCGCCAGCGACGGCGCCTCGAGCACGGCGGCGCTGCTGGAACTGGCGCGCGTGATCAAGGCGCGGCCGCAACTGCCCTTCACCATCGAACTGCTGTTCCTGGACGGCGAGGAAGCCACCGGTGAGTGGCGCGACCCCGACCACACCTACGGCAGCCGCCACTAC
>Ga0209770_10001149_pt1 | contig 13832 bp, 10 predicted proteins | sample LauGreSu1BDMLBDD_2_FD_187572 | JGI IMG/M metagenome (GOLD analysis project Ga0209770, IMG submission 187572) | Freshwater lake microbial communities from Lake Michigan, USA - Su13.BD.MLB.DD (SPAdes) (version 2) | ecosystem: Environmental > Aquatic > Freshwater > Lake | place: Lake Michigan, USA...
GCGCAGCTGATCTGGTCGAGCCGCAGGCTCCCGTTCGTCGATGCGCGCGCGGCGGCGGCGCTCGGCGCGGACGCCGCAAAGGTCGCAGGCGAGGCGCGGTCGGCGCGACGGGCTGCGGGCGGCCGGCGGCTCGCGCTGACGCTCGTCCTCCTCGCGGAGATCGACCGGGCCGAGAAGCGGCTCCCGGAGGCCGCACAGCTGCTCTCCGACGCCGGACTCGAGATGCTGAAGGACGGGGGCCCGATCGAGGTCGCGGTCGTCGAGCGGGAGCTTTCGGAAGTGGAGTTCGAGCTCGGTCGCGCGGCGCAGGCGATCGATCGGCTCGATGCTCGCGCGCGCGCGCTCGCAGCGCTCGACGCGAGGGAGGTGCCTGCGGCGCCGCTGGCGGCCCTCGGCCTGCGCGAGCTCCGCATGCAGATGCTCGCCGCGACCGGCGCCGAGAAGTCCGACCCGCAGCGCTGGCTCGCGGAGCAGGTCGCGCTCGCTCGGGCGCAGCTCGGTGCCGGACGCGTCGCGCCTGTCGTCGAGTCGCTTCCCGCAGTCCTCGCCGCCTACCGGCGCGACCAGTCGCGCTTCCGCGAGAGGCTCGAGTGCGCGATCGTCCTCGCCCGCGCCATGTCGGCGGCCGGGTCGCCCAAGGCGGCGTACGAGACCCTCGATCAGAGGCAGTTCGTCGATGACGCGAGGGTCCTCGGAGCCGAGCACCCGCTGTCGGTCGAGTTCGAGGCGCTCCGCGTGCAGCTGCGATGACGGTGCCTGGCACGTGCCGCGCAGTGCATGGCACTGCACGGCACGTGCCAGGCACCTCCGAAGAACCCGTCCCGGGTCGCCGCCGGCGGGAGTGTCCGGCACGTGCCGCGCAGTGCATGGCACTGCACGGCACGTGCCAGGCACCGTCGCTAGATGCCGGCGCGCGCGCCGCCTCGCTCGAGCAGCGCGGCGATGTGGTCCTTGTCGGCGAGTCCGGACGCGCGCACCTTCGCCACGATCTCGCGGTTCGCGAGGTCGCTCTTCATGTAGCGGCGCCCGAGGTCGGCGATCTCGGCCGGCGTGCAGCCGTCGAAGAAGTCCATTCCCTCGCGGTACGCGATCGAGCTCGCGAGCCGGTTCGCGATGATCCAGGTCTGGTAGGACGCCGGAAGGCTCTTCCACACGCGGTCGCCCGCGAAGTCGAAGAGCACCTTCGGGAGGTGGTCGCGGATCATCTGCTTCGCGAGCTCGCGGTCCTCGGCCGGCCAGCCCGGCACGCCCGCCGCGATCGCCGCGGCCGTCGTGTTGATGACCTTCGAAAGCTCCACCGAGATCTTCGGCAGCGACATCGACGGATGCGTCTTCGCCGCGCGCATGAGGAACTCCGCCTCGACGCGCGCGAGCTCCCGCAGCCGGTCGAGCACCTGCGACACATACGCGTCCTTGATCGACAGGAACTCGTCGTCGCTCAGCACCATGCACGCGCTGATCTCATAGCTCGAGCAGATCACGCCGCACTTGTTCGCCGACGAGTCCTTGATCACGGTCGCGCCGCGTTTCGAGAGCTCCTCGCGCGCGCCCGGCGTGAGGAACAGGTTCGCGCCCTCCGAGATCACCATCGTGCTCGGCTTGCCGTCGGCGGTCAGGAACTCCTGCCAGTTGCCCTCGTGGATCGTCGCGGGACGACCGCCGCCCGGCACGAACGCATCCGTCACCAGCCGGTTGTGCATCGTGTTGCGCAGCTGCGCGCCCTCGGGCTCGTCGACCGACACGATGCGACCCTTCGCCGACAGCCTCTTCCGGTCGAAGCTCGCGATCGGCAGGCCTTCCTTGAAGAGCCGCAGGAGCTCCGCGTGGTCGAGTCCCTCGGGGTCCTCGCCGCAGCCCGAGCCGTCGCCCACGCCCACGATCACGGCATTCGCGCCGTAGTCGCGGTCGAGGATGCGCATCATGTTGCCCGCGACATCGCCGTCGGGACCGCCCGTGATCTTCACCGTGAAGCGCTGCTTGCGCGGATCGATGCCGCGCGAGCGCAGCGCCACATCGAGGAACACGTTCACGCCCTCGCTGGTGACGCCGTAGACCTTGTGGTTGATGCCCGCGCCCGGCTTCGAGCTCATGAACGCCGTCGGCATCGAGTAGCCGCGCCGGCGCGCGCGCTCGACGATCCACTCGATGTGGGCCGGGGTGATGTTCTCGTCCGGCCCGAGGTAGATCAGCTCGTCCTTGCCGAAGCGGTCGACGACGAGCTTCTTCACCTCGGGGACCTGCACGATCAGGTCGAGGATCGAATTGACGAACGCCTTGACGCAGCGGTCGACGGTCGCGCCCGGCTCGAGCAGGATCGCGGCCTTCGCGCCGCCCTCGGGGATGTCCTTGTTCTTCAGCTGCTGCGCCCACGAGAGGCCGTAGACCTCGTCGAACAGGCGCTCGCTCTCGCGCGTGTGCTGCGCGGCGGTCGTCGTGCGGATCACGCGCAGGCCGCCGCGGGCGATGTCCTGGAAGCGGTTGTGGAAGCCGTCGAAGCCGCGGCCGTGCACGAAGAAGGTCGCGTACGGCTTCTCCGGCCGGTCGGAGTTCGCGAGGTACGCCGGGTCGATGCGCAGGCAGAGCGCGAAGCGGTCGGGCAGGAAGTAGTTCGTCCGGAGCGTCGCGCAGACGCCCTCGAGCATCTTCGCGAGCACCGTGCGGTTCATCTCGCTCGGCTGGCGGGCGATCTCGGTCTCGACCTTCGCGCGCTCCGCGGAGAACTCGGCGTCCGACATCGGCTTCGACGGGTCGAACCTCGCGACGAGCAGCCTCGCCACCGCCGCCGCCGCGCCGATCGACTCCTCGGCGAAGCCCTGGATGCGCTCGCGCGTCCACAGGTAGCGGTTCTGCGGCGAGAGCACCTGGTGGGCCATGTTGCACAGCGCGACGATCGCCTCGGCCTGGTCGATCGAGAGGCTCGCGTGGCGGCCCGAGATCTCCAGCGCCTTGTCGTCGACCCACTTGATGCGGCGCAGGTCGCGGACCACCGCGCCCCAGCCCTCGCTCGCGGGGTTGATCGCCTTGCCATCGGCTCCCTGCACGACGAATCCGACGAAGGTGACCGAGCCGCCCTTGCCGTCCTTGACGATGTCGAGGTACGCGCGGTGGATCGAGATCCGGTGACGCGCGAGGATCTTCGCGCAGCGCTCGAGCATCGTGCGGGTGCGCGCGTTCTCGACGACCACGACGATCCGGCTCATCGTCTGGTGGCTCTCGGGCTCGAGCTCGACGATCGTGCCGTCGGTGCCGCTCACGCGGCTGAACAGCTTCCAGTGCGCCGCGACGCGCAGCGGCGTGCAGGTGAGCACATACTCGGCGCTGCAGCCGGCGAAGTAGCTCGAGATCTGGTCCGGCGTCCAGTCGAGCCGCTGCTCCTTGGCGTAGCGGATCGTGTCGGTCAACTTGGCGGACTGCCGCGGATCACGGCTGTCGAACGGCTCCGGATCGCCGAAGACGAAGGTGTCGAGCACGAGCTTGCCGTCGAAGCTCGAGTGGATCTTCGCCGCGCGCAGCGAGCGGTCCATCGGAAGCTGCGAGACGAGCTCCGCGAGGATGCCCGGGTAGTTCGCGCTGCGGATCAGCGTCAGCTGCCGTCCGTCCTCGCTCTTGAGCGTCAGGTCGATCGGCCGGTCGGAGGCCTTGGCGGCGATGATCGCGCGCAGGTGGGCCAGCTGGCTCGCCCGATCGGTGTCCTGAAAGTACATCGGGGGCATCTGCGAGACGAACCACGGCACGACGCTCTCCGCGGTCGCCCGGAAGGAGCTCGCGAGTTCGTCCACGATGCGTGCGGAATCCGGCTGGGCCGAGGTCGAGGAGGGCGCGCTGGTCATTTCGTGTATGTTCCGAAGTGCGGAAGGGGGTACAGGATACCCTCTGCCCCCGACCACGCCGCGCGCCGCGGCAGGCAGGCCATGCAGGCAGTCGTCATCGGCAACTTCGACGGAGTCCACCTCGGACATCAGGGGCTGTTCCGCCTCGCCGGCGAGGCCGTGCGCACCGGCAGCGTCGCGGCGGTCACCTTTGAACCCTTGCCGGCCGCGATACTTCGACCGGACAACCCGATGGGACGGTTGACGCCGGCGGCGGAACGCCGCGAACTGCTCCGGGATCTCTGCGGCGCGCGCGAGGTGATCGAGCTCGCACCCACCGCGGAGCTTCTCGGACGACCGCCTGAGGCGTTCATCGCCGATCTGCGCGCCCGGGTCCGCTTCGACCTGATCGTCGAGGGCGGCGATTTCCGATTCGGCCGCGGCCGCTCGGGCGGAATGGACACGCTTCGCGCGCTCGGCGCCCTGCACGGATTCGCGGTCATCGAGGCCGCACCCGTGACGGTCGACCTTGCGGATGGAACGAGGGTCGAGGCCCGCAGCTCCGTCGCCCGCTCGCTGCTGGCAGCGGGCCGCGTCGCCGATGCTGCGCGAGTCTTCGGCCGCCCGTACGAGCTGCGCTGCCGGACGGCGCGCGGCGACCAGCGCGGCCGGACCATCGGGTGGCCGACGATGAACCTCGACGCCGCGGGCCGAATCCTGCCCGCGGACGGCGTCTATGCAGGGCAGGCGACGCTGCCGGACGGGGCGGTGGCGATCGCCGCGATCTCCGTCGGCACCAAGCCCACCTTTGGCGAGCACGCGCGCACCTGCGAGGCCACGCTCCTGGCCCCCGACGGCCGCCCGCTCGGGCTGCCGCTCGACTGGTATGGATTCGAGCTCCGCCTGCGGTTCCATCGGTGGATCCGCGGGATGGAGCGGTTCGCGTCGCTCGAGGCGCTCCTCGAGCGCATGGAGGGCGACCGCGCCGCCGTCCTCACTGCGGAAGCGCCCTCGAGCGAGCCGATGGATGCACGCCGGCCCGACGGTCCCATCGCATGACCTACGCCACGAACACGACCATCGACGCGCTTGCCGCCGAGCTTCGCCGCGCCCGCCGCGTGCTCGTGACCACCCATCAGAAGCCCGACGGCGACGCGCTCGGCTCCGTCCTCGCGGTTGTGCGCGCCTGCGCCGCCGTCGGGGTCGCCGCCGAGGGATGGGTGGTCGACCCGTGCGAGGGCAACCTGCGGTCGTTCGAGGGCGCGACGCCGGTCACCCATGTCCATCCGCGCAAGCCCGAGCTGCCGGCCGACGGCTTCGACCTCGTGGCCGTCGTCGACACCGGTGCCTGGACGCAGCTCGAGGTCATCGCGCCCTGGCTGCGCGACCGGCACGAGCGCGTCATTGGCCTCGACCACCACGCGCGCGGCGATGCCGTCGCCGCGCGGCGGGTCGTCGATGTCGCCTGCGGATCGTGCACCGCGCTCCTTGCGCGCCTCGTCGACGCGATGGGCGTCGAACTCCGCGCCGGAGCCGACGCGCGCGGCCGCGGATCGATCGCGGAGGCCCTGTACATGGGCCTCGCGACCGACACCGGCTGGTTCCGCTTTCCGAACGCGCGTGCCCGGGAGTTCGCGCTCGCGGCGCGGCTCCTCGAGGCCGGCGTCGACAAGGACTCGATGTACCAGCAGATCGAGCAGTCGAGCCGCGCCGAGCGCGTCGAGCTGCAGGGTCGCGCGCTGTCGAGCCTCGAGATGCTCTCCGCCGGGCGGATCGCGCTCATGCGGCTCACCGCGGCGGACTTCGACGAGACCGGCGCGATGCTGGAGGAGACCTCGGGCATCGTCAACATCCCGATGGAGATCGCCGCGGTCCGCGCGTCGATCCTCGTCGTCGAGGACCGCGCCGCCGGCGTGATCAAGCTCAGCTTCCGCTCGAAGCCCGCCGACGATTCGGGCGCCTTCATCGATGTCAACGAGCTTGCGGCTCGGTTCGGCGGCGGCGGACATGTGCATGCTGCAGGCGCGAAGCAGCAGGGATCGCTCGACGAGGTCGCGGCGCGCGTGCGCGCGGCGGTCTCCTGAGCGGGCGCCGCGCGGCCCCGCTCACTCGAGCTTGTAGCCGAGCTTCACGATCGCAGCGGAGATCGCCGCCTTCTGCTCGACCGGCGCGATCACCTCGACCTCCTCGGCCTCGTGGCTCGCCTTGCACGCGGTCACGCCGCCGATCTTGCCCACTTTCTCGCAGATCGCGCTCTCGCATCCCTCGCAGTGCATGCCCTTGACGGCGATCTTCATCGTCACGGGCTGCGTGTACGACGCGGGCGCGTCCCCGCAGGACGCGGTGCACGCGCCGGCAAGGGCGAGGAACAGGGCGGCGCAGCGTGCCGGGAGAGCGGGAGACTCGGGAAAGCGCATGGGTCCGATCGTAGCGATCACGCGGTCGGCTTGAACAGCCGCGGATTCTGGAACGACCCGCGGAGGACCTTCTCGGACGGCGCCTTCAGCCAGTCCTCGAGCACCGACGCGTACACCGACCGGAAGTCGACGCCGTGCTTCAGGTCGCCCTGGTCGAGGTCGGTCAGCGAGGGATGGTGGCCGAAGACGCCCGGACGCACCGACGGTCCCACGAGGAACACCGGCGCCGCCGTGCCGTGGTCGGTGCCGCCCGACGCGTTCTGCTTCACCCGGCGGCCGAACTCGCTGAAGACCATCGTGGTCACGCGCGCGTCGTGCCCGCTCTCCTTCAGATCCCGCTGGAAGGCGCGGATCGAGTCGCCGAACGCCCGCATCAGGTTCCCGTGCGGACCGAGCTGCCCGCCGTGCGTGTCGAAGCCGCCCATCGAGGCGTAGTAGACGCGCGTCGGCATGCCGTCGCGGATCATCGCGCCGACGAGCCGCAGCTGCTGCGCGAGCGCGTGGTTCGGATACTCCACCAGCGGCTTCTTCGCGACCGCCGCGCGGATCCGGTCGCTCGAGACCTGCGCGTCGAGCGCGGTGCGCATGAGGAACTCCTTCTGGGTCTCGGCCTTCGCGGGATCGCCCGCGCGTCCGGCGAAGCCGCCGTCGCCGGCCGCCCGGTTGATCCGGTCGTACGGTGCCTGCAGCGACGGGTGGAGGTCCTGGCCGTTCCATCGGAAGAGCGAGGCGCTCTCGAACGCGACCGGCTTCTGCACATCGCCCTCGAGCGCGATCGGCGCGTTCCGTCCGATCGCGACCGCCGCCTCGGGCATCGGCGTGCCGTTGCACTGGTTGTCGAAGTAGCGGCCGATCCAGCCGTTTCCCTTTGCATCGAGGCGGCCGGTCTGCCAGATGTCCATCGAGGTGAAGTGCGATCGGTTCGGGTTCGGGTACCCGACGCCCTGCACCACCTGAAGCAGCCCCTCGTCGTAGAGCTCCTTCAGCCCCGTGAGGTTCGGATGGAGCCCGAGTCCGCGCGCCTGGTCGAGGAGCAGCGCCGCCGCCTGCCCGTTCTGCGCCGTCGCGCCCGGCGCGCGGATCCCGATCTGCGGCCGTGCGCGGTAGTACTCGTCGGCGCCGAACGGCACGACGGTGTTGAGCCCGTCGTTCCCGCCGCCAAGCTGGACGATCACGAGCACGCGCTCCTCCGGGATCCCCGGCTGCGACGCGAGCGCCGGGTCGCCGAGCACGCCGAGTGCACTCCGCTCGATGAAGCCGGGAACGGTCGCGGCAAGCGAGGCGAGCATGCAGCCTCGCTCGAGGAACAGGCGGCGGGTGAAGGCGGAGTCGTTCATGGGTGGTCTCAGCAGAGCTGGTACTCGGGCATCGCGGTGATCAGGCAGAGGAGCGCCTTCATGCGGTCGTTGTCGATCCTGCCGCCGAGCCCGTCGAGGTAGTCCTCGAGCTCCGCGACGCGCGCCGGCCCGGGCTCGGCGCCCAGCGCGAACGCAGCGACGCTGCGGATGCACTCGCGCGGGTCGAGCGCGCCGCCCGCGCCGCGCAGGTGCTCGACGAGCTGCATCGCGTCGTAGGGCTCGTCCGCGCCGGACGCGGGGCCGCGCGTGGAGCGGCCGGTGATCAGGAAGACCGCGGTGTTCTGCCTCGTGAACATCGTCGCGGTGTTGATCCAGCTTCGCCCGCCCGGCCAGCCCTTCACGCTCGGCGGCTGGAACAGCTCCTGTCCCATCAGGTCGCCCGCCTCGACGAGCCGGTCCACGCTGCGCGCGGGCGTCCCGAGCCCGCGCACCGTCTGCACGATCAGCTGGGTGGGGCTCTTCACGATCGCCTGGCGGTTCTCGAGCGCGTAGAAGTGCTGCGAGCGGAAGAGCGCCCGCAGCGCGGGGCGCAGCTCGGAGCGCGCCTCGCGCAGCGCCTTCGCGAGCCGCTCGATCGTCTCGGCGCCGTCGCGCGTGACCGTCGGCGCGTCGCTCACGAAGAACCGGTAGAGCTTCCACGCGATGAAGCGCGAGCACGCGGGCTGCTCGAGGATGATCGACACGAAGTCGTCGCCCCCGAAGTTGCCGCTGCGCCGCAGGATCTGCTTGCCGCCGCCGTCATGCTGCGACCTGTCGAAGAAGAACTCGTTGCCGCGGAAGGTCCGGCCGGTCAGGGCGCGCGCACCCTCCTTGATGTCGCGCTCGGAGTAGCCGTTGCCCTCCCCGAGGGTGAAGAGCTCGAGCAGCTCGCGCGCGAGGTTCTCGTTCGGGCTCGCCTTGCGGTTCTCGTCGTTGTCGAGGTACTTGAGCATCGCGGGATCGCTGATGATCCCGCGCGCGAGCGTGGCGAAGCCGCCGGCGCAGTTCGATCGGAGCATGCCGTTCTGCATCAGCATGTGCCAGCTGTTCTCGATCGTGCGGTATCCCGTCGCGAAGTGCCCGTGCCAGAAGAGCGTGAGCTTCTCCTGCAGCGGCCGGCCGGTCTCGATCATGCGCGCGAGCCACCAGCGCTTCATCTCGGCGATCTGCGCCCGGTCCGCGTTCTGCCGCATCTGCCGCTCGCGCTCGATGCGCGCGATGGTCTCGGCGTCGCCCGTCGCCCGCGCGCGCCGCAGCGTCTCGCGCTCCTCCGGCGTCTGCTCGCGCAGGATGTCGCTCTTGAACTCGAAGCCGTCGTTCGCGACGCGCTCGCCCTTGAAGTCGACGAGGTAGTCGACGGCGTCGTCGAGCCCGAGCGCCTGCAGCGCGCGCACCTGCGACGGCGTTCCGCCGAAGCCCGCGCGGTTCAGCAGGTGCTGCGCCGCGAGGTAGTCGAACTCCTTGTCGGGAAGCGGTTGGAAGGGGTTGCCCATCGCGTCTGGCTCGGTGAACCCGCAGCGTACGACGGCGGCGCGTGGCCGCATCCGAGCTTCCAGCCAGAATCAGCCGGGAACATCGGCGGTTGACCTGCGGCCGGTCAGCGCGACCGCCGCGAGGGGCACCAGGACCGCGAGCGGCGTCATCCAGTCGGGGTGATCGGTGAACGAGCGGTCGAGGAGCGGCGTCACTCCGAGCACCGCGAGCCCGAGCGCGGCGAGCGCCGTGCGGCTCGGTCTGCCCACCGTGCGCAGCGCGAGCGCCGCGTAGGCCGGAAACAGGAGCCCGTAGAGCCCGAGGAAACGCAGGTAGGTCTCGCGTCCGGATCCCTCCGCATGCGCCGCAAGCGCCGCGAGAAGCCCGAGCGCGCCGGAACCCACCCCGAGGACGAGCCGCCAGTTGGCGCCGATCCGGGCCAGCCGGAGCTCGGAGAGGTGCAGCGCGGAGGTGAGGGTGAGCTGCATCGCCATGTGGGTGCGGACAGCGGGGTTGTTCAGCCCGCCTGCGCCGGCCGCCCCGTAGCAGCAGGTCAGCACGAGCATCGACGCGAACGCCACCCCGAACACGCCGAAGTTGCCCGCGCGCGCGCCGGCCGGGGTCTCCTGCCGAGCGCGGTGGAAGGTGAGGTCGAGGTTCGGCGAGAGCATGAAGCCGAAGACCACCGTCGGCAGCACCCAGCCGACCGCATCGGGACTCCATTCGCCCGTGGCGGCGAGTCCGTGCATCGACTCCCAGGGCAGGAACGCGAAGGTGAGCAGGCTCAGCGGGAATGCGCCGGCCGCGAGCAGCCAGACGAAGTGCCGTGGCAGCGCCGCGAGCACGACGGCGCCTGCGAAGACGCCACCCGCCGCGAGCGCCGTGCCCGCTTCGCGGGTCGTCCGGAGCGCATCCTGCACGAGCGGACCCCAGAGCCAGCCCGCGAAGAACACCTGGAACGCGACCGTCGCGGCGCTGAACGCCGACATGGCGAACGAGTGGTCCCGCGTCTCGCGGCGCGAGCGCTCCGCGCTGCGGAGGTAGCCGAACAGGGCGCAGCCGAGCACATTGGGGACCGCGAACGCCAGCACGCCGGGCCAGCCCATGAGCGAGCCGATCAGGATCGGCGCGAACATCCCGATGCACCAGGTCCAGCTCGTCGCCAGCGCGAAGCCCGACAGGATCGTCTGCGTGCGCGCACCCATCAGGCCTGCGGGCTCCCCGGGGCGCGCGCAAGCGCCGCGCGCTTCTCCGAGCGCGCGCGCCGCAGCTCGGCGCGGGCGCGCACCATGTCCTTCGGCGTGCAGTGGAAGGTGATGTTGCACCGGCCGACGAGGATCTCCTCCTTGCCCGCCACGAGCTTCTGCTGGTAGACCTCGAGCTCGAGCGACACATTGAACTCGCCGCCCTTGGCGACCTTCTCCTCGACATCCTCCGTCTTCACCACGCGGTAGACCGCTGGCCCGAGGCAGGGGCGGAGGAACCGGTACTGCATCTCCTTGCACACCACCGTGTAGTCGCCGCCGCAGACGGTGAAGAGGTACATCCCGGCGGCGACCTCGGAGTTCCCGAGCAGGGCGGCACCGGCCATCGCGTCGTAGAAGTTGCGGTTGAAGCGCCGGAAGGGCAGGATCGCGGTGAAGCGCTCGGTCGAGAGCTTCCGCAGCCCGCTCATGCGGATGCCGGAGCGGAACGCGTACGGCAGCCACACCAGCGAGAAGATGCTGTGCCAGAAGTTGTTCTTGATCGAGAGCCGGCTCAGCCAGGCCTCGAGGCGCTCGAACCGCGTCCGCGGCCGAGACGGGAGCCGCACGGCCGGTCCGGTCTGGATCGGGCCGGGCGCGCCGCCATCGGCGTCGGGGGAGGTGTTGGCGTTCGCAGTGTCCACGGAAGTCTCGGGCCGCGCATGGTAGTGGGGCGGGAGTGCGCGTTGCGCCGGCCGGGCCGCCGCAATTGCGACGAATGCGGCAAGCCGACGGGAGGGGTGGTTTCCGGTCGCACCGCCCGGCCGCGGTAGAGTGCGCCGATGCCGATCGCACCTGCACCCGTCGCTGTCTGCTCGTGGAGCCTCCAAGCCTCGAATCCGGCGGAGCTCGTCGCGCGCATCGAGGCGACCGGAGCCCGCGCGGTCCAGCTCGCCCTGACGCCGGTCGCCGAGCATCCCGCCGTCTGGAGCGGCGTGTTCGACGCGCTTCGCCTCGCCGGCATCGAGGTCGTGAGCGGCATGCTCGAGACCGTCGGAGAGGACTACTCGACGCTTGACGCGATCCGCGCCACGGGAGGCGTCGTCCCCGATGCGACCTGGCCGGCGACGCGCACGCGCGCGCAGGCGGTCGCCGCCGTCGCCGGACGGCAGGGCATCCGGCTGGTGACCTTTCACGCAGGGTTCATCCCCCACGAGCCCGGCCCCGAGCGCGATGTCCTTCTCGGCCGGCTTCGCGACATCGCGGGCCTGTTCGCCGAGGCCGGCGCCCGCGTCGCCTTCGAGACCGGCCAGGAGTCGGCCGTGACGCTCTCCCACGCCCTCGATGCGCTCGGCGACCCGTCGATCGGCGTCAACTTCGACCCCGCGAACATGATCCTCTATGGCATGGGCGATCCCGTCGCGGCCGTGCGCGCGCTCGCGCCGCGGATCGCGCAGGTGCACATCAAGGATGCGCTTCCGACGCAGGTTCCAGGCACTTGGGGCCGCGAGGTCCGCGTCGGCACGGGCGCGGTCGACTGGCCCGCCTTCGTCTCCGCGCTCGCTGCGGTCCCGGCGACCGTCCGTCTCGCCGTCGAGCGCGAGGCCGGCGAAGACCGCGTCGGCGACATCCGCGCCGCGCTCGCCCTGCTGCGCGGACTCACTCCTTCGTGATCGTCTTCGGCCCCGCGCCCGCCGTCTTCTCGTACTTCCCGTCGCCGACCTTCTGGTACTTGGTGAAGCCGAGGCGGTCGAGGGTGGAGTCCGAGGTCTTGCGCTTGTCGGCCGCAGAGGAGTGCTGGCCGCCGACCATCGGCGCCTGCGGCACGCGCCGGACAGGCGCGCCCGTCTCGGGATGCGCCGCGAGCGGCGGATCGCTCATCTTCTGCACGAGCTCGAAGTGCTCCCCGAGGGATCCGTCCGGGAGAACGACCGCGTAGAGGTAGGTGGGCATCCCGCCATGGTAGAACGCCCGCTCGGGAAACGCGAGATGCCGAAGACCCACGCCACGCCCTCATCCGAACCCGACCGGATCCGCGAGCTTCGCGAGCTGCTGACGCGTGCGAACACCGCGTACTACGCCGACGCTGCGCCCTTCATGAGCGACCAGGAGTTCGACACCCAGCTCGCGGAGCTCGCCGAGCTCGAGGCGCGGCATCCCGAGCTCCACGACGCGTCCTCGCCTACGCAGCGTGTCGGCGGCGCGCCGCTCGAGGGCGAGTTCGAGACGCGCCGCCACCGCGTCCCCATGAAGTCGATCGACAACACCTACTCGATCGAGGACTTCCACGCCTGGTACCGCCGCTGCGCGGACGCGCTCGGTGGCGGCGGGGGACTGTTCGCGGACGGGCCGGCGCTCTGGGCCGATCCGAAGGTGGACGGACTCGCGATCTCGCTCCGCTACGAGCAGGGCGAGCTCGTCGAGGCGCTCACGCGCGGCGACGGCGAGCGCGGCGACCTGGTGACGAACAATGTCCGCGCGATCCGCGCCGTGCCGCTCCGGCTGCGGCGCCCGGCGCACGCCGCGGTGCCCGCGGTCCTCGAGGTGCGCGGCGAGATCTTCATGCCGATCCGCGAGTTCGAGCGCATCAACGCCGAGCGCGAGCGGCATGGCGAGGAGCTCTTCGCGAACGCACGGAACTCCTGCGTCGGCACGCTGAAGAACAAGGATCCGAAGGTCGTCGCCTCGCGCCGGCTCTCGTTCGTCGCGCATGGCCGCGGCGAGGGCGTCGGGCTGCCGGCGCTCGCGTCCCACTCGGAGTTCGTCGCGTACCTGCGCGAGCTCGGCGTGCCGGTCTCGCCGCTCGGCGTCCGCCACGCGTCGGCGGAGAGCGCCGTGCGCGCCATCGAGGAGTTCGCCGGGCGTCGCGACGGGCTCGATTTCGCCGTCGACGGCATGGTCGTCCGCGTCGACCGCTTCGACGATCAGGAGCGCCTCGGCTCGACGGCGAAGAGCCCGCGCTGGGCGGTCGCCTACAAGTATCCGGCCGAACAGCGCGAGACGGTGCTCGAGAAGGTCGAATGGCAGGTCGGCAAGGGCGGCACCATCACGCCGCGTGCGACGATGCGTGCGGTCGTGGTCGCAGGCACGACGGTCAAGCATGCGACGCTCCACAACATCGAGGAGATCCAGCGCCGGGACCTGCGGATCGGCGACCATGTCGTCGTCGAGAAGGCCGGCGAGATCATCCCGCAGATCGTGCGCGCGATCGTGGAGAAGCGCTCGGGTGGCGAGACTCCGGTCGAGCCGCCGGTGGCGTGTCCGGCCTGCTCCGCGCCGGTCGAGCGCGAGGGGCCGAAGCTCTTCTGCGCGAATCCGTCGTGTCCCGCGCGGTTCCGCGAGCGGCTCAAGTGGTTCGTCGGGCGCGACCAGATGAACATCGACGGGCTCGGCGAGGAGATCGTGGACGCGCTCGTCGATGCCGGGATCGTCCGGGACTTCGCGGATGTCTTCCGCCTCGACGCCATGGAGGTCGCGCGGACGCTCGCGAAGGGCGAGAAGGCGCTTTCGGAGCTCGAAAAGCGCGGGCCGGGCAAGCGGGCGACGGCGCTCGTCGCAAGCGCCGCCGACGCGGCACGCGAGCGCGGCCTCGCGCGCGCGCTCGCGGGCCTC
>Ga0209770_10001150_pt1 | contig 13828 bp, 13 predicted proteins | sample LauGreSu1BDMLBDD_2_FD_187572 | JGI IMG/M metagenome (GOLD analysis project Ga0209770, IMG submission 187572) | Freshwater lake microbial communities from Lake Michigan, USA - Su13.BD.MLB.DD (SPAdes) (version 2) | ecosystem: Environmental > Aquatic > Freshwater > Lake | place: Lake Michigan, USA...
CCTCTATCCTCCCCAAAGACTCCTCCTCTCTCAAAATCCCCCTCCCCGCCCCCCTACCCTCCACATCCTTCATTACCCTTATCGAAGCCAACTCCTCCACCAACTCCCTCGCCTCCTCTATTGGCTCTCAACACTCTGTCAATGGCATGACTAACACCCTCACCCTGAACCTCTCCAATCTACAAACCCCCACCCCCTTTGTCTCCTCCAAAACTACCTCCTCCTTTACCATTGCTACCCCAAACCCCTCTCCTTTAGACCTAGAACTCAATTGGATTCTCTTTCCTTAACCTGCTTACATATCTCCCTCACACCACACCTCTGACATATACTATCTCTACTTAAATACCCCCCAAAACATATACCCATCTCTCCTATACATATCTCTATTACCCCATGATGCTTCTGCTCCTTCTGCGAATGCTTCTCCGAAGCAGAAGCACTACTCATTACCTCTAGTAACTTCCTCCCCTCCTCATACTTCCCTAATCCACGTTTTAACTCGTGACCCCCTAACACCTCCTCCAACTTGCTACGAATGCGAAGCATCATTTGCTTCTGCTTCGCATTCGGATGCTTCGCAGAAGCATCATTTGCTTCTGCTTCTGCTGCTTCTGCGAAGCCTTCAAGACTATTGCCCTCATTAGCCAGATGACGATAGTCATCGGCGGGGGCTTCGGTTGCCCCTCGGTTTTCTTTTCTTTTTCTTATCATTATCTATTCCTCCTTGTGCCATAAAAGGGGGGTTTTAAAAAAAGGGTCAAAATTTTCCCGAAACAGCAAATCGGGGAAAAACGATTTCGAGTTTCCCTTTTTAAAAAAGGTCGCATGCGGTTCTACATATCTTACTAAAACTGGGGTTACAAAAAAAGGTTTGTCAAAATCATTACGTACTAAATTGGGCAAAAATGACCCGTAGACACCCACGCCATACTTTTTCAAGCGGTTTTATACCCTCCAGAAAATTGACCGTTTGTAAAGGGGTAGGTGTACCTATAGGGGGACTAGATTTCACAAAGAGCCTAGACCCACCATTGATTTCATATGGGTCAGCCCGCTGGCGGCGCTGCCCTGCCCCAGTGGGGCGGGGTGGTTGCCTTTGGCAAGGCAATAAAAAAGGGGGGTGCTTTGCAAAAGCTAGCCAGCACCGACTAACCTTTGCAAAGCACCCCCCTTTTAACCTTTGCTCAACACCCCCTAACCCTTTGCCTAGAACTTGACGATTTTCTCTCTCATAACATTATCATAATAGACTTTATGATTGACCTTGCTTTCTCCTCTTTTAACTGCTTCAGCCATAGCACTGCTAGGGTCAAGGGCTTCTCCTTTTAACAAGTCCTCCAAGCCTAGCTTACCACCTTTTTTGCCTTGCCCCTTGCCTTGCCCTTTGTCCTTATCATCATTGCCCCCTTGACCGTCCTTTTTATCCTTACCCTCGTCCCCTTGTCCTTTGCCTTGACCGTCTTTTTTATCCTTACCCTCGTCCCCTTGACCGTCCCCCTTTTGACCGTCCCCTTGATCGTCCCCTTGATCGTCCCCTTGACTATCATCATCACCTTTTTGACCGTCCCCTTTCTGTTGCTCTTGTTTTTCAATAACATCAGCAAGAGCAATAAGCAACTGCATAGCAACGACAAGGGGTAAATGAACTGAACTAGCGACATCGTTTTCAGTAGCACTAGAACTAGGGATAACCTTTGACCAGATTGCTTTGGTGGTTTGAGCAAGTTGCCAAGCTTGGGGGTATAGGGTTTGGTATTCCTTTAAGACGGCTTGCTGCATGGGGTTAGTCCAACCTTTACCTAAGTCCCTTACAATGCACATGATAGCACCACCGAGATCGAACTTGCCACTAGAACGCCCTTGACTTTCAAGTTCATGCACCCAAGTTTGGACTGCATGAAAGCGACTGCGAGTAGGCTCATAGATAGCACCCATAAAGCGTTCTAAACGAACATCAGCTAAAACATTAACCCAAGTATGCAAGACTGTTTTTAAAACATCATGCTTTGGGTGGCTTTGAAACTGCTCTATGACTGCTTTAACGCCCCTAGAAACTAACTCACTTTCACTAGGTAGGTAAGACCCCCCCATATCAATGATGATATGCCCTAGTTCATGCTCTGCACCCCCCAAAGCACTAACCCTAGTTAAGCCACTCAATTGACTAGCTTGACTGCTAGGGAGAATGACTTTGATAGGTTTAGAAAGTTCGTGTGTAAGACCTTGTAAGCCATTAATGGCTTGTTTAAAGTTCATGCCCTTTGAGAGAAAGCGAGTTAAACTCAAATAAGGGAAAACGGTGCTGACTGCAAAAGTAGTCCCTTGGCGTTCAACTTGAACTTTGTTTTTAAGGTCAAGTCCAGCCATACCAGAAAAACTGCCTACGGCAACATCGAGAACATCAGCGTTATTATAAAAGTTCTTTACCATATAGGTATCAAGTCCTTTGTGAGAATGGTTATTGGTTTGTGAGTATCTATATAGGGGCTATTCAATAAACAAGATTTGACCCCATACGGCAACCAGACCCCCTTAAGATTTCATATGAGCCAGCCCAGCCCCCCGCTGCTTGCCTTGCCCCAGTGGGGCGGGGGCTTGAGCAAAGGGCAAATAAAAAAGGGGTTATGCACACTGCTTTTAAGCAACTGCATAACCCCTTTTTAAAACATCGTTTTAAAGCGATTTAAAGCACGATAAACCCCTTGCCTATACCTACCCCACCCCCTACCCCTTAAACGCTCAATCCTAGCGTTAAACCTGCGTCTTTGGAGATGATACCTAGACCGACCACGAAAAAGCAAGGTTGCCCTGATTGAATGGTGGTTTTAGATAATGCACAAATACAATCCTTTAAGACGGCGGGTTGATACTTTGCACTACTGAGATTGACCCCACTAGGCAAAGCCTTAAGCAAGGTTGCTTTTGCTTTCTCTTGCTCGATAGTGTCCTTATTGGCAACTTGATAGGCTTTTTTGTCAGCCTTTGCCTTATCAAGTGAAGCCTTTTTAGATTGGCAATCACTAGCAAGGGGGCATAGACCACACTCAGTGTCTTTTGCACTATAAGTGCCAAAGCATTCACTTGAACTTATAAGGACACTCTTAATAAGGGGGTCGGTATAGTCATAAAAGCCACTAAAATCAGGGTTTTCTGCCTTTGCTCTTGCTAGGAGCAAATCAAGGGGGTTGGGGGTGGTGGTTTCTGGAATTGGCTCAACGATTGGGGTTGGGTCAACGATTGGGGTTGGGTCAACGATTGGGGTTGGGTCAACGATTGGGGTTGGGTTAGCAAAAGTCATAGGGATAACTCTTGGGGTTGGGTCAAGGGTTGGGGTTGGGTTAGCAAAAGTCATAGGAATAATGCTAGTTGCTTTCTCAACGATTGGGGTTGCGATTGGGGTGGTTGCGATTGGGGTTGGGTCAATGATTGGGGTTGGGTCAAGGGTTGGGGTGGCAACGATTGGGGTTGCCACTGCACTAGCACCTATCCACCACCATTCTGCACCCGCATGCCCTTTGAACTTGCTTTCAACTAGACCCCTAGTTTTAAGTTCATTAAAGGCATGCCCACACAACATAGACCAAACTGGTTTTTGTGGTTTAGAAGCAGTTAAACCCATGCTAGAGGGGTCAACGCCCATAGCAGTCGCAATCATGCTACGAACTTGGTCGCAGTGCATTGGGGTGGTGGTAGAGGTATGGGTGCTTAAAACTTGTTCCATGTGTGGAACGATATCAATGAACTTTACCATATAGGTATCAATCCTTTGTATGAGAAAAACTAAACTTGGTTTGTGCTTATCTATATAGGGGCTACTCAATAGACAAGATTTGACCCCTAGCCAAACCCCGACCCGACCCCCTTAAGATTTCATATGAGCTAGCTGCATTTAGCTTTGCTAACCCTCGATACTATCGAGGTCTATTGAATAGATAGAGACCCCCCAACCCCATATGAAATCTTTGGGTCAGAGTCCGCTGCACCCCTGACCTGAAAGGTCAAGGGTCAAGGGTGCGGGTAAAGAGCAAATAAAAAAGGGGGCAAGGTCAATCCGACTTTGCCCCCTTTTTAACCTAACCCTAACCCACCCGCTTAACTAGATTGAGCTATCATCACTAGGCTCATTCTCCAACACTGAAAGGGGTGCACCCAAGATTGGGTCTAAAGCCCCCCAAAGTGGTGCGGTGCTTTCTTTGTTAAGAAAATGCCCCATGACAACACTCTCATAAGCAAACTTAAGGGCTTCCCCCCAAGTTGCACTAGGCACTCTCTTTTGGAATGAGAGAGCAAGTTTGCCCAATGCCAACCCTTGACGGATAGACACCTCAAATCCGAGATCACATTCAAGAGAAGCCTTTCTCACTGCTCTAAGGCTCTTTACGAGCATTTTAGCTTGGGTTTGCTCAATCATGGGATATTCTCCCATAACGACTTTTACCTCAAAGCTCTCACTTGCGGGGGGGACTACAACCGAGTTTAGGCGGTTTGTAATACTAGCGTCCCTTTCTTTTACCAACATCCCCCTACGACCGTCCCCATCAACCCCACTATTAGCGGTGAAATAGAAGGTTGTCCCCTCTAGTATAGGGTAAAGTTGACCGTCAATTGGGCAAGTCAAGTAAGCGTCCCCACCGAGTTGAAGGGCTTGTCTTAAAAACTCCACTTGACTTGGCTCTGCACGGTCAAAGTCAGAAAAGAGAATGACATAAGGGTGCTTTACCCCGTCCTTATCAATACCTTGACAAGCCTTTGTCAAGTCCCCCATGACTTTGACACTTTCAACCCCGCCCTTGCCGTCTGGTTTTAGGGTTTCACGACTAACCCAACCTTGTGGGTTAACCCCCTCTTTAAAGGCAAACTTGGCAATAGGCTTGTTAAAAGCCTTTGCATAGGCATCCAAAAACACATCCTTACCACCACCCGCACCACCAATCGCAAGGGTGTGGGTGTTATTGAGCAAGTTGAGTGCAAGTTTGAACTGCCAACCATTGACACTACTCTCTTGCACATAAGTGCGGGGGGGCATAGCACGACCGACTGCCTTTGAGTGGTCTTGGCTTGTCAATGGGGTTACGAGTTCGGTTAAGCCCGCAAAGGTTGAGTATAAAGGGGCAAAAGGATTGATAGCTTTTCTGATAGCCATAATAGTAAGTCCTTGTTAAAAGGTTTAGTTGGTTTGTGAGTATCTATATAGTGGGTTATCAATAGACAAGAATTGACCCCCCCTACTAGCAAAGCTAACCCCTTAAGATTTCATATGGGGTTAGGCCATACATAGGGTAGCCCTGCTTTTACATCTGTAAAGTACTTACCATAATGCTCGGCATTCTTTTCTAGTAACTTTGACTGATGCGATTCATGAAACGCCTTATTACCTAACCATGCTGGTGCAGCGGGGTTATGTACTAGTCTCATCCCTTCAAAGCGTTCTTTTAACGTGTCTTTATATCCACGCCTAATCCACTCAGTGCACATGGTTATACCATACTCGCATAACGCATCATTATAACCCCGCCACATTAAAACAGCTGGGTGGTTACACCATGCTATCTTCTCATTTGTCATTAAGACTTTGTTATTAGTTAACAATATCTGATAAGCCTCGACCCTTTGTTTTCCTAGCCTTAACCTATCTAGGGTTCTGGCGGTCTTCTCAAAATCCTCATAAGGTAAAAACGTTTGCATCTTATTTATCTCCCTTTGTTAGTCATTAAGTCCTATGAGCTCCCTCATATGAAATCTCATGCTTCGCAGAAGCAACCCCCAGAAATTCCGGTTTTTAATAAACTACATTAACAGATATACCGATTTTAAAATGCCTGTTAACCCCTAGACGAGTATCAACCTAAGTCATTGATTTTATTCAACTCATGCAAAAATGAGGTTATTAAAGTGAATTAACAGAAAACCCGATTGGGGTTCTTAAAGTGAATTAACGATTAACATCATTCCAAGAGAACTTTTTCTCTTTCATTTTGCCATCATAATAGACTTTATGGTCAAGGGTCTTTTCTGCATTCTCAACAGCTTGGGTCATAGCAGAATTGGGGTCAAGAGCTTGTCCGTCATTCAGGTCATAGGTGTCTGTGATACGACCTTGACGACCCGCCCCCTCAACCTTATCCCCTTGACCCTCATCACCCCCCTCCTCTCCCTCTCCTTGCTTTGCATCCCCCTTGCCCTTGCCCTTGCCTTTGCCTGAACCTTGTTTCTCTTTTTCAATAAGGTCTGCGATTGCCATAAGCAATTCCATAGCAACTACCAAAGGTAAATGCACCGAACTTGCTACATCCTCCTCAGTGCAACTTGCACTAGGAATGACTTTTGACCAAATTGCTTTGGTGCTTTCAACGACTTCCCATGAACTAGGATAAATCGTTTTATAATCCTCCAGAACCTCCTTTTGCATGGGGTTATGCCACCCCTTGCCCAAATCCCTTATTATACACATAAGAGAACCACCCACCCCCAACTGCCCCGAAATACGCCCCTCTTTTTCTAAATCATGCACCCAAGTTTGGACTGCATGAAACCTTGATCGAGTAGGTTCATAAAGAACCCCCATAAATCGTTCTAAACGAACATCAGCCAATACATTAACCCACTTATGCAAGGCGGTCTTTAACTTCTCATAATCCTTATGGTTCTGGAATTGAGTAATCAGCTTATCCAAGCCCCTTGCCTTTAACTCACTTTCATGAGGGATATAAGAACCCCCCATATCAATGAGAATATGCCCCAACTCATGCTCTGCCCCACCCAATGCACTAACCCGACTCAACCCACTTAATTGACTAGCTTGACGACTAGGAAGGATAACCTCAATAGGCTTTGACAAATCCCTCACTAACTCCTCTCTCTTGCCAACTATCCCACGAAAATCCACCCCTTGAGAAATAAAGCGAGTTAAACTCAAATAAGGGAAAGTGGCAATTACTGCAAAGGTCTTTTCCATACGAGCAACCTTAACTTTGTTTTTAAGGTCTTGCCCAGCCATACCACTGAATGACCCAACTGCTACATCAAGGGGGTCTTTATTATCATAGAAACTCATAAAGAGAACTCCATAAAGTTAATAGGCATTATTGCCTTGTGCTTATCTATATAAGGTCTTTTCAATATACAAGATTTGACCTCCAGACAAAATAGACCCCTAGATTTCATACCCCCCCACCCCTGCCCCCCACCCCACCCCTGACCCTGACCTGAAAGGTCAAAGGTCAAAGGTGCTGGCTGCGGTGCTGCGGTGGGTTGCTTCGCAGAATGCGAATGCGAAGCATAGTCGCAAGGGCAAATAAAAAAGGGGCAATGCAATTAAGCACTGCCCCTAGCTAACCCCCCCACCCTAACCCCCTTAAGCGTCGCTATCACTATCATTAAGGATAACACTATCAACCCCGAGCAAGGGGTCTAACGCCCCCCAAAGTGGTGCAATGCTCTCCTTATTCATAAAATGCCCCATGATAACGGTAGTGTATGCTCTTTTTAAGCACTCTTGCCAAGTTGCACTAGGCACTCTTTTTTGAAACGCTAAAGCCCACTTGCCTAACGCTAACCCTTGACGAATAGAAACCTCAAAGCCTAGATCGCTTTCAATACTAGCTTTTCTCACTGCTCTCAAAGTCTTGACTAAAAGTTTAGCATGGTTGGGGTCAAGTTCGGGGTATTCTCCCATGACTACTTTAACCTCAAAACTCTCATTAGCTGGTGGAACATTCACTGCTAAAAGACGATTGATGATACTAGCGTCCTTTTCTTTTACGAGCATACCACGACGACCGTCGCCGTCTACCCCCGAGTTTGCCGTAAAATAAAAGGTTGTGCCGTCAAGTATGGGATAACGACGACCGTCGATTGGGCAAGTGAGATAAGCGTCGCCTCCTAACTGCAAGGCTTGTCTTAAAAACTCCACTTGAGCAGGTTCTGCACGGTCAAAATCACTGAACAGGATAACATAAGGATAGCGAACGCCGTCCTTTTCTAACCCTTGACAAGCCAAAGTTAAATCCCCCATAACCTTGACACTTTCAACGCCCCCCTTATTGTCTGGTTTAAGGGTTTCACGACTAACCCACCCTTGTGGATTAACCCCCTCTTTAAAGGCAAACTTGGCAATAGGTTTATTGAAAGCCTTTGCATAAGCGTCGAGAAATACGTCTTTACCACCACCAGCACCCCCCAAAGCGACGGTATGCAACCCCTCAATTAAATTCATGGTCGCAATGAATTGCCAACCGTCGAGTTTCCCCTCCTCAACATAAGTCTTGGGTGGGGTCGCAACAGACACTGCTCTAGCATGGTCGGTGCTTGTGAGTGGATTAACGATTGCAGAAACTCCAGCAAAAGTGCGAACGACTGGAGCAAAAGGATTGATAGCTTTTCTGATAGCCATAATGATAAGTCCTTATTAAAGAGGATAACTAACTTGGTTTGTGCTTATCTATATAGTGCCTTTTCAATAGACTAGGATTGACCCCATACGGCAGCCCCCCCCGACCCCCTAGGAGATTTCATATACCCCCTGCCGGGCTGGTGCAGCTTTGTAGCTAAACCCACCGAGAAAAAGGCAAAAAAAAACCCCCACCATGCGTGGCCACACATGGTAGGGGTCTTCTACTGCCTTATCATACAACCCATAAGCTACTCGGCAGTAGTTTTTCACTTATGAGCGTCTATGACATATCTCATCATAGATTGAGACTAGTTTTGTAAGGGGTTCTAGTAACCCCTAGACTTTATTCATTTGTCAGCCTTTATGGTAGTATGAGCAATTGGCGTTCATCATAAGCTACCTTATCCAATTGCTCATTGAGTTAAAGCAAGGTAGCCCCCTAGACATTCGGTCTAGGTTATATCTAGTTTTTGTTGGGCTACTAGAAAACCCACCTACTTATCTCCATATCACCACTCCCGCCGTATCGTTTTCACGATATCGACTCAGTTAAGGTTGACGCTTCCCTTCCTATACTTATCTATATAGTGCTATCTCAATAGGTAAGAATTGACCCCCCACCCTAATGCTAATCGACACCCCCTTAAGATTTCATATGGAGCGGGGTGGGGCTAGGTATGACCTAAACCCCCACCTGTTAGGCGTCTGAGTAGACGCCCCCATATGAAATCTCACCCCCCCGCTGCCCGCTGCCCCCTGACCTGAAAGGTCAAGGGCAAGGGCAAGGGCAAATAAAAAAGGGGCAATGCAATTAAGCACTGCCCCTTTAACCTAACCCCCCAACCTAACCCCCTTTATTCTTTAACAAATTCGGTGGTTGAACTGCACTTATAAGTTCTATACTTGCATGACTTGAGTTGATAAGTGTATTCAATCCATGACTTGAGTTGAACGACTATACCACTCTTGACCTCTTTTTTAGGGGTCTTGACTGCACCCTCCTCTTGCATAGTTTCACTGACAACAAGACCACTAACATAAATTGTGTCGTTGGCACTATCAAAATTGACCTTGCCCAAAATTGGGTGGTCAATTGGCATTGTCTTGACACTTGCATGAAAATCGGGGTTTGCACCGTCAACGCTTTGTCTTAAGCTAGTCAATAAGCCTTTACGACCTCTCACACTGCCGTCCCCATTCAAAGCGTCCAAAACATCACTTTCATTCGCTCCAAATTCCATGAGTGCATTGGCTTTCAATTCCTCAAGGTCAAGGCTTTCAAGCACGCTTATATCGTGCTTTAAAAGGTCTCCATAGTTTACTTGATTGAGAGTTACGATAACTTTATCGCCGTTTACTTTGGTAGTTGCAAACTTTACCATAGTTAAAATCCTTTTGTGATAGGCATGATTGCCTTATTGATACATATCTATATAGTGCTTATCCAATAGGCAAGAATTTAGCTTCGCTAACCCCCCACCAGAGCCAAAGCCAGACCTCCTTGATTTCATACCCCCGTGCCCTGACGGTTGGGGCAATAGACGAAAACCCCACAGGTTGCCATTGCCCTCCGGGCAATGGCATATGAAATCTCACCCCCCCCTGCCTTGAAGGTGGCACTCTGGACAAAAAAAAGGGGGTGCAATTAAGCACCCCCTTAACCTTTGCGCTGCACCCTCCTAGCAAAGCTAACCCCCCCTTATTCCTCCATCATATTATCATCGAACCACCCCTCAAGGTCTATGAGAGAGAAGAGTTTAGATACACTCTTAAACTTCTCTGTATACTCTCTATAATCCTCAAAAGTTAATTGCTCATAAAACTCATCACCATACTCCCAAATCCCAACATAACCCGTTTCCTCAATCCATTCACAACGAATGCTAGTAGTAAAGCCCCCGCCGTTAAACTTCTCAAAAAGGGCTTCTAAAAACTTGAAGGGAAAAACCCACTTTGTTTGACCACTTAACATAAACTTCCCTTGAGTATCCACTTGAGAAACTTGACCATCAAGCATTCCACTGCACCCCCAAGCCTCCTCAGCTTTATCCGAAGACCATTCACCAATTGGGCAAAGGGTCTCAAATAACTCATCATTAAAGCCAAGGGTTGACTTTAGAAGGTCAATAAGAACTGGGTGGGTGGTTGTTACTTCAATTGTGTTATCAACATAGTTTGCCATGCTGTATAAACTCCTAAAAAATAAGCATAATTGCTATACTTATCTATATAGTGCCTTTTCAATAGACAAGATTTGAGCTAACCCCACCCCCTTCAGATTTCATATCACCGTGCCCCTTGCGAAGCAACCTGCCGGGCAACCGGCATCTAACCCATTTTCCTAGTGATGCCATACTTTCTCATTAAAGAGGATACTAGAGATTGACTGATACCCAGAATTTGACCAATCTCAATTTGCCTTAAGTGTGAGAGTTTCTCTAGTTCTTCTCTTCTTGGTCTTTTGTAGAGTAAATCTAGTTGTTTTCTCCACTTACCCGCAGTAGTGATACTGACATTATATCTAGCCACAACCTCAGTTAGGGATAAGTCTTTTATCTCCTCCCTAGAGGGCATAGGTATTTTCCTATACTGCCCTTTAGTAGGGGTGAAAGTAAGCCCATAGTCTTTTCCCCAGAGAGAAACAGACTGTTTAGTAACCCCATAAAGTTCTGCTATCTGTTTTTGAGATAGGTGGGTTAGCTTCTCTAGTTCTTCTCTACTAGGCTTAATTCTATCCTCTTTCTCTTTACGAGTAAACTTTAAACCATAATAACTTGACCAGATGCTTACGGTATTCGGTTTTACCCCATATATCCCCGCTATGTCATGAGCTGTTAAGTGGGTTAGCTGCTCTAGTTCTTCTCTGCTCGGTCTAGCCTTAGCAAAAGAAAGCCCATAAGTTTTAGCTGCTGTATACACTCTTGATTGTCTTACTCCTAGTTTTTCCGATACTTGTTTTACTGTTAAGTGGGTTAGCTTCTCTAGTTCTTCTTTAGTGAAAGTAATCATCTTCTTTTCCTTTTGAGGGTTAGGATAAGCCATATATATAGAGGTAACCCAATAGTCAAGATTTGACCTTATCTAAGACCACTAGATTTCATAATAACTAAACTACTTTATCGGGTTACCCAATTTTAAAATGCGAGTTACCCCCTAGGCGAGTATCAACTTAAGTCATTGATTTTATTCAGTTCATACAAAAACCATGTTATTAAACTAAATTAACAGATAAACCGACTTTACCGTAGCCTTTAATTAAGACCAGAACTTTTGTAACCAGTCAAAGAACTGGTCTTCTCCGAATTGGAAATTGACCATCGCTTTGTCAAAAGCCTCATCCTCCTTTATGGTTTGATGATGATTATAAACATTCTCAGGTATCCATTCAAGCTCAAGTTGGGTCTCAAAACTATTCCCATTCTCCCACCACCCACAAGAACCATCACCCCCAAACCATTCGCTGCGAATGCTAGTAGTGAAACCCCCACCGTTAAAATTCTCGAAAAGGTTTTCGAGGAAGAGCAGGGGGGCATATCCCGACTCTCCAACCTAATCCAAAAAGTTTTGGTTTTATCCCCGCCCTCTTCCTCATTCACGTTACCCGGGTTTGCCCACCAGTTACAAAAACTCTTCCCCAACGCCTTTTCATAGTAAGCTCTCTTCTCCTTATTCTCCTCCTTAAGAAGACCCCCGTCTTCCAAGTCCTCTCCAGTCTCATCGTAACTGTTCGCAGTAAGAAAAATGGGACTTGCAAAAGAAGAAATCACCTCAGCATAAGAACTCTCTAAAGCCCTTAAAAGATTGATGAGAGTAGGTTGATTGGTTGTTACTTTAGTTGTACTGCCTACACAGTCACGAACCTCTTTATTGTAGTACTCGACTTTATCCATCATACATAAACTCCTAAACGGTTTAAGCATTATTGCTATACATATCTATATAGTGGCAGCTCAATAGACAAGACTTGAGTTGCTCTATACCCCCCTAGCAGATTTCATACCCGAGGGTCTTCGCCAACGGGCAAAAAAAACCCCCACTCTGCGTGGCCACGCAAAGTGAGGGTCTTCCTACTACCTTATCATACATCCCATAAGCTACTCGGTAGTAGTTTTTCACTTATGGTAGCCTATAACTCTTCTCATTATAGGTTGAGGCTAGTTTTTGTTGGGCTACTAGCAAACCCACCTACTTATTACCATATCAGCTACTCCCGTCATATCGTTTTCACGATATCGACTCAGTTAAGGGTTTCGTTCCCACCATAGCAATGGCTAGGCAGGTTTTGGAAGGGCTTCTGCATTCGAGCATTACCTCCCTCGCTATACATATCTATATAGAGGTATCTCAATAAGCAAGATTTTAGCCATGCTAACCCCCTTACCCGACCCCACCCCTCCTAGATTTCATAGAACAGCTTTAATGAATTTTTAGATATGGGTCTCCGAGAATCTTTATCCTTGCCTATTTGAGACCCGACCCCGCCAGTGCTAACGCAGGGGCGAAGTCGGGGTCAAAAGCGGGGGGAAGAAGTAGCTATGGGTAAATAAAGGGTGTAGAAAAAGGGGAGGAAAAGTGGTATATACTTAATAGTGAGTAAAGAATTGAGAAAAAAAGCAAGGGACTCCCCTTTGCCGCTTATAACCAAAGGTTAAGAATGCCAATAACATATCAAGAAATCTATGGGGTGTTAAGTACTGTAAAGGTAACGAATCCGATATCAGTACAAGAAGACAAGCTACTACTAGGATTAAGTATAGGGTTAAGTGTATTCCTACCTAAGGTGGTATATAATGGAGTAGGGGGAGGAGGGTTAGTAGGAACAGGAGTGGGAGTAGGAGTGGGAGTGGGGGTGTTAAACCCAACGGGCTTAGGGGTAATGAATAGTAGTGTAATGGTACTGAATGGAGCACCGAGTGTGAAGCAAGCAGTATGCAATACACTAGGTGGGTTATTGCAGTTACCGTTGAGAGTGAATGTAAGTTGTATAGGGTTAGGAGGGGTGGGGAGTTTGCTAGCAATACCTACGGTAGTAGTATCAAGTATGTTAGAGGGGTTGGTGGGAGTATTGACGGTAGATATACAAAGTGGGATGAGTAGTGTGGGGGTGGTGGGAGTGGGAGTGGGGGATATGGTGAATAAGCTAGTAGTAGGAGTAATGTCTTTATTAAGGGCGGGTATAGTAATCAGTAGTCCGGTGGTGTTAGTAAGTCCCTCACCACCGATATGTGCCCCTAGTCCAGTGCCTGTATTGGGGTTACCCATAGTTTTAACCTTGTAGGAGAAAAAAAGATGATATTAGAAGCGAGAAGTAGTTCTATTGGTAGTGGATTCGGATTCGGAGAAGCGAGAGCAAAAGGGTTTATTGAGTTAGGGGATGGAGTGGATTTAATAGAAGTGGGGTTGGGAGGTGGGGATGCTTCGCAAAGTCAGTTG
>Ga0209770_10001151_pt1 | contig 13825 bp, 15 predicted proteins | sample LauGreSu1BDMLBDD_2_FD_187572 | JGI IMG/M metagenome (GOLD analysis project Ga0209770, IMG submission 187572) | Freshwater lake microbial communities from Lake Michigan, USA - Su13.BD.MLB.DD (SPAdes) (version 2) | ecosystem: Environmental > Aquatic > Freshwater > Lake | place: Lake Michigan, USA...
GTGGCTCAAACATTTCTCTTAGTCCTTTAAAATCCATAAGTCTTCTTAGCATTTCTGTGTGTTCTCGTTTTAGGTTTGGGTATGACGATACTTGAAGTCCATATACATTTTTTATTGCAGTTTCTTCTTTTTTGCCATGAGAAGCACCCATTGCAAGAGGAGTGGTGATTAATTCTTTTCCACTTCCTCCTATGCCATGTACTTTATATCCAATTTTTCCTCTTTTATCGCCTCTTGCTGCAACTACTAGATGTATATTTCTGGCAGATCCTTCGTATTGATCACGAATGCTGTCAATGTATGCTAAAGCACCATGAACTCTATCGTGATGGTCCATAGATGAAATATCACCAGATTGTATTGTTCTTAGTAGTCTTGTTCTATATTCTGCTGGATTTTCTCCACGCATAATAGCATCGTCTTCGTTTATATTAACCATTGTCTGCTCTGTTTGCTGATTTGCTTCTGACTCTGAGATTAGATTTTCCATTATTTTTTGGATTGCCGTCTTTGTGATCAACATCTTTGCCATCACCTTTCTTTACTTTTCCTAATTTCATCATAAGTCTTCTCGCTAGAACTCTTTTTGATCTATTCTTTCTTTGCTCTGGGTTTGAATGGTAATTATCATATTCTTTACGATAATTTCTTTTTTCATTAAGAAAGGATTCTATCACTGGAATATATTTTGGTCTTCCATTTATATAAACTGTATTCATTCTTGATGAGTATTTTTGACCAAATAGATCAGCAAAATTAATTTCATTTGTATCGAATCCATTCAATTCTACTCCCATGAATTCGAGATATTTCATTAAATCATCACCAACATATTCCTTGCACATTTCTAACCATTGGTCTGGATTTACATATTCCAAATCATCACTCTCTTCTAATTCCATCAGTTCATCATAAACAGAATTATTATTACCATTATTTTTATCTAATTCAGAAGAAATCGCAACAACTGCTTCTTCTGATAGATAATTCTTACTGAATTTGTAAATTACTGATTCTTTTATTTCTTCATTTTCATGACCAGCAACTCCAAGTCTTAGTGCGGATTTTGCTTGCATCAATTTGAATTTAAATACATTTGGTAAGTTACCAGTTTCTGCAATGGACTTCATTGAATCTTTCAATTCTTTATCTGTCAATGATGGTGCTTTTAATCCTTTTCTTTCATATCCAGCATATACTCTTTTTTCTACTATTTTTTTGAAATCTTTAAAGTTATCTGATTTTGCAACATCAACTAATTGCTTTTTTGTATCTTTATACTCTTTTATTTCCGATGTTATATCCGCATCTGTGGTTTTAGCAGCAATATACATTTTCACATTTGGTTCTAATTCATCGAAGAATTTATCATCCATTTCTATGAGTGATGCATTTGAAGCATCATCTGATATTGCAAGAATATGTGTTGCTGTTCCAGCATCAACTTTCTTGCCGTATTTGTCCATCATATACTTGCTGTATTGTCCTTGATTTTTTCCTTGTCCTGTTGCTGCTTCTCTTAATAATGCTTTCTTAAATGGTTTACACTTATCAAATATTTTTCCTACAGTTGATTCTAATTCTTTATTTGCTTTGATTGAATCTTGTACTGCTTTTTTGACTTTTGGATTTCTTGTTGCAACTCCACCAACATCTCGTTTAAATACATTGATGCCACCTGGAAGTTTTAAATTATTTCCCATCTGATCAAATCCGTCTTTGATTAGATTCTCAATCATTCCTTTGCAATTTTTATCCAATGAATTTTTTGTTTGTTCATAAGCATATGTTGCCATTGCTTTTGTTTCTTTTTCTTTGGATGATCCAAGTTGTGCTGCTCCAGATTTAAATGATATTCCAAGTGATTTTTTAGGATCTTTTGTATCGTATACAAACACATCTGCTTTCGGGGTTGCGTCGGTAGCACCCATACTTTTATATAAGTCAGAGTTTCCCTGACCAAGGCCTCTTCCACTATGAATAAATTTATATCTGCCTTTTTCAGCACCAGCAAAACCTGATTTTTGCAATGCTCGCAATACTGCTTGCGTTAAATTTTTATTTCCAGCAAGTTGATTATATTGATCTTCAGATATGTCTCCATTTTCTAGGAGTTTTTTAGGATCTTCTCCATTTACTGCTATTTCAGCAACAGTTGTGAATGCCCACTCATAATCCTCTGCCTTAAATCCTCTATCTTTTTGATTTTTTGGCATTCTCCAAGTTTCATCGTAAGTTAAATCTAATTCTGGTAATTGATTTTCTTCTTCTTTTTTTGGTTTTTTGAATAATTGTTCTTTTGCAGGAGAATTCTTAGCATTTTTATTTGCTTTTGAATTTCTTTTTACTTTTGGCAATTTTGCCATTCCTTCTCCAGCAATTAATCCATATAATTTTTTAGATGATGCGGTGTTTATAAATTCTTTCTTTTGCAGAACTTTTTGACCATCACCTAAATCAAAATCTTCTGGTTTTGTTATGACATCGTGTTTTGATGGATCATATGTTTGATCATCCACAACCATAACTCTACCTTTATATTTTCCAGATTTTGCACGAACTACTGCATATTTTCCAGCAACATTGCCAGCATCTGATTCTAATTTTTCTTTAGATCTTTGTTTTTGTTTTCTTGCTGTTGCCTGTTTTCTGCTTTTAATGCTATTTGCACCACTCTTAGTAGAACCTACTTTTCTAGATCCTTTTCGTGCTTCAAGTAGAAGAGGGAGAATTATTTCTTCCACACTTTCTCTTCTGGTGTTTATTCTATTTAATCTTTCTGATTCTCCCTTAATTACATTTGGAAGAATTCTTTTTATCATGCTATCTGCAATTTTTTTTCTTTTATTTACATTTTTGTCAATATTTGCTCTAGTTCCAAAACCAAGTTTTTGCCACGATCCTTTAAAATAACGATGACGAAGATTGCTTTTTACTTCTTGTTTTGCTCTTCTTTTTAGTTGTTTTATATTTCTTCTTCTTCGTTGTCTTGATTTTCTTTTTACTGCTCTTATTTTTGCTGTTCTTTTGGCAATTCTAGATAATTTTATTCTAGTTTGAGCAGAAACTTCTTCTCGTAGATTCTTGATGCTTTTTCTTAAATCACTTTGTAATTCTTTTCCTTGATCGAAAGATACATGGGAAGGTAACATACTCATGAATGTATGAATATCACCACCAACTGCTGCTCTCATACGAGAACCAGAAACAAAAGGCAATCTCATTTTGTTTGATCTTGGTTCAATCATATGGGATTCTATTTCTGTTCCACCTGTATCTGAATCAGCATCTCTTTCAATTGGATGTACATTGAAATGTGATGGATTTATATTGGATAAATCCAATACTTTACCTGTCTTTTGACTTTCTGTTGTTTTTCCAAAATATTTTCTAAATTTTTCAAAATCCTCAACTCTTTTTCCACCAGCAACTAAAGTTATTTTCTTGTAACCTTTATTGTGAAGAAGTTGAAATACATCTCCTGGATTTTTAATTTCTGGATGCATAAAGACATTATTAGTGTCTAAAACAGTTCTCATATGTTTTACTTTGAGGTCTGGATGAAGAGGATTTTTTACATCACCATGTGTTGGGAATGTAAAAATTAAATGATCGGCATTGTGTGCATTTGCCAATTCTTTAATGTGATTGACCATCTCATGATGACCAGCAGTTGGTGGTTGAAAACGACCTATAGCAATAATTACATGATCTTTTGTTTGCATAAATGTATTTATAATAAAAAACCCTGCTAGGCAGGGTTTTCTTTTTCGTCTTCTTGTGGGTCATACTTTGCTATAAAAGTATATCCTTTATGAGATTTTCTATCACCTTTCATTAAATCGTATAATTTTTGTCTAGAAAGACCATGTTTATTTGCAAATTCTGTTAGATTATATACCGTGTGTTGTTTTCCATCAGCATCGGCAAATATGAATTTTTTAGTATCTTTTTGTTCTGGAATTATAATGACAATTGCTAAATTGTCATCAGTCCATTCCCAGTATCTTCCTTTTTTCCCAAAAGTCCCACCATTTTCTTTTATAAATTTATTTCTAAAGAATTCTGATTTGGAATTATCATTGCATAATAACCAGGAAGCAGATCCTTTTCTATTGATTTCATTCTTAAATAAGTGCATCTAGATTTACCTCTCTACGATATGTATCTAAACAATTTTTGAGTGGTTCGACAAAGTTAATTACTTTTTCTTTGAAGACTTGACAAAATCCTTGTTCATTTGCAATTAAAATTACAATATTGGGAATCTGAAGTCCAGTTCTTTCCTGTAGCATCAAGGAATACGCAGTTGCTTGACAAAAATAATTATCAATATCTGCTTTCTTTTTTGGAAATGTACTTGCTTTAAAATCAATTACTGATGGTTCACCTTTGTATTTTGCAATACAGTCAACCCTACCAGCAAGACCTACACATTTACCCCATAGGAATGTTTCTATGGCATAGACATCCGTGATATGGTCAACTTCCTTCTTGATCAGACCAAACAAATCAAACACAGGAGACTCATTCTTGAGTTCGACGTGCTCATTCATGAGATATGATTCTATGGTAGAATGCAGCATAGTGCCACGATCACAGACACGCTGTGATTCTTTGGCATTGTTATCTCTCCAGGTTTTGTACTTTTTGCGTTTTTCATGACCCACTACAGTGGTTACAGAAGGAAAAAGTCCGTCTGGTGTCTTGTACAGACGGACTCCTTCTCGTTCTATTACCTCAAATTCAATTTGTGGATCTTTGAGTTCGGTAAGAAAATTATGTGTAAAATTGCCAATCACAACCATATTATACCTGATTTAAATTAAAAGTCAAGCTCAACTTGGATTAATTGGTCCATCTATTTGTGGATGATGTATAGTTGATGGATCGAATTGAATTGGTGGATTTTGATTTTCTTTTGACCTGTATTTTTCTTTAGTTTGTGCTGATCTTTTTCGAATTAAATTATCTCTTAGATTTGCTGATGATTGTGTAGATGCATCTCCAAGTATAGAATCTTTTGGTTTAGGCATTGCAACTGGTTCATTTAGTTTATCTTTTGTTGGAATTCTTGCTGGTTTTTCTTCCATTGGTTTTTGCGATTCTATTAAACTTTTTAATTTATTTTTCATTTCATTTTGTTCAAATGTTCTTTTTGTTCTGAATGCATTTGGCAATGATTCTGATTCACGACCACCAGCAACAGATTGAAATATTGCTGTATCAACATCTTCAAAATCTGCTTTTTCAAATCCTCTTTGTCTTGCTAGTTCACCACCAACTTCTGGATTTATAATTGGTTTTGCTTCTGGTGCTACTTTAGTTTTAGATTTTCCTTTTGTTTTTGGATTTGGTTTAACATTGGGATTATCTATTTTTGTTGGTGGTGGTGTTGGTGTTGGTGCTGGTGATGTATTCTTTTGACCTTGTTGATTTTTCATCAAAACTGGATCTGCTGCTTTATCTGAATCTTCCATTGAACGATTTTTGGCATTATCTATCTTTGTTTTTTGTACTTCTGCCTTTGGTGCTTCTGCTTTTGGTGCTTCTGCCTTTGGTGCTTCTGCCTTTGGTGCTTCTGCCTTTGGTGCTTCTGCTTTTGGTGCTACAAAATCCATAGTCTTAAGATTTACATTTGGTGCTTCTGCTTTTGGTGCTTGGGTTGTTGCTGTTATTTGTTGTGGGCGAGATACCATAACATTTGCAACTGGTCCTGCTGCTGCTGGTGCTTGTGTGGCAAGACTTAGACTTACTAATCCTGTTCGAACTTTATCTGCTACTGCTTTTGGTAGTTCTGGAATAGTTACATTTTTAAGTGGATCTGGTATCTTTGATGCCGCATTTTGTGCTTGTTTTGCTGCAATTCCTGCACCCTTTCCAGCATAATATGAAAGAGAACCTGATGGTTCTTGAATAACTTTACCAAATCCAGGAATTTTATTTCCTGCTTTGACAAGATTTCCACCAAGAATTGATCCACCAAATCCATACGCAAGTTTAGTTCCTAGACTTGCATCTTGTGGTGCTGCTTGCATTCCTGCAAAACCACCAACAACTGCACCATAGGGATTGACATCCATTGCTTTACTTGCTACTTTAGTTGCTTTGTCTATTAATTTTTCTGCTGTTTTTTGACTTGCTTCTCCTGCAATTTTACCCAATGTAGAAGCACCAGTCTCTGCTGCTTTTGTCGTTGCTTTTGCTGCTCCCTTTACTGCTGCTCCCACTCCTGCTGGTAATAGTAATCCATAAATTGCTTGATCTTTTGCTTTATCATAGTAACTATCGTCACCACTTACATATCCTCTAGCAGCATATGATGCAGTATGTACAGCATCAACAACATCACCTAATCCTGGAACCATACCAGCAACATCTGCTGCCATATCAATTCCTTGTTCAACTGCTTTTACTTTATCTTCCCATTCTTTATCTTTTATAAATTCCCCTACTCTTCCTTGCAATTGACCTTGAATATCAAGATATTGTTGTTTAGATATTTGTCCTGCTCTTTTCATTTCACCATATCTATTCATTGCTGTTTTGTATACTTCAAGATTATGTTCTGGATCATCGGGATCAAATGCAGTTAGATCTTTCCCTTTTTTACTCTTAGATGTTGCTGTTGCTGTAGAAGATGTTACAACAGAATTTTCAGATTCTTCCTGTAATTCTTTTGTTTTCATCCAATCAGAAATATTTTCATTGATTGTTTTTTTGGTGGAAAGGGCATTAAGATGATTTAGTAGATCTTTTTTCATTTTTATCTCTCTGATATGGTAACGCTTGGGGTCTTCAGTCTTGCTGGAACAACATAAAATTGTGATGGACCAAAATGAGTATTATCTCTTTTTACTTTTGATTTTCTAATTGCTTCTTCTTTTGCTGATCCACCAGATGCAACTGGTTTTTCTATATTTTTGACATCAAACTGCTCTGGTTCTGATTTTTTTAGAGAAACTTCAGCAGTATCAATTTCTTGAGGAAAGTTTGCTAATGCTTGCAATTCTTTTAATTTTCCTTCTTTAGTTTTTGTGTCAAAACTAAAATTTAATGGACCTGGAATTACATTAGATTCATTTATGAATTGTTTAAATGTTAACCTAACCATGTTCTTCCTGTTCTTTTTGATGCAGAATCTAAATTTTCATGATATCTTTTTGGTATACCATTTTTCATTCTTGACATTAGTTCATTCCACTTACCGCCAGTTGCAGTATTTGCATTTAGGTTATGGTCAGAAGAAAGTGCTTGTTTCATTGAACCGTAATCTTTGTTTACTTTCTTCTGACCACAATTTGGACAATTTTCAGATAAAGGTATTTCACGATCACTTATTGAAAGAATTGCATCAAATGAATGATTGCATCCTTCACATATAAATCCATAATTTGGCATATTTTACCCTTGATTTCTTGACTGATTTATTCTTGCTATTCTTTCTTGTCTTTGTTGTGCTGCTGCTTGATTTCTTTCATTATTTTTTTGTTGTGTTGTCATTTTTGGAATGATTGGATTTTGAGATCTTTGTTGATTTCTTTGTTGTGTTGAACTACGAAGTTCTTGAGCAACTTTTTGTGCTGGTTTGCTTTTTTGACCCAATGCTTGATATACCCCTTGCATATTTTGCTGAGTCTTCTGTCTAGCAGCAGAAATTGAATCGAACGCTGTTTTGTTTCCTACATTTGAACCTATGTATGGCATAATTAATTCTCCTTATTCTTATTTATAGATAATTTACTCTTAATATTTGAGATGATTCTTTTTGATTTGTCATCTATTGGTTGTTTTAATTGGAATATAGTTCCATTTTTACTTTTCTTTTTAGTATATTTTTCTCCATCTGGATCCAATCTATTCATTAAATCTTTAACAAATTTAAATCCTGTCTTAAATTTAATTATATCTGGAGAATGGGATTTTATGTGATGTAGTGCAGCAGGAACCACGGTTCTCATTAATTCAATATTATTAACATCAATGCCATTGATTTCTGAATCTATTACTGAAGTTGTTTCATGTCCAGAATCTTGATTTTTATTAACACTATGAATTATGTGAATGACTCCGCCTTTGTTTGTTGATCCAAATTTATAAACATGATCTCCCTCATTTTTTGAAGTTCCTTTTTCTTTTGATATAAAATCATATTTCAAAGGCATTGATGAATTAGTGATATATCCACGATGAATTACTTTCAGATCTTTTGGTTCATCGATAATATATGATTCTGGTGTATTTCTTTTTTTCACCGATTCATGTAGAGATTGGAATAACTGTTTGATCATTTTATTACTTAGTTTTAATTTTTTGACCAACACCAATTTTATTTGGATCAGTTATTTCTGGATTTAACTTTTGAATATTTTCAACACTCGTTCCATATTTTTTAGCAATTGCTCCAAGAGTATCGCCTTTTGCTACATTATGAATATCATTTGGTGTAATAGTTGGTGTTTTTGGAGTTGATGAATTGTCACCTTTCCACCATTGACCTTCGTCTGCTCTTCGTTTAACTAATCCACCTAAAACTTTTCCTCCACTTTTATTATATAACTGTAGTGTTTCTGGAACATTATCCCAATTTTTATTCTTTAAATCTGCTGTTATTGATTTAAAATTCTTATGTCCGTAAAAACCAGAACCAAAATTATGTCCAAAACTCATGAGTGCTGCTTGCTTTCCAGCATCCATGTCATCCCATCCTGGAATTTTTTCCAGTCGTGGAGTCATTTTATTTAAATATGTTCGTATATGTTCTTCTGCTTTTTCTTTTGTTATTTTTTCACCAACTTGAATTCGGTTTCCAGTGTCTGGATATGTGTGTGTTGTGCCATATCCAACTACGGGTGGATTTCCTGTTGCATCTTTGTCTAGTTCTGCTACTGGTCTGAACCCTTCTTTTTGTTTGATGAAATCAACCATTCTGTTCATTGCTTCTGGTTTTGGTGGTGCTGCCATTGCACTGCCAGCAATCATTCCTGCTGTTGCTGCGAGAGTTGCTAAACGGTTTTCTTCCAAATGTTGTTTAAATGTTTTCATTAGTAATTCCTGTGTCTCTTGAACCATTCAATCTGTTTTAATCGTTTCAGTGCTGCTTCTTTACTTCCATACTCACCGAGTCTCTTACCCTTTTTGCTGAGTATTGTATACTCATCTCCAACTTTTCTAATTGTTTCGGATAAAAGATTTTTAAAGTTTTTCATATTGTTCTCTAATAAATTGCTTGAATCCCATAATTGGCATATACGAATCTCCAAGATCTTTTCTTCTCCAGAAGTTCCATTCGGCAGTCGTCATACTACCTTGACCCATATTGGGTTCTTTGCCCAATCTAGAGGTATTTACAACTGGAATAACTACTCTCTTTGGAGTTTTCTTTACTGGTTGACGAACAGTTGGTTTGTCTTTTATGCCACCAACAAGTTTTTCTATATGTTCTAATGAAGTGATATATCCTAAATCGTCTTTGCCAGTGATCTTTCTAATTTTTTCCGCTATCCTATATGTGGCATCCTCATCCATGAGGTTTAATTCAATACTAAATTTTCTTTTTGGATGTTGTGAATAATGTCTATATAAAGTTCCAAGTGCGTTTTCAAATTTTCGTAAAGATCCTCGCGTGGGACTTTCATATGTTAAAGTATGGTTATGCGCTTGGTCATCGCCATATCCCATATTGCTGCCAAAATAATATTCTCCACGAATAAATCCCCGATTGGCAACTCGCTGAAAGAGTCTATCATTATTGTGATCATTAAGTGCATGGTTAAGACTTTTATATCCGAATAGTTCATGATTACCAAAGATAAAATCGCCATGTAATGCTTTTTTATCGCGAATCTGGTGAAGATTGCCGTTTTGGTCAAACCAATGTTTAGAAGTAAATTCGTTCATTACATTTATGTATAAAATTGGGGGGATCCCTATGTCGATCCCCCCCTAGTCCCTACGGTAGCGAAGCCCATGCGGCACTAGTGTTTTATTTTTTTCATATATTTTTTATTTTTGGTAAAAAATAAAAGCGGATCTACCTTCCGCTTTTTGGACTCTTTTTCGATAAAATATAAAAATTCTGGTGATGTTACAAGTTCTGGTGAACCCATTGAAGACTTAAGAAACTTTGAATACTTCTTGTTCTTACTCATCATCTTTATATATACTTGTAAAGGAGTTTACCATATGGGACAGAATAAAAATACAACAATCGCAGGAATCGGAGCAATTTTGGTTGCAGTTGGAGCAGTTCTTACCGCTATGTTTGACGGTGATCCCGCAACAAGCGCAGATTATGCTTCCGCAATCGCAGCAATAATTGCTGGTGTTGGTCTTATCATGGCAAAGGATGCCAGCAATAATACCCCACCCGCAGCATAATTGACGAGGTATAATGCTTGAAAAGATTGTCGCACAAGTTGCTCTCGCGCTCTTCAACTGGCTCGAGAAAAGAATACAAGCATCTTCAACTGCAATTGATGCAGATGTGGATCGTGAGCGTCTTCGTCGTGCTGGTTCTCGGATTGATAACTGGTTGCGGGAGCAGAACCGTCTTCATCCCAGAGGACTCACCCATTCGTCTGGGACCGAACACCAAAGCGAGAGTATACACACTCCAACAGGGGGAGTGGGTTCTCAGCAACCACCAAGTGGGACTACCTGAAGGTTGGTACTGTGTGCCACCTTCGTATGTAAGTGAACAAGACCCACTACCGACGAAACAGAAATAATCCGTGAAAGGGATGGGAGAGATGGAACGGGAAGTCGCAGCTTCCCGTTTCTTTTTTATAAATACAGTTATGAAATCATTTAAACAAATATTATCTGAAGCAAAACAAATAGATTTTTCTAAATTGTCTATGCAGGACATTGATAAACATCACTCTAAACTAACTCCAGAAGAACAAAAAAGATTCTCTGATTTAATCAAAGATGAATCTTCTGTTCCAGTGCTGATACAACAACGACAAGCACTTCAACAGATACATCAAGAGAGAAAAAAATGATGTTAATACTATCAACATTTATATACTATCAACAAAAACACCGATGAATATTCATCGGTGTTTCACTTAAAAACAGATCTTTTTATCTGTTTTTGATTTAAAAAACAGGAATGGATTTTATTCCATTCCTGATTGAAAGGGGTTGAGATTCCTTTAATGCGGGAATCAGCGCTTAACAGGTTGAGCAATCACATCCGCGAATCGGTTGATAAATCCGCGAGAGTTTACGCGATTGCTGACTGCCTTGAAGAAGGTGTTGCGAACGCGAGTGAAAGTCGCATTGTCGGGAAGTGCGTCGAGTGCGGTGTCAACCTCATCCGCATCAAGAACGCTTGAGTTGTTCGGAAGAATGAACAGACGATCATACCCGTGATTGATTGCTTCCACCGTGTTCTCGTACATTCCCTTGTCGTAGTTGTACTTCTGTTCCATCTTGGTCTTGGGTGCTTCAATGTAACCCTTCTCAGCGAGTCGCTTCCACTCTTCCTTGCGGTCAACAGGGTTGGTGTATCGCGTATATGCGTGCTTGCCAGTGATGAAGAACCCGATGGTGTTGCTTCCCGTCACATCACCGAAGATGTGAAGAAGAGCATCAGTGCTCGTCGGGAAGTCAGTGATGTTGTATTCCTTGTTGTTGAACGGGCAACTGGCATAGATCTGTTCACTGCTGTAGTTACGAACATGAACAACCGAGTGACCAGTATCACCATCGGTGAGGAAGATGGTGTTGACGATCTGAACCTTGTGCTTCTCCTTGAACTCAGGAACAATCTTCATCATCGCGACGATGGTGGAGTCGAGAGGAGTGTTTGACTGCGTGAATCCAACAGGAACATAGAGACAATCATGAGTGAACTGAAGATCTCCTCGCGAGTCCGTGTAGGAAACGATGTCACGCGGACGAGTAATGAACTGACCGAGAGTGAACAGATTCTTGAGTCCGTTATTGAAATCAAGCGTCTTCATGTCAGACGAAAGCATATGAATCAGACAGAAGTTCTCCGTCGAGACATCATCCGAATAATTCCCATTAGCAGTGTTCTTGTTGAAGGTCTTGAACCCAGTCTTGGTATCCCACTGCGGATCAAGCTTTTGCTCATGCATGGAATTGTCCTTGTTCTTGCAGAGCAGAGAACAATTACTGGTGAACAGGTACACATCAAACGGAATGCTCATTCGCTTGCAGAACTGCGAGAGCATCACGACTTGCGTGAGAACATCTTCGGTTGCCATTGCCATCGAACTCGACCAGTCAATCACCATGACCATGCCGTGATTCTTGCCATCCGCAACAGTAGCGAAACTCATGAAGATGTCATCGGTGATCTTGTGAAGACACAGACGATCAGTGTCAAGACGACCACTGCGAGAGACAGTGGTTCGCTTCTGCTCATCGGCAGCCTTCTTCATGTCGAACTGCTGAATGAGTTGACCGATGAGAGGACGAGTCGTGTTCAACAGACGCGAATACTTGTCGTTGATGAGTTCCATCGTCTTATTTCCACGCGCACCAGTCTTGCCGTACTTGTTGAAGTAATCGGACAGAATCTCGTTCGTGCGATTGTAGGGAACAACGATGTTCTTCACATTCGGAATCGGCAGAGTGTAGTAGTTGCACCTGCCGATGCGCTTGTTCACGATCTGCTCACGATTCTTGTCAAAGTGATTCTGCGTAGAAAGATCACCGAAAGTGTGACCACTTCCCGCACCATCAGACGAAGAACCACTGTTGTCGTTCTGCTGATTCGAGGGATTGCCATTTGACTGACCATCACCCTGACTCTGCTGATCCCCATTGCTCTGATCACTACCAGTCGCATCACCGTTCTGCTTGTCGCCAGGCTGGGACATTCCCTGACCCTGATTCTGATTGTCTCCGTCCTTGTTCTTTCCAGTCATTCCCGAAGGAGTGTTGGTCATTTCCTTCGGCATCGGAAGATGCTGACGCTTGCCACCGATGAACGCGAACACATCTCGCGTGATGTTGCAAGTATCGTCAAACGAATCGCAGTTAGCAATCCGATCAACGATCTCCTGCTCCTCTGCGGTGAACGGAACAGCAAGGTGAACACCAACCTTGAAGTGGAGATTCAGACGATCACCGAAAGACATCTTGGAAACATCCTTGTCCTTCGTACCGAAGAAGTCCTTCTCGAACATCTCACGATATCCGATTGCGAAGTCACGACGAAGACCAGGGTACTTCTCCTTGACCTTGCGCTCGATGCGAACATCTTCCACGATGTTCAGCAGTCCCTGCACATAGGAAGCATGAACATTGCCACCGATGTCTTCGGCAACAGAAGTCCACGGGCCGTCGGTGCAGTCTGCATTCTTACCCGCATCAATGTCGGGAGTGAAGAGAGCATGACCAACTTCGTGACCGACGAGAAGATCGTAGCACTCCGACGAGATGTTGTCCCAAACGGGAAGCATCAGTGTGCGGTTGGCAACATCAAACATTGCGGTGTTCAGCGCAGGATTGTGAACGACATTGATGTTCTCTTGCGCGAGAGCCTTGGCGAGAATGGACTTGCTGTTCTTGGTGGAGTGAGACATAGTGCTGTCATTATACCATAAACGGAAATGCTTGTCAACTGCTAACCTCCGCGATTTATAGTCCGATAACATTATACTATCAACATTTCAACCATATGTGTGAATATTTACTTATAAGTTTGACACTTTACGGGCAAAAAAATGGACGAAAGGTATTGACACGCGCTGTAACTTTTGGTATAATATACGCACTATGCCAAAGATCGCCAACAAGTCGCAGTTTCTCAACGCAATCAAGTCTCTCGCAAACGGTTCCAATG
>Ga0209770_10001153_pt1 | contig 13822 bp, 11 predicted proteins | sample LauGreSu1BDMLBDD_2_FD_187572 | JGI IMG/M metagenome (GOLD analysis project Ga0209770, IMG submission 187572) | Freshwater lake microbial communities from Lake Michigan, USA - Su13.BD.MLB.DD (SPAdes) (version 2) | ecosystem: Environmental > Aquatic > Freshwater > Lake | place: Lake Michigan, USA...
ATAGTTTTGCTTGGGTGTATTATTCAATAACAAACGGTTCACCACGATGCCATTTACATATACATCCAATATCGTGTTTTGCAGACGTAATGCTACATGAACCCACTTATTAATCGGAATGTTATCTATATCAATGGTGGTATTATCATCATTTGGCGAGACTGTGTTCATAACTACGTGAAGGCTATTGTTCATAGGACCAATGTATAATCCAGGACCATTATTTACCTTTGACAAATTAGTGTTCAAATCTATATTTCCATCTCCCTTGCTAAATACGTGCTGATACTTGTTTGGTTCTTTTCCCAAATCACTTAAATATAACCACGTTGACCACGTAAACTCCATTCCCTTTGATTGGTCATTTGAACGATAAATCGGTATAGCATCCGACTGTTTGGGGTCCTGTGGAATAACCTTTGAGAAGTTACCGTCAATCATTCCGTTTACCAAGTATGGGTCATTGGATGGTTCAGTAAAATAACCGATTAACGTAATTCCTAAATTAAATAAGATTAAAAATACTACTAATAACAAGATGATAAATGCGAACTTTGCGATAATCGTGTTTGCTGTTAAGAAGTCTGAGGTCGCACCGACCCCGGTACTCGCCTTATTAGAAAACTCACTAAACGTATTAGACAATGCGCTAGATGCGGTATCCAACGTGCTACCTATTCTTTCCGCAATTGGTTTTCCATAATTTAATGCTTGTGATGATACAACTGGTTGAATATTCATTTATGTACGATATATAATAGAATAGGATATTATATATTGTTCAAGTGCTTCTTTAATTCGGCACTCTATATTTTGAAATAATTTTATTTAAAATGAGAACCTTGTCTGCTCCACGTTATTCTTCAATACAGACACATCTATTCCGTATGATGAAAATGCGCGAGAAACACTGTTTGTACCATTACCCGCTAAATACGTATCCCAAGCAGTTTGTGGGTCAATTGGGGCAGTCCAACGCTTGAACTCCGAAATGAATGCATCAAATGGACCAAAGTTGGTTGTCGCTTCGCTATTTCCTAAATAAATAGGGCTTGTCGTTGAATCCGAGGGAATAGCAGGCATTGCTCCATTCTCCGAGTAAAAACGCTGTGATTTAATTAGTTTACCATCCAGATAGGCATCTGCGAATTGGTTATCCACGCTAATGGCAACGCATACCCACTTTTGAAGAGGGAAGTTGTTTGTAATCACCATCGTGCTCGTGCTTGCCGCGGTATCATTCATTGTCAGGTCCATCTTCAATGTTGGACTGGTATTATCTAAGTACAACTTAATGTTCTTCGGACGACTGAATATGGTCTTGGCACTGTTATTGTCCCAAGTATTCACATATACCCATACAGTATAACCATAACGGGTATTTCGTGGACTTGACACATCGGTAATCGGAGGAGTAACTGTTTTCAAACTCGCGGAACTTGATAGTTTCGTCACAGTTGCTGTTAGATATGCATATAACACATATACTAATAGTAATATCACTATTATCAAAATGATTGTTGTCGGTGTCATTATATACTTTGCTTACAAAATATTTGTTGGTGGATTTTGGTTCATTAGTAAATTATAGGACGTTGCTATTTGTCGCATTGACTGGGGGATTGCATAATATTTAATATTGCATATCGCGCCATCTAAACCATCCGTTGAACCTACCGATATTATATCGCTTGCCGAATATGTCGGCTCATTACCGCTAAAAACAAATGTTTTTTCTAAATGACCGTTTATAAATAAATCCGCCTGCGACGAGGTATAATTAAATACGAGTTGGTTCCATTTCTGCGGTTTTATATTCACTGTATAGCAACGATTTGCCTCATCACCCACATTTGTGTAATATACCTTTAATACATCTGGCGTTTTACTTCCATCCGTATCCACATTATTTATATATGTCACCCTTGGCAATCCATTTCCGTAGTTAAATATTTCACTCTCCTTCGCATAAGACGAGTAATTCGGCGGTTGTATGTTCAAGTATACCCACATTGAAATACTATATGACCGTTTATATGTTGTTACTGCATCGTCCGCATAACCAATATTCTTATATGCTAGATTATATCCGCTGCCCAATTCTTTTTTTATATCTAAAAAGGCTGAACCTGGGAGCAGTTGCGTACCCTCCATGGTTGTTATCTTATTTATGATTTGCGGTACATAAATATATAACAGGGCGGCGATCACCTCTAATACGAATAAATAATACACTACGTTTGATGTTGACCCTATTTCATTTTTAATATAATTAATAAAATCTATCACCAAACACGGTACGTAGAATAGGAGATTTACCAAGAAACCACCCCATCCTCCCACCGTTTTTAAATAATTACTATAAAAGTAAAATACGATTGCTAATCCAATTATCGTTGCGAACGTTAATATACCAGATAACGTGTATATAATGGTCGTTGGTGCACTAGATTTATCATTTGATAAATAATACAAGGCGGTTCCAAATATCGCCGAAACCGATACCAATGCCATTAACAAATATTTCGCCGTTATTCCTACCAAATTACTTAGTATTGCATATACTACACCACATAACATTATTGCCAATAAGGGATAAGTTAAACCCATGGAATAAAAATAGAATGCGGCTCCAAACACTATCGCTATTGCAAAAAATGCGACCATTGCCGTGCTATTATCCACCGTTGTAAAATTGCTAAAAAATAAATATGACACTATACAAAACACTAATGCCCATATGGGATACAAGTATTTATATATATCCGTCGTCGCTGCATTCGGGTTAGATGCCGCGAAATTTAATGTGATTGCTATAATTAGGATTGTTCCTAATAACATACCGTAATTCTTATCTGCCCCACTCAGATTATTATATATGTATGAAATAAAACTTGTCAATTCAGAGTAGACCCACATCAATGGGGATAGAATAACAGACACAATGAGTATGATTATGGATTTTATCTTATTCAGTATCTCACCTCCATCCATTATTTTATTCTTTTATTATACAATATAAGATATTTTTATTGTATAACATAATTTACAAGTTCTCCATTGTTGTTTTCTTTCCGTGACACTCCCGACATAAAGCGACTAAATTATCTATGTGGTTACTACCCCCGTGTTCTAGTCTTACCGTGTGATCGACCTCAAACCACGCACTCAATTGGTTCTTGCAATCTTGACACTTCCAATTTTGACGAGCCGCTACAAACTTCTTTTTCGTTTCACTCACCGAACGTTTGGTGGATTTTTTACCCGAATTCGCGATGCGTGCTTCTGATGCATACTGTTGATTGTTATTTGACATTGGAATAATCGGATATTGCTGACTACTTTCATTGGCAAAACTATGCTTGGACGTAAAGTCTAAAATAGGTGAAATTATATTGGATGCATTCTTATCAATGGGTAAATATTTAATATACTCATTTGATGCGGTTACTATTTCACGGGCACGTAATGGATTGCGTTTAATCAATATATATAACATGAGTGCACCAAATGCTACTCCCGCCATTTGATAATATTTTTTACCCGATGCCAGCATATGCCAATACTTTCCATCGGTGTAAATATTTGCTATGATAAATCCTGCAATGATGATGATAATTAATTCTATGCGCATTCTATTTTATTATAGTATACTGAGATTTTTACACCATCCTGGCTCTTCATTCATAATACACATATATCAAAAATAAACATATCAAGATTAATATCGCGTGTACATAATGGCGTCTTAAATGGATTTTTTCGTGTAAATACACCGGTTTCGGCTTATACTCTGCACGATACTTCTCTAACGCATCTGCGAATAATACCTCTTCTTTTCCTAACGAAACATTTATTTTGTTATGTATAAAATGAACCCACCGCACGAATGAATCGCGATTGTCTAAATATGGACTTACTGGATACTTATCTAACATTTCACTAAATTTATTTCCCATTTCAGCGATGGGTATGAACAACGGCATGTTCTGTATTAAATCGTAATATTTGCGTTTCGTTACTTCATTCGGTGTTAATGGATATGCTTCTGCTACCGTATGTAAAAAAAACCAATAATGTGGACCCCATACAGTTGAATCAAATATCATTCCTATTCAAAAATACTCATATAAAGGTTTATTATATTATTCAATTAGGTTAAACTAATTTATTATTATGAATGAAAATTACTGTAACAACTGCGGTAAACAAGGACACGTATATAATCAGTGTAAAATGCCCATTACTAGCATTGGTATGATTGCTTTTCGCTACAATAATAATCAGATTGAATATTTAATGATACGTAGAAAGGATACTCTCGGATTTATTGACTTTATGCGCGGTAAATACATTGTTAATAACAAATTTTACATTATAAATATGTTAAAACAAATGACCATTCAGGAAAAAGAACGTCTTCGCAATTTAGATTTTGACACACTCTGGAAACAAATTTGGGGGGATAATCAAATATCCTCTCAGTACAAATACGAAGAAAACGTATCCAAGACGAAATATAATATCTTGCGCAACGGTATTAATTGTAACCATGATTTTTACGATTTAAACTTTTTGATTGATGAAAGTAATAAATACGAAACGTGGAGTGATCCTGAATGGGGGTTTCCTAAGGGACGCCGCAATTATCAAGAAAATGATTACTCATGTGCTTTAAGAGAATTTAATGAAGAAACGGGTATTGATATCTCTGCTCTTACCATTATGCAAAACATTTCTCCGTATGAAGAAACATTCACCGGCTCCAACTATAAATCATACAAACATAAATATTTTTTATCTTGCATCAATAACTCCGACCGTATAAATATGAAGAATTTTGAAACTTCTGAGGTTAGTTGCATGGAGTGGAAAACATATGAACAATGTATGCAACATATTCGTCCTTACAATTTAGAAAAACTGTCTATTATGAAGAATATCAATTATGTTCTTACTACCTTTCAAATTGCACAGTTTATTTAACCAGTGCGCTTATTTCTTCATTGTATTCTCGTAATGGAATAAAAGTATATGTAAAATAATCTACATATATTTTAAAGTATCAGGATTGAGATGTCTCAAATTACAGAAAAAATAAAGTCGCCTATTAACAACCGTACATTAAAAAAACGTTGTCCGGTCGGCGAGCGACGAAACCCTATCACTAATTTATGCGAACCGTATGCTCCCTTTAAAACCGGTAATAAAATGGTCCTTGGTTGTTCTAATACCTATCAACCAAAAAATGAAAAAGAACAAGAACGTATGAATGAATTAAACAAAATGACCATACAGGCTCTTCGTGATATTCTTTCTACTTTAAAAGGTGAAGATACGGGGAAAACTTACATTGCTGGCGCTCGTCTGAAACAAGAGATTATTAATTTAATCGTATGCATAGAAAGTTCTCGTGATGATACCGTTGCAGATGATAGTTCCAAAGTATCAGAGAATGTTTCAGAAGTCGCTGAGGTGGTTGCACATACTCCCGTTCCAGAAGTACCAACTCCGGCAGTAGGTGCGGTTAAACCCGACGAAAGTATATACGAAAACGTGAGTGAACCATCTATTCCCTCTCCTGATATACAATTGTCTACCGATGACTTAAAGATACAAAATGCGATTGGCGTTGTTCCTGACGATATGACCGATAAGGATGGCAATGATTTTTTGTTTAATAAAGAATTGATTGAACACAATACGTCTTCATTTAACGACGAAAACTCGGATTTTCTATATCCTGAATTAAATGACCCCGACTTTAACATTAAAATCGCGAAGCGCAAAGAGTTTTATGATACTTTATATGACGGTAAAATTCGCGACATTAAAACACACGCTAATTTGTTATGTAACGCGGATTTCACATTAATGCCTCACCAAATGTTCGTCAAAAATTTCCTCTCCTTTCAAACCCCATACAATGCTCTTTTATTATATCACGGCTTGGGTACTGGTAAAACGTGCAGTTCTATTGGTATCGCCGAGGAAATGCGTGGATTTATGAAACAAGTCGGAATTACTCAGCGTATCTTGATTGTAGCGTCACCAAATGTCCAAAATAACTTTCGCCTTCAACTGTTTGATGAACGGAAATTAGAAGCCGACGGCGACCTGTGGAATTTAAATACTTGCATTGGAAACGCTCTATTAAAGGAAATCAACCCGACCAGTTTACGTGGTATACCCAAGGAAAAGGTCATTAGCCAAATCAACAGTATTATCAACAAATATTATTCTTTTGTCGGATATACTGAACTTGCTCACTTTATACAACGAAAGGTTCTCGCGTTTGATGATAGTCAACAATCCAACAAAGAACGAAAAGAACTCAAAATCAAACGTATACGCAAATTCTTTGACAATCGTCTTATTATTGTGGACGAGGTTCACAATATTCGCCCAACAGATGACAACAAAGATAAAACGAGAACCGCCGCGTTATTGATGGAAATTTGCAAATACGCCGAAAATATTCGTTTGTTATTATTATCCGCAACTCCCTTGTACAACAGTTACAAAGAAATCGTATGGCTCACTAATATATTAAACACGGTTGACAATCGTAGCACCATAACCGAGGCAATGGTATTTGATAAAAATGGCGATTTTATTGAAGAAAGTATTGATGAGAACGGACGAACCATTGAAAGTGGACGAGAACTTTTACATCGTAAATTAACTGGTTACGTATCTTATGTGCGTGGTGAGAACCCGTACACTTTTCCTTATCGCATTTATCCCGAAATATTTTCACCAGAACACACGGTTGATTATGCCAATTACCCGAAAATACAAATGAACAAAAAGGAAATTGACGAGCCACTTAAACACATTCCGTTGTATATGACAAAAATGGGTGAATATCAAGAAAAGGGGTATAACTTTATTATGGAAACTTTACGTAACCGTAGTGGCAATGTGGTTGATAAGTTTGGACAGGCGAAAACTATGCCCACCTTTGAGAACATGGAGACTTTTGGATATACATACCTTGAAAAACCATTACAATCCCTTGATATCGTATACCCTAGCGCCGCATTGGATGCTGTCTTCAATAATAATGCTCCCGCAGATGTCAATATGGAGACATTAGTTCAAAATATGGTCGGTAAAAATGGTCTCGCTAAGATTGTTAAACATAAAACGAGTGATATCTTAAACTATGATTACGAGTACACCGCTGACATATTAAAAACTCACGGTCGTATATTCAATAAGGAGAACCTGCACAAGTACAGCAACAAATTATCCAATATTTGCAATAGTATTATGACTTCTAACGGTATCGTTATTGTTTATTCGCAATACATTGATGGTGGCGTGGTACCAATGGGTCTCGCCTTAGAAGAACTCGGTTTCTCACGATATGGTTCGGATAGACACACCAAATCCCTCTTTAAAACACATCCGACTGAACCTCTGGATGCTATTACGATGAAACCCAAATCACAATTAACTCCCACTGAACTTGGCAATTTTAAACCTGCAAAATACGTCATGATTACTGGTGATAAACGGTTCTCGCCGAACAATTATGAAGATATGAAATACATCACCAATCCAGAAAATGCGCTTGGACATAACGTGAAAGTCATCCTCATTACAAAGGCGGCTGCCGAAGGTTTGGATTTCAAGAACATTCGTCAAATCCATATAATGGAGCCTTGGTATAATATGAACCGCATTGAACAAATTATCGGGCGCGGTGTTCGTAACCTTAGTCATTGCCGCCTCCCCTTTGAAGAACGTAATGTTGAAATCTATTTACACGCAACTATACCGACCAATGAAGAAGAAACTGCTGATATGTACGTTTATCGCTTCGCTGAAAAGAAGGCAAAGCAAATCGGCAACGTAACGCGAATACTGAAAGAGAATGCCGTGGATTGTATATTGAATATAGGACAAACGAATTTCACAATTGACAAATTGCTTGAACAAGATGCGAACAAAAATATTAAAATACAACTTTCTAGTAAACCAGGTGAATTGATTGATTATCAGATTGGCGACAGACCCTTCACGGATATGTGTGATTATATGGACAATTGTAGTTTCACTTGTTCTCCTGATGCAAAGATTGAACCCTCCGATATTATTGAAGATACATACAACGAAGATTATGCGAGAATTAATTACAGCATGATAGTCAAGCGCATTCGCCAGTTGTTCAAGGAGAAGGTCTTTTATCATCGCACCGAACTCATGAATTCCATTAATATACGGTCAAATGTACCAAACAAACACTTGATTAAAAATGTGTCTTCCAAGTTCCCTAACGAGAACATTGATTATACATACAACGAAAAACAAATAGATTTCGCATTATCACGGTTTGTTAATAATAAAAATGAACACTTGATTGATGGATACGGAAGACACGGATATTTAACAAATACCGGCGATATTTATGCCTTTCAACCCATTGAAATCACCGACCAATATGCATCTATTTTTGAACGAACTGCACCGGTTGATTACAAACCGAACTCGCTACAATTAGAACTTCCGGTCAAGCACGACAAAGGCAAAACCGGTTCTCAAATCACCGAAACTATTCAGACGATTAGTAATATACGAACTTATACAGACGTATTAAATGAAATTACAATCAATATGAAATCCGCTATCGTAATGAGCGAACTAGAAACCGGCGAAGTAGACTGGTATAAACATCTAGGAAATGTTTCGTACAAATTAAAACAATTCCACCCGTTTTTAACGGACAGTGTAATTACCAAATTTGCAGTGCATCATTCGGTTGACACATTATCCATCAGTGACAAATTATTAGCAGTGAAATATTTATATAACGATACAACGACCAAACTATTGGAAATTGAAAAACACATTAAATCATATTTAGATGCAAAAATTATGCAGGCAGGTTCTCAAACCGGTATTTTATTATTGCAAGAAAACAATGAAACTTCTACATTTAAGATTTTTGTACAAGATGCCATTGACCGCGAAAACTGGAACGAAGTAAGTCCCACCGAATATGGTACGTTTAAGCAGAACTTGGCACAACATATATCAAACATTCGTAATTATAATGATATTATCGGGTTTATGAGTGTATTTAAGAACAACAAGGTTGTATTTAAAACGAAAAATATGACGGATAAGCGAAATAACAAGGGCGCTTATTGTGAAAATGCAGGTAAGAAAGACATCATACAAAGATTAAATGAAATACAATCCGGGAAAATATATTCCGAAACCGAGATAAATAAAGACATCATTATTAGCGACACCAATATACCAAATATCATCTTTAAAAATGGGTTATGCGTCATGATGGAAATATTACTGCGGTATTATGATGACAATAAACATTTAAGCCGACGATGGTTTTTTAATCCAGAAGATGCGTTACTTAATCGTATTACTGAAATCAAAAAGTAACTTCCTGGAAAAATTGAATAAATAATATACAGAAAAGATTATATATTATTATATTAGTTACAATGGACAAATACACGAAGGCTACCGATAAAAAAATTTACGGGGTATATATCCAAGAAATGCTTACTATGAAGGCATTTCTTTCCATCACAGAAGTCGGACAAAATATTAAACAGAATTTAGAGCGATGGATTTCTAAGAACACCGAAGGACGATGCATTCGTGAAGGATACATCAAGCCCAAGTCCGTCAAGGTAATCAGTTATTCTAGTGGCACCGTAAATGGTGACAAAGTAGAATTTCAAACGGTATTTGAATGTATGGTATGTCATCCAGTAGAAGGTATGTTGATTGAATGTAATGTTAAAACCATTACTAAGGCGGGTGTACACGCCGAAGTCACCGATGAAACCGGCATTGTCCCGGTCGTTGTATTTGTCGCACGTGACCATCATTTTAATAACAAAAGGTTCGCTGAAATACAAGAAAACAGTAAAATTACGGTAAAAGTTGTTGGTGTTCGTTATGAACTAAACGACCCTTATATTTGTGTTATTGCACAACTAGATAATCAGCAGAATGAACGAAATGACTAATACAAACTATATTCAATAATAAAAAAATGACTTTTTTATTGAATTTCAATACGCTTATACATTCTCAGTTGAACTCTCTAACAATATTTCATTCGTTTTATCATAATATTCCTGTAATATTTCACATCCTCGGAATTTCCTATTTGTTTTTTTACACGCAATCGCAGTTGTTCCTGCTCCCAAAAATGTATCTAATACTACATCATTCTCCTTTGAATGTTTTAATATGAGTTCTTCAAATAACGGCAGACTTTTTTGTGTTGGGTGGAACCGGTTTTTTCCTCCTTGCAATGGATGCATATAGATACCATTATCATACGAACTATTAAATGTTGGACTGCCGTCTTTCACACCAACCAGTGCGATTTCGCGACAGTTTGTCAAATAATTTACCCGGCTATTTCTGGGCTGGGGGTTCGTTTTTATCCATTCAATCATTCTAATTTGTTTGAACTTATGTTTCTCCATCATCTCTTTTAACGGCGTAATCTTCCATAAATCAAAGAACATTATCATTGTCCCGCCTTTTCTTAGTTTTTTGTAGTATTCCGAGATAAACTGTTCCAGCATTTCCATTGTAAACTCACTATCCCATTCACCGTAATCCGTTTTTACGCAATATTTTTTACCATATATTGAGCCATACTTCATAAACTTACTGCGGTTCTCATCATCAAATATAGCATTTTCCTCTTTGTATTCTTCCCAGTCTTGCTGCGTTTTTACAAGGGTGATATTGTTTTCTTCGTTATATTTAACATTGTTATAATGTTCATTCATTCCGCTCTCCTTGGAGATAATATAGGGCGGGTCCGTTAAGATTAAATCTATTGAATTATTTGGTATTGTGGATAAATAGGTCAACCCTTCCACATTCTGCACGTCAATATCTTTAAATACGTGGGTTGCCTCCGGAACTGGTTTCGGCTTACTCTTCCTTATTTTTTTGGTAATAATTGACGACGTTTCATCTACCGGGATTGTATCCGTACTTTCCATTTTGATATAGTATTATATAATTTGTGTTTGAAAAATCAATTTTGTGTGTTATACTATATTATGGAAATAACAGACAAAGAAGAAAAATTACTTTTTATTTTTAGTTCAAAACGAACTATTGATAATTGTATTCATACCGATGATTACCGAACCGCTTTCAATACGATGATTTTTGTGCTTGAACGCTTGAATAGTGAAGAAAAAACGGAATTCATTGATTATTACTGTAAAAACATCAAATATATACACTTCCTTAACAACTATTTGTCAAATGATTAGATGAGAACGGCAGAAGAATTATATTCTGCGAGATTTGGTTGATGAATTACGAACACTACCTACTCCGCAAGATGCCAAACTACCGGGTTTATAGTAAACTCGCGAATTATCTGTAAATAGTGGGGTTAGATTGGTTAAATTGGGTCGGTTAGTTTGATTATTATTGTTATTATTGTTATTATTGCTAGTTAAGAAATTTGGCGGTACATTTTGTGTAGTGGAAACTGCGGTGTTTGTAACAGTATTTCCTAATGTCCCTTCAAAACTAGATGCTTTTAATAACAATATATAATCATTTGTTAACGTTGGATAATCATTTGAAACTGTAAAATTGGTTTTATAAAGAGCAACACCTTTTACCCAAGAAAAATATGTAATATAACCACCAAATGCCGCGTTATCTGAGGGTGTAGATTGATTAGAAATGATTAAATCACTACTGCCGTTAAAATTATTTGTATCATTCATTGAAAATATTGATGTCCCATTCATAAATACTTGTGTATTTCCGCTAGACCGGCTAATTGCAAAATGAACCCATTTGTTCTTATAACTAGAAGAAGCCAACGATGTTACTTGATTTGGTGAATTGTTTGTTGGTGAATTGTTTGTCCAATAATAAAAACTTCCTCCTTCTATGGATACACCTATTGAAACTGATGGATAATTACCTACTTGAAAAATTCGTGGATAAGGATTATTATCAGTTTGATATTGATACCATTCTATTGTAAAATCGCCAGTACCGAAATCAAAACCATCTGCATTTGGTATTTGCAAATATGAAGTAGCATTACCTAGAAAAGATAAACTTGACATTGTAAATAATATATATAGTCTATATATTTTTTTGAACATCTACGTTCGGGTAAATACATTAAACGATAATAATATAGACATACGACGACAATAATAGTATTATAATATGCCGAAGATTGAAATAGATTACTCTAATACCGTTTTTTACAAGATTTTTTGTAAAGATGCGAATGTTTCCGACCTATATGTCGGACATACGACCAACTTTGTTCAGAGAAAACACGCTCATAAACAAGGTTGTAAGAACCCCAAATCGTCCAACTACAATTGCAAGTTGTATAATGCCATACGACTTCACGGTGGGTGGGACAATTGGATTATGGAAATTATCGCATTTCATAATTGTAATGACCATTACGAAGCGCGTATCAAGGAACAAGAGTACTTTGTTTCTTGTAAAGCCACTTTGAACAGCATTGAACCTATGCCAAAACCGAAACCTAAACCGACTAAAAACGTGTTTGATACTTCGGAACTAAGTGCTCAACAAATAAAATTATGCTGCGTTGCGTGTAACTACCATACTTGCAGAGAAAGTCAGTATAATCGTCATATAGAGACATCTAAACATATTACCAGAACGCAAATAAGTAAAAATAATTCAAAACAGGCAATTACTGAATATACTTGTGAGTGTGGTAAGCAATACTCCCATGCATCATCTTTATGGAACCATAAACAAAAATGTACAAATAAAAACCAATGTAATACAGAGATTTCAATTACAAAACCGCTATACAACGAATCTACTGTAATGGAGTTGCTTAAACAAAATAACGAATTCAAAAGTTTAATCTTAGAACAACATCAACAAATTATTGAACAAAATAAACAAATTATTGAATTAATTAAATCAAATAATAAATAGTTATACAACGTTTTCGTTAAAGGTCCCCATTTGTGGGTATTTACGTTTTACATATTTTTACGCTGAATTCCCCAAAATAGTCATGAAAAGAAATGGCATCGCTCGCCCAAATTGGACATTTATTTTTGTCCATTTTTCAAAAGTGCCCAGAAAAGTTTGCAAGGACCTCTATATGAAAATCCAATTGTGATGATTTTGCTTTGATTTCAAAAAAAATAACAAATAATTGACTGCATAATTTTTTAAATATTATTACGCTGAAAATGATTTAGGGATAATATCTGTTAATACTTTAATTAACCAAATGTTAACCGAAAAGTTGCCAATAGTTGCCAATAAATATGTTTGTAATTTATGTGACTACTATACGGACAAAACCAGTAGTTATCGTAAACATTTAACCACTGCAAAACATTACAGGAAACAAGAATTAACAGAAAAGTTGCCAATAGTTGCCAATGAAATAGCCACATGTGTTAATTGTAAAAAAACATATAAATCTCGGGTTGGGTTATGGAAACATAATAAGAAGTGCAATAGTGCAATGCAATTAACCGAACAATTTAATAATCTAGACCAGTTACCAGACGACAAGCAAATACAGATAAAATTGTTGACAGATACAGTAATTGATTTAGTAAAACAAAACAATGAGTTCAAAGAATTAATGATTGAACAAAACAAGCAAATGATTGAGTTAGCCAAGAATTCAGGACATAATACAATCAATAACACAACCAACAACAATAAGTTCAACTTGAATGTATTCTTGAATGAGACGTGCAAAGATGCCATAACGATGGATGATTTCATTAAATCGTTTGAAGTGACACGTGAGGATTTCATT